>OCTA010002508.1_pt1 | contig 16629 bp, 13 predicted proteins | sample 1538991 | NCBI WGS metagenome assembly OCTA01 (sample SAMEA3539302, study PRJEB22396) | soil metagenome | biome: tundra; feature: field; material: soil | place: USA | collected 2010-05 | depth 0.15 m | reverse complement strand
TGGCGGCGGCTCAGGGAATTAGCAAATCGACGGTAAGCAATGTTTGGCGAAGTCACAACATCAAGCCGCATCGTACCGAGACATTCAAGCTGTCACGGGACCCCAGGTTTCTGGAAAAACTGACGGACGTTGTCGGTCTATATCTGAATCCTCCAGACAAGGCGGTCGTGCTGTGTGTCGATGAAAAGAGCCGAATTCAAGCCTTGAATCGCACTCAGCCCGGATTGCCGTTGAAGAAAGGGCGCTGCGGCACCATGACACACGACTACAAGCGAAATGGGACGACGACCCTGTTCGCTGCACTCGATGTGCTTGCTGGCAAAGTCATCGGGAACTGCTATCAACGTCACCGGCATCAAGAGTTTTTAAAGTTTCTGCGCCGCATCGAGCGAGAATTTCCTGGCCCAACCCCGCTTCATTTGGTGATGGACAACTACGGCACACACGGTACTCCAGAGGTCAAAACCTGGCTGAAAAGGCATCCTCGCTTCGTGGTGCACTATGTGCCGACCAGCAGCAGTTGGTTGAATCTCATTGAACGCTGGTTTGCCGAACTGACCAATAAGCGCATCCGACGCGACTCGTTCTTCAGCGTTAAAGATCTCATCGCGGCCATTGAAGAGTTCCTCGCCACCTGGAACGAGAAACCCAGGCCCTTCGTCTGGACCGCCACGGTCGATTCCATCCTGGCAAAACTCGCCCATTGCCGCCAAACACTTGAACAGATTCAGCCCGGCTGCACGCTCCCAAAACCCCGCAAACGAATGTCCAGGTAATTCTTGGACACTACACTAGTCTGCCCCCGTTTTCGTGATCGTTGGATTTGTGAGTCAGCAAGGGTTGCCGCTCGGGACAACCCTGAAACAAGCGAAGGTCAGTCTTCGTGGGAAGCATGACCGTGAGAACGGGGTCAGGCGTATCGCCGGGGCCGCACAAGGCCCACGCGCTCAGCGGGGCAAGCGAAGGCGCTTTGATTACGAAATCGAGGCGGTCTGAAGTTCTGGAAGTTCCGGCGATGGTGTCGCGCAATGCGATCAGCAGGAGGTCCAAGCGCGCGACTGGGGCAAGCCGTCTCGGCGCAATCGGAAGATCAAGACCGGGTGGCAGGAGTTCTCGAAGGTACTTGGCGGATAGCGATCCGGCACGTTAACTGCCTCACGCATGCATGCATGCAGGGTCCTGAGTTCCGATCATCTCTGACCTTTGCCCGGGGGACGTTAATGGGCATTCACGCGCACCCCCCTTGGCAGGCAGAGGACAGCGCTGCCTCTCCCCGGGCGTTGGGGCGAGAGGTCTTGTAGACTGGCAGGAAACCCGGAGGCCCGTGAAGCAACTTCTCCTAGCAGTACTGCCGCTCTCCCTCGCATTCGCGCAGAACCCGCCCACGCCGGTTTGGAAATTCGCCGTATCGGGCGACTCGCGCAACTGCGGCGATATCGTAATGCCCGCCATCGCGTCGGCGGTCCAGAAAAGCGGCGCTGCTTTCTACTGGCACCTGGGCGACTTCCGGGCCATCTACGACTTCGATGAAGACATGGTTCCCCCCGCCAAACTGCAATTGAATCCGCCCCATCTGACGATCAGCGACTATCTCAAAACGGCTTGGCCTGATTTCAAGACCCGCCAGATGGACCCGTTCAGTCCGCTCGAAGTATTTCTCGCCATCGGCAATCACGAGGCGGTCTATCCAAAAACCCGCGACGATTATCTTTCCACCTTCGAGCGCTATCTGAACACTCCCCGTTTACAGGCGCAGCGGAACGCGGATGGGGATCGGACGGTCCAGCCTTACTATCACTGGGTCATGGACGGGTCGGTCGATTTCCTCACGCTGGACAATTCGGCAAACAACGCGTTCGACGATCGGCAACTCCAATGGATCAAGAAACGCCTGGATGCGGATGGGCAATCGAACTCCATCCGGACTATCGTCGTCGGCATGCACGAAGCGCTGCCCGGCAGCAAAGGCTTGAGCCATAGCATGTGCGATTCGAAAGAGGGTGTGACGAGCGGGCGCGACGTTTACGAACAGCTCTGGAATCTGCGGCAGCACGGGAAGAAAATCTACCTGCTGGCGAGCCATTCCCATTTCGTCATGGACGACGTTTACCGCACGCCCTACTGGGGGGATCGTGTGCTGCCCGGCTGGATTGTAGGCACTGCCGGAGCGATCCGTTACCGCCTGCCGCCCGGCGTCGCGCCCGGAACTATCGCGCGCACCGACGTTTACGGCTACCTCCTCGCCACAGTAATGAGCGACGGCTCCATTACATTCGCTTTCCACGAACTCACGCTCGACGACCTGCGGCTGGCAAACGCCGGCAAGAATCCGGATTCCCTGGTGCACTGGTGTTTCAGTGAAAATGCGGATCAGCGGATCCCAAGCGCTGGCATTTGCCAGGCCAATTGAATTAATTAGCCGATTAAATTAATTATTTAGAGAGAAAACCGGCGATCAAATCGCACTAATTAGCACTCCCCCTCAAAAGAGGTAGTGCCATGTGTAGATTTCAGGCCGGTCAGACGGCCTTGATTTTAGCCGCTGCCATGCTGACCGCGATAGCAGGCCGCTGCGAGCCGCTCGCCGGCCCGGAGTGGAGTCACAATCTGGATAAAGGACGCGCTCTTTGCCGGACTGGACAGTTTCGAGAGGCACAAGTCGCCTTCGATAGCGCTCTTTCCGACCTTAAGCGGCTGCAAGCGCAGCCCAGTCTATTTGCCGCGGTTTATGACGAGCGCGGCACCATCTTCAAGGTCACTGGCCAGTACCAAGAGGCCGAGCGCGATTATCTTCGGGCGCAGAGTTTGCTAGAGAAGGAAGGCGGCCGAAACGGGATGGGCCTCGCCCTGGTGCTCTCGCACTTGGGCGCTTTCTACATGGAAACGGGGCTATACTCCCGGGCCGAAGACTATCTGAACGAGAGCCGCGCCATGATCCAGGCGTCCGCAATGGCCGGTTCCGCCGCTTACGCTCCCGTCTTGCAGAATTTGGCGGTGCTTAGCTTCGAGCGCAAAGAGTACGCCAAGGCCGAAAGCCTCTTCCGAGAATCGCTAGGGATACTGCGCCAGGACGAAAACGGAAACCGGTGGCACATCGCCGTTATCGAAGGCAACTTGGCGAGCGTTCTAGCGGCCAGAGGCCAGCGGCAGCAGGCGCTTGCCATCGCGGAACAATCGTCGGCTGTCTTCCGCAACTCTCCCGGTACATTCCCAAATTGCTTTATCGCGACGCTGCTCGTGAGGGCGCGGGTCCTGCATTCACTTGGACGTGACGCGGAAGCCGCCCAAGACAGCGAGGAAGCGCTCCGTTTGGGCGAGCAGGTGCTCGGCTTCGATAACCCAAAGCTGGCGCCGGTTCTCACGGCCTATTCGACCGTCCTTTCGAGTCTGCACCGCCACAAAGAATCCAAAGAGATGGAAAAACGCGCGGAGCAGCTGCGGCTTGAGCACGCCTCGCGAACCCACGCCGCCGATCTCGTGGACGTCTCCGCGCTGGTTCGGAGCGCAAAGTAACGGCGCTTTGCCGGTTTAGCGGCGCAATCCGCTAAACCCGCGCCGTCTTGGCAAAAGACCGCAGCACTTCCGCCACGCTCCACGCCTGCGCACAGCAGCCCCGCGGCGTAAACGGGGCTTCGGCATCGAAGATCTCGCTGATCGTTCCGACACACGAGCTCTTTAAGTGCTCCTCGAATCCACTCAGAAACCCGCGCGCCGTCTCCCGATCGCCGGGATGCACCTTCAGCCAGGCATCGATAAACGGTCCAATCAGCCACGCCCAGACGGTCCCTTGATGATAAGCGGCATCGCGCGACCGCAGATCGCCATCGTACCTGGGCTTGTAATCTTTTTCCCCCGGCGCGAGCGAGCGCAGGCCAACCGGTGTGAGCAGCTTTAACTTGACGCACTCCAGCACCGCTTCCCAGCGCGATTCATTCAATACGGGATTCTCAAGCGAGATCGCAAAGATCTGGTTCGGCCGGCATGACGGGTCGTCGCCACCGCCCTCCGCATCCACTACGTCGTAGAGATAGCCGCGCTCGGCATTCCAGAACCGCTTGTTGAAGGAGTCCCGGCATCTGTCCGCATGTTCGCCGATGCCATGCGCTTCCTCGTTTCGGCCGGCCTGGCGCAGCCATTTCTCAAGCAGGCGCAGCGCGTTGTACCAAAGCGCGTTAATCTCCACCGCTTTGCCGCGCCGCGGCGTCACCACCCAGCCATCCACCTTGGCGTCCATCCAGGTTAGCTGATACCCTTGCTGGCCCTGCACCAGCAGCCCGTCTTCATGATCGACGTGGATGTTGAACAGAGTCCCGCGCAAATGATACCCCACGATTTCGAGCAATCGCGGCAGCAGATAGGTGAGTAAGTGGTGGTCGTTGCTGGACTCGACATAGCGGTTCACGGCATGGAAGAACCACAAGGTGGCGTCCGCCGTATGGTAGAGCCCACTCGTCCTGCCTTCCGGGAACATGTTCGGAATGAGACCGTCTTTGATGTAGTGCGCGAACGTCCGCAGGATGTAGCTCGCCTCCACGTAGCGGCCCGTGGTGAGGGTGAGGCCTTCGAGGCTGATCATGGTGTCGCGGCCCCAGTCGGTAAACCAGTGATAGCCGGCGATCACGGTGCGAATCTGGTCACCCGCGGCGAGCGCGCGGGCCGAATCCTCCTGGCGTCCTACCGGCGTGAAAACGAACTGATCGGCTACCCAGACCAGGTCTTTGCAGGTGTGATTGCAGATGCCCGGATGCGCCTCCAGCAACAACCGCCGCTTGCGGTCCTGCTCCGCATCCCACGCCTGCTTCGGAGTGAGCGCGGAGAGCACGTCCCAGCTTTCCGTCGAAGCCGTTAGGGTGGCGCCGCGTCCCGGGTCCACTTTGATCGAAAAATATCCTGGACTCCAGAGATCGCCCCGATATGTGTAGCCGCGGCTCTTTTCCAGGCTGTAAATCACGTCGTGAATCGTCAGGCTATCGATCGAGAAGCTGGCTTCCTCGCCTTCCAGCTGCATCCGCATGGGCGGAATGTCGGAGGAGTTCTTTCGCAATTCGTAACGATGATCGCTGACCGTCAACGTATATGACTCGATGGGCGTGTTCACCGGAGCTTCATGCTCCCGCATGTTCACGGCCGGACGAAGTTCTAGCCGCAGCGAACCGTCGCCCGCGGTGATCCGGTAATTGACATAGGTCGTGTTCTGTCCATGCGGCACCACCAGGCGCTTTTCTAGCGTCAGGCTATCGACCTCATAAATCCAGACCGGCAACCCGCTGTCCAGACGGAAGCCCGTCAAATACTTCGACCACCCCGAGTACTCGCCGCTCACCGTCCGTTCGCCGTTCAACCGAACGCGCTCGCCACTGGGCAGCACGGCGTACTCCAGGATGTCGTTCAGCATCATGGTCCGACCGAGCGGGGAAGGCAGGGCCGAAATCAGGTATCCGTGGAAGACACGGCTCAACGTCCCGCTTACCGTTCCGGACGCGTAGCCGCCCAGGCCATTGGTGACAAGCCACTCCGTATCGTTCAGATTGTGAAGGTCGGCTTCGCTCATCGGCTCGCCGACGGTATGTTGAAAGATTTTATTCATCAAATTTTATTCATCAAGGGGATGTCCGGCTCCGGCTCAGTTCTTGACAGGCTTCTTTCTTGACGGGCGTGGTGTTGGGTGCAGCACAACCGCCGCTTCGCCGGGGATGATCCAGTTTTTCTCGGAATCCAGGCTCGCCGTGCCGCAGCCGCCGTATTGCGGATCTTCGCTCGACCATAATTTGGTCCACTCCAGCGAGCGGGGCGGTCCCAGCAGCGGCTCCGGCGCGGGATCCAATTGAAGGTCCGTTCCCAAGTTTACGACTAGCAGCCGGTCGGCTTTAAAGCCCGGCGAAAAATATCGAAGCACAAAGCAGTTGGGCGACAAGACCGCGCCGTCCAGTCCGTCCTCGCCTTGCCGCGAGATGACCGGGTCTTCTCTTCGCAGGCGCAGCAGGTCGCGATGCAAAGCGTACACTTCGGCGTTTGTCTCGACTTCGGAGAAATCCAGCTTGCAGCGCTCAAACGTTTCAGGAGAGCTTGGATTGGCAAAGCACGGCCGCATTTCAGGGAGCTTGAATGCCCGCCACTGGGCCAAGAATTCCACCCGCCCCTCTTCCACCATCTTGGCGAGTTCAGGATTATGGTCGGCGAAAAAGAAGAACGGCTTCGATGAGGCAAATTCCTGCCCTTGAAAGAGCATCGGCGTTCCGGGTCCGAGCAGAGTTGCAGCCGTCAGCGCCTTGAACTTGCCCGGCGATGTGATTACGTGAATGCGCCGGCCCCGCGCCGAATTGGCAATTTGGTCATGGTTCTGGATAAAGGTGACCATCGCCGGCCTGGGCAGGCCAAGCGTCGATGTCCCGCGTCTCTTCTTCTGCCAGCGGTACCACTGGCCTTGAAAGAGATAGCCATATTTAAAGCACGACAGAAACTCCTGGGCGGAACCGCGGTAATCGGTGTAGTAGGCGTCCGCTTTGCCCGTCAGCGCCACCATCGCGGAGTGATGATAATCGTCGTTCCACAAAGCGTCCAGTCCGTAGCCGCCTTCGGCCAGGGGCTTGATCAGGTCGGTTTCCTGCGGCTCGTTCTCGGCGACAAGTATGATCGGCTTCTTGCCCGCGGCTTGGCGCGCCGCCTTGGCGATCTCGGCCAGGATGTGGGTGTCGCTGTCATCGTGAATGTCTTGCGTCGCATCCAAGCGGAGCCCGTCAAGGTGGAACTCGCGAATCCAGTAAGCGGCGTTCTCGCGAAAGAATTCGCGGACGGAGGCGCAGCCTTCCCCATCGAAATTGATACCGAGGCCCCAGTCCGTGTGATGCTTCTCGCTGAAGTACAACGGCGAGTACTTGGATAGATAATTCCCGTCCGGCCCAAGATGGTTGTAGACCACATCGAGAATCACGGCGATTCCCACCGCATGAGCGCGGTCCACGAACCTTCGCATGTCGTCCGGGGTGCCGTAAATGGATGCGGGCGCGTAAGGCTGCACGCCATCGTAGCCCCAACCAAACTTCCCGGGGAAGTCCGCAACCGGCATAACCTCTATGAGAGTGATGCCCGTCTGGCGCAAATACTCAAGCTTTGTGAGCGCCGAGCCCCAGGTTCCTTCAGGAGTGAAAGTCCCGAGGTGGAGTTCATACACCACCTGCCCCTTTAGCTCGCAGCCTTGCCAGTTTGCGTCCGTCCAAGCGAACGAAGCGGGATCGATAACCTGGGAAAAGTGGTGCGGACCCGTCGGCTGGAAACGCGAAACCGGATCGGGATAGGGATCGGTGTCGCCAATCGCGTACTTATAGGTGGCACCCCCCTCGACATCGGGAGCTAGACCCGAAAAATAGCCGTTCCCTTCGGAAGCCAGAGCGACAGGCGACCGCTTATCTTCGAAGACTACGTGAACCGCCTTCCGCTCCGGAGCCCAGACGCGAAAGTGAGTTGCATTGCTTTTTGGTAGAAACTCGGCGCCGATGGGCATGCAGCGAGTCGGCAGGGCTATAGAAGTGGGCATATATGGCGAAGTTAGGGGATCTCAAACCATAGATGGTTGAGGGTTCGGGTGATTTCGTCCAGGTACTTGGCTCATTTCTAAGGTTAATCCCAAGACGAATCCCTATCGAGAAACACCGGAATCATGTTAACCTTCCGTTAGTGAGTACGTTCAGCCACCTCCGTCAGCTTGAGGCTGAGAGCATCCACATCATGCGCGAGGTCGTGGCCGAATGTCAGCGGCCAGTCTTGCTGTATTCGATTGGCAAAGATTCTTCAGTCCTGCTCCGCCTGGCCCAAAAGGCATTCCATCCAGGCTCCATTCCGTTTCCCTTGCTGCATGTGGATACGGGGTATAAGTTCCGCGAAATGATAACCTTCCGGGACCGCTACACAGCGGAACTGGGCGTCCGGCTGATCGTTCATACCAACACTTCCGCGCACGAAGAGGGAGCCAATCCTTTTGCCTGGGGGACGCAGCGCTGCTGCGGAGCGCTCAAGACTACTGCCCTGCTTGACGCGCTCAGGAACGGCGGCTTCGATGCGGCGATTGGCGGCGCGCGCCGGGACGAAGAACGGTCTCGCGCCAAGGAGCGGGTTTTCTCGTTCCGCGACGTGAAAGGACAGTGGGACCCCCGGAATCAGAAACCGGAATTGTGGAATCTGTTCAACACTCGCATTCACTCGGGCGAGAGCCTGCGCGTGTTTCCGCTCTCGAATTGGACCGAGATGGACGTCTGGCAGTACATCCAGGCCGAGAATATTCCCATCGTTCCCCTCTACTTTGCTAAAGAACGTCCGGTGCTGGTGCGCGGCGATTCCCTGCTCTCCGTCGAGCAAACGTTCGTGCCTCGTCTGCCCGGTGAGCAGACGCAGATGGTGAAGTGCCGGATGCGGTCGCTCGGGTGCAGTCCCTGCACTGGCGCGATACGATCTGAAGCCGACACGGTGCCTCGCATCATCGAAGAACTGATTACGATGCGCCGGTCGGAGCGCCAAAACCGGGTGATAGATCACGATCAGGACGGCTCCATGGAGTTGAAGAAGCAAGAAGGCTACTTTTGATGGGCCGTTCCTCCGTGCTTGAAGCTCCAGGGAGTTTCGAGGAATTCCTGGCGCGGGAACAGTCGAAAGATCTGCTGCGCTTCACGACGGCGGGCAGCGTGGACGATGGCAAATCCACCCTTATTGGGCGTTTGCTCTACGACTCGCGCAGCGTGTACGACGACCAGTTGGAGTCCGTGACGAAGGCTTCGGTTGGGCGCAACGCGGGCGCCATCGATTTTTCGCTGCTTACCGACGGCCTGCGGGCCGAGCGCGAACAGGGCATCACTATCGATGTGGCCTATCGCTATTTCGCCACTCCGAAACGCAAGTTCATCATTGCCGATACGCCCGGGCACGAGCAGTATACGCGCAATATGGTTACCGGCGCATCTACGTCGGAGTTGTCAATAGTTCTGGTGGACGCGAGGAAAGGTGTGTTGCCGCAGTCGCGCCGCCACGCTTACATTTCTTCGCTGCTCGGGTTGGAGCACGTGGTCGTAGCCATCAACAAGATGGACCTGGTGGATTACAGCCGGGAAGTATTCGACCAAATCGAAGTCGATTTCCGGCGCTTCCTGGCGCGCTTCCAATCGATTGAGCCGTATTTCGTTCCGATCAGCGCGCTAGTGGGTGACAACGTCGTCGCTTCCAGCGCCAACATGCCGTGGTTCAAAGGGCCGGCGCTGCTCGATTATCTGGAGCGCGTTCCCGTTGGCAAGCGTATTGAGCAGGCGGCGTTTCGCTTTCCCGTCCAGCGCGTGGTCCGTCCGAATCACGAGTTCCGAGGGTATGCCGGAACCATTGCGTCGGGTCATGTGCAGCCGGGCGATGCGATCACGATTCTGCCCTCCGGTCGCAAATCGCACGTTGCCAGCATCGTCACCTTCGACGGCGATCTCGACGACGCCCACGCCGGGCAGTCCGTCACGATTACGCTCGAACATGAAATCGATATCGCCCGCGGCGACATGATTGTTTCCTCCGACAGTTTGCCCGAGACGGCGACGGCGGTTGAAGCGACTGTCGTCTGGCTCAACGAAGCGCCAGCCGAACTTAACAAACGCTACCGGCTGAAGCACACGACTTCGCTCCAGTACGCGGATTTGAAATCGATCGAGTACCGTCTGAACATCAATACGCTGGATCGCGAACCGTCGGCCAGCCTGGAAATGAACGCGATCGGACTGGTGCGCATCGAGACGGCGCGCCCGATTTCGTTCGACTCGTATCAGAAGAACCGCATCACCGGAAGCTTCATCCTGATCGATCCGGCCACGAACGGAACGGTTGCAGCGGGCATGATTATGCGGCGGGTGCCGATGCCGGCCACGGGAAAGCATTCCGGCAAGCCCGAACCGACACCCGTTACTTTCGGCGAACGGCTTTCCCGGCAAGGCCACATCGGAGCGGTTATTCAGCTTGGCGGCCGGGCCGACCTCGCCTGGCGTCTGGAACGGGCCCTCTTTGAGCGCGGCTGCACGGTGCTCGCCTTCGATTCGGAATCGGAAGAGATTGCGAATACACTTGTGCGGCTGGGTGCGATCGTCATTCTGACTGGCCCGCCGGAGCAGGTGTTTTCCATTGCAACAGCCGCTGGGGTGGTTGACTCGGGCACGCTGGCAGCACTGCCCGATTCAAGTATTGAAGCGCTCCAGTCCATCGAAGGCTTGCTGGAACTTACGCAGATTCTGCTGCCTCCGCCAGCCTGGAGCGAGAGCGGCGGGATCTAGGGTCCGATAGCGGCGGTATTAAATGACTGAATCTGAATTGAAGTTGATCGAAGCTCGTACGGCTGTCGCCGAGGCGTTGGGGTTTACGGGATCGCCCTGCGTCACCTGCAGTTTCCAGGCCGAGGACATGGTTGTCCTCCATCTCGTGCGCGAGCGTCTGGCTGAAGTTCCCGTGCTGTTCCTTGAAACCGGCTATCACTTCCCCGAAGTTTATGCCTATCGCGACCGGATGACGGCGCGGTACGCGTTGAACCTGGTGAACGTGATGCCGCTCGAGACTGTCGCGCAACAGGAGGCGAAGTTCGGATTGCTCTATCAATCGCAACCGGACCAGTGCTGCAAATTGCGCAAGGTTGGCCCGCTCTTCAGCGCGCTTGAGAAACACGATATCTGGTTCACCGGGCTGCGCCGCGTCCAATCGCCCACTCGCGCCAATTTGCAGGTGACGGATCGATTCCCGCTGCCATCCGGCAAACAGCTCCAGAAGATCAGCCCGCTTGCGGCGTGGACCGACAAAGACGTTTGGGCCTTCGCGCGCGAACACGATATTCCCTTGCTGCCGCTCTACGAGCTTGGCTATACGAGCATCGGCTGCCAGCCTTGCACCGCTCTTCCGGCCGATCCGGAAAATGCCCGCTCAGGACGCTGGGCCGGCCGCAAACTAGAGTGCGGCATCCACATCGCCGAGGCCCATTAAGAAAGCGCCAATCATGGAATTCCTGCTCGGCTTCATCATTGCAATCGCTATTTCGTTGACCGGTGTTGGGGCGGGCAGCATGACCACTCCGCTGTTGATTCTGCTGCTGCGTGTTTCGCCCGCGACGGCGGTTGGAACCGCGCTCACTTTCGGCTGGATTGTGAAAGTTGCCACCGTTCCCATGTACGCCGTTCGCCGTCAGATCAACTGGCGCGTGCTGGCGCTGCTGCTGGCGGGCGGTCTGCCGGGTGTCATCGCTGGCGGATTCCTGCTCAACAAGCTCAAAAACGGTCCGTATCAGGGAGCTTTGTACGCGAGCCTCGGGTTGTTGATCGTGGCAACGGCGCTGTTTCATTTGTATCGGCAATTCCGTCCGAACCCGCGGCCCGCAACGAACAACCGGTCGCGTTTGCTGCCGTGGTTCGCTTTGCCGATCGGCGCGGAAGTTGGATTCTCTTCGGCGGGAGCGGGCGCGCTTGGATCCCTGTTGCTGTTAAGTCTTACTCCGCTGACCACGGTCGAGGTGGTGGGAACGGATCTGAGTTTTGGACTGTGCGTATCGTTCGTGGGCAGCATGATCCAGGTGAGTACGGGCAATTATGACGGGGCCCTGCTTTTGAAACTGGTGGCGGGTGGATTGTGCGGCGCATTTGCCGGATCGTTCCTGGCTGGCCGCATCCCGCAACGCCCGCTGCGGTTCGCTTTGCTGACGATGCTCGTTATACTCGGGTTGCAACTCGCACTGCATTCGAACGGCGTACACGCGCCGCCGTCGGTGCATGCGATGATAGCAACCGCAAGATGACCAACGCGCTCGACCAGTACCGCCAAGCTAAGAACGACTATCTGAAGCTCCGGAATCAAGCCAAAAAAGAGTTGATCGCCCGCTTCAACGAACTCGCCAGCGAGTTGTTTCAGTTGCAGCGTGAACTGCTGGAAGACTTTGGCGAGAAGATCGCCATCCCCACCAAGCCGAAGACAACCCGGGCCACAAAGCCGGCTATCAAGCAGCTTCCCGCTCCCGCCGCACCGGCTGCTCCAACTGCGGCAGTGATCTCACTGCAGAAGCAGATCGAACGGCAGCGGAAGAAGTTGAGCGAGATACAAGCAGCCGGCAAACCGGTCAAGGCAACCGAGGATCGGATCTATGAGTTGGAAGACGCGCTCCGGTTGGCCCAACTGAAATAACGCTAATAAAGGTCTCGGGAAACCAAGCGCGCCCTGCGAGCGCCTGATTAGCATGAGAAGAACGGTTGTGATGTTTGCAGGATTGGCGCTGGCGGTTTGCCTATCGGCGTTCGCCCAGCATGGCGGGGAGCATGGAGGCGGAGGGCATCCCGGAGGAGACCGGGTGGGTGGCGGCTTCGTTCCGCAACACGGGCCGGCGCAGGCGCCTCATCAGGAAGCGGCGCCTCATAACGATGCCGGCGCGCATAATGACGGTGGACGCGGCCCCGCAGGCCACAATGCGGCTCCCGCGCGAGACTTCCGCGATGGCGCGGGCCATCCGAATGCTCCGCATGTTCATCCCGACGGGCAGTGGGTGGGGCACGACGAGAACCGGGGCAATTACCACATGGATCATCCATGGGCGCACGGACACTTCCCAGGCCAGATTGGGCCATCTTATGTCTACCGCTTACGGGGCGGCGGGCCGTCGCGCTTTTTTTTCAACGGATTCTACTTCTCGGTGGCACCGGAAGACTTGGGGTACGCGGGTGGATGGCTTTGGAGTTCAGACGACGTTGTGTTGTATGACGATCCCGATGACCCTGGGTATTATCTGGCTTACAATCCGAGAACTGGCACTTACGTGCACGTCATCTATGTAGGCTCTTAGATTGGCGGCGTTTTGCGGAACGAAGCCAGTTGCGGGCTATTCGGCGAAAAGCTCGCTGACCGGAATGCGGATGTCGCCGGCAGTCAGGATTCCGTCCTGCTCGATGAAGGTGAAGTCGGCTCCTCCGTGATATTCGAAGCAGGCCTTGGCTTGAGGATCGATTACCCAGCAGTGGGGAACTCCCCAACTATGGTAGCGGGCGCATTTGCGGAAGAGCTCGGATTCGCTTTGGCTGGGTGAGAGGATTTCGACGCAGAGGTGAGGGGCGGCAGTCAGATAGCCCCTGCCATCGACCGGGAAGTCGTTGGGCTTAGAGAGCATAACGTCGGGAGTCAGCCAGTCGTCGCCATGCGCCAGCGTCCATTCCTGGCGCACTTTTGCGTTGGCCTGTTTCGCGATGGGCTTTAGCAGACGGGTAAGGTTGAACTGGCAATCGGAATGGAGATCGGTTCCCAAGGCTCGCTCCAGGAACTGGCCGTCCAGGTATTCGAAGTATTTGGCGCGCTCGGTTTCGAGGTCGAGCGGGGCGGAGATTTGGGTTGGCATTGGGACGGGCGTTACTTACATTATAGGCGTTCTGGGGGGAGTTGCGGAACGAAGCCAATTGCCTAGCGGGCGTGGAATGAGGCCGCGATCCCCGGGAGGGGATCGCGGAAAGATTCACCTGCGTGAATCGAACTTACGAAAAATCCAGCTTCAATGAGGCCGTGATCTTTTGCCCGTCTTGATCCCGGATGCCTTTTCACATTATACGTTATGGATCTTTATAAGATTGATTCACCTTCGCCACAATGGACGACAACTAAAAATTGTTGACTCCGATCACCTAACGGATCTATTCTACTGGCAGAACTGAGGCACCACTTATTTATTGCTGAGTGGACGACTGTTCCTAAAGGAAGGATTTCTGTGTCCGAAAACCTGACGTTTGGCGATTTGAAGAAGGCTGTCAGCGGCGCGGCAGCGGCGTTTCGGTCTGTGACGAAACTGCAACCGGTTGAGGGCGAGGGCGGGAAGGCTTTCCCGGCCACTTACAGTGGGGGCGCCTATGCGACCGAGAAGCGGCGATTGGTGGATGGTCCGGCTGTGGATGGTTTGAGCAAAGAGCGCGAAGTTGACTGCGTCCTCCTGGACAGCGTCCAGTCGCAAAGCAATCGTGCAGAAGAGGCATTGAAGTTGGCAATCGAGAGAAAGCAAATCTCTTTGCCCCTCGTGGAAGTCGATTTTAGCCAAGCGAACGAGAAGCTTAGGAGTCCCCTGGCGAACCTCACCACTTTGGATGTGCCTCACCGGTTGGCGGATGCCATCCTGCGCGACAGCGTGTTAGCGGATGGAACTCGCTTCTCCAAATCTGAGTTCGCCAAGCGATGGGGCAAATCGAACCTATGGAATGCCAGGGCCGTTTACGAACTCTGTCCAACGGCGCTGGTGTTCGGCATGTGGGGATCGCCGGAAAAGCCGGGTGGGCTCGGCGCTAAGTTCGAACGGGCATTTGTTTCAGAGATTGTGGCTGTTGACGTTGAAAGAGTCGAAAAGCGGGCGGGATTTCGTATCGACCCGCTTGGCGCCAGCAAGAACGTTGGCATCAAGTTAAAGGACGATGGCAAGTTCGAAGTAGGCTCTGGAAAGCTTAAACCCTCAGAAATCAATCACGGAAACATCCCGTATGAGACAAGCAACGGCGGGATCAGGTTCAGATACGCGGAACAAGTCACCGTCGTGTCATTGGGCGCGCTTAGGAAGCTTCGCTTTCCGGCGAACGGAGCAGACGATCCGCAGGTGAACGATGCGGGCCGGACGGTTCTTGCGGCAATTGGGCTTTGCGCGGGAGTGCTCGCTTCAGAGACCGGGACAAGCTTGCGCTCACGTTGTCATCTGTGGCCCACGGGGGAACGGGTATGGGAGCTGTTAGAGAAACCCGGTCAACAGCCGCACACCTTCAAAATAAATGGGAAGGCAGCGACATCGCTGCTGAATGAGGCGATCGAAGCAGCGAAGAGTGCTGGGCTGACATGGATGGAAGAAACGCTAAAACTGACACCTTCGCCGGAACTGGTGGAACTAGTGCGTCAAAGCCAGGAATTTGCGGCGAAGGAAAAGGGGGAAGGCGAAGCGCAATGATCGCCCTTGGTGTTCGTTATTTGACGGGCCGCTCAGTAGCGGCAAACGTGGCGGTTGGTCGACAGGCAGAGTGGCCACCGCATCCCGGGCGGGTATTCATGGCGATGGCGGCAGTCCACTTCGAAACGCGGGGGGATGACAGTGAGCGCGCGGCTCTTGAATGGTTGGAGCGGGAGCCTGTGCCGGCGATTTGCGCGAGCGAGGCGTACGGTCGTTCCTTCGTCGAGACTTTCGTGCCAGTAAACGACAAGCACGGGGGGATCGAAAAGCGCGGTCGTCAAAATCGTTCGTTCGCTACGGCGCGCCCCATTCGCGACTCCGTTTTCTTGCTATGGGACGCGGAAGCACCGGAGCACGTGAGAGCGGGATTGGAACAGCTTTGTTCGAAAGTGACCCGCATTGGCCATTCGTCTTCCCTGGTGCAGATGTGGCTGGAAACGAGCAATGCGCCAGAAAGAAACTGGATTCCGGGCAGCGGCGAGGGAGGAGAACGCATGAGGGTGGCGGAGACGGGGACGCTCGCGTATCTGGAACGTGTTTTCAACCGCGAAAACGTGGACGCGTACTCGCAAATGACAGATGCGCTCGAGACTGCAAAAGGGAAGGAGAAGGCCAAACTCAAGAGTGAAATCCAGGAGCTGTTCCCGAATGGCGCTCCTCTGTCTTCCCGTCCCGTATTGTCAAAGTGGCAAGGATATCAGCGTGGAGGTGAAGGGGCGGAGGCAGATGGCCCGGCGGCGAAGGGGCCGTTCGATCCGCGCTTACTCGTGTTCGCCAAAGGCGAGGGGCGCAACCTGGGTCTGGAGTCTACGCTGCAACTGACGGGCGCACTTCGGAACGCGGCGATGAAAGCACTTCCGCCTGGACAAGTCCCCGAATGGCTGAGCGGGCATCAGCCGGACGGACTTCCATCGAAAAAACCGCATGTCGCCTTCTTTCCGCTGCCGTTTGTAGGGGCGCAGCATGCGGACGGTCACGTGATGGGATTGGCCATGGCGCTACCGAGAGATTTGCCAGTCGAAGAAGGCGAGACACAAGAGGCGATCTTGCGAAGAACGATTGGCCCTCTCCTCTTTAATACGGAGAGCGGGATGGAAAAACAGCTCAAGCTCTGGAGAAATGAAGTATGGGAGTGGGAACTGGCGCGCGAGAAGCGGGATCACCCTCCGCTGACACTGCGCATGAGCACATGGACCGGACCCAGCGAGGTTTGGGCGAGCGTTACACCGGTGGTGCTGCATCATTACCCGAAGCAGAGCCGTGAAGGCGATGTGGAGCGGATTCTTAGAGAAGCATTCGCGTCCGCCCTGCTGCCCGAACCGGAAACCATTTCGACGCAAAGCGTTTCGGCGTTCGAGGGCGCCGGTCACGCCCGTTCCATGCCCCAGTTCGACGAAGGAGGGGATTCGCTGTGCCGCTACCAGACGCACGTGATCGCGCGGTTTCCCGCTCCAGTGGAGGGGCCGGTGCTGGTGGGGCGGGGACGATTCCGGGGTTATGGTTTATTTCGGCCAGCAACGGAAAGGGAGTTGAAGCGTGGACGAGCTTAGAGCCACCGATTTCCGGCAGTTCTTTCTTGAACTGCATGACAAACCGCCCTTTCCGTGGCAGGAACGGCTGGCTCTGCAGGTTTGCTCGGGAGCGTGGCCGCAGGTCATCGATCTTCCGACTGCGAGCGGCAA
>OCTA010002507.1_pt1 | contig 16631 bp, 11 predicted proteins | sample 1538991 | NCBI WGS metagenome assembly OCTA01 (sample SAMEA3539302, study PRJEB22396) | soil metagenome | biome: tundra; feature: field; material: soil | place: USA | collected 2010-05 | depth 0.15 m | reverse complement strand
CGAGATTGGTCAGTGACTGGAGTTCAGACGTGTGCTCTTCCGATCTGGGGCTCGCGAACCAGAGAACCATCTGCCAGTCGGTGGTGTGCGGATCAGAGCGCAGCCAGTGCACGACCGGCTGGATGGCGGACTTGGGCTTACCCTCGGCACTGAACTGGAACCCCGGGTACAGGAGCTCATCGCGCACGGGGACCGCCACAACGCGGCCCTCCGTGCGCCAGCGATTCGCCAGCGCAGCCCGGTTTGAGGCTCGAGATTCCGCCAGATCGGCGACCTGGTGGCTGCGCAGGGCACCGAACTCCTCGAGAAGCGCGCTGCGCGCCTGCGCATTTCTTCGCGCTTGGAGAACGGCGGCCGGCGTTGGCACCATGACGCTCTCGGGCATGAGCGCGTCGATGATCCGATCCGGCGCACGGCCGTGCGCGAGGAGGTTCCTGAACGCTGTCAGCGTCGCCAGCATGGGAGCGTCGACGGTGCCGTCGTGCTCGGCGGCGGCGAGAGCCGTCATCAGTGCGAGTAGCACCGCCGTCTTTCCGGTGCCCCTCGTCAGGTGGATCTCGGCGTGGCTCTCCGTGGCCTGCTCGATGTTTTCCGCCGTCAGCTGCAGCACCCGCTCGACCGCCTCGGGCGTGAGCTGCGCCTCTTGCGCGACGTGATCGATGAGCTCGGGTTGGACGGTAGCGGTGGGCATATGATGAGAATGAGTATAGCGGGTTGGCTCAGGTGGATCATTAAGGACGGCGGGATCTGTCAACTCGTGGACAGCGACGACCCAGCCAGCTCGCCCGCTGCGAACTCGCGAGTCGGAGGCCGGCCGCACGGAAATGTCCCTGCCGGGCACGGTCCCGACGAGCACACGGCAGGCCAAGGCCGGTCGCGCCGTGAAGGCCATTGGGCGCCGGTCAGCTCGCAGGGCCTATAGCCCGGTGTGCTGGCAGACGGTGCTGTCGACCTGGGCGATCAGGATGCCGACGAATTTGCGGTCGTTGCGTGCCTGGGTCAGGCCGTAGCCGGCCGGTAGCTCGGCCTTGTGGACGATATGCCCTCTGTTGCGGACGAGCGCCGCTACGCGCTTCTTGACGTTGGCGTGGGTCATGCCGCTCCACTTGACGTCCTTGAAGGGGTCGGCGCCGACGAGCTCGAACAGCTCGCGGACTCTCGGGACGCTCGCCGTGTTCATCCGTCGCCGAGGGCGCGCGACTCGATCAGCTCGTTCCACTTACTCCGCCAGCCGTCGCCAGCGAGATCCCAGGCGTCGGCGTAGCCCGCGAGCGCCTTGCGTGCGCTCGCGGGAACCGAGCCCGGGTCGATGACGGCGGCCTGGTGGGCGACCGCCGCGAGGGCGAGCTGTTCGATGTAGTTCTCCCACACGGCGTAGGTCAGCGCCGTGGCGCCGAGCACGAGCGAGGTGTCCTTGGTGAGCGGGGGGCCCTTCGCCGGCGTGGTGGACTTGCCGTGGAAGGAGAGGATGTCTTTGACGCGCGTGAGGTTCTGCTGCGCCGTCTGCAGGGCCGCTGTTGGTGAGGGCATGCCAGAAGCATCCCCTATGGGGCGGCGTTATCAGAGGGCCTGGCGTTCTGGGTAGTGGGGGGACGGACGGCTGGCATAAACGTCGCCGGCTCCGTTCGCAGGAGCGGCTTGTAGTGCCCGTCGGCGCTCGCGCGCCGCCTGGCTCGGGCGCCTCCGCTGTAGCGTCTAGAGTCGCCGCGAGTATGGCGAGAGCGACGTTCCACAAGGCGCCCGACGGGCACCCGGCACGCGATGCGGCCTCCTGGACCGAGGAGAAGCTGATGATTCTCGACTCCTACCTGAAAGCGTTTGCGACGACGTGCCGGCGTGCGGGGGGCTGGTACGGGCTCGACCTGTTCGCAGGCACGGGCCTGAACTGGTCCCTGACGCGTGAGCAACAGATAGATGGGTCGGTGCAGATCGCCCTGCAGGCCGGGCCGCTCCGCGCGGTCAAGGTGATCGCCGCTGAGCAAGACCCGGCGTGTCTCAGCGCTCTGCAGCGGCGCCTCGAGCCGTATCGGGAGCGCGCCGTCCTATTCCAGGCCGATGCGAACGAGGCCGTCGGGGAGATGCTCACGCTCGTTCCAACGCGGGCGCCGGCGTTTGCCTTCCTTGACCCGGAGGGCTCGGAGCTGGCATGGGAGACGGTCGCGGCGATCGCCGCGCACAAGCGCGGAGGAAGCCCGAACAAGATCGAGCAGTTGATTCTGTTCCCGACCGACATGGGCTTCGTTCGCCTGGCGCCCGAGTACCCGGAGCTCGTGACGCGCATCTTCGGAGACGAGCGTTGGAAAGAGATCTTCCAGCGGCGTGAGCGTGGGGAGATCAGCGCCGAGCAGGCCCGCAGCGATTACGTTCGGATGTATGCCGCGGCCCTGAAGGAGCTGGGGTATGCGACGGTGCTCGACCGTCAGATCGTCAAGGCAAACGGCGCGCCGATGTACTTCCTACTCTTCGCGACGGACAACGCCGCCGGCGAGCGGATCATGGACTCGGTGTTCGACCAGGTGCGCCTGCGGGTGCGCGAGGAGCTGGGGCAGGCGACGCTGTTTGACATGAAGAGTGGCCCGCGCAGGCGCAGGCTAGAGCGTGGCGAGGAGTAGATCGCGCTCGCGAGCGAGCGGCGGCATCGCGTCGTGCGTGCGCCCCTCGAGGGTGCGCCCGCCGGCCTTGGCGGTACGTCCCCCCCACTGCTTGAAGAAGAACGCGACGCTCTGGTCCTCGCAGCGGTCGCGAAGCTCGCACACCCAGGCCGGGTCGCAGCGGCGGTGGCCGCTGCCCGACTCGCCTCCGGCAATCAGCCAGTCAATGCCGCCAAGGTCAAGGCCTTGCAATGGTCCGAGCAGTGGCTCGGCAGATACGAAACGCACGGCGGCGTCGACCTCGCGCAGATAGTCCGCCCTGTGCACGAAGCGTCGGTTCTCGATACTCACGCCTATCCAGACGTTCGGATGCCAGTTGAGCGTCGGAGCGATCTCGACGAGCCGCTGCTGGCGCTTTGTGAGGATCTGGAAGGTGTGGTGGCTGGCCTGCCCGATCACGGCGAAGACCTGCCTGATGAACGAGTCTGGGATGCGCTCGTGAAAGAGGTCGCTCATCGAGTTGACGAAGATCATCCGCGGGCGCTTCCAGCGCAGCGGTTGTTCGAGGCGCTCGGGCCACAAGTGCAGGTCGAAGCCCTGCTGGTACGGGTGCCTGGGGACGCCCCGCCAGCGCTCGGCGAACGTCTCGGCGTAGCAGTGGGCGCAGCCGGGCGAGACTTTGTCGCAGCCGGTCACGGGGTTCCAAGTCGCGTTGGTCCACTCGATTGGGCTGTTGTCGGCCACGGCGCTGTCCTTCGCGGGGCGGGTGGTGGCTCCTGCCGTATGCGAACATATGTTCGCATACGGGTCGGACGAACTCGAACAAGCATAGGGGCGAGCGCCGGGGGCGTAAGCCGTCTGCGCTCGCTGGGAGCGAGGCGGCGTGACAGGTCGCGCTAGAAAGCAAACGCGCCGTCGCATGAGCGCGGCTACGTGGGCACTCTCGGGCGTGGATCGGATCGCCGTTTCGGAAAAGCCACGTAGTGGCCTCTCGGTTTGGGTGCGACGGGAGCTTCGGCGACGACGGCGCGGTCATAGGCAGGCAGGAGCTCGTCGAGCTTTCCGGGGTCGGTCGGCGAGGCGAGAAGGAGGAGCACCGGCATGTTGACACCGACGTCCGCGTGGCGGGCATCATCAAGTCGCTGCCGTATGTCGAACGTGCTGGAGGTCGCGTGGCTCCATCCGATGAAAATTGAGAACGTGATGCGCGAGAGGCGGCCGGCGCGGCCGGCGGTTCGATGCTGGCCGCTGCGACAGAACGGCGCGCCATGCCGTCGCGGCCGGACAACGCACGGCCCCTCGGGCCGTCTCGATTAACGGAACCGGGCGAGAGTCAGGCGGTCCGAGTGACCGGCCCCGACGGCCCGGTTTCAGACGGCGCCTGGAGCGGCGGCGGATCCAGCAGCGCGGCTTGACCAGGGTCGAGGAAGTCCATGATGGTGGCGGCGTTGGCGTCGCGGCTCGTCAGCGCCGGTAGGTTCCACTTGTGCTCGATCGTCGCGAGCACGGACGTGTGGTCGCAGACGACGTTGCTGACGCCGCCCCGTCTCGAATAGGGCGATACGACAACTGCCGGCACGCGGGGGCCGTACATGGAGTAGTCGCCCGATTCGCCGGCCTGGAGCTTCGGGGGAATGTCGTCGGGCGCGATCGCGGACGGCGGCGGGACGTGGTCGTAGTGGCCGCCGTGCTCGTCGTAGACGTAGATCAGCAGGGTGCGTGGCCAGGCGGGCGAACGCAGGACGGCTTCGACGATTTCGTGCGCCCACCGCTCGCCGTAGTACATGTCGTCCGGGTTCTCCTCGGTCTCGCCAGGGTCCAGTCGGTCGAGGGCCTCTTTGACGAAGCTCGGGAGCGCGGCGAGCGAGTCCGCGATCTCGGCAAACTTCCCCATCGCTGGATCGACGAAGCTGACGGCCGGGAGAGTGCCGGCTTCACACGCCTCGAAGAACTCGCTGCGCGGATGGATGTGTTTGAAGTGCTCAAGGACGCGGGGGATCACGGTGGTCATCGGGATGTCCGTGAAGTAGTTCGCCCAGCCGATGCCGTGCTCTGAGAGCCGGTCGAAGATCGTGCCATTCGGTGGCGGCTTCTCGAGCGCGCTCAGGAGTTCGTCATTGTTCGTGGCGGTCCCGCCGAAGGCCGTCCCCGCAAGCAGGAAGCGGCGGTTGGGGTAGGTCGGGCCGGGGGCCGAGCAGAACCAGCGGTTCGCGAGCGTGAACGTGCCGGCCAGCGAGTACGCGAACGGAAGCACCTCGGGCGTGTAGTAGCCCATCGGCTCCTGGTCGCCCTTGGCAGATCGGACGAAGCCGTCCATCGCGCCGCCGTTGATCTGCTCGTGCGTGGCCTTCCATTGCTGCGTCACGTTGTTCGCTTGCGCGGTGTTCGGGAACGGGAACGCCTTGACCGGCGTCACCGGAGCGGGCCCGGGGTTGGAGTTGCTCGCATGTCCCGCGCTGTCGAACGTGAGTGCGTCGACGTCGCCGCGTGTGCGCCCGAGGTCGCCGAGCAGATTGTCGAAGGAGTGGTTCTCCATCATCACGACCACGATGTGGTCGAACGGCATGTCTCCGTTGACCGTGCCAGCCGGCTGGTCCGGGAACGGGAGGCTGCCGGCGGCTCGGATGCTCGATGGAGGGATCGGTGCTGCCATCAGACCCTCACAAGCCGAGCGCGCATCGGCGCATTGTAAGCCACAGGCCGGGTGGTTCTGCGCTCGCGCGGCTCGCCCGAGAGCAGACGGCAAAGTCGCCGGTCGACGTGCGGAGACCCGAGTGGTCACCGCAAACCCGGAAGGCAGGCTCACCATGCACTTGGCCGCGCGGTAGCCGTCAGCGTTGACGCCCTTCCGCCGCGCACGGGGAGACAATCCGGCCATGACGGAACCTGAGGATCAGAAGCCGACGGAGCCAGGCCAGCCGACCGTGGGCGCCCCGGCGGCCTCCTCTTCTCAAGAAGGCGCAGGGCCGCTCCCGCCCGGTGTCCAAACGCTGCTCAAAGAATGGCGAGAGATGGCCCTGAAGGCGTCAGGCCGCCACTCGACGGCGTGCGACCGCTACGAGCGCCGCGATCAGGTATACGGAGTCGGCAGCACCGTGCTGACGGCGATCGTCGGATCGACCATCTTCGTCACGCTTCAGAAGACGACCAGCGAGACGATCCGGATCATCGCCGGCCTCGTCGCGGCTACCGCCGCGGTCGCATCTGGGATCCAAACCACAGCGAAATACGCCCAGCTCTCAGAGCGCTACAGGCAGGCGAGCCGCCACTACGCGACCGTCGCTCGACGAATCGATGAGATCCTCGCAGACCCGCCTGATCAGACAGAACTAACTGCGGTCCTCGACCAGCTGCGCAAGAGCCTCGACGAAGTGGGCGCAATGGCGCCGAACGTGCCGCCGAAGATCTGGAAAGCGGGTCCAGACGAGGAGCACCGGATCTCGTTTCCATCTCATCACGATGCGCTGCGAGATCCTGCGGGGGCTGACACCTAGGCACTGCGCTTAGAAACTATCCGAGAACTCGGTGGCGGGCAGGAGTTGTGACTACTTGAGTTGAAGCGGCAAGGCACGTCAACCTCGCGAAAGGAACGTGCCTTGCCAGCTATTGAGAGTACCCCTGCTCGCCCTCTGCTGACGATTTGGGAGCTGCCTGATGATCTGTGGGAGGAGGTCGAGCCGATCCTTGATTACTTCTATCCGGTGGCCCGGACTGGGCGTCCGTGCGCTGATTTGCGGCGCGCAGCGGTAGGGCTTCGCGCGCACCCGCGCCGAACGCGCTTTGGGCTCGGCGTGGCGCCCTACGCTGCCATTCCGTGGGTCTCGATATCCACGAGCGGCTGGTCGTTGGAATCCGCCAGGCGTGACGGGACGGTCTACTCGTCTGGCGCGAGGGCCTCGTCTGCGTCGTCGGGCAACCCGCCCGCCGGCTCGGGCGCACGGCGACGGCGCACCTCGATGTGCTCGTTAACCGGGCTACGCTCACAGACAAGCTCGGTGATGTCTTGGAAGAAGCGGGCGGCGCCAAGCTCTTCAGCGGGCTGATCAATGTGTGTGACCTGCGGAACCTGAGCTGTTTGGTCCCACTCGGCGATCAGCAGCAGCGTCGCATCGAATGCCTCGCCGGGGCGACGCAGGCGGTCGAGGATGTCATACAGGATGGCGTAGGCGCCCTCCTCTTCGAAGATGTTGCTCCGCACCAGGTAGGCGTAGCCGATAGCCGCCATCGGGTGGCGCGCTCGCAGGCTGGTCACCTCCCCAACCGCCTCCTCGTGCCGGTTGATGAGGTTCTTGCGGTAGGAGGAGAACATCGTCTTGGTTGAGATCAGGACGTCGGGTCCCCGCTGCCAGGTCGAGATGGCCACGTCAACTTGCTTCGAGTAGAAATCGCCGAGGACGTAGGCCTCGGCCGCCCCCGGCAACCCTTTACCCACCGCCTTGATCGCTCTCCGCAGATTCGGCGGCTCGACCTTCTGGCCAACGGCCTCGATCTCGGTCAAGGCCGTGTCGAGAGCATCAAGGCGAGCCTCCAGCGGCGCGAGGTCGCCGGGTAGCACGCGCGGTCGGCGTGTGCGCGGCCACACGACGTCTGGTGGGAAGCCCGCTCGGCGCAACTCGTGCGCGATCCATGCGTCGTAGGCGTTGGCGACCCGGCCGGTGTTCTGCGTTGCACCCATCGAGATCGGCAGGCTCAGGAGCTCACGAAGCAGGTCCAGGTCAGGGAGGTAGCGGTCGTGCTGCCATGGGCTCGTCGCGATGTCGGCCACCCGCAGCAGCGGGTCGAACATGGCCAAGACATCGTCCTTGAGCTTGGCCATCTCTCAGGCGTCTCGGCGCGTGCGGCGAGACCTCAGGGCCCGTGCGGCGGATCTCATCGCCGCGACGGCGTCCGGGGGCAGGTTGGCGGCGTCGAGCAGCAACGCACTGTCAACGCGATCCACGACCGCCTCCCACTCGCCCGCGCGCAGCAGCTCATCGAGTGCTGCCCTCTGCGGGGCGATCACCTCCCAGGCAGCTGCCAGCAGTCCGGGGGAAGGCAGAGGGAGCTCGGCCGCCTCGCGGGGCTCCATCTTGAGAATGCCGCCACCGTAGGAGCGGCCGAAAAGCTCCGCGCCGAGCATCGTCACGGAGTTGAACGCAATCAGCGGGAGCGCCTCGCGCGCAACCGATGGCGCGTTCTCGCGCAGGGTGATGCCGTGCATCGAGTTCACGAGCGACACGCCCGCGTCGTTGGTGAGAATGCGCGGATAGCGGTGGCTCATGTACGTGAAGAACAGGTCCGGGGCTGGGACCGTCGGCGGGCGCCACCAAGGCGTTCTCACAGTGCACTTGTAGGCCTCCTGGACATCGCTCTCTTCTCCGTGCTTGATATAGCGCGCGAGGCCAGCGCGCGGCCGGTCAGTACGGGGGTCGAGCATCCAGACCCGCTGGCCGCGCAGGCGTTCCTCCTGCCATTGGCCCTCCGTGAACCGCGTACCACGTAGATGCCTGGTGCCCGGCGGCACGATGCGCGTGAGGTGGGCAGGGTCGATGCGGAACTCCCCGCGCGTGGCCTCTGAGAGCGTAAAGAACGGATTGCAGCCGGTGACGGTGCCGAGTTCGGGTTGGCCGTAGGCGCCTAGGTCAACGAAGTGCTCGGCCGTGATCCGCCCGAACAAGACGCGGGACTCACTCGAGAGCAGAAGGTCGGTCCACTTGCCCGTAGCCCGGGGCGCCACCGCGGTCCCGTCAAACGCGTGGAGCTGGGGAAGCTCATCGGCGTGGCTCACCTGGTGCAATGCGAACGCGTCGCAACCGCCGCTGCCACGAGCCACCAGGAGAACGACCTGCTCCTCGGCACCCCGGAACTGGAGCTGATCAAAGAGCACGAGGTGGACGGCCGCGAACCGGCGGGAGAGCCAGCGGCGGACCGGCTCCGCGTAACCCACGGTCAGCAGCTCGGCGGGAAGCACCATCGCGACACGCCCCTCCGGCGTGAGGAAGGAGCAGGCGTGCACGAGCAGGGCTGCCCAGGAGGAAGCCAGACCCGACAGCCGGACACCCTGCGCGAACGCCGCCGCCGCGGAGCGTTTCCGGTCGACCCCGGTGTGATCCTGGTAGCGGACGAACGGCGGGTTGCCGATGACCGCGTCCATCGACGGAAGCTCCCCGTCACGCTGGGCCGGTGTGGGCTGAGCGAAGAAGTCCCCGTGCAGGAGGGTCGCCTCGAACCCGTCGTCTGCGAGCAGGCGCTCGGACTCCCGAAGCGAGTCCTTGTGAATGTCCACGCCGAACAGTTGGTCGACCGTCGCGTCGGGACGGGCGCCGTTCTCAGCCAACTGGCGCGCCGCGGAAAGCAGAAACACGGCCTCCCCGCAGGTGGGGTCCAGCACCCGGGCGTCAGCACGCCCGGCCAGCGCCCACTGCGCGAGGAATTCCGCGATCGCCGGGGGCGTGAAGAACGCGCCGCGCTGCTTGCGCAGGAGGAGGTTGTCGAGCGCCATAGGCGCCAAGGCTACCGACAGCGACGGTCATCTCGGCCGTCCCAGCGGCCGGCGCGGCCCAGCCAGACGGTGGCGGTGCCACCACAAGACGTGGTGGGAAAATTGCATCATGCTTCCCGTATGTGGCGGCTCGTGTCCCACGCAGTTGAGGTGCGTGCGAGCGAACAGATAGCTGAGGATGGCAGCGATGAGGGGTGGGTGGAGAAGGGATGGCAGGATGAGTTGCCGTGGTGCCATGCTGTGGCCGGGGTCTACGCTGCGAGGAGGTCCCGTCCTTCAGAGGTGGTGCAATCGTGAGGGACAAGGCCACGTTGGGAGCCCGGTGGCTGCGCTAGCGAGGTCGCTCGCCGAGAGACGCTCGAGGGCCCATGCTTTGAACGATTTCAGCTGACCCACTACCCGGCATTGGGCGGCGACATCTCCCACCGGTGTGTTCATCGCTCATGCGTTGCTGGGCCGGGTTCGGTCCTCATGTGTCGGGGCGAGCGCGGTGGGACGATCGACGGCAGGGGTCCTTCCGCCGGCAGGAAAAACGTCGGGGACGGCGGCGCCAGCCGATCACACGAAGAAGCTGGCCGACGGGGCCGGGGTTTAGAGGCGCAGGCGTCAGACCAATAGCGCTACCGTGTATCCGAAGGCTGGCGTCGCCAGCGTAAACAGCTATGGTGGAGTTCAGCGTGAGGGGGACCATGATTGGCAGGGCTTGGGGAGTTCAGCGGCGGACCGGCGAGACGACGGCCCGATCCCGGCGAGCACCGTGTTTCACGAGCGTTTACGTGGGCTGCGCAGCTGGGGTCTAATTGCCCATGAGTCCGCGGACGGCACGCACACAACCGGAAAACGGCGGGCGGCAGAAAGGCCGCAAGAGCACCCAGCGCGAGCGACTTCTAGCGGGCATGGTCGCGACCGCCAACCGCGACGGATACGCGGGGGCGAACGTCTCGAAAATCATCGCCGAGGCCGGTGTCTCACGACCCACCTTCTACGACTACTTCACCGACAAGGACGACTGCTTCCTCGGGGCGCTCGGCGACATCAACCAGCGGCTGCTGGCTGAGATCCGCCAGGCTGTGGAAGACCATCCCCCGCAGCAGGCGCTGCAGGCGAGCCTCAGTGCTCTCGTCGAGTTCGCGAGCGCCGAGCCCGAGCCGGCGCTGTTCCTGATGAGCCAGGCGATGGCCGCCGGGCCCCGGGCGCTTGACGCGCGCGATCGGGGGATCGCCGAGATCGAGCGGGTGATCGAGGAGGCGCATGGGCAGGTCCCCCCCACCGCGGTCATCCCGGACCTCAGCCCGTGCATCGTGATCGGAGGAGTCTACCGGCTGCTCGCCTCCCGCCTGCGGCGCGGCGAGCCCGGCCTCAGCAGGGTGAGCGACGAGGTGACCGCATGGGTCGAGAGCTACGAGCGTCCCGTGGGCGAGCAGCGCTGGCGAAGCCTGCAGCCGATCGACGCAGGAGCACCCCCGCCCGGGCTCGCTCTGGGGCCGCTGCCGGCCCCCAGCCCGCTACCCCCAGGACGGCCGGGCCTATCCAAGGAGGAGGTCGCCGCCAACCACCGCGCACGGATCCTCTACGCCGCCGCCCAGCTCGCGGAGGAGAAGGGATACAACGCGACCACGATCGCGGACATCACGCGCCTGGCGGGCGTCGATGGCCGTGCGTTCTACGCCGCGTTCGCCGACAAGCAGGACGCGTTCATGGCGGTGCACGAGCTCGGGGCCCAGCAGGTCATGAGCGCCACCGCCGGAGCGTTCTTCACCGGGGCCTCCTGGCCCGAGCGGATGTGGGAGGCTGGGAGGGCGTTCACCGGGTTCCTGCAGAGCAACCCCATGATCGCGCAGGTGGGGTTCGTCGAGGCCTACGCAGTCGGACCCGGCGCGGTGCAGCGCGTCGAGGACAGCCACGTCACCTTCACGATCTTCCTGCAGGAGGGCTATCAGCAGAAGCCGCGGCGGACGCCCCCATCGCGCCTGGCGCTGGAGGCGATCATCACGAGCATCTTCGAGATCGTCTACCGGCAGGCACGAGGAAGGAAGGACCCGCAAGTGACCGGGATGCTCGGGCACATGGCGTTCCTGGCGCTCGCGCCGTTCCTCGGGGCGGGAGAGGCGAACAGGCTGATCGATCAGCAGCTGAAGGGGTAGGAGCTGCGGGGGCAACGGCGCAGCGGTGTCGAACACGGCAGCGGGCGTGGCCGGGCGATCCTCTCCCCCGCCCGGCGGAGGTGCCTCATCGAGGCGGGCACGACGGCGCCCGACGAGCACCCGACCGGGCCCGTCGATGGGCCTTTCCCGCCTGAGACAGCGTGCGGTGAGGCTCAGGCGGCCTCCCGGCAGGGGGTGGCGCCTACGGGTGGGCCCTGCCGCGGGAGCGGTGGTCGCCTGTCAGCCGAGCTGTGTGGCGTATCGCCGGCTGCTCGGTTGGGAGTGAGGCGCCCAGCGACGGGCCTTGGTGGGGTTGGGATAAGCGCCGCCGCAGAACCTCCCGGAGCGAGTACTGGCTCGAGGACATCTTCCGATGATCGGAACCGTATAAACAAGCGCGGTAGAGTTATCGGGGATTCAGGAGTTCGGCAGACGGCGGCTGCGGAGCCCCGGCGGGGCGCACCATCGTCGCCCGTGAGCCACAGCCTCCCCGTGTTTCCAAGCGATCTGCTGGTGTGCCCGGTAGGGTCTAGCGCTTCATGGCGCCGCGTCAAAGCTCGACACAGCCGATAAACACTCCGTCGCAGAACCGGCGGAAGGCGTCGCAGCGCGAACGACTCCTCACGGGCATGATCGCCGCCGCCAACCGCGACGGGTACGCCGGCGCGAACGTGTCCGAGGTGATCGGGGAGGCCGGCGTGTCACGCCCCACGTTCTACGACTACTTCGAGGACCGCGACAGCTGCTTCGTCGCCGCGATCGCCGACGTGCACAGGCGGCTACTGCGCGAGGTTCGCGACGCGCTCGCCGGCGGCCCGCCCGAGCGGGCGCTCGCGGGGGCGCTCGAGGCGACGGTCGCCTTCGCGGGCTCACAGCCAGCAGACGCGCGCTTCCTGATGAAGGAGGCGCTGGCCGGCGGCCCCAACGCGCTCGATCAGCGCGACCGGGGAATCAGAGACACCGCCAAGGCGATCGAAGCCGCATCCAGGGCAGTGCCGGGCGAGACGGCGATCCCCGATGTGCCGCTCGCCGCGGTGCTGGGCGCAGCCCACCGGCTGCTCGCCTCCAGGCAGCGTCGTGGCGAACGGGCCCTCGGGCCGCTGCTCGAGGATCTCCTGGCGTGGGTCGAGAGCTATCAGCAGCCCGCCGCAGAGCACCGGTGGCAGAAGCTCAAGCTGCTGCCCGCACCGGAGCGCTCGCCGTACCTGCCGCGCGTGGCGCTGCGCCCGCCGGAGCCGCTGCCCCCCGGTCGCCCGCGGATACCCGAGGACGAGGTACTCGAAAACCAGCGGCAGCGGATCATGTTCGCGACCGCCCAGGTCGTGCAGGAGCGCGGCTACACGGCGGCGACCGTGTCGGAGATAGTCAAACGCGCCAGCATCGACGGACGCGGGTTCTACCGTCTGTTCGCCGACAAGCAGGAGGCGTTCAGCGCGATCCACGAGCTCGGGTTCCAGTTCCTGATGGCGGCCACCGCGGGGGCGTTCTTCGCCGGGGAGAGCTGGCCGGAGCGGATCTGGGAGGCGTTCCGTGTGGCGAGCCAGAGCATCGACGAGACGCCGGCGTTCGCTCACGTCGCGTTCGTCGAGGCCTACGCCGTCGGTCCGCGTGCGATCCAGCGGGTCGAGGACAGCCGCATCGCCTTCACGATCTTCCTGCAGGAGGGATACCGATACGAGACCCAGAGCCGTCCGCCGTCGCGTGTGGCACTTGAGGCGATCATCACCGCCATTTTCGAGGTCGTCTACCTGGAGGCGCGCGCCCGCAGGCAGCCGCGGACCGCGGGGCTGCTGGGGCACATCGCGCACCTGTGCCTGGCGCCGTTCCTCGGGGCGCAGGCAACGAATGAGTTCCTGGAGGGTAAGCTCGCCGCGCCGCCCGTCAAGAAGGGGCGCGCGCAAACGGCGGGCGCGGCGGCGCGCAGGCGCTCAAGGACGCCCGCGCGAGCGCGGAAGGAGCGGTGAGCGTGCGGGCAGGGGCCCGTTCGCACGCAGCCATCCCGGGACGCTGAGGGAGCCGCGAGGGTCTCGCCTGCCGGGACTCGCCGGGCGAGGAGGGCCGGGCCGGGCGTGCATCCCGGCCGGCGCCGGCTGTCGGCGTGGCGCGGCGCAGGGGGCGCTTCCGCGGAGAGACCGCGGCCGTTTAGCCGCCTGCCCCCCACCGAAGGATGACGGCGGGAGGCTGGTGGCGCTGCGGCCGTTGCACTGCCGCAGCGCCGGGGCTGCCGGTCGAGGGATTGCGACCGGGGTTTCTCCGAGCGGCCCGCGAGGGGGCACGGAACGCTCGCACAACCCCCGATCCAGACAGGGCTGCGGACGCTGGATAAACGCCGCCGCGCACGATAGCGTACCGCGGCGATGGGTGTCAAGAACGCGCGCAGGACTGTCTCATTGGCCTTCCTTGGGCGGGTATCGTGCCACGCGACCCGCGGGGCGCCTGGCGCCGTGCCGGACATATGTAAACACGGTTCGTGGGGTTGGCATGGATGCGATCACGACGTCCGCTCCGCGTGGAGCGCAGCACGCGGAGCTCTCTGTGCCGGCGTGCCCGCGCACCCCGGGGGCCCCTTCTCCCAGCGCGGCGGGGCCCGCTAGGCCAGCGAGCACCCGGGCCCCTAAGAGGAACCAGACGACGGTGCAAGCGGAGCGCAAGACAGGAACCCAGCGGCAGCGGCTGCTCGCCGCGGCCGTGCAGGTCGCCGCCGAGCACGGCTATGAGGCGACGACGATCGCGCGGATCATCACAACAGCCGGGGTCTCAAGACCAACCTTCTATGAGCAGTTCCCCAGCCGGGAGGACTGTCTGCTGAGGGCGCTCACCGGGATCGAGCGCCAGCTGCTCGAGGGAGCCCGCCGGGCGATCGAGCGCGAGCCGGGGCAGCGGGCAGCGGGCGCCGTCATCGGAGTGCTCGTCAGCCTCGCCGAGGAGCAGCCCGCGGCCGCACGGATGCTGATGGGCGAGACGCTCGCGGGCGGGCCCCGGATCCTCGATGCGCGCGACCATGGCGTCGCTGAGATCGCGCGGCTGATCGAGCAGGCATACGAGCACGTGGGCCCAACGATCCTCGTGCCCGACATCAGCCCGCCGATCCTGGTCGGGGCGGTGCAGCGGCTGATCGCCTCATGCCTGCGCCGCGGCCCGCACCCTCCCGCCACCTTCGAGCAGCAGCTCACCCGCTGGCTCGAGAGCTACAGCAGCCCCCTCGGCGAGCACCGCTGGCGGAGCCTCACCCCCCACGCCCCGCCGTCGCGCTCGCCGCTGCTGCCGGCGAGCCCGCTGCAAGCGCCGCCGCCGCTACCGCCGGGCCGTCCGCGCCAGCCGAGAGCGGTCGTCGCTGAAATCCACCGGCAGCGGATCCTGTTCGCGGCCGCCGAGGCCCTGCACAGCGAGGGGTATGCCGCGATGAGCGTCGCGCAGATCACGAGACGGGCGGGCGTCGACGGCCGGGTCTTCTACTCCCTGTTCACCGACAGGCAGGACGTGTTGCGCGCCGTCTCCGAGCTCACCTTCCAGCACACGATGGCCGTCACCGCCGGCGCGTTCTTCACTCCCGGAAGCTGGCCGGAGCGGGTGTGGGAGGCCGGACGGGCGCTGACCCAGTATCTGGAGCAGAACGCGACGATCACGGGTGCCTCGCTGCTCGACAGCTACGCAGGCGGCGCCGGCGCGGTGCAGCGCGTCGAGGAGCTCACCCGCGCCTTCACGCTCTTCCTGCAGGAGGGCTATGAGCAAGCCGAAGCGCAGAGCGCGGAGGGCCCGAGCGCGCTCGCGCTGGAGGCGGTCGCCGCCGCCGCCTTCGAGGTCGGCTACCAGCAGGCCCGGGCGGGGCGCCTGCAGCGGCTCTCGGGCCTGCTGGGGCATCTCGCCCACCTGTGCCTCGCGCCGTTCCTGGGGTCCACGGCGGCGAATGAGCAGATCGACCGGCTGAGCGGCGATGGCGGCGGGAGCGATGAGGGGCAGGCGCTGCTGCGAGGCCCGAGCCCAAGCGAGTGAACCCCTCGGTGCCCTGCGCGACGGCGTGCAGGGCGGGTCAGCGCCGGGGCCCGAGGCGGGAGGCGCGGCGCTCAACAGCGAAGGCGCACCCGTCTGTGGCTTTCAGGCTGTGCTCGCCAGCGCGAGAGCATGCCCGGCCGGCTCCGAGACGCCCCGCCCCGCGTGCTCGGCGGCCGCGACGTGGCTCCTGAGAAACCCGTTGGTCTGGGCGGCCCCGAGGAACGGCGCGAGCACGATGAACGCGATGTGCGGCAACAGAGCAGACAGCTCGGGGCTCTCGCCGCAGCGCGCAGCCTGGTAGCAGAGCTCGAACACGGCGGCGGCGAGCGCCTGCAGGCACGTCTGCGACGGGCGCTCTCGCGTGGACTCATAGCGGAACCCTTCCTCCAGGAAGATCGTGAACGCGCCGCTGGCCTCCTGCACCCGCCGGGCCGCGTGCGATCCCGCCGCGTGGCTGTCCAGGAGCGCCACGCCCGCAAGGGCCGGGTTGACCTGCACGGCCTGGGCGAAGGCCGCGACGGCCCGCCAGACCCGTTCGGGCCAGTCCTCGGCTGTGACGAACGCGCCCGCGCTGACCGCCATCAGATGCCCGAACAGCATCTCCCCGGCGGCATGCAGCGCATCCTGCTTGCCCGCGAAGAGCCGGTAGAAGCTGCGGGTGTCAAGGCCTGCCCGACGGGCGATCGCAGCGACCGTGGCGGCGTGATACCCATGCTCGCCGACGGCCTCGACGGTCGCGAACATGATGCGCAGCCGCTGCTGTTCGCATGCCCGCTCGTGTGAGACCCGGACGCCCCGGGCCGCGGGGGTCGCCGGAGCACGCATCGGGCGTGCGCCCGGCAGCGGCGGCTGCGTCGCCGGCGAAACCGCTCGCATGGCGCGCCAACGGTGCTCGCGCAACGGCACGTCATAGCTCGCCAGCCAGCCGGTCAGCTCGAGCGCCAGCGCGCCGGTGACGGGCTCGCCCTCGGCGAGCCGCACGGCGAGCATCCTTGAGAGCGCCCCGATCAGAACACGGCTCGGGATGTCGGGGGCCGGCGTGCCGGGAGCTGCGTCGCGGTAGGAGTCCTCGATCAGGACGGCCAGGCCGGCGAGCATCTCATCGCGGGCGCGAAGGCCGCGATGTCCCGCGGCGAGCGTCTCGCTGAACGCGACGCGTGCGATCACGGGGTCCGAGATGGCGAACGCGACGAGGGCCGCGGCGACGGCGCCTGCCCGGCGCCCGGGAGACTCCTTGCCGATCGCGGCGCGAACCTCGCGCTGCAGGCGGCGGCGGATCGGCGCGAGGGCCGCCACGAGGCAGTCCTCCCTGTCGGTGAAATGCTCGTAGAAGGTGGGTCGCGAAACGCCGGCGCGGGCAATGATCCGCGCGGTCGTCACGGTGGCGTACCCGTCGCGTGCGCTCAGCAGCGTCATCGCGTC
>OCTA010002506.1_pt1 | contig 16631 bp, 15 predicted proteins | sample 1538991 | NCBI WGS metagenome assembly OCTA01 (sample SAMEA3539302, study PRJEB22396) | soil metagenome | biome: tundra; feature: field; material: soil | place: USA | collected 2010-05 | depth 0.15 m | reverse complement strand
GCACGTCCAGCGTGGTTCGAGTGTAATCGAGATTGAAGGTCATGTCCCATTTGCCCTACAACCCCAGTTTCTCCTTCAATCCCCGGACACGTTCCCGCGAAACCGTCAACTCCGTCTCCTTGCCATCGTTCACCCGCAGCATCAAGCGGTCGGAGAACCACGAGTGCAATTCCTTTACATACTCCAGGTTCACAATCGTCGAGCGGTGAATCCGCACAAACTTCGCGGGATCGAGCGCACTCTCCAGTTCCGCAATCGTGTAATCCACCGTATAATCCTTCTTGGGAATAGCCGCGTACGTCAGCTTGTCATTCGCATAAAAATGGGTGACCCGGGCCACCTCGACAAACTCGATCCGCTCCCCGGTTCGGGATGGCAAACGCGCCGGGTGCTTCGGTCCAGCGGGCAAAGCCGACGCCAGTTGTTGCAGCAGCTTTTCAATGTCTCGTACGCCGCAAAGAAACTAGTTACTAATGCCGTGACCAGCAGCCCAAGCCTGAGGTACGCCAGGAAATCCGTCCAGTAGTCGTAGTGGCCGCTGCCGTACACGACCAGCGGGGCAAGACCCGCCACCAGGCAGCCGATGGCAGTTCCCACCGCGAGGACGACGATGCGAGTCCCCCACTTCCGCACGAACCCGAACCGCAGCGTCCATATCCAGGCGGTCGGCATCACCACGTACATGATGAAGGTGATGCAGGTCGAGTGAATGAAGGAAAAGAACCGCGACTCGAAGAATTGCGCCGGCGTCATTCGCTGGCCAAAACTCCAGCGCAGCAGCGGCAGCGCCAAGGCGATGGAAACGGCCACCAACTCCAGTTGCAGGAGCCACTTCCATCTGAAACTGGGCAGTGGGCAGTTCCTAATATCGGACATTGACAAGCTGGGCATGGCCGTCCTCCGCAAACTTAGCGAATATGCATCGACCCGCCGGAGTTCCCTCCAGGAGGCTCAGGCCGGAGGCAACATCCAGCAGCATCACCGCGATTATCATGAATGCTTTGATCTTCATAATCAATGCTCCTCACGATTTAACCTTAGTCTGGAACGCTGTGGGAAGCAGCCCGCAATCGACAAAGCGCCTCAAAAACCGGACGAATGCAGCCTCATCGGGGACGAACCCCCCATCTCAAGGCCGAGGCCGAGCACCCGGCCCACGCAGGACCTTCCCCGGCAGGGCATTCGTCATCGCGCCGTTCTCAATAACCGGGACGCCATTCACAAGCACGAACTCCATTCCCACTGAAAGCTGATTCGGCTTCTCAAATGTGGCGAGATCCCGAATCCTCTCGGGATCGAAGATCACCAGATCGGCCCACATCCGCTGCTTCAACACGCCGCGATCGGTCAGGCCCACCCGCTGCGCAGGCAGCGCCGAGAACTTTCGAACGGCATCGGGCAAGGTCAGCAGTTTCTCGTCGCGCACATACTTACGGAGGATGCGAGGAAACGTCCCGTAGGCCCGCGGGTGCGGATGTTCCTGACCCATCAGGCCATCGGGCGCGGTGCCGTGCGCGTCGTTATCCACGGAAACCCACGGCTGCTTTAACGCATAGGCGATATCGTCCTCGGACATCGCAAACACAATGACCGACATCGATGGGTCCTCAATGAGCAGATCGAAGACCGCATCTATAGGGTCCTTGCCCTGCTCCGCGGCAATCCGCGCAATCGTCTTTCCCTGCAACGGCAGCAGTTTCTTGTTCTGCACGGCGCTAACGAGAAAAGCTTCCGGCCCGGGCACCTCCAACCACTCGTTATCCCAGCCCGTTGGGTCGGTCTCCATCTGCTTCCGGATGCGCGCGCGGGTAGCCGGATCTTTGAGCCGGGCGATCATCTTCTGATCCCCGCCGTCGTGCGCCCACGGTGGGACAATCGCCGAAAAGCTGTTGTTCCAGGCCGGGTAGGCGTAGGTATCCGCTTCGACATCGACGCCCGAAGCGCGCGCTTTATCGATGCGCTCTACAATCTCCGGCATGCGGCCCCAGTTCTGTTTCCCGCCCGCCTTCAGGTGCCATATCTCAACCGGTATTGCCGCTTCCCGCCCGATCCGAAACACTTCGTCGAGCGCCGCATCGATCTCGTTCCCCTCGCTCCGCATGTGAGTTGCATAGATGCCGCCGAACTTTGCCGCTTCTTTGGCCAGCGCGACAAGTTCGTCCGTGCTGGCATACGGCGCGGGCGCATACTGCAGCGCGCTCGACAATCCCACCGCTCCGTCCTGCATCGATTGCCTGACCAGCAGACGCATGCGGTCTAACTCTTCCGCCGTAGGCGCGCGGTTCGCTTCCCCTATGACCAGCCGGCGGACCTGGGTCGCTCCCACGTAGCTGGCCAGATTGATTCCCATGCCCTGCTTCTCCAGTCGCGCGAAGTACCCGGCGAAAGTCATCCAATCCGGCTCCGGAACCTGGTAGTGTTCAAACTCCTGCTTGTACTCGGCCCGCAGCCTGGGATTCAGCGGCGCGATGGTGTTCCCCTCGCCCGTAATCTCGGTTGTGATCCCCTGAAAGATCTTTGACGGCAGGTGCGGGTTGAACAGGATGGAATCCTCCGACTGGCCAAGCATGTCGATAAATCCGGGGGCGACGACCATGCCTTTCGCATCGATGACCCGTTGCCCCGACGACGGCGCAAGCACTCCGATTTGCGCGATCCGGCCGTTCCGAATGCCAATATCGCCCGCATACCACGGCGACCCGGTGCCATCGACGATGTGGCAGTTGCGGACCAGCAGGTCGAACTGTTGCGCGTCGGCGCCAACGGTCAGCGCCAGAGCCATCACAAGAAAGCAAAAATATCGAAGCATAGCCCGCGATCATTATGACGTGTTGCATTCTCCTGCTTTCAATCACCTTCTTCTTTGGAACATTCCTTTCGACCTTCACGAACGGTCTGGCGTTCATCGGGGGCTGGATCGAGCAGGCCGGAGCTTTGACCAACACTCCGAAAGCCGTGGACGTCGGCATCATCGCTAGTATCCTGATGCCAAGCGAATCGCTGTGGCGAAGGGCCGTCTTCGAAATGCAGTCCCCGCTCACGACGGCGGTGAATTTTTCGCCTTTCAGCGGAGCCTCGGTCCCAAGCGCCGCCATGATCGGGTACGCGGCGGCCTACGTGGTTTTGTTTCTAACACTTGCCCTCTGGCGCCCGGGGACGCGCGACCTCTGAGAAGCGGTGCCGCCAAAACTTCGATTGACGCTACTACCACCCAGGAGTAGCCTGTATACATATGGAGCCGAGCATCCATCTTTATCAACCGTCGCGTCTGTACACCCGTGCCGGTTGGGCAGCCGTGGCAGGCTCCCTCGTGTGCGTACTCTGTGGAATGCGCGCTCCTCTCGCCTTTGTTCCAGGCTTCCTGTGCGCTTTGACGGGCGGAGCCTTGTTTTGGCTGGCCACCCGGCCGAGTATCCAAATCTCGGCAACCCAGTTCAACATCGGTCAGCGCGCCATTGCCTGGCGTGAGGTGCGCGAGATCAACAGCCGGCTCACTTCGCCGCTGATCCTGAACATTAAGCTGACAAATGGGCGCAAAAAGCTGCTGGTCTTCCCCGGGGAGCCCGAGCGAATTGCCAGATTGATGTATCAGCTTCGCAAGAATTCCTATCTCTCCACCTTCGACGGCATCGCCTACCGGGATTACTGGACATGGTCGAGCGTGACCGATTCGGACGGCGAACTAGACACTCCGGAGCACCCCGTTCGCATGTTGAGTTCGGATGACGAGCAGGAAATCGAGCGAATGTTTCGGAAACTGAAAAGCGTGGGCCGGATAGATACCCGCGCGGACGATTCCGGCTCGGATGAGAGCTAGGCCTGGCGAGTAGAATAGGGACCGCCAGATTCTGCTTCCGTGGTTGCCTGTTCCTGATTCTGAATTCCCTGCTTCTCGGAATTGCCCTGTGGCTGCTGCGAAAACCTCTGATGAGCGCGGCAGCCGGCTTTCTGATTGAGGATGACCCGCCACACAAGGCCGGAGCGGTGGTCGTGCTAGGCGGGGATGATTTCGGCCTGCGCATGGTGAAGGGCGCGGAACTGGCCCAGTCCGGATACGCGCCTTTCGTGCTGGCCAGTTACCCGCTAAAAGTCGGGCCTCCCGAGTGCCAGTCTACCGTTGGATTCGCCGAGAGCAAAGGCTTTCGGCCGAGCCTTTTTCGAACGTTGCCGAGCGACGCCGATTCCACCCGCAGTGAGACTATTGTCATCGGGAAGTATCTTCGGGAGAAGGGAATCGACAGCATTATCCTGGTTACCAGCAACTATCACACGCGGCGCGCGGGCCGTTTGATGCGAAGTCAGAATCCCGGCATCACAGTAGTTGTAGTTGCCGCGTCCGACCCTTACTTCACCCCAGATACGTGGTGGGAGACCCGCAGCGGCGAGAAGACTTTCCTGCTTGAATGGACCAAAACGGTGGCAACCTGGCTGGGAATTTAAAATGTTGAAGTCGCTCTCAACTTTGTGGCCGTACTTGAGCAAGTACCGGCGCGGTCTTGCCCTTGGAATCGGAGCCCTGCTGCTGAAGGATCTGTTGGCGGCGGCCCAGCCCATCGTCATTAAGTTCGGCGTCGATTCCCTGATGCGCGGGTTCAACCTCGTGCTGGTGATGAAGATGGCAGCCCTGCTGATTGGCCTCTCGCTGCTGAAGGGCGTCTTTCAGTATTGGATGCGCGTGATTATTATCGGCATCTCGCGCGACATCGAATTCGATCTGCGCAACGACCTCTTCTCAAGGCTGGTCCGGCTCTCACAGGACTTTTACTCGCGCTACCGCACCGGCGACATCATGGCCCGCAGCACCAACGATCTGAACGCCGTTCGGATGATGCTCGGACCTGGCGTAATGTATTGCAGCGAGACGTTGGTGATGCTGATTTTGGCGGTTGGAGTGATGCTCCGCACCGACGCCAAACTTACGATCATCGCGCTTGCTCCGGCGCCGCTTGTTACGCTGGTGGTCGTCTTCTTCGGGGAGCGGATTCATAAGCGCTTCGAACATATCCAGACACTGTTTTCGGAGATCAGCAGCCGCGTTCATGAGAACCTGTCGGGCGTTCGCGTGGTGCGCGCCTACGCGCAGGAAGCCGCGGAGGTGAGAGAATTCGAGCGCCTGAATCATGGGTATATAAGAGAGAACATCGGTCTCGCCCGCATTCAGGGCGTGTTCATGCCGCTGCTCCAGGCGCTGATCGGCGTCACGTTTCTGCTGGTGTTATGGTTTGGCGGCAGGCAGTTGCTGCAGCACCGCATCACCCTCGGTGGGTTCGTCATGTTCAACACCTACATGGGCATGTTGATCTGGCCGATGATCGCCATCGGCTGGGTGATAAACCTGATGCAGCGCGGCACCGCGTCCTTGAACCGCATCAATCAAATACTTCACGAAGAACCCTTGATCAAACGGCCGCTCGGAAAAAGCGAGAATCCTGCTGAGACCGAGGCCGACATCGCATTTGAAAACGTGGTGGTTGACTTTGGCGGTCGTGAAGCCATTGCCGGGGTCGATCTTAGAATTCGCGCGGGCGAAACGGTTGCTATTGTTGGGCATACCGGAAGCGGCAAAACTACTCTTGCCAGCCTCATTCCGCGGCTTATCGATCCGACGGCGGGTTCAGTGGCGCTGGGCGGCATCAACCTGCGGCAGTTCGATCCGGAAGAGTTGCGGCTTCAGATTGGCTTCGTTCCGCAGGAGACGTTCCTTTTCAGCGCCACGCTGGGTGAAAACATCGCCTGGGGCGTGCCGGACGCCACCCACGAACAGATCCGCTGGGCGGCGGATGTGGCCGGCCTGACACCCGACATCGAAACGTTTCCGAACGGCTTTGAGACCGTCATCGGCGAGCGCGGACTCACGCTTTCGGGCGGCCAGAAACAGCGCACGGCGATTGCCCGGGCCATCCTTCGAAATCCTCGCATTTTGATCCTCGACGATGCCCTTTCGAGCGTCGATACCGTAACCGAGGAGCGCATTCTGCGCGGCCTGGAAGCAGTTATGCGCGGCCGCACCACGATTCTGATCTCGCATCGCGTTTCAACCGTGCAGAATGCCGATAGAATCGTCGTGCTCAGTTACGGACGCATTGTCGAGAGCGGAACTCACGACGAATTGCAGCGGCTCGGCGGCGTCTACGCCGCGCTCTATCAGAAGCAACTTCTTGAAGAGGAATTGGAGACAATTTAGCCATGCTGGAAAAATCAATTAGCAGGCGCAAACTACTCGGGACAGCGCCAGCGGCCATCGCTCTGGCAAGCTCTTTCAGAAGCCCTCTGTCCGCGCAAGAATACCGGATCAAAGGCGCGGATATCGAGTTGGGCGTCGCGTCCTATTCCTTCCGAAAGTTTTCACGGACGCAGGCGATCCAGATGTTGAAGGAACTCGGCACGCCGTACCTCAACGTGAAGAGCTTCCATCTGCCCTTGAACAGCAGCCCGGAGGAGATCGACGCGGCAAAGAAAGAGTTCGCCGACGCCGGAGTGATCATAGTAGGCATCGGCAACGTCGATTTCCAAAAAGACGACGAAGCCGACATCAAGAGTAAGTTCGAGTACGCCAAGCGGCTTGGCGCTCCGCTGATCGTCTGCGCACCCACCCACGTCACTCTTCCTAAGCTGGGCAAATTCGTTGAGGAGTATAACATCCGGATCGCCGTGCACAATCACGGGCCGGAGGACAAAAACTTCCCGACGCCGCAAAGCGTGCTGGCCGTTGTCAAGGACATGGATCCGCGCTGTGGCTTATGCATCGACGTCGGCCACACCGCAAGGACCGGCGTAGACGTCGTTCAATCGATCGCCGAAGCCGGAACGCGGCTGCTCGATATGCACGTCAAGGATCTGGCGAACATGAGCGCAAAGGAGAGCCAGGTCGCGGCGGGTGAGGGGAAGATGCCTTTTCCGGAAATTTTCCGCCAATTGATTAAAATGAATTATCACGGCGCTGTGAACCTGGAATACGAAATCAACGAAGAGAACCCGATGCCCGGCATGCAGAAAAGTTTTTCCTACATGCGTGGGGTGCTGGCGGGCATCCGGTCGGAAATTAACGGATAGTTCTCGAGTTCGGGCATCTCGATAAGGGTCTTGGTGCCCTCGCCGGGCTGGCTAATCACCCGCATCCGGTAACTTGACCCGAATAATACGCGCAGCCGCTCATTCACGTTGCTAACGCCTATTCCGCTTTCGAAGATTAAGCCCAGTTTTGATTCCGGTATACCCGCGCCGTCGTCTTCGATGGAGATAAACAGCCGCGTGCCTTCGAGCCACGCTTTCAGCCGGACCATGCCGCCTTCCACCTTATTCGAGAGCCCGTGTTTGATGGAGTTCTCGATGATCGGCTGCAGGATCATGCTGGGAACCAGCCGGTCCAGGGTCTTCTCGTCGATCTCTTTGAAGAAGCGCAGCTTGTCGCCGAAACGCACCATCTCAATGGCCAGATAGTCGTCGATAAATGAAATTTCCTCGCGCAACGGAGTAAGATTCTCGGTCTTGCGAAGCAGCCGCCGCAGAATATTCGAGAGCTTGTAAATCATGCTGCGGGCGCGGTCTGGATCGATCCGTATCAGTGTCGAAACCGAGTTAAGCGTATTAAAAAGGAAGTGCGGGTTTATCTGGTTTGTCAGCGCTTGAAGCCGGGCCTCAACCAGGCGAGCGCGCTGCATCTCAAGTTGGCGTTCAACACGGAAACTGCTCCAGACTCGTATCGGCAAAGAGACTGAGAAGAGCGTTGTCGCGGCGCAGGCGACAAAAACTCCCAGCGTCAGATGCGGCATTCCCTCGAAGATGAAGAAAGTGCCGCGCTGCTCGAACTGGCTTTGCACTGCCCAGCGGAGCAACTCTGTCGCAATTACAAGAGAATTACAAGCCACGTTGTAAGCCGCTCTTTCGACAACCCGCCTTTGAATCGCGCCGCGGTCGCGCCGCAAGATCTGGCGCAAGAGGCGGTATAGGTTCAAATCGACGAAGGGCGAAAAATACCAGATGTCTTCCTGCTCGGGCGCCAGATCGTGCATGACGCCTCCGATCAGTCCGGCGGCCGCAAAAAGCGGCATGGACATCCACTTGCCGGCGATCATATCGGGCAGCGAAGCACACAGTCCGGTCACAAGGCCGCTGACATATCCGCCCAGCATGCCGGCGATAACGCTGCCTTCGAGCGCTAAATCGATGGCGGAATACTGGTGCCTGCTCAGGATTCTGACGGCCGCGCTGGCGCCAAAGAGCAGCGAAAAGATGAACGCCAGCTGAAGCCGGTCGGCCACGGTGCGTTCATCCCGGAGCAGGATTTTTTGAATGCGGGCGAACCGCATCAGGATGCTGGCGATGGAGGCCGACACCGCCACTTTTATCAGAAGCGCGGCAATCTGTGGCTGGGTAAGCATCGTCCTAAATCGGGTAACCGCGCCGACTTAGCAGCTACGGTCTCTATAATAGAGGTTTGTCAGAGCTTCGACTCAATAAAGTAGCGGAAGCGGACTTTCCGAGCCATTTTGGGCACTTTCGAATTTTCGGGTTTGAAGGTCTGCGTCCCGGCGTAGTTGAAGAAGCGGTAGTTCTGAGCATGGGGGACCTTTCAAAGGCGGCTGGAGCGCCGCTGGTGCGAATTCATTCGCAGTGCCTCACCGGAGACGTTCTTCACAGTCTGAGATGCGACTGCCGCGCGCAACTGGAACTGGCTCTCGACCAGATTGCCGGCGAGAAACGCGGTCTGCTGATTTATGAGCACCAGGAAGGGCGAGGTATCGGGCTGCTGAATAAACTGCGGGCCTATGAGTTGCAGGACAAAGGACTCGACACCGTCGAAGCCAACGAGCATCTGGGCTTTAAGGCGGATTTGCGCGACTATGCTCTTCCCGCCGCGATCATCACTTACTTTGGTCTTACTCATGTGCGCTTACTTTCTAATAATCCAGACAAAGTGAATGCCTTGGAAAAAGCCGGCGTAAAGGTGGTTGAGCGCGCGCCAGTTATCATTCCGCCGGTCGAAAGTACGTTGGCCTATCTCAATGCCAAACGGGATAAGCTGGGACATTTATTCTAAACGCCGGCCACGGGAATCCGTGGACAGTAGAGGTGCCCTTCGACCGCCAGCTGGCTATTCGCGGTCGTGATCCGCTGTCCGGTCTCGATATGTTCGATAACCGTGTAGCCGGCCTCTTCCAGAAACCGGACAATAGCCGCGACTTTCAGCTTCTTCTCGGCCATAGTCTCGCCGTGCATCTCCAGATACAGGGCGGGCCCGAACTGGCGCAACAGACGCCGCGCTCCTCGGAGAGCCTGCAGTTCCCAGCCTTCAATGTCGATCTTAATGAGGTCGGGGGCGGGCAACCCATTCTCTTGGGCATCCTCGTCGAGAGTGGTGATGGGGATGGTTTCCATCTGCACGCTCGAGACCGTCTCCCGCAGGCGCTCAGCCGTCGCGGTTTCCATCGAAGCACCACCCGGCATGGCTGGATTCCAGATCTGTTGAATTTGCCGCGCGGTTTCACCGATGCCCGTTTTCCTGACCGTTACGTTTGTGAATCCGTTCAACTCGAGATTGTCCACGAGACGCCGATGATTGCGGCTGTTCGGCTCATAACAAACCACATGCTTCGCACGGCTTGCAAAAAACAAAGCCAGCAGTCCCTCGAACGACCCTACGTCGTAGACGGTCAACCCGGTGAAGGGAAGCTTCTTCCGGAATTGGATTTCTGGAGTGTCAATCGATTTCGAGAAAACCTCCGGTATCCAGCCAAGTCCACCCTTTCTTTTCAAACCGCGTAGTAACCCGTGCCTAACCGTGTTAGTGTACTGGTCGAAGAGCGTGCGGCTGATCCAGGAAACGATTTGATGCTTTAATGTGTAGTGCTGGAAATGCCGATCTTCTGCAGGGTTACTGGAGGTCCGCGGCATCTATGCCACCAACTCCAGGATACGACTTCCGCATCTAATGCGTTAGTGCCGTTGCATCCGCGGGAACTGCGTGCGCTAGCTTTGGCTTCAGGTCGAAGTGCCATTTCCACACCTCGTAGAGGGCTGGATAGACAACCAGCTCCAGCAGAAAAGACGTGAACACGCCGCCAATCATGGGAGCGGCGATGCGCTTCATTACGTCCGCTCCCGCGCCGGTAGACCACATGACGGGAACCAACCCCATAAACATCACGGCGACGGTCATGAACTTGGGACGAATGCGCTTTACCGCGCCATCCATTACGGCGTGCTGCAAATCGGCAAGGCTTCGCAGATGGCCCGCCTGCTTGGCCTGCTCGTAGGAAAGATCGAGGTAGAGCAGCATGAAGACGCCGGTCTCCGCATCCACGCCTAACAGCGCAATCAACCCCACCCAGACTCCGATGCTCATGTTGTAGCCAAGCAGGTAGAGAAGCCAGATTGCCCCGACCGCTGAAAACGGAACGGCTAATACAATCAACATCGTTTTGACAGCCGAACCGGTATTCACAAAAAGCAACAGCAGCACCAGCGCAAGGGTAAGTGGAACAATCAGAAGCAGGCGCTGCTTTACGCGCGCCATGGCTTCATACTGCCCGCTCCATACCAGCGAGTAGCCCGGCGGGGTTTTCACGCGGCTCTCGATCAACCGCCTCGCCCGTTCGACGTAACCTCCAAGATCGGAGCTCGACACATCCACGTAGACATAGCCGGCAAGCAAGCCGTTCTCGTCGCGGTACATGGACGGCCCGTTGACAATGCGAACGGCCCCGAGTTGGGATATGGGAATCTGCGTCTGGCCATTCATTACCGGCACCAGGATGCGGCCGATGGAGTTTGGATCGCTGCGAAAGGCGCGCTGGTAGCGTACGTTGATGGGATATCGTTCGCGGCCTTCCACCGTGGTGCTGACGTTTTCGCCGCCAATGGCGCTTGTTATCACTGCTTGCGCTTGGTCCATTGTCAGGTTGTAGCGCGCCAGTTGTTCCCGGTTCCAATCGACGTCCAGAAAAAAGCCGCCCGCCGCCCTTTCCGAAAAGGCATTGCGAGTGCCGGGAACCGACCGCAAAGCTTGCTCGACGGCTATGCCAATGCGCTGAATAGTCTGGGTATCCGTGCCCAGAATCTTTACTCCGACTGGCGTTCGCATTCCCGTCGTGAGCATATCGATCCGGTTCTTAATCGGCATCGTCCAGGCGTTCGAGACGCCAGGCAGGCGCACCGCTTCATTCATCTGTTCGATCAGTTCGTCCTCAGAAATATGGTCTGGCGTGATGTGCCGGAAAACCCCGTTCAGCCACTCGGGGGACCATTCGGAGTACCACGTTTGGGCATGCCGCCACTCGCTCGGTGGCTTCAAGGCTACGATCGACTCGGCCATAGACAGCGGCGCTGGATCGGTAGGCGTTTCCGCCCGTCCCGCCTTGCCCAGCACGTGATCGACTTCCGGAAATCTGGACAAGACTCGGTCCTGGATCTGCAGGAGGTGCTGCGCTTCCGTGACGGATATCCCCGGCACGGTGGTGGGCATGAACAAAAGCGCCCCTTCATCGAGCGGCGGCATGAATTCGGAACCCAGCCTCTGATAGATCGGGATGGTGGCCGCCACAAACAAAATCGCCATCCCAATAACCAGCCACTTCCAGCGCAGCGACCAGGCGCAAACCGGCTGATAAAGACGGATGAGAACGCGGCTGATAGGGTGGCGCTCCTCCGCGTGAATCTTGCCAATCAGAACTGCGTTGGCGAGCCTTGCTGCCCAGCGCGGTCTGAAGATGAACTGCTTCCGGCTGGTGAACAGTAGCCGCAAGGCGGGATCGAGAGTGATGGCCAGCAGCGCCGCCACGATCATGGAGAAGGTCTTGGTGTAAGCCAGCGGCTTGAACAGCCGTCCCTCCTGAGCCTCCAGGGTCAGCACCGGGATGAACGACACGGCAATCACCAGCAGGGCGAAAAAACTGGGGCCTCCCACTTCTTTCACGGCATCGATCACCACGCGGTGATAATCGGCCTTGCGCCCGCTGCTCTCCCACTGCTCCAGCTTCTTGTGGGTCTGCTCGACAACCACGATGGCCGCATCCACCATGGCGCCTACCGCAATCGCAATTCCGCCAAGCGACATGATGTTCGCCGTTACGCCGAGCATCGCCATCGGGATGAAAGCGATGAGTATCGCGATGGGAATTGTCACGACCGGAATCGCGGCGCTGGGAAAGTGCCACAAGAAAATGAAGATCACCAGTGACACGATGACGAGCTCTTCGATGAGCGTCTCCTTCAGGTTGTCCACCGAGCGGTGAATCAGATCGGAGCGGTCATAGATGGGAACAACGTTGACGCCTTCCGGCAGGCCAGGCGCAATCTCCCGCAGCTTGGCTTTCACCCGGTCGATGACTTCTAAAGCGTTCTGCCCCTGGCGCATGACCACAATCCCAGATACAATTTCACCGGCTCCGTCCAGGTCGGAAACTCCGCGGCGGAGATCGGGACCGAGTTCAATCGTTCCGACATCCCGCACCCGCACCGGGACCCCGCCCTGGGCGCGCAGGACAATGTCCCCTAAGTCAGCCGTGGAGCGTGCATAGCCGCGCCCGCGCACCATATACTCGGCGCCGCTCAGTTCCACCAGCCGTCCGCCCACATCGTTGTTGCTGCCGCGAACGGCATCGACAACTTGATTGACGGCTATGCCGTACGCCTGCAACTTCACCGGATCGACATTGATCTGATACTGCCGGATGAAACCGCCGAGCGGCGCAACCTCCGCCACGCCTGGAACCGATTGCAGTTGATAGCGCAGAAACCAGTCCTGTACGGAACGCAACTGCGCCAGATCGTGCTTGCCGGTTTTGTCGTAAAGCGCGTATTGGAAGACCCAGCCGAGTCCCGTGGCGTCCGGCCCGAGTTCGGTCTCGACGCCTTGCGGCAGGCCGGATAAAACGCGCGAAAGATACTCGAGCGTCCTTGAGCGCGCCCAGTAGATGTCAGTGCCCTCATCGAAAATCACATAGACATACGAATACCCGAAATCCGAAAAGCCCCGGACGGTCTTGACGCCAGCCGCGCCCAGCATGGCTGTGATGATTGGGTAAGTCACCTGATCTTCGATGATGTCCGGGCTCCGATCCCAACGCGAGTAAACGATTACCTGCGTGTCGCTGAGGTCGGGGATGGCGTCGAGCGGAACGTGGTGCATCGCATACCAACCCGCGACGGCGGCTCCCGCCACAAACAGCAGGACGAGGAACTTGTTGCGCGCGGAGAACTCAATAATCCAGTCGATCACTTTTTCGCTCCCGCCGCCATGCCAGGCATGTCGGGCACCGCCGCGGGCGCCGCTTTCTCTCCGGACTTTACGGGCGCTTTCGAATCGGAGTGCCCCATTTCCCCGGTTGCCGATTTCATCTGGCTCTCGGAATCCAGCAGGAAGGCCGCCGAGACGACGATACGCTGGCCGGCTTCAAGTCCCTTCAGAATTTGAATTTGGTCTCCCACGCGGTCGCCCGTTTCGACATCCCGCGGCTCGAAGAAACCATTCCCCCGGTCGAGGAAGACTCGTTTGCCTGCGCCAGTATCAAGAACCGCTTCGGTGGGCACTTGCAGGCGGGTGGCCGTTCTCACATCGAACGCGACGTCGAGATACGCCTCGGGCTTCAAACGGTTTTGCGGATTTGGGACATCCAAGCGCACTTTCAACGTCCGGCTAGCCGCATCGATCTGTGGCTGAATATAAGAAACGCGGGCGGTCAAGGGCCTGACCTCGTTATTCGGCGAGGAGATGTGCGCCAACTGTCCTACATGAATCCGGGGAGCGTCCGCCTCGAACACGTCGGCCATGATCCACACCCGGCTCAGATCGACGATTTGGTAAAGCTCCGTTTCGGGCGTGACGCGCTGGCTTGCGAACGCATTACGCGTCATGATGTAGCCGCTGGTTGGCGAATATACCGCCACCGATTTCACGGGCTTTCCCGTGCGTTCCAGTTCATCCACTTCGACAGACGGGATATCGAGCAGTTCAAGACGTTTGCGCGCCGCCAAGGCCAGCGACTGCGAGTTAATCGCCGCCTCCGGCATGGAACTATGGTGCATAACATCGCGCGCCTTTAACGCCAGCAGATACTCTTGCTGCGTGGCCAGTAACTCCGGACTGTAAAGAGTCAGTAAGGTCTGGCCTTTCCGAACTACATCGCCCGTGAAGTCCACGAAGACGCGATCAATCCAGCCTTCTACTTTTGCGTGCACGCGAGTGACGCGCGTCTCGTCCTCCGCCACTTTTCCGACAGCGCGGATGCTATCGACCCCGGGGCTCGATTCGACTACTCCGTAGCGCACTCCCATTAGCTGCTGGCGGTCCGCGCTTATCTCAATCGCTCCCGCCGGCGGGGCCGGAGTGCTGGCATTGGCCGGCTGGCTTTCCGACTTGTCGTTTGACTGATTTCCCGACTGATTTCCCGAATAAATGGGCACCAACTTCATACCGCAATCGGGGGCGATGCCCGGTTTGTCCGACTTGTACCAGGGATGCATCGGGTCCTGATAATAGAGAATCTTCCGGTCGGCGGCCGCAGTCGAGCCGTGGGTTCTGGACTGGCTCCAGCGATCGAACAGATAGCCGGCGAGAAACGCAATGCCGAGAAACACAAGCGCCGCAAGAATATAGCCGAGCCGCTTCATTGGATCACCTCGCCATCCAGCGAAACGCCAGTAAGTTCTTCCAGCGACGCGAGCGAAATTGAGTAACTCATCATCTGCTCGTGATAACGTTCCTCGCTATCTACTTTCATCAAGAGGTTATTGAGCACCGCGGTGAAGTCGCCGGCCCCTGTCTCATACGCGGTAAGCGACGATTCCACGGTAAGGTCGGCTTGCGGGAGAACCGTATCTTTGTAAAGTTGAATCAGCCGGAAGGCGGTTTGAGCGAGTTGATAAGTGTCTTTAATCCGGAACTGAAGATTCCGGTCGGCGGCTGCCAAGCCATGCTGCGCTTCGCTCACCATTTCGGCCTGCTGCGCAATAGCCGGTCGCTGCTTCCGCTTCGCATAAAAGGGAAGCTGCACATCGATCCGGAACTGATACATAGCGGGCATGGTGCCCTGGTTGAAATAGCCGCCCGAAAGCGTGTAGTCGGGATGGAGATCCTTGTTTGCCAGCGTCAGCGCCAGTTGATTGCTCTCGATGCGGCTCTGTTCCCGCCGGAGCGCGGGCGATTGAGACTTGCCTTCTTGAAACAACTGCGCGAGAGTGACTGGGATTTCTTTGGGATCGTCCTCCATCGGCTCGCCTATCGGAGTGCCGGGGTCCCGATTCAACAGCATGTTCAGCTCGGACTCGGCGCTGCTGCGGTCCTGCTGCATTTCAATGAGGCGCGCCTCCAGGAGCGAAAGCTGAGTCTGCGCCTTGAACACGTCCTGTTGCGTCGCCTTGCCGGTGGCGTAACGCTCCTCGGCAACGCGAATGAATCTGGTCAGCAGATCCTTTCCTTCGGTGAGTACGTCAACGCCGGCGTAAGTGTGGTGAAGCCGGTGATACGCCTGAATCACGCGTGACCGAACGTTCAGCCTGACAAGCTGATATTGGTCAAAGTCGGAGTCCGCTTCTTTAGAGGCGATCTCGCCGCGCAGCCTGCGCTTCCCTGGATAAGGCATCTCCTGCGAAACCATGATGCCGATGTTGCTCGTGGGATTGGAGCCGAGACCGGCGCCAGGGAGCGGATTGCCATTGCTGGCATAGCCGAGCGACACAACCGGATCTGGAAGGCTGCTCTGCTGCTGGGGCCGCAATCGCGCCGCCTGATATTTGTGCTGCGCCGCGAGTATCTCCGGGTTACGCGCCAGCGCATCGCGAATCAAATCGTTTAAGTTCACCGTGCCGGGGGTTTGCGCATAACCGGCGCTTGAAAAGATCGCAAATAGGGCGATCCTCCGTGCAATAAACATCTGTAATTCCCTTTAAGAGCGCGTGCGGAGACGCACCCGATCAAACATCACTCGGAGCGGAGCTGTTCAAATTTGGGGATTCAGATGCGAAACGTAGAGAAGAACAGGCAGAGGTCTGGCGGCCCAGCCTTTTTCGGCAATGCAATCCGCGCGCCTGGACGTAGTTGCAGGACAGGCAGCACCAGCGCGCCGATTGAGAACGAAGCAACAAAAGCGTTGGGCGGCGCGACGTGCGTGGCAGCGGGAGGTGTCGCTGAGAGCAAGACAGATTGGAGTCCACACTCCAGCGAAGCCGGAGCCCTTGAAGGAGTGTCTTTACAGTGCTCGGAAGGCTGGCAACAGACTTTCGACGCAGCCGCGCACGCGAATTCCGGGCAAGGCAGGAACCCGATCCACAGCAGCGCCGCGGCGAGGAGCACTCTCAGTGTCGAATGTGCGAGCTTCGTTGGCAAGTAATCCTACGTATATGGTAAGCACACGCACAGATTTCTCGCAACTCGAACTTCTGAGGAACACGCGCAAAACGGTCGCGGGATGAAGCGCACCGCCCGAAGAGCTAGCGAGTTCCTCCGTTGTTTGGCGGCGCGCATCGGTGCCCTTTGCGCTCTTGGGGAACACGTGGGTTTGTCAACTTGATTTGGCCCACCTTCGATACTTTAGTTTGGGTAATAACTTACTTGCCAAAATAATCTAGTGCCGGAACGACTAGTCGGCCTTCTTTGCGCGTTTCTGTGCTGGTTTCGTTCGCTGATACTGCTC
>OCTA010002505.1_pt1 | contig 16638 bp, 15 predicted proteins | sample 1538991 | NCBI WGS metagenome assembly OCTA01 (sample SAMEA3539302, study PRJEB22396) | soil metagenome | biome: tundra; feature: field; material: soil | place: USA | collected 2010-05 | depth 0.15 m | reverse complement strand
AAAGTAAAGAGAATGGCAACACGCAATGTCTGTCTCAAAGTAATCCTCCATTTAAATTAGTGGGTTTCAAAAACGTTGGATGCAAACAATGTGCACCACGCTGCCGAAAGTCCTGCAATTTAAAAGAAATTACGTGCCCTAAGCTCATGTACTGACGCGTGATAGCGATCTTTTCTGGGTGGCGAGAAACTGCACGATCTCGCCCCAACTGTGAACGCTACCGCACATACCTAACAGGCAGTGACGACACGCCACTTAGAACTAAGGTTCAATAAGAAAGTAGGATGCGCAAGTCGCGAAGATTGTTTCCTGTGGGACCGGTCTCGACAACATCACCAATGGCGCTGAGTAGCGGGTACGCGTTGAATGACGACAGCGAATGCTGTATCGCTTCAGCGCCATCATTGTTGGAATTCGAAACCTTACCCGCACGAAACATCGTGCTGCCGTCTACCACCGCCCCGGCAGCGGGACTGTTGCCATCGATACCATCTGTGCCGGCACTGAGCACCGTGATGTCGTCACCCGCAATCTGTTCTGCGCAAGCCAGCGCAAACTGCTGGTTGCGTCCCCCGATTCCGCCGTTCCGAACCGTCACAGTGACCTCGCCGCCTGAAATCAGGCAAACGCGGGAGACGTTGCTTCGCAATTCGCGCAGACGTTTTAGTAAGTACGCCGCTGCTTCTTCGTAGGGCCAGTCATCGCAAGAGTTGTCGACTTCGACGGCAAATCCAGCGCGGCTCGCTGCTATTGCGGCTTGATCAATGGCAACCTGGTTTGATAGTACCGTCCACCATCGCGCTCGAATAAAGGCCGGGTCATCGGATTTAGGAGTCTCCTCAAGCGCACGCTGCCGTAAGAGATCTGCGACAGATTTTGGAAACTGTTCGATAAGGTCGTATTGCAAGGCGATTCGCTCGCAGTCGTGTATAGAAGTCGAGTCGGGCATCGTCGGCCCCGAAGCCAGCGCGTCGGGCGTCGCATCCGGCACATCTGACACAAGAATCGAAACCTGTTGCGCCGGATAAGCAGCGCGCGCCAGCCGGCCTCCCTTAACTGCGGATAGGTGTTTGCGGATGGCATTGATCTCCGCGATCGGCGCGCCGGAATGCACCAGCGTCCGATAAGTGGCGGCGAGATCGACCAGAGGGATGTCCGCTTCTACTGGCTTTTCGACAATCGAAGAGCCGCCTCCTGAGATCATGAAAATTACGAGCGCGGTCGCGTCGAGTGTAACCAGCGACTTCAAGATCGCGACGGCGGCGTCAATCGACTCTGCGGTCGGCGTAGGATGTCCTCCGCGAAAGTACCGGAAGCCGCGCATTTGACTGGTCGCGTCGACAGACGACGCAACGATTCCCTCGAAGTTGCTGCCTGCCTGTGCCGCAAGCGCGGCCACCATGGTATGAGCGGCCTTGCCAATCGAAACGACCAAAATCCGCTGGTAAGAATCCAGGTCGTGGAGATCGTCGCCGATACGCAAAATCCGCCGCTCGCAGTGGACGTTGCGAGCGAAGGCGCTTTCAATGGAGGCGTTCTTGAGCGCGGAGGCGAATATTTCGCGGGCCGTTTCGCGCATCCGCCGGAACTGCTGATCACGCTGGGGAGAAATTTTCTTCAAATCGCAAATCACCAATCAACAATTACAAATCGAACGTTTCTCTCACCCACGCTTCGATCGTATCTCGCATCTCGCGCAGGCGCCCTTCAAAAAAATGATCTCCCGCTTCAATGCGAACCAGCTTTTTCGGTTCACTGAAAGTGTTCACTAACGCTTCAAGTTTCCCCGCTGGAGCGAACTCATCGCGCGATCCACTAACAAATAATTTCGGCTTGGTCGATTCACGCAAGAATTCGAAATCGTACACGCGATCTTCAACGGCAACCGCAGGCAGGCCCAAGGCAATCAGCCCGCGCACACGGTCATCTGCATACGCAGCACGCACTCCAACCGCGGCGCCGAAAGAAAAACCTGCAAAAATAATTGGCAGCTTAAATTCTTTTTCCAGCCAGTCGAGCGCAACGCGCGCGTCATCGACTTCCCCAACGCCACCAGCGTGCTCCCCTTCGCTCATTCCCGTTCCGCGAAAGTTAAAACGAAGCACCGGAAATCCAAAGCTGTTAAGCGCCTTCATCGCATGGAATACCACTTTGTTGTGTAGAGTGCCCCCATAAAGGGGATGCGGATGGCAGACCACTGCAGTAAACGGTGCATTCGGCGCGCCCGCATTGAGAAGAGCCTCCAACCGTCCCGCAGGACCTTCGAGAAAGAGTGAGCGAATACTAGACGTTTCTGCCGACACGCTATGAGAGTACACCAATTAATCTAGCGGTTATTCACCTCCACAAGTGACCAAACACTATCCACCGATCGCAATCCACTGGTACCCTTTTCCTCCATGGAACTGTTTGGGCTCACGCGTCGCCTCATCGATATCGAATCCATCACTCCGAATGAAAGTCTGGTGGGAGACTTTCTGAGCGACGAATTACGGCGTCGCGGATTCGAGTCGGGCAAAATGCCGGTCGAAGGCGCGCGCGCGAATGTCTTGGCGACGTGGCCTTCCCACCCGAACCCCGAGATCGTCTTCTCCACGCATATGGATACCGTTCCGCCATTCATTCCGTCATCCGAAACTGACGACCGCATTTACGGCCGCGGCGCTTGCGATGCGAAAGGAATTATCGCGGCGCAGATCGTGGCGGCTGAGAAGCTGCGCCAGGCAGGCGTCTTCGTCGGCCTTCTCTTTCTAGTGGGCGAAGAGCGCGATTCTATCGGCGCCAAGCTTGCCAACCACCAACCGATCGGCGCGCGTTTCATGATCAACGGGGAACCGACCGAGAACAAACTGGCACTGGCAACCAAGGGCGCGCTGCATGTAGAACTCGTGGCACGCGGAAAAATGGCGCACTCCGCCTATCCTGAGCTCGGCGAGTCGGCCATCGACAAACTGGTAGAAGCGCTGCACCGGCTGCATGCCATGAAACTCCCCTCGGACCCCGACGTTGGAGCGTGTACAAAAAACGTAGGCTCAATTCAAGGCGGACGCGCTCCCAACGTAATTTCCGACTTTGCCAAGGCTGATCTTTTCTATCGCCTGGTCGGCCCTGCCGACGCGCTCCGCGCTGACATTTTAAAAGCCGTAGGCGACCTGGCCGAGGTCCAGTTCACCCGCGAGACTCCATTCATGCGCCTGCGCACGCTGGACAACTTGCCTACGATGGTGGCGGCGTTCACCACAGACATTCCTTCGCTGCCAAATTGGGGCGAACCCCTGCTCCTCGGGCCCGGCTCAATTCATGTCGCGCACACAGAAGGCGAGTGCGTTGAGAAAAGACAGTTGCTTGAAGCGGTAGAGATTTATTGTGCGATGGCAAAGAAACTGACCAACTAGGCTCGAAGGTTTAATAAAGCCAAGTGAAATCAACCAACTTCTGCGCCAAGCTTCGCAGGCTCGACGCGAACATCGGCTGAACGAAGCCGAACGAGACTTGATTGTGGCCGTCGCCATTTGCCGCCGAACAGATGTTGGTAATCTGGCCCGAGCCGTCAAAGCGTTGGGACAAATTCAGAGAGATTTAGGGCGTTTTGATGCCGCGCTCCGAAACTACCAAGAGGCGGCCGATCTTTATCGTGCGCGGCAGGACGCGGTTAAGCTTGCGCACACTGTTCGGCATGTGGGCGACATTCTAATCGAGCAAGGGCATCCCGAACTTGCGGAGCCTCATTATGAAGAAGCTCTCACTCTCTATCGGGCGCACGCGGAAACTCCCCCGTTGGATTTGGCCAACGCGATCCGCGGCGTGGCCCTCTTGAAGAGTGCTGCCGATCAAACCGACGAGTCCAAAGCGCTCTGGCAGGAAGCGCGCGATCTGTACTCACATCTGAACGTAGAGGCGGGAGTGGCGGAGTGCAACGAGCGCCTCAATCTGCTGGCGTCAAGAACACGTTAAACTAGGCGAATGGACCATCCCACCAACGCTCTCGCCCGCGCTTCTTCTTCGTATTTGCGATCGGCAATGCATCAGCCGATCCAGTGGCATGAATTCGGCGAAGAGGCCTTTGCTGCCGCGCGCGCCGCGGACAAACCCATGCTTCTCGATATCGGAGCCGTCTGGTGTCACTGGTGCCATGTGATGGACCGTGAGTCCTACGATGACGCTGAAGTAGCGGCTATCGTGAATGAACACTTTATCGCTGTCAAAGTCGATCGAGACGAGCGCCCCGACATCGACAGCCGCTATCAGGTAGCGATTGCCTCGCTCACCGGGCAGGGTGGCTGGCCGCTGACCGCATTTCTCACTCCCGATGGCAAGCCATTCTACGGAGGAACATATTTCCCGCCCGCCGACGCTTACGGACGGCCCAGTTTTAAACGCGTGCTGCTTTCAATCGCGGCGGCTTACCGCGAAAAGCATGGCGACGTGTTAGAGCAAGCGCAGATGGTCGAAAGCGCAATCGCGCGAGCGGAATCCGTGTCGGCTGGAAACGGAACTGTTTCTCCTCACGTGATAGAAGCGATCTTGGATTCGGCGCGCCATATGTTCGACGGCGTCAACGGCGGATTTGGCAGCGCTCCCAAATTTCCTCATCCCGCTGCGCTCGATCTCGTGATCGATCAATACATGGCCAACAAGCACGGCGCGGACGATGAAGACCTGCGCATCATTTTCGTCCACACCATGGAAAAAATGGCGCGAGGCGGCGTCTACGATCAGTTGGCGGGCGGCTTTCATCGCTACTCCGTCGACGAGCGCTGGATCGTACCTCACTTCGAAAAGATGTGTTACGACAACTCTGAACTGCTCAAGAATTACGTGCACGGCTACCAGGCAACAAAAGATGAATTCTTCGCGGACGTGGCCCGCGACATGATTCGCTGGATGGACGAGTGGCTCAGCGACCGCGACCATGGCGGCTTCTACGCCTCGCAAGATGCCGACTATTCCATGGATGATGACGGCGACTACTTCACCTGGACTTTGGAGGAATTGAAAGCGGCACTCACCCCGGATGAAGCGGCCGTTGCCGCGCACTACTACGATGTTCAAGAAGTTGGCGACATGCACCACAATCCGGCAAAGAATGTCTTACATGCTTCCAATCCAGAAAATTCGCTGCAAGAAATTGCGCGGCGAAAGAATATTCCCAAAGAAAGCGCAACCGCGGTTCTGGCAGCGGCCAAAGCAAAGATGTACGCGGCCCGTTTGCAACGCCCTACGCCCTACATCGACAAGACAATCTACGCGGGATGGAATGCCATGTGCGTCTCCGCGTATCTTGAAGCCGCTAAAGTTTTGGAACTGCCTGACGCTCGCCACTTCGCCCTGCGCTCACTCGATCGCCTGCTCTCCGAGGGATGGGATGCGGAGCAGGGACTGAAGCACGTGATCGCCTACTCCGATCTCGCTGCCGAAAAACGCGCCATCGCTGGAGTTCTCGACGATTACGCTTTCACCGTGATTGCGTGTCTGGATGCCTACGAATCCACTGCGGTCCTGAGCTACTTCCAGTTTGCGCGCGCCATCGCCGACACCATGGTTGCGAGTTTCTTTGATTCTGAAAACGGCGGATTCTTCGACACGCGTGATACATCGGCCGACGCCACGGCGCTCGGCATTTTGGGCACTCGGCGCAAGCCGTTTCAAGACTCCCCGACTCCCGCAGGAAATTCGGCGGCCGCTATCGCCCTTCTGCGCCTACACGGGTACACCAACGAAGCCTCGTATCGCGAGAAGGCCGAGCAGACCCTCGAAGTTTATGCGGGAGTTGCGGGCAAGCACGGTATTTTTGTCGCGACCTACGGACTGGCGGCAGTGCGATTCCTCCAACCCCACACGCAAGTCGTCGTCGTCGGACAGGATGCAGCGGCCACCGAACTGTATCGCGTTGCGGTGCAATCGCAAGGTTTGAACAGCACAGTCGTACGTCTGGATCCCGATAAAGCCGTAGCGCAGAATCTGCCACCGGCTTTGGCGGAAACGATTCCCAATCTGCCTTCGCTCAACGATGGACGATCATTCGCCGTGGTGTGTTCAAACTTTGCATGCCAGCCGCCAATTTTCGATGTCCACGAATTGCCGCGAGCGCTCCAGGAGCGGTCGCGGCCTGCCGCATGAGCCTCGACGTCATCCCACAAGCAACCAACTCACTGTAGAGACATGGCTTGCCGCGTCCCCCCGCGCAACCACCTCTGAAGTTCCGCCCCTCCCTGCCGATGAATTCAAAAGATGGCGGCTTCACCCATGTCTTCCAGCTTTCTGGATAACACAAAATTGTTCCGGCACTTGATCGACGATCTCCCGATCGGAATCTACATTGTCGACCGCGATCGCCGCATCCGTTTCTGGAATCATGGCGCGGAACACATTTCCGGCTATCTCGCCCACGACGTAGTGGGGCACGTTCTTGAGGACGTAGTGCAGGCCTGCGACCGCCAGGGCAACAGCTTCACCGCCGAACAACGCCCCGTGACAGTCACGCTCACCGAGCACCGGCCCCAGGCCTGCACCGCCTTCTTCCTCCACAAAAGTGGTCATCGCGTCCCCGTGAATGCCCGCACCCTTCCCCTCACTACTCAGAGCGGTGGTTCCGTCGAGGGTGTCACTGTTCTGTTCGAAGAAGTCTTTGCCTACCGCGAAGAGTTGCCCGGTCCAGCGATGTACGGATGTTTGGATGCAACTACGAGAATTCCTTCCCGCCGTCTGACTCTGGCTCTGTTGAACGAGTGCATCAGTGGCATGGAGGAGTCGAATATTTGTTTCGGTCTGCTGCGCATCCGGCTCCTGGGTCTAGACGAGTTTCGCACCAAACACGGCCCGCAATCGATCGTTCCATTTTTGCGCACTGCAGCACGCACATTACGACACAGTCTCGACACAGAATATTTTCTTGGATGCTGGGAACCAAACGAATTCTTGGCCATTCTGCCTTCGGCTAGTCCGGCGACACTCGCCACGACAGCCGAGACCTTATGGCATCTGCTCAGCAATTCCGAAGTCTTGTGGTGGGGCGACCGCTTCGTTGTTATGTCCGAGGTGGCCTACACGCTCGCAACCCCTGGTAAAGATCGAGAAACGCTCCTGCGGGAAATGAAACCAACGCATTCGAGTGCATTTGCGGAAGCAGCGGCCGCAGCCGCCAGTCATTCTGCGCATTTGCGAGGGTGAAGTTCCATGTTTTCCATCATCGGAATCGTCGTGGTTTTCGGCTGCATTGCAGCGGGCTACTTGATGGAGCACGGGAACATCAAAGTACTACTCCAGCCCGCCGAACTGATCATCATTGGCGGAGCCGCCCTCGGCACAGTCTTAATTTCTAATCCCGTTCACACCCTGAAGCAGATGATTAGCGGTCTCCTGGGCGTATTCGGCTCGTCGAAATACACGGCCAAGTATTACACCGACTCTCTGAAGATGATGTACGAACTGCTGCAAAAAGCGCGCAAAGAAGGCTTGGTGGCACTCGAAACCGATATCGAAGAGCCAGGCAAAAGCGCGCTTTTTTCTAAATACAAAGACTTTGTCAAAAATCATCACGCCGTTGACTTCGTCTGCGACACCATGCGAATGGCAGTCAGTGGCGGCGTCGAAGTTTTCGATCTCGATCAGATGCTTGACGCGGATATGGAAGTGCATCACCACGAGGCAAATGAGCCCGTAACCGGCTTGAGCACAATGGCAGACTCGCTGCCTGGTCTTGGAATTGTGGCAGCAGTGCTAGGGGTTGTGATCACGATGGGCGCGCTCGGCGGCCCCCCAGAAGAAATCGGGCACAAGGTCGCCGCCGCGCTGGTAGGCACCTTCCTCGGAATTCTTTTGTGCTACGGCTTAGTCGGCCCGCTCGCCTCGCGTATGGGAAAAATGGCCGAAGAAGAACACGCCTTCCTCCTAGTGTTGCGTGTAACCATGATTGCATTTCTGAAAGGCGTCGCTCCAATTATGGCAGTCGAAATAGGACGGCGAACCGTGCCCGGTCACGTTCGTCCTTCATTTAAAGCCGTTGAAGAAGCCTGTCGCGGAGCGAAGGGCGAAGCGGCCGCCGCAGCCGCAGCCCCGGCTGCTGGGTAACCCTTGACATGCCGACACCACCCATTATCGTAATCAAGAAAAAAGGAGGCCATGGCGGCCATCACGGCGGCGCCTGGAAAGTCGCCTATGCCGATTTTGTCACTGCCATGATGGCACTCTTCATCGTGCTGTGGCTTCTTAGCAGTGCCAGCAAGTCGGCCAAAATTGCCATCAGCGGATACTTTAAAGATCCAAGCGGAACCGGCGCAAATCTTGGCACGACCCTAGCCGGAACAGGGGAAAATATCCAGCTCACCAAGCAAGACATGGCGAAGCTGAAAATTCAGCTGCAAAAAAGCATCCAAAACATGGCCGACCTTGAAAAGCTCAAAAACAATATTGAAATGACCGTAACGGCCGAGGGTCTGCGCATCGAATTGCTGGAATCGGCTAAAGGCACTTTCTTCGACAGCGGCAGCGCTAAACTCAATCAGAGCGGGCGAGAGTTAATAACGCTTTTAGCTGCTGAACTAGGGGAGATTCCGAACCAAGTTTCCGTGGAGGGGCACACCGACGCAAAGCCATACACTGGAAATGGTAGCTTCAGTAACTGGGAACTCTCGTCCGATCGCGCCAATGCCGCACGGCGATTGATGCAACAATCGGGATTGCACGAGGATCAAGTCTCGCAAGTGCGAGGCTTCGCCGACCAACGGCTGCGTAATAAGAACGACCCTCTTGACCCATCCAACCGTCGCGTTTCAATCATCGTGCAATATCTCAACACTACCAGCAACGATCCGGACCCGGCCGCCGCAGATGGGAAGGAATCTTCAGAAAAGCCAAGCCCATCGGTCGCAAGAACCGAAGCCGAATCTGCGGGAAAAAAGAAGGAATAAAAAAAGAGGCCGGCCACATTGGGCCAGCCCGAAAATTGCATTTGTGACGCATGTACTACGTCATCTTGTTAATTCGAACAATTAGGGTTTCTCCAGGGGTCACATAGCGGTACCGGGCCCATTTGAGTTGTAACTTTGGGCACGGAGGCATACGCAAATGTTCCCACCAAGCCTACCAACAGCAGTAAAGCCCTGAGCGAACGTTTCATTTTGTTTACTTTCTCCTTAGGGTCTAGCCGGGCCGCCAAGTTGCTAGCGTCCGGCGGGGGGAATTATACACAGAACTACCTCGTTGTGATTAGCGTCATCATCCCCCATCACATTGGTATCGATCTGGATGTGATAGTCGTCACGGAAAACGGGTCTACGGCAAGCACTTTCACATACAGTGAGGTTTATGCGCAAAACCTAAAGTAGTAGTTTAAAGAATACGGATGGGTGTAAACGCCGGTTACCTTTGTCTCAAACTCAAAAGAATGCCCTTGACAAGGTATTTACGAAACGACGTTTTTCTTGATCTAGAGGCTTATGACTTGTTCTTAGAACCTGCTGCAGCGGAGTTTGCTCGGGGCGGATTTTCGGGGCGGTGTCGGGGGAAAACATCCTCTTCATTGTCAACATTCGAACTTCGAGAGAAGGCGCGCTCGACCATGCCTTCAAACATTGGAATCAAAGAGTCTGAAGTATCCGGATGTTGTATATCCGCTAATCCTTGTTCCCAACGCTGTGTCTGCAGGTGATTGGCAGTAACTCGTACGGCTTTACGCGAGAGAGAATAGCCAAGCCAAATTAAGATTGATACGATATACGTCGATAGGTCAATCAAGTTAAAGATCTTTTGCGTAATCAGCCCACCAGAATTGAACGCGTACATCATCAGATCGACCCACGCGAAAAGGCCGAATCCTAACGATATACCGAAGCTGATCTGTTTTCTGGACACGCCGAGAAAACGCGAAAACAAGAGTAGAAAAAGAATTAGTCCGCATTGCACAATGCGAACCGATCGTTGCAGCGTCGTGACCGTGTGGATGAGTGGGCCTTGGTCCAACGAGTTAGAAAACGCGACCACGACCGATACCAGCAGCATCACAACTCCCGCCCACCGGAAGAGCAGCGTGCCGAGATCCTTTAACGTATGGTAGGGCCGAAACACATCCAGAAAAACCTCGTGGATAACCTTGAAGCCTAGTACCGCGTTGACCGCTGCCCCTAACCAGAAAAAAATGAAATAAAGCTTCACGTTGTGAAGCGCCGGAGCAATTAGGCAAAAATTCACGATGTCCGCCAGCAAAAACGTGAAAAATACTGGGAACTGTTTGTGCAGCTTGCGTCGCCACAAGATGATGGCCACCGCTAACGTCGTCAGCGATTGGACGCACCACAAATAAAAGACGACAGAATGCCCGTGCCAAATCATGATTTCATTTTGGGAAAGCGCAATTACGGGGGAGCAACGCGCCTTTGCCCTCTTCACATCCTGAGGCAGTACGCCCTACTAGGTCAACCTACTTAGGTAACCTTAGTAACCATTACCTGCTCCGCGAATGCAGGGAAACTCTTCGCTCTCGTTCGTAAGGTTCCGCTAAACGGGTCCTACCCTGCCTCGGGGGTTGAATGCAGGTAGGCTCGCATCATTCGAACTTCGTCATCTTTCTCATCAAGATTCTTCAGCAGGATGTCTCGCAATGAGACAACACCCTTCAACTCTCGCCCGGAGCAAATCGGCAGGTGTCTAAAACCGTGTCGCTTCATGAGGGTCATACAAGTTTCAAGGGAATCTTTTGGAGCTACGGTTAGTGGATCTTCCGTCATGACCTGGCTAACCATGATGTCGGCCGGATTCTTCCCTTCGACCACGACCCGGCTCATCAGATCGCGTTCCGAGAAAATTCCAATGAGCTGTCCCGCTTGCAAAACCGGCACCGCACCGATGTTGTGCTCCACCATCATCCTGGCCACGTCAAGAACAGTCTGGTGGGCTTCGGCCGATATTAGAACTTGATTCTTGATCAGATCGCAGATCAACATTTGCATCTCCCTTGGACTTGTGCCGCAAAGTGGGACCAGCAAACGGCGCCAAATACAATTTTGAACGAAGGACGCAAAATCGTCTTAAAGTCTGGACCCGCGCCGGAGTATATGTCGAAAACTGCCTTGGGGGAAGCAAAAAATGAACTAAAACCCGGCAATAAACCCGTCATTCCCGCATTAGGACTACGAATGTGGGACAGCGCCTACCGAAATAACATGGCATCTCGCCGCGAGAGCCGGCGGAATCGCTCCTGCATCGCGGGCGGTCACGATCAGGCTGTAATCCTCCGTCGCGCGCAAACGGTTAAAAATCGGCGTCGCCTCTTGCGGTTCGATGAGTGCCAAATAGCGCAGAAATTTAAAAATGTCTTCGGTCGGCTCCAACCCCGGCGCCGCAAAAGATACCTCAACATCCTCGTGATGAAAGTGCCATCCCAGCGAGGCTGCCAGCCGAACCGCTTGCTCATACTGCGCTGGAGTCAAAAGCCCGGGCGTTGGATTGTCAAAAACAATTCGAAGCTTGCGCTCGTCCTCGCGGTTAAACTCGCGCACCTTGAGCGCGCCGGTGCGGGCCGTTGCCTTCCAATCGACATGCCGCGCTGAATCATCCGGCATGTAGTCGCGGATTACGTAAAGATCGTTGCCGCGTCCGCGGACAAAGCTTTCAAACTCGCCCGTCACCATCGGAAGAACTTCGAGAAATTGTTCCGTGTGTTCGACCTCAGGATAAACAATCAGTTCGCGCGACAGGTTAATACGTCGCGTTTTCATCAGGAACGCAAAAGGAAACCGGGTTGCCAGTCCAACGGTTCGTTCTGAATAACGGCCGCGCTTGGGAAAACTCATTTCAAGATCAGCGCGGAGTTCCTGCTCGGCTGCCACAAACGGAAAATAAACTGACTCTTGCAAAATCGGTTTATCTTGGTCCTCGCGCACACGAAGTAATAGCCGGTCTGGCAACCGGAGCCACTGTTTCTGAGGATCAAGATTTCGCGGCCAGCCAAATGTCGAGGCTTCCCACTTCCATCGAAGTTTAGCTTGAGTCTTGCGTTTCGTCGGAACAACTCTCACAGAAAATGATGGCAGCCATGAACTGCTATTCCGCAGAAACACTCGCGCCAGCATCGGACGTCCCGCAAAAACATGTTCCGGCAAGTGCACATCAAGTACGAGGCTTCGGAGCACGATCGCAGAGGCCACGCCAGAAACGAGAATGGCCGAAAGCAGCGCCGAAACCACCACGTACAAAAGGTTGTTGCCTGTATTAATGGCCGCGATGCCGATCACAACGCTGATCAGGATGTAGATCATGCCCGCGCGTGTGACATCGTAGTCCATCGCCTCGCGCATGCGCGTAGCAACCACCCTGCGCGCGAGATAAGGCACCGTGGTCAAGCCCACGAAGGTGGCCAACAACAACGCCGCTGAAGCGAGAATTACCGTTCCCCAAACACTCCCCGACTCTCGCGCCACCGTTGAAAAAAGAGCCGTGGCGAAGGCCATCGTCAGCCCGACAATCGCCAACAGAAAGCGCACCCAAACGTTCGACAACCCCAATCGCGGAAAGCGCCGATCGGCAGCGGGTTGTGGTCCATTCATCGTTCGTTCGGAATAGCTTCGTTCGGGAAACGTTCGTTCGGGAAACACTAAGTTCTCCGGCATCCGCTTCTAGACGCAGCGGAATTCTTCACCAGCATATGACGCCGCCTACCTGAGTGGTAGTAACCGAAGGCACACTGAAGTGACTGCGAGCGCCGGCTCTGTGAGCGACAAGCGTCGCACTTCACTGCCTCAGAACCCAAGTCGCAAACTTAAAAGCTGATCTTGATAATTTCCCCGCCTTCGCCCACCAGCCAGCCGGCATTCGGACTAGCAAATGCCACTGCCCAGCCTCCCGTCACTCCGGGCAACACATACCATGTCGTACCCTCATCCGGAGTCCAAGCCGCTCCGCCAGAATTGGCCGTCACCACCACATAGCGCACGGTATTTTGACATAGAGGCGAGGTGCACTTGCCAATCTGTCGGACGTAACTGAGTCCAAAAATCGCCCCCGTCACCGGAGGAGCATTCGTGAGCGCCCAAGTCTGCCCGCCGTCCGAAGACGCAGCCGTCCGCGCATTATCAGGATCACTTGGGTCGAGGTCGCCACCCCCGACGATCCCATGCGACGCATCGCGAAAGTCCACCGTGAACGCGCCCGCGCTCGGCGAACTCACCAGCGGTGTGTCATACGCGTTCCAAGTATTCGCACCATCCGTAGTCGCCAGAATGCGCGCAATCGACGAACCACCCGTAGCGATCCACGCATTATTCGCTCCCTGCGTTGCGACGCAAGTGCCGCTCGCGGCAAACGACGCTTCCCCAGGCAGCGCCGGAGGCATATTGTTGGCGATGCTCTGCCACGTCTTTCCATCGGTCGTACGAATATCCGGAAAAACTCCATTCACCGAGTCGCTATGGGAGATTCCTCGCGTCGGAGTCCAAAACGCGAAGCAATCGTAGAACGCCCCCGCCAGCTGATTCTGAAATTCCTTCGTCCACGTAACGCCGCCATCTTCTGTCTTGTAAATCCGGAAGTCCGCCGGCGCATTTCCAATCGATTGTACGTACGCGATTTTCTCGCTGACTCCCTGCACATCCCGCAGTTGTAGGTATTCCGTTCCCTTCACTACGCCAGATTTCCAAGTCTTCCCGCCATCCGTCGTGACCACAAACGTCCCATGCCGCCCCACCGCCCACACCACGCGCGAGTTCACCGGACTCACCGCAATGAGCCCTTCCGTTGTGCTGCTATTTTGAGTTGTCAACTTCGGTTGATACAGCGTCGCGCTCTTCTGCGCGAGGCTCATCGACGCCGAGGCAATCATCAAAACAATGACCAATGGTGAATGAAATAACATCGTGCGAAACGTGCGCATGGGAGGGGCTCCTGAAATCTTCGATTCGCGTGCTGGGAGCCAGATTCCCCAGAACCGCGGTCTCCCGGGTAGGCGAGATGTGCGAATTATACCGCCAATTAAAGTACGCCTGTGTCGCGGCCGGTCAAACGCAAACTTCCTTTCGACGAAGGCGACCAATCAGACATTAACCACGGCAGCGGACAAGTCGCCACTCTGGTCGTCGCCGCGAAACCCGCGCTAGTGAGCGCATTTGATCAGTTTGCTCCCCTCAAGACGCATAGAGTAAGGCTACCTAAACAACCTGCTGGGTTATCCAAGTGGCCCACGTGATACCTGCGAACTCGCAAGATCGGGCCCTAAAATGGTCGTTTCCAGCAAAGAAAAGATGAAGCAATTTCTCTCCGCCCAGGCTCTCAAAATTCGGGAGGAATCAAACTGTAAAGTATGTGGCTCGCGTACGCAATCTATGATGACCACGTTTACCTTCGGCGACGATGAAAGCTGAACTTTGCCCATGCCTGTTTGCCTGACGTGCAATTAATCCGAGCGTGAACCCCCAGGATTTCCCGCCATACGCTGGCGCCTGTACTTCCACCACAGATAAAGAATCACGACTCCGACCACAATTAACACCGCAATGTTAAAGCGCTGCATGACCCGCACCAGATGGCGCCAGTGTTGTCCAAAAAGATATCCGGCGCCTGCGATACAGGCGGCCCAAACAGTGGCGCCCAAGAAGTTGAACAGCGCAAACGTACGCCAGCGCATACGTAATACCCCGGCTAGTGGTCCGGCGAACACGCGCATTCCAAATACAAATCGAGCAAAGAAGATCGCCGCCGCACCGTAGTCAGCGAACATCTCCTCGCCCCGCTTCAATGTCGCTGGCGGAATTCGTAGCGCGCTTTGATAGCGACCAAGCAACGGACGTCCACCATAATGTCCGACCGCATAACCCAAATAGCCGCCCAACGTTCCAGCTCCGCTGGCGACCACGATGATCCAGCCAAGCTGAAGCCGATATTCCGAGTACGCCAGAAAACTCGCCAACAAAAGTGTGATCTCGCCGGGCACCGGAATGCCCGCGCTCTCGCACAGCAACGCCAAAGCCACGGCCCAATAGCCGTATGCGGCGACGAATTCCCGCAACCATTGAAAAATTGCAGAGTGCATGAATTGAAGATTGAAGTCTAAGGAAAGATTACCAGCCTAGTAAGAATGACGAATGAAACGTGGCCATGATCGCCTCTAGAAACGCCGTTAACCGTGCCTCCCGAGGCGCTAGGAATTTCAGTCGATCACTTCCCTTAATGAAGAAACTCAATCAGCGCGCGATTAAAATCCTCCGGCGCTTCTTCATAAGGCAAATGCCCAACTCCCTCGAACGCCACCAACCGCATATTGGGAAAATTTTGCCGCAGTCGTTCCGCCGACTGAAAATCCACCGCCCGATCCTTCGTCCCCCACATCAGCAGCGTCTGATAGTCGCAAATCTTCGGCAACGCTCGCTTCAATTCCGCAAGGTCTTCAGTCCAATTCTTAACGATCCGCGCACCATGCCGAAACCCATGATTCTTGATCACCGGCATCCGATACCCCTCAAGCGAATCGGCAGGAATTTTTGCCTCGTCGCCAAACAATCTCCGCAGCCATAAATAATCCAGCGACCGCCAGCGCTCAATCGTGTTGCGGAAGAGCAACGAACCAATCGGACTCCCCACAAACGGCGCCAACCGCCGCCCATGAGGCGACCATGGGTTAACCGGCGCAACCAGCACCAGCCTTCGCAGTCGTGAGTCGTGCCTCTCAGCGCAAAGCGCCGCCACCATAATCGCGACTCCGCCCCCGTGCGAAGTTCCCAGCAGATCAAAGTCCGCGATACCCAAAGCGTCCACGAATTGCAACACGCGCTCCGCCGTGGCGCGAACAGTCGCGTCTAAACCATCCGATGCGGTAGATAACCCGGCTCCCAAAAGATCAACGGCATAAACTGTAGCGTGTCGAGTCAACTCCGGAATCGTAAATCTCCACGAAAACGAATACCCCATCAGTCCGTGCACAAGAATCAGCGCACGCCCCGACCCAGCCTTAAGATAGCGCATCCGCCCGTCCGGCAATTCCAGCCAGCGCTCTTCGATCGGCACCGGATGCGGACCCTCTGTAGCCTTTGTGTTGGCTGCTGCATTAGCCATTAGGAAGTAAGCTCTGGTCGTGATTTTGTCTCTCAGAGGGCAACTAAACTCTCAAACCAAGGTTCTTAATAATTGATAGAGCCAGCAGTGCTTTGGGGATCTCACCTCCGGCTCCCCTTCCCTTTTTGCGCCGCACATTATCCCGTCGTCGAGACTCTGTTCACCGTTTCTTCCTCAGCACGACTTACATCGCCAGCGCGCCGCTTCTTCCCCAGCAATTTCTTCAGCACTCTGATTCCCTTGTCGACGTGCTTTTCTTCCAACACAAATGGTGGAAGAAATCTGAGCACCGTGTCCTGCGTTGCATTGAACAGCACGCCCTCCGCCAGCCCCTGTTCCACGAACGGTCGCGCCGGAACCTCCAGCACCAATCCCTGAATCAACCCGCGCCCGCGAGCCTCTCGCGTCGCCGCATACTTACCGACAATCTCCAAAAGTTGCTGACGCAGATACCCGCCAACTTTCACGACATTCTCCAGCAACCGCTCTTCTTCGACAATCGCCAGATACTCCAGCCCGACCCGGCACGCCAGCGGACCTCCACCAAAAGTAGTGCCGTGCTGCCCTGCCGAAATCGCCGAAGCAAATTGCTCCTTCGAT
>OCTA010002504.1_pt1 | contig 16640 bp, 12 predicted proteins | sample 1538991 | NCBI WGS metagenome assembly OCTA01 (sample SAMEA3539302, study PRJEB22396) | soil metagenome | biome: tundra; feature: field; material: soil | place: USA | collected 2010-05 | depth 0.15 m | reverse complement strand
TCGACCTGGCCACGGGATTCCAGATCAACGGCATGACCGTCGCCGGCGAGCAGGACGTGCCGCTTGAAAACAAGGAGCGCGTCGAGTTCCTCAAGGGCATTGCCGGCGTGGAGAGCGGCGTGGCATCGGGCGGCGGACTCATCAACTTTGTGACCAAGCGGCCGGTTGCAATCGAGGCCGTCGATCTGGCTACCGACCATCGCGGAAGCACCTACGGTGCAGTCGATCTGGGATATCTTTTCGGCAGGCAAAAGCAGGTGGGTGCGCGCGTGAATCTTGCCGGCGAAAAGATCGAGAGCTATGTGAACGACGCGAACGGATGGCGCGCGGTGGGCGCGGGCGCGGCCGATTGGAAGATAAGTCCCAAGGCGATTTTGAAGGGCGACTTCGAGTACCAGCACAAGGTGGAGCGCTCGGTCTGCGGCTATCAACTCCTCGGCGGCACGATCGTGCCCGATCTCAGCCAGGTTCATCCTTCCACGATGCTGGGCGAGCAGTCGTGGGCCAAGCCGAACACCTTTGATACTTTCAACACCGGCGCGCGATTGGACTACGATCTGCCTCATGCCTGGCGAGCCTTCGCCTCGGCGAGTTACAGCCATTCGTTGATCGACGATAACGTGGTGTATGTGTATGGTTGCTACAATGAAGCTGAATGCAATGTGCCCGGTGGGCCCGAACCCTGGTTCTTTGCTCCAGATGGAACCTATGACATCTATGACTACCGCAACCCCGGCGAGTTACGCATCGACGCACAGGCCGAGGCGTTGGTAACTGGCCACATCAAGACCGGGCCCATTACTCACGACCTCACCGGCGGAGGCGAATTCTTCCGCCGCAGCGTCCAGCAGCCTTCGAACTCAGTTTACGACTCTGTGGGTTCAGAGAATATCTATCTGCCGATTCAGGCTGTTCCCATCGAAATTGAAACTTCCACCGGGCTGCCCGACGTAGCTGGCCCGCGCATACTCTATGAAGACAACCACCAATCTGCGGCGGTAGTGCAGGATCGCATTCACATTCCCGGCCGCATCCAACTGCTCGCCGGTGGCCGATTCGATTCGGTGCGCGACCATAATATCGCCGGTACAACTGAGTCAGGAGCGTTGGACTTCACCGACAGAACCATCTGGTTGCCGCAATATGCAGTCACCTTCAATCCGATTGACGACCTGACCCTCTATGGCAACTACGGTGTACTGCTTTCGCTTGGTCCGCAAGCGCCGTTTTGGGCAGGCGGATACTACTTGTCTCCGTTTTTTACGCGTCAGGCCGAGATTGGGGCGAAGTACGAGCCGAGCCAGCGCATTCTTCTGACTACCGCATTCTTCCATATGCGGGCGCCCTTCTTCTATCCACAGGCAATTGACGACCAGGGCGATCAAAGCTTCGTCTCCGAGGGCCGCGAGACCCACGACGGCATCGAAGTAAATGCGGAAGGCAAGGCGACTAACTGGCTGCGGCTGACGGCGTCGGCAGCGGCCATCCGCGCGCTCTCCGACGAGACGGGCACGCCGGCCTTCGACAACAAACAGGTACTCAACGTGCCGCATCTGCGCACAGCTCTGTTTGCGGACCTTGCCCTGCCCCATGCGCACGGATTGCACCTGATGCCCGGCTGGGGTTACACGGGGCGCAAGGAAGCCACACGCGACGATCTGGTGAGCGTGCCCGGCTACAACCTCTTCAACCTGGGCGCGCGCTACACGCCCGGCGGCGAGCAAGGCCGGGTAACTCTGCGGCTTTATGCGGATAACATCACCGACAAGCACTACTGGAAAGATACCGGGGCCAACTACGGCGACACATTCATCCACCTGGGCGCGCCGACGACGGTGCGGCTCTCGGCGCACTACACTTTTTAGGGAATCTCCGATTAAGTGCGAGGGCCGTGCCACCAATCCCTGGGGGCTGAACGGGCTGCGGATAAACGCCCGTCCGTGTCAGGGCACGACTTTAGTCGTGCCGTAGAAACAGCGAACGAAAACGCGGCTTTAGCCGCTGAGGGAGTGTAACTCATTGAAAATGCATCCCATCAGGGGCTAAAGCCCAAAGCTATTATTTCTTCATCAAGCGGCACGACTAAAGTCGTGCCCTGACACAACCCGCAAAACCTCTCGCCTAACGAGTTTTTCCGCAGCCTGTTTAGCCCCTGAGAGCTGCTTTTCGGAAATTTCGCTCTAATTCATGCCTTCTTCCGCAGACTGTGAAACCCGCATTCAGTTTGCCGCATGTGCGGCGCGGCTAAAGCCGCGCCCTTTCAAAGCAGCTTGATTGCCGCATTCCTTTGACTTGTTCAGAGGTTCCCAAGACGGCCTCTCAGCGCAGTTGGCAACCCATACCCCCCCCCGGTTACACTGCCCCTATGCATCTCCATGCGGCGCCCTCTTCGCCGGGCGCCAACCGAACAAAATCCGTACTGCGCTTCTCGCTGGTGGCCACGCTCGCTTATGTCGTGGTCACCTTCGTAGCCGGTCTGCGCGCCCACTCGCTGGCGCTGCTCTCCGAGGCCGGCCACAACATCTCCGACTTCCTCGCCCTGCTGCTCAGCTTTGCCGCCGTCTACTTCCAGACGCGTCCCGCCAGCCACTCCAAGACCTTCGGCTACCAGCGCGCCGGCGTGCTCGCCGCTTTCGTCAACGCGGCTACCCTCATCGTCATCTCGATTTGGATCGCCTTCGAGGCCGTCCACCGCCTCTCGGCCCCCGTTGCCGTGCAACCTAAGCTCATGATGATCGTCGCCGCCGCCGGCGTGCTGATGAACGGCGTCATTGCCGCCCTGCTCTGGGGTGTAGCCCGCGACGTCAACCTGCGCTCTGCCTTTCTCCACATGGCCGGCGACACGCTCTCGACAGCCGCCGTCATCGCCGGCGGCGCGGGCATCCTGCTCACCGGCCAGAACTGGATCGACCCCGTTCTCTCCCTGCTCATCGCCGCCCTCATTCTCTGGTCCAGCATCGGCATCGTCCGAGAAACCCTCAATATCCTCCTCGAAGGCACTCCGCGAGGCGTCTCGCTCCCTGCCATTCGCTCCGGCATGGAAGCCGTCGAGGGCGTCATCAACGTCCACGACCTCCACGTTTGGAGCCTCGGCTCCCAGTCCCGCGCCCTGGCCTGCCACGTCACCATTGCCGACATTCCCCCATCGGAAAGCGCCTGCATCCTTGTCAAGCTCAACCACGTACTCAAGGACCACTTCGACATTTGCCACACCACCATCCAGTTCGAGCACATGGGCTGCGAGGAGCTCGAAGGCTGCGTGGTCCCCATTGAAGAACTGGCCAGCGGCGGCGGCCAGGAACCCGGCCACCACGGCCACGCGCATTAGCGCCATTTTGCACGGTGGCGCTTTGAAAGGGCGCGGCTTTAGCCGCGCCATAAAGCCTGCAAGATCAGGTGGGGCTTCAGCCCCTGAGGGAATGCCGGCTTTAGGACAATTAACTGTTTGAGAATTCTCTTGGACTCCATGAGGAGGTCTTTAGCTTGCTCCGTTTCCGTCTCGCGCTCACAGTTCTGTGCCTCACCCTGTTGCCCTCCGCGCCCGCTCTTGTCTGGACCCAGACCGCAGCGCCAGTCCAGACCGCCGCACTTGCCGCCGCCCAACTCGAAACCCTCTCCGGCGAATACACTGACCCCGTCGAGCCCGATACGCCGATCAGCGTCTACGTTCAGGACGGCAAACTCTTCGTCGAGACCGAGCGCCACAACCCCGCCGAACTCAAACCACTCTCCCCCCTCGAGTTCGAGCTTTCCGATGCGAAGGTCACCTTCCACTTCACGCTCGATGCAACCGGGCACGGCGCCACCGTGGCCTTTTCCGGCGAGCCAGACAGCATTTACAACCGCACTGGCCCGCCTGTCCATCACCTCTTTCACGACTACCGGCGCTCTGAAGCCATGATCCCCATGCGCGACGGCGTCAAGCTGCACGCCGTCATTCTCAAGCCCGCCGACATCGCCGCACCGCTCCCATTTCTCATTCAGCGCACGCCTTACGGCGTAGGTTGGTCGGACCGCGCCAACTTCTTCTCCAACCATCCGGAGCTGGCGCGCGCCGGCTACATCTACGTCACCGAGGACATTCGCGGCCGCTACAAGAGCGAGGGCGAATTCATCATGATGCGCCCGCTCGCGAACCATCGCGATCCCAAGGCCATCGACGAAAGCACCGACTCATACGACACCGTCGCCTGGCTGCTCCAGAACGTCCCGGGCAACAACGGCCGCGCCGGCTTCATCGGCGGCAGCTATCCCGGCTTTCTGACCATGATGGCCGGCATCGATCCCCATCCCGCAGTCAAAGCCATCTCTCCCCAGGCTCCCATGATCGACGTCTGGATGGGCGACGACTTCTTCCACAACGGCGCCTTCCGCCAGAGTTACGGCTATGACTACGTCCTCTCCATGGAGTCCAGTAGAGAACAAGTCAAAGTGGACTACGGCAAAGACGGCGAAGGCAAACCCCGCGACGGCTTCGACTACTTCCTTGAGCGCGGAAATTTCTCCGAAGCGGCGAAGAGATCCGGCTCCAAACTGCTCCCCACCTGGAAGCTCTTCCTCGAACACCCCGCCTATGAAAGCGTCTGGTCCTCGCGCGGCGTTCAGTACGCGCTCAACGCGGTCGCCGTCCCCACCCTCAGTGTCGGCGGCTACTACGATCAGGAAGATATGTTTGGGCCTCAGATCGAGTACTCCACACTCGAACCGCACGACGCCAACCACCAGAACTTCCTCGTGCTCGGCCCCTGGCGGCACGGCTCCTGGGCTTCAACCCAGCGCCATCTCGGCAATCTCGACTACACCGAACCCATCGGCAAGGAGTACCGCGCCCAGATCGAAGCCAAATTCTTCGCCCACTACCTGAAAGACGAGCCCAACTCCAACGCATCGGGCCCCAATCCATCGGGTTTTGATCTCGAAGATACCGCCAGCTTCCAAACCGGCTCCAACACCTGGAAGCGCTACTCCCACTTCCCGCCCAGGGAATCCGCGCTCACCAGCCTCCATCTACAGGGCGCGGGCGCGCTCAGTTGGAACGACTCTGCCGACCAAACCCAGGGCCCGGCCAAAACCACCTACGTCAGCGACCCCGCCAACCCCGTCCCTTACCGCCATCGCCCCATCCAGCCCACTTACGGCGAGGGCTCGCAGTGGTACAACTGGCTCATGGAAGACCAGCGCTTCGTCGCCGATCGCAAGGACGTAGCCGTGTGGAAGCTCCCCGTCCTGAAGAAGGACCTCATCCTCACCGGCGAAGTCCTCGCCGACATATACGCCGCCACAACCGGCACTGACAACGACCTCGTCGTCAAGCTCATCGATCAATACCCGGACAACGACCCCGACCCCAAAATGCGCGGCTACCAACTCATGACCAACGAAGAAATTTTCCGTGGCCGCTATCTTGAATCGTTTGACAAGCCCACGCCCCTGCGCTCAGGCTCCGTCCACGAGTACAGATTCTCGCTCCACGACGTGGACCACGTCTTCAAAGCCGGCCACGCGGTTCTGGTCGAGATCCAGAGCAGCTGGTTCCCGCTCTACGATCGCAACCCCCAGACCTTTGTGCCCAACATCATGACCGCCAAGCCCGAGGACTACAAACCAGCCACCATCACCATCTACTCCGACCCTGAGCACGACTCCACGCTCCAGGTTCCCCTGATGAACGCCTGCGACCACATCGAGTGCTTTTGAGCACCGTTCGCTGAGTTAGTTCTGATGATTGTCATCCTGAGCGAGCGAAGCGAGTCGAAGGACCTGCGGTTTGTACTTTTGTGGCCGGGTGCCTCATCCTTGCCGCGTCTTTGTTCTTGTGGCAAAGGTGGAATTCGCAGCAGGCCCACTAACTCCCGGTCTGAATATTCACCAGCACCGGTGCCTCAGCCCCGTGCCCGCCCGGCGAAATCGTACTAGTCTGCGGCGCGCGCCAGTGGTCGATGTGGCTGATCCTGTGCACACAGCCGATGGTGCAGTTGGGCGCGCAGCTCTTGGCCGTCAAAAACTCCCGCTTCACGTCCGCCGTCGTGTACTCGGCAATCGGCACGCCCGGATACCCGCGCTGCTGCGAGCAGTAATGCACCAGCCCGTCTTCGCAGATATAGAGGTAGCGCGCGCCTGCACGGCAGCGCCAGTCGTTCGGCCGCCCTTCCACAATCGCCTTCTGGAACTGGTCAAACTGCGCGTAGTTGGTCTTCTTCCTGTGGCTCATCTCGAAGTAGACCTTGGCCTCGTCCTCCAGTAGCGGCTTCAGTTGCCCGCTGCCATCGTGGATAATCCCAATGGTCGATTCAAAGCCCAGTTCCAGCGCCCGCCGCCCAATCACCAGTGCGTCGTTGGGATTCTTGAAGCCCCCTCCCACCACGGAGTTGATGTTCACGTGAAACTCCGCATATTGCGATAGCATTTCGAGCTTCTTGTCGAGCACCTTCAGGCTCTTCTTCGACACCTCGTCCGGCTCAAGATTGTCGATGGAAATCTGTAAGTGGTCCAGGCCTGCCCGGTTCAGCCGCTCGATCCTGTCAACGCTCAAGAGGTAGCCGTTGGTAATCATGCCGGCAATCGCCCCGGTGCGCCGGATGCGCCGGATTACGTCGTCCAGTTGAGGGTGCGTCAGCGGCTCGCCGCCCGAGATGCCGATCATGGCGGTGCCCAGCCGCCCCAGGTGGTCAATGCGCCGGTTCATTTCTTCGAGCGGCACCGGCTCCGAGACCTTGTCGTACTCGTTGCAATAGGAGCACGACAGGTTGCAGAAACGCGCCGGCACAATCTGCGCCAGGACCGGGTGACCGGTGGAGGCCAGCGCACGCCCCACCATCGTCAACTCGCGCACCTTCCGCGCAGCCGCCAACCACCGCCCGCGCAGCGTCGATCTCCGGGGAATTGCCATCTTTCCCATTGAATCACACTCCGCTCCAGGGCTTCCATCGGCGGAAGATCGCAGCGCGGCTCCAACGTAAACGGTGGGTGCCCCACCCAACTTCCGCTTTTCCGTCCCGTCCCACAAATGAGGGTGCCCCATCCTTCGCGCCTTTTGGCGAAGGGTGGGATCGCACGACTCTCAACTCTCCCGGTGGTCCATAATTGCAGCAATTCTCTACTGCCGGGTGCCGGGTGCTGAGTGCCCCAGGTCCCGCCTTTGGGATCTGGGATTGCGGCATTTTCACTTCTGCTCTTTGCGGAAAATAACCCTTCGCCGGCGCAAGATGGTAGATAGCGAACGAGCGGAGAAGCCACGCCGCGCCACAGAATTGCGCGCTCGTGAAAAGCATCGCTAGTACCGGCGAGACATACCGCAAGGCCCGGCCACGCCCTCCTGAAAGAAAGGAGGGCGTTTTTGACCGTGAAACTGTGGACCAGTACCTAACCCAAGCAGAATCAGTCGATTCCGCCGGCTAGTCGCACAGGAACACACAAATTGTTAATCCGTGAAACTGCGGACATGATTCTGCCGGGCCGCGCTTTCAAAGGGAAGATCGCAGTAAGTTTCTACTGCAAATGCAGTACATTTCTACTCCAATTCCAAGAGACTCAGGCCGACAATCTCCGCCATGATCGGCCTATCGCCCGCCGGGAAAATCTCCTCGAAATCCAATTCGCCGTGATGCTTTGAATCAACAACCAGCGTCACCGTCTGCTGCTTCCTGTCCCGCAGGATCGTCACCTGCACCGGCTTGCCCGCGTTGGCATGTAGCGAGCGGTCCCAGTCCGATATCGTCTTGATAGCATCGGGGCCAACCTTGAGAATTACGTCGAAGGCCTTCAGCCCGGCCGCCGCAGCCTCGCTCTTGTGCGTCACCTGCTTCACCATCAGCCCGTTGGCCACGCCCAGGTACTCGGCCATCTGCGAGGTCAGCGGCTCGACCAGCGCGCCCACGTTCAGGCTGCTGCCGAAGAACGGCATGTGGAACCCTCCCGGCAGCGGCGCGTCGCCCCCGCCCGTCAGGATGCCCATCCCCGAACCCTGCGCAAACACATCTCCGCCGCTGCCGATCTTGTTCCAGACGTCGTGCTCCATGACCCGGCGATCCGCCAGTTCCACGGCCAGCGTCTGCACATTGCCGTCGCGGCTGATTTCGAGACTGACTTTCCGCCCCGCCGGAATCTCCTTCAGCAGTCTGCGCAACTGCTCGGCGCCCTCGACGTTTTGCCCATTCAGTTGCAGCACCACGTCGTTGACCTTCAGCCCGATCTGCCCGGCTGGCGCATCGTGATCGATCAGCGTGATCACCGCGCCGCGCACGTCCTTGAGCTTGAGCGCCTGCGCTTTCTCCTGGTCCACGTCCGCTAGGTCCACGCCCAGGTAACCCTGCGAGCTGGCGCCCAGGAGCAGCGGGCTAGGCTCCTCGAGAATTTGCAGGATTCGCGTCGCCTGCGCCCGCGCCCCAGGCGCCAATCCCGCTGCAACGCCCAGCAATACGACAAATCCTAGACACCGGTACGGCCTCAAAAAGTGCTTCATCTCTTTTTCCCCCGAAACTGTTGGGTGCCCACCTTTTCGCGTTTTTGGCGAAAAGGGTGGGAAACCACGAACTTCGCCCGGCCCACACTCTTTCAAGACGATGCAGTTGCCGGAAGGTAACAAAGTGTTATTGAATCTCCGGCTCCCGCCTCAAGACCTGCCTTGAAACGGTTCGAATTTGAGGACTCTGGTCCGAATTGGCAACCGTGTGCAGCACCTGGCGCACGCTGGTATCGCCTTCCACCGGCTCCAGAATGTTAATCGCCGCCGTGCGAATCCGCGGGTCGGCGTCGTTCAGCAGCGCCTCCAGCACCGCATCCCGCACCCGCACATCCTCGGCCACATAAGGCTCCAGCCCCTGGAGCGCCTTCTCGCGCACGCCCTCATTCTTGTCGTAGCGCAGCGCCACCATCAGCGCATCGCGAATGCCCGCCGCCTGGCAACTGTGCCCCGCACGGCACTCGGCCGCCAGCAGGCCCACCGAATCGTCTCGCACCCCTGCCGATGTCGAGTTCTCTGACGCCAGCATCAGCAACTGCCGGATCGCCGGATCGTCCAGCGAGCCCTCGATCCGCTGCGGAACTACCTGGTTGTACCGCACTTCCACCACCTGGCTGTTCGGCTCTCGTACAATGCTCGAAATGCTGGCGATCTCCGCCGGCGCGGCTGGCGCCTGCTGTCCATTCTGTTGCCCAACACTCGTAGCCGTCAGCGCTGCCGCGGTGTGCGCCGCCCGGTTTTGGGCAAACTCATAGCCGCCCAGGCAGCCCGCCCCAGCTCCGGCCGCCAGCAACAGACAAGCGGCCACCGGCGCGGCCTGCAAGCTGGCAAAATTGTTTATCATCCGCTGGCTCAGCCGTTCATACCAACGCATCGGCGGCAGAGCGTCCAGCGCCTCTTCAAGGCGCAGCCTTGACCGCGCCACCAGGTTGGCCGCCGGCTCCGCCACCGGATACGCATCGGCCAGAACCTTCAGCGCCAACAACTGCTCCCGCTCCGTTTGGCATCCAGGGCAACCGGCCATGTGCCGCTCCAACTCGTGGGTTTGTTCGTCCGGCAGCTCTTGATAAGACGCCGTCACGATCCGCTCGTGTGCTAGTTCGCAATTCATCGCTACGTCCTTCCAGCCTCAAAAAACCCTGCATTCGGCCCCTAAAATCCGCATCCCATCCGGGAATTGCAAGGGGGGCGCTTTACCGCAATCCCGCCAACTGTGTTCTCAACTTCTTGGTCGCCCGGAAGAGCGTATTCTTGGCGGTCTCTTCCGTGGTGCTCAGCATCTCTCCGATGGTGCGCAGCCGGAGTCCCTGGTAGTGCTTCAGTTCAAAAACAATCCGCTCCCGCGGCGTCAGCTTGCCAAGCGCCGCCTGAATCCTCTCGCCTAGCAGCTTGCGGTCCAGCTCCTTGGCCGGGTTTGAAAACGACCGGTCGTCGGAGACCGATGCCAGCAGATCGATCTCGTCTCCCGAGTGGTCCATCACCACCGCGCGGTCTTCTCGGCGGGTCTTCTTGCGCCGCAGTTGGTCCAGGCAGAGGTTGGTCACAATCCGGTAAATCCACGTATAAAACGAGCACTCAAACCGGAAATTCCCGATATACCGGTAGGCCTTCAAGAACGCTTCCTGAAAAATGTCCTCGGCGTCGTGCTCGCTACCCGTCAGGTGCAACGCCAGCCGCAGCACCTGGTGCTCATACTGGCGCACCAGTGTGTCGAACGCCACACGCGAACCCGATTGCGCCTCGCGAATCAGCTCCATCTCCGGCGCGCGCGCCTGCAAGCGATCCTGTGCGCTCCTGGATCCATTCCGGTCCGTTCCGTCCCGACCAGCTCCGTCCCGATTCGCCCCGTCTGTTGCAGTCGTCCCTGTCATACCTGGAGAGAATTGTACCCTCCGCGCAACTGGCCACGCCAAAGCAGCCGGGACTGCAACCGGGGAAATAGGGTAAATCGCCGCTTCCGTTGCCATCAAATCTCTGCTCCGGATTAGAGAAGTGTCCGCATCGAAATAGACGCGGAATCATCGATTTGGTAAGCAGATCGGCCACTGGATTTGCCCTTGCCCGCTACACTAGGAATCGATGACTGGAAACCTCTTTGCAGATCCCGCCCCCTCCGCCGCCACCGACTGGCTCACCGCCCACTGCGACGGCGGCTCCCGCGGCAACCCTGGCCCCTCCGGCTACGGCGCTGTCATTGAAGACCCCCAGGGCCGCGTCGTAGCCAGCCTCAGCGAGTTCCTCGGGCGCCAGACCAACAACTACGCCGAGTACTCCGGCCTCCTGGCAGTCCTGGCCTGGGCCGTGGAGCATGGTGCAAAGCGCCTCCGCGTCGTCTCCGACTCCGAGCTGATGGTCAAGCAGATGAAGGGCCTGTACAAGGTGAAAAACCCGGGCCTGTACCCCCTGTGGGAAGAAGCCAAACGCATGGCCGCCCGCCTGGACCGCTTCGAGATGCGCCACACCCTGCGCGGGGGCAACCAGGAGGCCGACCGCCTGGCCAACGAAGCTATGGACAAGGGTATGGGAAAGCCGATTGGCGGAGCTAGCGGAGTTAGCGGAGTTAGCAGCTCAGCCGGTCAAACCTTCAGCAAGCCGGCGGTTTCCATGGGACCAAGGCCCAATCAACCGCCTCCCGCCAAGCCCACTCGCCAGATCCTCGAAGGCTACGTAAAGGACGGCGTAGTCCACCTGTTAGAGGGCGAACTCCCCGACGGCATCTTCGTAAAAATCGTCCGCGAATAGACCGCACCAGCGGGCTCAGTTTGGCACTTGCTCTTGAGTCCCCATCAAGGAGAGTCAATGAAGATTCCCGCTAACTCCTCAAGGCTGACGCTCTTCCTGCTCTTGATCCTCGCCGTCCCCATGCTGTGGGCACAGGGGCCTCCATTTCAGACCGACGATCCCGTGCCGGTAGACTTTCAGCATTACGAGTTCTATATCTTCGGCAGCGTGGACGGCACTCCAGTGGAGCTTGACTCGGCAGGGCCGGCTTTTGAGTTCAACTGGGGGGCCCTTCCCAACGTGCAGATCCACGCGATTCTGCCCTTTGGCGCAGTCATTCCAGCGAATAACCCCGTGTATCTTCCCGGCGGCGTCGGCCCCAGCGCCGTTGGACTCACGGATATGGAATTCGGCATTAAGTACGGATTTATCAAACAAACAAAGCACCGCCCGCAGATTGGCTCATTCACCATGATCGAGATTCCCACCGGAAGTTATACCAGGGGCCTTGGTGTCGGAAAGGTCTGGTACAAACTCCCCATTTGGGTCGAAAAGGATTGGGGACACTGGACCAGTTGCGGAGGCGCTGGTTACCAGGTCGTCAAACAAAATCAGTATCGAGACTTTCCCTACGGCGGTTGGCTGATTAAACGGGACGTCGGTAAGAAGCTCGAACTGGCAGCCGAAGTCTTTTCGCATGCGCGAGAGGGCTTTGCTACGGCGCAGACAGAATCTTCCACTTTGATAGACGCAGGCGGCTACTATCACTTCAAGTCCCCCGGCGCCCAATTGCTTTTTGCCTACGGGCACTCCGTCGCTGGGCAAACGGAGAACTACGCTTATCTTGGTATGTACTGGACCTGGGGAAAAGATGACAAGAAGACGACCGCGAGAAACGCATTGTTGTCGGAACACGCAAGCAAGATCGGATTCTAAAGATCTGCGGCCGGATGCCCTACATTCGCTGGGTGCCCCAGGTCTCGTCCGCCGCGGCGGAGAGACCTGGGAACGCAAGAAGCCCTGCTAACTCCGCTCACCCCGCCAACCACGCTAACTCCGGCAGGTGGCCCACTCATCACGATATCAGGAATTGTGCCCCGTTCATCGCGGCTTTATCGCGATGAGCGGGTCTTCGGACAAGGTCGCCGGGTGCCCAGGTCTCGCCTCTGAGACATGGGAAACCAACCCTGCGAACAAGCCGTCCTTCCGTTACTCAAGGCGGCCCTGCGCTGACCTACTGACTCGCTGTTCAAGCCTTCCGTCCCAGATTGTTCCTCCACACATGCCCACCCCGCTCCAGCAGCCGATCGGAGCACTCCGGCCCCCACGTCCCGGCAAAGTAGTTGGGAAACGCCTCCGGCGCCTTCGCCGCCCAGGCCTGCAAGATCGGTGTATACAGCGCCCAATTGATCTCCACGCCATCGCGGTGCGAGAACAGCGTCTGGTCCCCCAGCATCGCGTCCAGCAGTAGCCGCTCATAGCCGTTCGCGCTCGATTTCCCAAACGCCGCGGCATAGTCGAAGTCCATATTTACCGGGCAGACATCCATGTTCGGCGTGGTGGGCACCTTGGCGCCAAAGCGCAGCGCAATCCCCTCATCCGGCTGGATGCGGATGGTCAGCAGGTTGGGCTGAATCTCCTGGCACGGTCCACTCCCCGCCATCCGGTTGAAGATCAATAGCGGCGGCTGCTTGAACTGGATGCTGATCTCCGTGGCCCGCTTCCGCAGCCGCTTGCCGGCGCGCAGATAAAACGGAACCCCCGCCCAGCGCCAGTTCTCGATCTCCAGCCGCACCGCGGCATAGGTCTCCGTGCCCGACTCGGGATTCACCCGCTCCTCGTCGCGATAACCCACCACGCGCTGCCCATCCACCAGCCCCGGCCCATACTGGCCGCGCACCGCGTTCAGGATAGGTATCGATGGAATCGCCCGCCACACCTTTACTTTCTCCCGTCGCACAGCCTCAGCGTCAAAGCTCGATGGCGGCTCCATGGTCACAAAGCTCAGTAACTCCATCACGTGGTTCTGCACCACATCGCGCAGCGCGCCCGCCTTCTCATAGAACGGCCCGCGCCCCTCGATGCCCAGTGTCTCGGCTGCCGTAATCTGCACGTGGTCGATGTAGTTCCGATTCCACACAGGCTCGAAAATGCCATTGGCAAAGCGAAAGACCAATATGTTCTGCACCGTCTCCTTGCCCAGGTAGTGGTCGATGCGGAAGACCTGGCTCTCCTGGAAGACGGAGTTCACCTGGTGGTTCAGTTCGCGCGCCGAGTCCAGGTCGTGGCCAAACGGCTTCTCAATCACCACCGCCACCTGCCCTTTTTCCGGTTGCGCCATGCCCTGCGCGCCCAGGTTCTCGATGATCCCGGCAAAGAACTCCGGCGCCGTCGCCAGGTAGAAAAGACGGTCGCCGCCGATGCCCTTTTCCTTGGCGATGCGGCCTAACTCGACATTTAGCCCCGCATAGCTCGCCGGATCGTCGAAGTTCAGCGCAAAGTAACTGATGTGCTTCACAAACTCGTCCAGCTTGGGGTCGCTCGCCTCCACGCCCCCAAACTGGATGATGCCGTCGCGCATATCCGTCGCAAACTCGTCGCCCAGCGGCCGCCGCGCCACACCCACAATGGCAAACTGCTTGGGCAGCAGATTCACCTGCCGCAGGTGGAAGAGCGCAGGCAGCAGCTTGCGCTTGGTAAGGTCGCCCGAGGCCCCAAAAATCACCAGAATCCCCGCCTCGGGAATCCTCTCGTTCCCCGCCGGGATCTGAGAAAAGTCCTCCGGCCGCACGCTCGCTCGTATCGTCGTCATTTCCGACCCCCCTCCAGGCGCTCTTTGCGCGCCCCCTAAACCTGCTGGGTGCCCATCCTTGCGCCTTGTTTCTGGCGCAAGGGTGGGAAGCTACAAATCCAAGCCAGCACAGCTAACTCCGCTAGCCGGCTGACTGTCTAGTCCTTCTTCACCGCATGTCCGCCAAACGCGTTGCGCATGATCGCCAGCATCCGATCGGTGAAGTTGTTCTCCTCGCGGGAACGGATGCGCCGCATCAGCGACTCGGTAATCACCGGCGCTGAGACATTCAGGTCGATGGCCTCGATAACTGTCCAGCGCCCCTCGCCGGAGTCCTCGACAAAGGCCTCAAGCCCATCAAGCGATGGGTTCTTGCCCAGCGCTTCGGCCGTCAGATCCAGCAGCCAACTCCGCACCACGCTGCCGTAGCGCCAGATCTCGGCAATCTCCGGCAGGTTCAACCCAAACTCCGTTTTCTTCTCCAGGATCGTAAAGCCTTCGGCATACGCCTGCATCATGCCGTACTCGATCCCGTTGTGGATCATCTTCACAAAGTGACCCGCGCCGCCGGGCCCCACGTGGCCCCAGCCCTTGTCGGCCGCCGGAGCCAGAGCCTCAAAGATAGGCCGCAGATACTCGACCGGCTCCTTATCCCCGCCGATCATCATGCTGTAGCCTTCCTTCAGCCCCCAGACGCCGCCCGAAGTGCCCACGTCCACAAACTGGAATCCCTTCGCGGTAACTTCCGCGTGGCGCCGCATCGAATCCTTGTAATTCGAGTTACCGCCGTCGATCAGAATATCGCCGGGATTCAGCAGCGGCTCCAGCTTGCCAATGGTCTGGTCCACCGGATCGCCCTGCGGCACCATGATCCATATTGCCTTCCGGCCCTCTAACTTCTTCGCTAACCCATCGAGCGTTGCAACGCCCACGTTGCCCGAGGCAGTCAGCCGCGCCACCGCTTCGGCGTTGAAGTCGAACCCCACCACCTGATGGCCGCCCAGCCGCAGCCGTTCCGCCATGTTACCACCCATCTTACCCAGGCCGATCAATCCAAGCTGCATAACCCCTCCTGTGCTGTTCCTCGAGTGAATCTCTGCAAAAGTCCAATTTGCGTGATCCGCATTCCCTCAGGGGCTAAAGCCCCGTCGATTAACGAGCCTTTGCGACACGGCTAAAGACGTGCCCTGACACAATCCAGACTTGTACAGAGGTTCCCTACAAAACTCCCAAACTCATCAGCTCCCGTCGCAAAGCATCCGCGCCCTCAAACCGGATCGCTTTCATCCCGGCGGCCGCCGCGCCTGCCACATTCTCCGCCCGGTCGTCGATAAACAAAATCCGCTCCGCCGGCTTGCCCAGAATATCCAACGCGCGCCGATAGATAGCCGGCTCCGGCTTGCGCAGGCCCAGGTAGCAGGAACTCAGCGCAACCTTAAAATAGTTTCGCAGGCCGAAATGCTCGAATCGGTATTCGTTCGTCTCCCGCGCCTCGTTGTTCAGCGCGCCCAGCATACATTGTTCGGATGCAGAAAGCTCCTTGAGAATTCCCAGCGCCCCGTTGGGAAGGAGCTTCGACTGGGTCAGCATGAAAGCGAAAAACTCGTCCTGGGAAAAGCTGCGCGACTCGTAGAAGACGGTCGCGTCCAGGTAAGTCTTGATCGGGATCGCACCTCGCTCCCAGGCGTCGTAAGGCGCAAGATGCCTAGCCTCGAAGGCCGCTACATCCAGACCAAAGTGCTCCAGCACCAGCGCGCGCTCGCTGTGGTCCCAGCCATTTGTGAGCAGAACTCCGCCAACATCGAAAAGAATCACGTCGAAGGGGAACATCGGCGCCTTTCAGTATGCGTTTCTGCGATGAATGCTTGATGAAGTTTCTTGAGAGCCTGCCGGAATCAGTGGACCTCCCCACAATTCGGAAGCATTGCAAATTCGCGCGGCTCTACGCCGGGTTCGCCGAACCGTCTCCACACTGATATTTCGCCTCTATCGCCAGCACCTTCTTGAACCGCCGCACAAACCGCTCTTCCTTAGCGATGAACTTTGCGCCAACAAAGGCATTCACAACCTCAAACGCCAGCGCCGAGCCAATGATACGCGCACCCAGCACGATCACATTCATATCGTCGTGCTCCACGCCCTGGTGCGCCGAGTAGGTATCGTGGCACATGCCGGCGCGAATCCCCGGAATCTTGTTTGCCGCCACGCACACCCCCACACCCGAACCGCAGATGAGAATGCCGCGCGGCGCATCGCCCCGCTTCAGCGCCAAACCCACCTTCTCGGCAAAGTCGGGATAGTCCGATGGCTCCGTGTTATAAGCTCCAAGGTCCACGACCTCGTGGCCGGCCTGCGCAAGGTTTGCACGAACCTCCTCCTTCAGAGGAAATCCCGCATGGTCCGAACTGATGACAAGCTTCAAAGTGCATTCCTTTCGGAACAGTCGTCAGCAATCAGTTTTCAGTGATTAGTTCCCGGCGGAGGAGCGAGCTTGGGCCTCGATCCCGATAACTGACCTCTCAGAAACTGAAAACTGACAACTGATCACTGACAACTGTCTTTACCTCACCAGCTTCTTTGCCCGCGCCGCCACGCTCTCCGCGCCAAATCCAAACTCGGCCAGCACCTTCGGCCCCGGCGCAGAGGCTCCAAACCGGTCCAGCCCAA
>OCTA010002503.1_pt1 | contig 16645 bp, 12 predicted proteins | sample 1538991 | NCBI WGS metagenome assembly OCTA01 (sample SAMEA3539302, study PRJEB22396) | soil metagenome | biome: tundra; feature: field; material: soil | place: USA | collected 2010-05 | depth 0.15 m | reverse complement strand
CGGCCGCCGCCGCTTGCGCGCAACATATCAGCGCGTTGTTGGAACAGGCGCTGGCCTCCCAGGAACACGCTACCCTGGCCGTCTCCGGCGGCTCCACGCCGAGGCTGCTCTTCCAAAGCATGGTGGCCGCCGGCTTCCGCTGGCAGCGCGTGCATCTGTTCTTCGTGGACGAGCGCTCGGTGCCGCCCAACGATCCGGAAAGCAACTACCACCTGGCTAACGAGAACCTGATCGCGCCCGCGCACATCCCGCCGGCCCAGGTGCACCGCATTCACGCGGAGATCAAACCGGAGACCGCCGCGCAGCAGTATGTGGAAGACATCCGCAACTTCTTCGGCCTGGAAGAAGGAGAGCTGCCGCACCTCGACGTAGTGCAGTGCGGCATGGGACCGGACGCCCACACCGCCAGCCTCTTTCCCGGCGAAGAGTCCATCGAGGACCGCGAGCATATCGCCGGCGCCGTGTACGTGCAGAAGATGGGCAAATGGCGCGTCACCCTCCTGCCCGGCGCGCTGCTGGCGGCAAAGAATACGGTGTTCCTGGTGACCGGAGCCGACAAAGCGCCGGCTGTGGGCAATGTCTTCCATCAGGAATTCGATCCCAAACATTACCCCGCCCAATTGATTTCGCGGCAAGGTAAGCGGGTCACGTGGTTTTTGGATCAGGCCGCGGCGGCGGAATTGGCTTAGCGTGAAATAATCACACAGACGGCATTTTCGGCCTAAGCTATTCTGCCAAATCGTGCTATAGTGTGATTGTATCACGACAATGCCATGATCGTTTCTTTTTCCGTCTCCAATTTCAGGTCGTTTTCGTCCGAAGAAACCCTCTCCCTCGTCGCGAGCAACCGCTTGTCGGGCAGCCACGACGATCACGCCGTTCCTATCCCTGACTCCAAAGAGAAAGTGCTCCGAACGGCGGTTCTCTACGGTGCGAACGGCGCTGGCAAATCGAACCTTTTCAAAGCTCTCCGATATGTGAAATCGGTTGTCCTAAACCGGTATGGGACGGGACGCGAGCCGTTTCGGCTAGCCGGACCAGCGGATGCACCCTCAAGCTTCGATTTGCAGTTCATCGCGGCGGACAAGCTCTACCGGTTTGGGTTCAAGGTTGATGATGATCGGATCACCGAAGAGTGGCTTTTTCAGGTTGTCGGCAACCGGCAGAAAATCCTTTACGAGCGCACTACGGACGAGAACGGGAAGGTGGCCGTAGACGCCGAAGGCCTCAAGAGCGCCGGCGAAAAAGTGATGGCTCTAGCGACAGTAGGTGGACCTCAAAGCCAATCATTCCTGGCCACTGTAAACGCAACACTGAACCCGGGAGATCTCGGAGAGGAGTTGTCCCGCGTTCTAACTTGGTTCCAAGAGGGCCTGAACATAGTTAGCCCGGGTGAGTCAATTGGGCCAGACCCGCTGGATCAAGATCCAGATTTCTTATCGTTTGCGGGCGCTTTTCTCAAATCGGCCTCAACCGGGGTGGACCACCTGGAAATCCTCAAACAGGAGGTCCCCACGGATGATCCCTGGAGGTCGATACCAGATACAATGCGACGTGCGAACGGCTATGATCGTATGGTACGGCTAAGAATGGCGGACAACCGCGATCTGCTTGTTGAGGGCAAGGTCGGGGGCTCTGTATATGAGATCAGCATTCAGGCCGCTCATGAACACGAGCCCGGAAAGGTCGTTGGACTGAATCTGGCCGAAGAGTCTGATGGCACCCGCAGACTGCTGAACCTAGTCTCCGCACTCCACCGCCTCCGCACGAGAGGAGCGGTCTACGCCATTGACGAAATAGACCGAAGCCTACATCCCATACTCGTAAGAGAATTCTTCGAGTTCTTCCTAAAGTCGCGCGATTGCGGTACTGGCCAAATCATCGTGACCACGCACGAGTCGAATCTGCTGGACCAGGACCTTCTGCGGCGCGATGAGATTTGGTTCGCCGAAAAGGACCAGACCGGCGCTACCAGGCTGTACTCCCTCCTCGATTTCAAGGTTCGCAATGACCTCGAGATCCGTAAGCACTACCTGCAGGGCCGCTTCGGCGCGGTGCCGTTCTTGGGCAACCTTGACAACCTACTGGCAAAGACGGATCGGCCGGAATGACTTTCACCCCGCGCCTGCCCCGCCCGCTTACCCGGGACACTGCCAGCCTGCGGGACGATCGCCTGTTTATCGTGGCGTGCGACGACACCTTCGCACCGAAACAGTATTTCGATTTCTTCCGGCTCACGCGCGTCAAAATCCACGTCGTTCCGACGCCGGACGGCACCTCGGCCGCATCGTACGTGTTGGGTCGTCTGCTTCAATTTGATCATGACGCGGACGACGAACTCTGGATGCTGCTGGACACCGATCACTGCGTGCAAGGCGCCCACCTCGCTAGATTTGTCGACGCTCTACGTGAAGCCAAGCGGCAGCGGGTGAACGTCGCCCTCAGCAAGCCCTCGTTTGAACTCTGGTTGCTGCTGCACCACGTGGAGGAGACCGCCCTGGGCGCGCTGCCAGCCGCGAAGGACGTGGAGGACGCGTTGCGCGCCAAGCTCGGCCAATACAACAAGACAAAACTCAAGCCAGAGCATTATCCACTAACATCTGTATGCGATGCTTGCATCAGAGCAGAGCGGCTGGATGCCACGGTTGCAGGTGCCGACATTCCGAGTGACAACACAACCCGTGTGTACCGGCTGTTGAAGGCCATCGTTGCCAAGGCGCTTCCACAACAGCTTCCCCCAGAACTCCGCGGCTTGCTGCGATAGCGATATCCAGTCGGCCATTCGCCGGCCACCGAACTGGCGTAGCATTGTTTGCCGGGCGGAATATCGCCTACCTGCGAGGGTAGTGACTGCGCAATCTGGCGAATGTATCCATGATCTCAGGCTGCTCCTTGACCTCCGACAATGCTCCAAGATGCCACTCCACGTGGGCCCAATCCAGCGCTCCGCGTTGCCGCACCACTACCGTCTCTGTATCGAGCACGTCCGGAATGCGAAGAGCTTCAGGATAACGAGATCCTCTGCCGAACAAGTCCGCAACCTGCACCCACGGGTGAACTCGAACAAGCTGGATCGTTCCACCATTTCCTCTTCGAATGGCAACCCGCCGAGCGCGATGTCGACGGGCGTGCCCCCAGGAGCGGTGAGCAGCAGCACGCGGTTCCGGTGCGCAAACCCCGCGGCGTCCGTCACACGTCCTCGCTAACCCGATTCCAGGAGCGGAGCGATAAACTCATCTTCCCGTCCGAACCCGCTCAGCAAGGTCACGTCCACGTCACGAGTAAAGCGGGGCTCGCCCCAGCGCAGCAGCGCGATGACTCCAATGATGCAGAACTTCCATTGCCGCTCGGTGAGAAAAGCTTGAAGATCGCGCGCCGCCTCCAATATAGGCGTCATCGGCGCGCGTCCACCGCCCGTATCTTAGCAAACCATGCCTGCTGCTCGACCAAACCGGAGGTCGCGGGCGGAGGCGGAATGTCGATGGGATCGTCGCCGGTTCCGAAGACCTGCCGGACCGCCTCTTGCGTATCGGAGAATTCGATTTCGCGCCGCCGCACCTCGTCGAGTTCCGGGCCCGCCCGCCGCCACGTGTCCACCCACCGGCGCAAGAGTTCACGTGGCGAGTTTGCGCGCGGATTCCGCATATACAACCTCATCGTAACAAAATGAGCCGCGTGCATCGGTCAGTTTCCGGACTCTTCGTCAACGGCCGCCGCCGCTTGCGCGCAACATATCAGCGCGTTGTTGGAACAGGCGCTGGCCTCCCAGGAACACGCTACCCTGGCCGTCTCCGGCGGCTCCACGCCCAAGCTGCTCTTCCAGAGCATGGTGGCCTCCGGCTTCCCCTGGCAGCGCGTGCATCTGTTCTTCGTGGACGAACGCTGTGTCCCGCCCAGCGATCCGGAAAGCAACTACCATCTGGCTAACGAAAACCTGATCGCGTCCGCGCATATCCCGCCCGCCCAGGTGCACCGCATTCACGCGGAGATCAAACCCGAAACCGCCGCGCAACAGTATGTAGACGACATCCGCAACTTCTTCGGCCTCGAAGAAGGAGAGCTGCCGCATTTCGACGTAGTGCATTGCGGCTTGGGACCGGATGCCCACACCGCCAGCCTCTTTCCCGGTGAATCGTCGATCGAGCACCGCGAGCACATCGCCGGCGCGGTCTACGTGCAGAAGATGGGCAAGTGGCGTGTTACCCTGCTGCCCGGCGCGCTGCTCGCGGCGAAGAATAACGTGTTCCTGGTGACCGGCGCCGACAAAGCACCGGGTGTGGGCAATGTCTTCCATCAGGAATTCGATCCCAAACATTACCCCGCACAATTGATTTCGCGGCAAGGTAAGCGGGTCACCTGGTTTTTGGACCAGGCCGCCGCTGCCGAACTAGCCTGACCCCGTAGTAGGAGTTCCGAGCAGGTGCCTCCAGGATAGCTTCAAAACACAACTAGATGGAAATGTTATTTGTTAACAGTACCTTAGCGCCAACCTTTCCGCCGCCCAGACGCCGTTTTATAAGCTCCTCTACTCCGCGCCCGACCCGAGCAGCCAAGGGGCTGCACCGGTAGCGATGTTCGAGGCCGTGCCCGGTTTGTTCTACTTCTTGAGCGCGACTAACGGGAACGCAAGCGGCGGGCCCTCATTGGGCCCTTCCCTCTTCTCCCTAACTAACTCTGGCCAACGCCGGGTCCCCCAAGCTGATCTATTCGCTCCCGTTTAACGACATCTCGGAGGCCTTCTTAGTCCAGGCGGCGAACGGCAGGCTCTACGGGGCGGTGTTCAATCACTCATCAAAGAACAGCTTTTACTACTCGGTCTCCACCTCCGGGCGGGGTCTGCAGCAGTATCCAACGGGCAAGACGGGATCGTTGTGGACAATGATAGCGGCGCCGGAGGGGCTTTACGACAGTGTTGGGACTTACCACGCCGCAGGGCGGGGAATCATTTGGCTTCGTGCGGATCGACGAAGGCGGCAAGGTGACCCTGCTCCATGATCTCTCTCCAAGCGAGGGCGCTCCGGTCGGGGCGACCAGACTGGTTCTAGCCGCCGCCAATCTCTACGGCGTCGGCAGCCAGAGCAACCTAGGCTAGGAGTGCCCGCCGTTCTTCATCTTTCGCCTCACACAGTCCGGCGGGTACTCGAAACTGCTGACGTTCCCGTCTGCTTATGGCGGAGCGGCTGTCTCCCTGATCGCCGCCACCGACGGCAACCTCTACGGCACCTTTAGCTTTAGCGCCTTATGGCACCAGCGGCACAGGGGTGATCTACCGGCGATCCTGTCGGGGCGGTTGCAGGCCATGGCGAGACTTCCCGCAAAGGGCGCCGATGAAGGCATGTTGGACCCCAACTGGCTGGTGGCGGCTTCCGACTATGCGCTCTACGGTTCCACAGTCCACCACGCCATCTTCCGCTATGATCTGGCGATGCCCGCGCTGACCCTGGCCTATCAAATGAACCAGTACAACCTGCAGGGCAGTTGTGCCCCCTGCCGATTCGTCCAGGGCATGGATGGCAAGCTCTACGGCACCCCAGCAATCGGTGGTCCGGGCTGCCGCGGCCCAGGCCGTCGGTTGCGCAGTTGGTCCCATCGTCGGGCGCAGCGGGCCAGCAGGTTCTGCTTTGGGGAGGGCACCTGTTAGGCGCGACCTCGGTGACCTTCAACGGCGTGCCGGCGGCGGCGTTTCAGGTGAATTCGACGCAGGCGGTGATGGCCACCGTGCCGGCCGGGGCCACGACGGGCCCGGTGACGATCACCACGGCTAACGGTTCCGTCACGACCAAGCAAAGCTTCACGGTGGAGTGATTCGGCGCCCCGGCCCGCCGGCGCTAACTTGGCGCGCGCCTGCGCGATAACAAGTACCCCCGCCGCCTTCGTCCACATCCGGGAAAAGCGATGCGCCAGCCTCCGATGATGGTGTGCCTGGTTTGGCGGCCCGTGGTAAGACCGCTCTCTGACGGTCGCGGCTCTGTAACGCACTGAATCTACTGAGCCGCGCACGTCAGTAAGCGGTATTTTGGCACTTCTACCGCGGGCTGTTAGCCCAGTCTAGTCTGGTGCGGCTGCTGCTGCGGCGCGCAGCAGTTCCGCGACGCTCCACGCCTGCGCGATGCAGCCGCCGGGGCGATGCGGCGCGTCGCCATCGAAGACTTCGGGAACTTGGCCGAGGCCTTCCTGCGCGGCGTACCGGCGTAACTCCGCCAACCATTGCCGGGCCTGTGCCCGAGCTTCGCGCGAATGGCCCTGCACGTAGAGGTATGCGGAGATAAACGGTCCCATCAACCAGGGCCAGACCGTGCCTTGGTGATAGGCGCTGTCGCGGCTCCGGGGATCGCCCTCGTACCGGCCGCGATACCGCGGATCGCCGGGGGCCAGGCTGCGCAGGCCGTAAGGCGTCAGCAGATGCCGCTCGACAGCGTCCACAATGGCTTTGGCTTTATCGGGCGGAAGCATCTGGTGGAAGAGGCTCACGGAGAAGATCTGGTTCGGCCGCATGGAGGCATCGCGGACATCTCCATCGACGACGTCGTAGAGGCACTGCGCCGCCTCGTTCCAGAATAACTGCGGGAAACTGTTCCGCGCGCGATCGGCAATTCCACGATAGTGCCGGCTGTCCGCGGCGTAGTCGTACCGGAGCGCCAGGTCTTCCATCACACGGAGGGCGTTATACCAGAGGGCCTGGATTTCGACCGGCTTGCCGCGCCGCGGCGTCACCACCCAATCGCCGATCTTGGCATCCATCCAAGTCAACTGTACACCTGGTTCGCCGGCATTCAGCAGCCCGTCGCTGTCTGTGTGGATGCCGTACCGCGTGCCACGCTCGTGCCAGGAGATAATATCGGCGAGCACGCCATAGAGATGGTCGCGGACGAAATCGTAATCCTGCGTGCAGGCTGCGAGCGCGCGCACGGTCTCGAAGAACCAGAGCGTGGCATCCACGGTGTTGTATTCCGGTGTTTCTCCCGCGTCGGGGAAACGGTTGGGCAGCATCCCCCGATCCACACACCCGGCGAAAGCCAGCAGAACGCTTTTGGCCACATCATACCGGCCGGTCGCCAGCGTAAGGCCCGGGAGGGCAATCATGGTGTCCCGTCCCCAATCGCCGAACCAGTGATAACCGGCGATCACGGTGGTTTGGCTGCCGCGCTGCACGATGAATTGATCGGCGGCGCGCGCCAGCAGCGGAACGAAGGGGTCGCTCGAAGGCGTGGATGCCAGCACCGCCTCGCGGCGCTCGATTTCGGCGGCGCGAAGCCCGGCGATCAAGCGCGCCGCTGGCCGGTCCGTCGACGCCAGGATCGAGGCGGAGGCGTCGCGGTGCAAGTCGAAGACCAGAACGAGCGGGTTGAACAGGTCCTCGCGGAAATCCAGGCCGCGCTCGCGCTCCCGGTCGTACTCAAAATTGCGGAACCAATATCCGGCCGGCTGAATGTCCGCGCCGGAGTGGCTCAAATAGAGCGATGGAAGGCAAGGATACGGGGTAATCTTCACGGAGTTGGCGTCGATTTCGAAGCGCGGGTCCAGCGCGCTATTCTCATGCGTGGCGCCGTGGTAATCGCGGAACGCGATCAGCGGCCGCAACTCGAGCGTGCAGGCGGCGGGGATCGCGCCTGCGGGCGCGCGCAGTTCGTACTGAATCGCGGACGTGTTTTCGCCGTAAAGCATGAAGACCGACTTCTCGAGTTCGAGTCCTTCGATCTCGTAGACGAAGACGGGGAAAGGGCCCTGCCGGAACTCCTTCAGAAGCAGATGGCCCTGGGGATGAACCACACCCGGATAGCGGTTCGCCGATAGATCGTGCCGGCGCCCATCGACGACCAGGGTCTCCTCCAACTTGGCGAGCAGCAGCATGCGGCCCACGGGAGGTTTGGTGGCGGCGATCAGCAGGCCGTGATAGCGGCGCGTGTTTAGCCCGGCGATGGTGGATGACGCGAAGCCGCCCAGTCCGTTGGTCTCCAACCATTCGCGGCGGAACGCTATTTCCGGATTTTGGCAGACCTTGCGATCGAAGTGGATCATGGCGGCGATCTAAGAAATCAGCCACAGATAGACGCAGATGCACCACGGATAAAAACGGGGTTGGGTTGTGGGTGGTGGGTTGTGGGTGTCCGTGGCTAAATACTTTGCCCCCAGGTTCCAGGGTATCCGATTCAAAAGACCTGTGATGACATGGACGCTGTTGGGGCTGTTTCGCGCTCCGGACCGAATGGATCCGACACCGTCTGAAATTCCACAGCGATTGATTCGACAGCTCTTTGATCTGGATGCCGGCTATGCGGAGGCTCTCTGGGCCCTGGATCAACCTCCGGGAACCCTGGATGTGAAGGCCATGCTCCGCGATACGCTGGCCGCTTTGGAGCAGTTACCGGAAGCCTCCGCCCGATTAAGGAAGAATCTTCCCCGGCGGCCGCATCCCGGCTTGGCCCGTCTGGAAGTCGCCGTTCGCCAGAGTCCGCTCCCGGCGGAAGCCTACAACATGGTCCCAGGCCGCGCGGCGGCGCAAGGACAAGCGATTCGGAGCGTCCAAAACGGATTCGGTAAGGACACGCCGGCCAAGGCCCGCCGCGACGCATTGAGCAATTGCCGGCGCGGCAGGCATGTGCCTGCGCCACGGAATGGTAGAGCGTCACGTAATCCATGACTTGCCGCCCAATCCGGCGCGAGGAACGGCGAGCCGGCGAAGATTGGTGAGACATTTCACAGGAATGACGCCCGAAGACAAGCCACAACGAAGCCGTCTGGTGTATACTAATCTACATCGGCTACGCCAAATGGAAAATACCGGGGCGCGGGGCGGCGGCATGAGTTACTCGCTAAAGCCGCGCGGATTGTCATGAAGGAGAAGGGGGTTATGAAACGGAGGTGGAGCGTCTACGCGCTCTTCGTGAGTGTCTCTTTGTTCCCTGGCATGGCACATGCCATCGATTGTTCGGGCCTGCCGACCCAGTTCACCGGGAACGAGTTCCCTACCGGAAACTTTTTCAGCAATTTCGACAATTCCTGCTACCTCATCCCTTTCGCATCAGGCAGCGGGTCGCAAGCGGGCGATTTGAACAGCCTATATTACAAGATTTATTACAAGGTTGACCCCCGCTACCAGCTCATCATTCTGGGAGATTTCCCGAATACACGGTACTTCTCGATCACGGTTTACGATGCCCATGGGGCTCCGGCGCAATTCATTTTGGATGCGAACATCGTGCCCTTGACCTCCGGCTTCATAAACCCATACCAGCCAGGAGTTGCTTTCCTGAACGGGCAGCAGTATGCGGTGCCCGTCGATTTTGGAGGCACTCCGGGTACGCTCGAGACCGGCTGCATGATGAACGGGGTCAACGTTGACGTCAACGCGATGGATGCCACCCAGCGGCATCAGGGGATGGACTGGAATAGCGATCCGAACGTCTTCCGCGCGAATCCCAACTTCGGGCTTCACATAGTCGATACGCCCCAGCACACGAATCCAAACACGGCGGGCGCCTTGATCATCCGGAACTATTTAGACATTACTCCGAAAAGCTACCAGACCACCCCGCATATCATCGTGCGCGACGTGGCCTCGGGTTGCGCGTATCCCGCTGCTTACGCGATGAACACCCTTCAGATCCTAGCTAGTAACGGAACCACGGGCAATGCGTGGCTGGACGGCGCTCAGGCCTCCTTGCATAAGCAATATGAGTACGTTTGGCTTTCCCAGCTTTGCTATGCGGCCAACCCGCAGAACAGTCTTGCCTGGGAGCGCAAAGCGGAGTATGAGCAGGGCGCTATTCCGGATGGCAGTTACGTAACCGTGAATATTCCAGCCGGCCTGCCGGCTAGTCTCGCCGGGGAGGGGAGAGTGATACGGTTCCGCTTTCGAATACCCTCAACGCCGCCCACTCCCTGCACAAACGGCTGCTCCAGATCCGGGAGCGAGGAACTGCGATACATGAGCCTGTCGTTTCAAAATCCCAATGGAATTACTCTCGCCAGCCTGGCGGACCAGGCTTTCACCCAAGACCCGAATGGTTATGTAACGCTGATCGTGGGAACCGGCGCGAGCATTCCTTCGTGGGTAACGGCGGCTGATGGTTATACGTTCCTGGATCTGACGGCCCTTTCTGGGTATCAGCAGCTCCAGTCGTTGAATTTTCGGAACATTCTCCCTTCAGGCACGTTCAACTGTTCCGGTGAGGCGGTGCCCTACCACACGGACGAATATACCCCCGCCGGCGGCCAAATGGGCGAGTATTTGCCAGTGGCGGACTTCCCAAACTCCGCGAACCTGCCACAGGTTGCGGTCCCGCTGGTGCAGCCGGATAACTGCGGCGTCTTTCCAAATGGCCCGGCGGCAGCCGCGCCGGCCTGCGGAGTCGGCACTCCGCCACCGGTCGCCATTTCCGCGGTGACCACGCAATGCGCCACGCAAGGTTGCAACCAGGTAGTCGCGCAGCCCCAGCCGCCGATGATCGTCGTAGGCGGCGGCTTTGGGGCTTTCCCGAACGGCCTTCCTTACACGGGGAATTCGAACTATCTCGAAATCACGGACACCACGCAAAACTGGAGTGCGGGTTATGCCGGGGACCTTTGTACCGTAGCCATCAGCGGATGGGCCGGCGACATGATCGAGCTAGTGCCGAACGTAAATCAAAGCGGAGTGTGTCCGCTGGCGGCCGGGGACCAGCTCACTGTGACAGTCTGGAATCCGCAGTCGATGGTTAACGCAACGTTTACCGTCACAGTCGCATCGAACTAATACTATGCTTCGCAATTACTCAGGACTGCGACGCCGGCTCCCGGCACATCGGGCAGCGGCTATGCGGCTAAGAACTTTCATGAAAGCGCCGAAAGCCGGATTGTGGTGTCTCACAGGGCTGCTGGGGGCGCTGTGCGCCCCGGCTTATGCTTCGGTCCAGATTTTGTCCACGACGCCGACGCTTAACTCGCCGCAGGTCATCGGCACGTCCATCGTCTGGACTGTGACGGCCACAGACAGCAATCCCGGCCCTCTGACTTTTCGTTTCAATGTATCTGGGCCGGGCGGGTCCTTTACTTTGGCGCGGGACTTCAACGCAGGTACGCTCGGCTCCGGTATCTGGACCTCCCTGCCATTCACGTGGACCCCAACCCAGACCGAAGGCATCTATCAAATCCAGGTGGTCATCAAGGACTTCACGTCCGGCGAAACTACCTCGCAGACAGAGCGCTTCCGGGTGCTGCCGCTGGTGAGCGGCAGCACGCCCGTGGCCGTGCCGACCGCCAACCCTCTGGTGGCGTTGTTCAGCGCGCCTTCATGCGCCGCTGGGAGTTCCATGCGGGCCTGGTTTCAACCACAGTCTCGGAACCCGGCCCCGGCCACCACGAATTGGGTGAAATGCCATCCCCCCGCCACCATGACGTTTGAAGTAGCCGGCATGTACCCCAATACCAAGTACAACATGTTCTCCCAGACGCTTACCGCGGGTAAAACAGTGAACGGACCCCCTCTGAGTTTTACGACCGGTGCGCTTCCGGCCACCATTCCCTTTCCTACTTTTCAAACCGTCGTTCCGCCCGGCGGACAAACCGACACCGCGGACTCCGTTCTCCTGCTTACTCCGCTCCAGTTTGACAATAAACCCACCTTTCCCGCCGTGGCGACTAACTTATCGGGCAATATTATTTGGTACTATTACCCGAGCGCCCCTGGTCATTTCCAGGTTATTATGCGGCCCCTCCCAGGCGGCGCGTTTATCAGCCTTCAAAGTGGCAAGGCCTGGAATCCGGCTACGGTGGAAAAGCAAATCTTGCGCGAGATCGACCTGGCCGGCAACACGGTACGGGAAACCAACACGGGCGCGCTCCAGCAGCAACTGCTCGCCATGGGGGCAACCGACGGGGCGGCGTGCAACGCTTTTTCCAGCCCGGCGCCGGTCGGCGCGGCGTGCCTCGGCTCTTTTCACCATGATGCCATCCAGACCCTCCCCAATGGCCAGACCGCGCTCTTCGCCGACATTGAAAAGATTTTCCCGCCTGGGACCCAAGGGGACGCCAGCGGCCTTCCGGTCGACATCGTGGGCGATATGATCATCGTCCTGGATGCCAACTGGCAAGTTGCGTGGTATTTTGACAGCTTTCAGCACGACGGCGGCGGCGGGCAGTTGGACATCAATCGGCCGGCGGTGTTAGGGGAAACTTGTGTAATTAATCAAGGGAGCTGTCCGCCGATGCTCCTGCTAGGCCCTGGCATCGCGCCTTTTGCGAAGGATTGGCTGCACGCCAACAGTCTCTATTACCAGCCGCAAGACGGCTCGATCATCTGGTCTTCGAGACACCAGGACTGGGTCATGAAGGTCGACTATCAGAACGGATCGGGCACGGGAAACATCTTATGGCGCATGGGACTGGACGGCGACTTCGCCTTCCATAACATCTATAACGATGCCTGGCCGTGGTTCTCGCACCAGCACGACGCCGGTATCGAAAACAACGGCGCAGGGCCCCTGACGGTTTTCGATAACGGCGATACGCGGGTTTCCCCGCCGCCGGTTGGGTTGGGCAGCGGTAACAGCCGCGGCATGGCGCTGACTGTGGATGAGAATGGGCTGCAGGTTACGCCAATCCTGAGCGTGGACCTGGGGGTCTACGCGCAGGCGTTGGGAAGCGCCCAATTGCTATCCGACGGTAACTACTTCTTCCTGGCGGCAGACGTACTTCTCGCACCAACGACGGTAGTCAGCGACTCGATCGAAATCCTTCCTACTGCCGGCACGGACACCGGCACACAGGTCTTGAGCCTGCGGAGTACGCAGAGCTACCGCGCCTGGCGGATGCCCAGTTTGTATACGCCTCCCACTACGTAGGAGCCCGCGGATTACGCTTCGCAATCCATGAAGCAGTACCCGATCAGGTGGCACGCATTCATGTAATCAGCTTTGCCAGTTTGCTTCCGGCGGCCCGCCATCACATGTGAAAAGTGAGAGGCGAGGCGGGAGCTGGAACGGCCACCATGGTCCGCACGAGGTCGCCCGTTTGCCGCCACCACCCGCTTAGGACCTGGCCGTCATGATGGGTGCGCAACGGGCGCCAATCGCTCCCGCCGGAGACCTGCGCCACGAAGGGGTCGACAGCCACACTCCGGGTGTCGAGCCGAAGCCCCACGCGCAGCGCTTTGAGCACGCTCTCTTTTCCGCTCCAAAGCAGGGCGAGAAGCCGCAAGCGGTCCGCCGACGATGCCTGCGTCAGGAGTTCCTGTTCTTCGGCGGTGAAGTAATCGGCGGCGAAGGCGTCGCTGCGCGGCTCGACGATTTCGAGATCGCAGCCCAGCCCCACCGTGGGCCCTGCGATGGCGCAAGCCGCCCGGCCCTCGCGGTGGCTGATCGAGATCGTGACGGGCGCGGGTGCATTCGCGAGGAAGACCTCCGGAGCGCCGCTGGGGGCCGGGCGTATTTCCATGCGCGCGAGGGACCGGGGATCGGCGGGCAGATTCAGGTAAAGGGACACTGCGCGTTTCGCCGTCCAGCGCCCCAGCCGCCAGTCGCCGCGGCGCTTGGCGAAGCGCATGCCGCTCAGGCGGACCCCTTCGCCGGCGCTCAGCCAATCGTCTTCGGCGGGCAGGTCCGCGGAAGTCTGTTCCAGCCAATGGACATCCATCCCCGGCGCCACCCTAATCGCTACGCGACAACGGCGTGCAGTGCTCTCAACGGCTCGACATCCACCGCATCGGGGTGCGCCACCATTTTGTAACCGCGAAGCTGCACGTAGCGGTTTCCGGCCGTATCCACCACCTCCGCATCGAAGCTGCCTTCGCTTGAATCGGGTGTGATCACCGCGTACAGCGGCCCTTCGGCCAGTTCCGGCGCGCGCCACAAGCAGACTTGCTCAACGTGCAACGGCAACCCGATGCGGCCTTGCACGGCGACCTCCCGGAGCGCCGCGGCCTGGAAGCACAACTCGATCAAGCGGGGCGCCATCACGAGGGGACTCTCGGAAGGATGGTGATGGTTGGGCAGACCTTTGGAGAACTGGCCCACCGTCCGGTGTTCGTCCGGTTGTTCGTTCAGCCAGGCCCGCTCCAGAACCTGGTACGCCGGTCCGTGGAAGAAGACGCGATAGATATCGGCGGCCTCGACCGTCGATCCGGCCGGCACGCCGAGCGCCGGTGCGGCTACCGTCTCGGGCCGCTCCTTCGTCAGGCGCACGCGCGCCGTGAAGTGCGTGGTCACTTGCGGCTCAGTCTGATTCGGAAGGGAGCGGCTGCCATTCAGCCGGCAATCCGCAACGACGGATTCGCCCTGCGGCCGGAATACCGCCTCGATGGTGACAGTGCGCGGCTCGCTGCGATAGAACTTGAACGGCGCCAGGAAGTTCACTTCCTCGATGGCCGCCACGTGCCAGCCGGGCAACATGCACAAGGCGGTTTCCGCAAAGGCCTCGATGCCCATGACGCCGGGCAACACGGGCTTGCCTTCGATCTGGTGATCGTGCAGGAACGGCTGGATCGCCGGGTCCAGTGTCGTCTCGACGGTCAGGCCGCCCTGCAGGCGCATGCCGGCGATCTTGCCGATCATGGGTCCCTGTGCGGGTGTGGCGGTGGTGTCCAGACCTCCGGTCGCATCCCACTCGTTCATCAGGATGCCGAGACCCCGCGCGACAACCACTTCGCCGCACGTGCCGCCCGCCGTCAATTCGCGGCGGATCCAAGGAATTCCCGCTTCCGGCGGCAGCATATCGATGCCCGCGCGCGCCATCATCTCGGGGATGGAGCCGCGTGTGGCCATGCCGATACCGCCCCACGCCGTCCAGTCGATGGCGATGCCGCGCGTGGCGGGCCGCGTCGTGCGGAAGCTGGAAGCGATCTTGCACAGTAGGTCGTTGGCGGAGCTGTAATCCGCCTGGCCGGCGTTGCCGAAGCGGCCGGCGATCGAGCTGAACGCCACTGTCGCCCTGAGCGGCATGTCGCCGATGGCGTGCAGAAGGTTGAACCAGCCGTCGGCTTTGACGTCGAAGACCAGATCGAATTCGCGCGGATCCTTGTCCGGCAGGAAGCGGCTGCGCTCCGTGCCGGCGGCGTGCAGCAGAACGTCGATGCGTCCGCTGCGTTCGCGAACCTCGCCGACGATCTTGGCCACTGCGTCCGCATCCGTCAGATTGACGCTGTAATAGTGGGCCGTACCGCCGGCTGCGCGCACCGCGTCGATGGCGCTCAAGGCCGCCTGCGCGCGCTCCAGGCCCGCCAGTTCCTTTTCCACCAGAGCCGGCGTAGCGCGCTCGCCGCGGGCCTTGATGCGCGCGTGCAGATCGCGCATCAGACCTTCCTTGTCGCTGGCTTTGCCGCTAGCCAGGCGCCGGAGGTCCGGATTATCCGGATCGGGCTCGGGGACCAGATCGAGCAGATAGAACGTGCCGCCGGATGCGGCTGCCAGGTCGGCGGTGATCGCGGACACGATGCTGCCAGCCGCACCGGTGACAAGGAAGACCGTGTCTTTGTTCAGCGCGAGACCGGGCTGTCCGTCCACGGCGGGCTGTTCTTCGAGGCTGACGCTCCAGCGCAGCCCTCCTTTGTAGCCGATTTCGATTGCGCCGGGATCGCGGAGGGTCTCAGCCACCAAGGCCTCTGCCACCTCCGAGGCGTTGCGCTCCGCTTCGAAATCGACCGTCTTGACGAAGGCTTCGGGGCGCTCCCGTTTGTACGTCTTGGTGAAGCCGGCCACCGCGCCGCCCATCGGCGCCACAGCGCCGGCTTCGTCGTAACCCTGCTGCCCGCCGAGCCGCGTCGCCGAGACGAGGAAGGTATCCGGCGCCGCAATTTGCTCGTAGAACGCGCGCATGGTGGTGTAGAGCGATTTGACGCGCACCCGCAGGGCCTCGCGCCAGGCGGCCAGGTCCATCTCCCGCAGGCTTCCCTCGTGGTCGAGCGCGGGCAGCCAGTAGACTCCGTGTACCGGGCCGGCAACTGGCGTGCCATCGAGCAGGAGGACTTCCACGCCGGACGCCTGCAGCCGCTCGGCCAGCGCTTCGGCCACGCCGCCTTTGTCCGGCATGATGGCGACGCGGCGACCGGGTCCTAGGGTAACGGTGGTCGGCTTGCAAAAGGCGAGCGGCGGGCGCAAGCTGGGCGCCGGCACGCGGCGCGGGGTCTGATTGGCCGCGTCGAAATCGGCGAGGACTGTGCGCGCCGGTGACGCGAGGGGCTGGGGGCTAGGGGCTGGGGGCTGGCCGTCCAGGTCGGGGCGTTTCTCGTGCACGAACCGGATCACGTGCGCCAAAGTAGGATAGTCGCGCAGCTTGCGGTTCTCGTCGCGCGGAATGCTGTAGATCGCGCGGACGGATGCAAATAGATCGGCCTGTTTGACCGTATCGACTCCCAAATCCGCTTCCAGATCCAGATCGGGATCCAGCATGTCTTGCGGATAGCCGGTCTTCTCGGCGACCAGCGCCAGCAGCCGCTCTTTGACTGGATCGCCCGCCGCTGGCGCGGGGGGCTGGGGGACCGCCGCTGGCGCGGGGGGAGGGGGCTGGGGGCTAGGGGCTGGGGGCTGGCGGTCCAGGTCGGGGCGTTTCTCGTACACAAACCGGATCACATGCGCGAGCGTGGGGAAATCGCGCAGCTTGCGATTCTCGTCGCGCGGAATGTTGTAGATCGCGCGGACGGATGCAAATAGATCGGCCTGCTTGACCGTATCGA
>OCTA010002502.1_pt1 | contig 16647 bp, 14 predicted proteins | sample 1538991 | NCBI WGS metagenome assembly OCTA01 (sample SAMEA3539302, study PRJEB22396) | soil metagenome | biome: tundra; feature: field; material: soil | place: USA | collected 2010-05 | depth 0.15 m | reverse complement strand
GGTCAGAAGACCTGAAAGAGGAGAAGGTGGTAACCACCCCGTCGTCACCATAACACGCCAGAAGACAATTTGCTTGATCAAAATTGACCTGTAAACCCTCCCGGACTCGTGAAATCATGGGGTATGGGTAAGAGAAAAACAAAAAAGCAATCGGCCAAAGCGACACTCGCCGAAGTCATCAAGGAAATGGCGAAGCCGAGAGTCGCTACGTCTGCAAGACAGTAGAGTTCCGTTCTTTCGGAACGAAGTTCTAGTCGTGGCGAACAATGTTGAGAAGTGAACTGTGAACCTGCAACCCACTCCCGCCGTCATACTCGATGAAGCCTAATTATCTGAACCTGTTCATGAAAAAAACTGACCCGCGACTCTCCTCGATGTACTGCATATTTCAATCTCTCGGAGACTTTCCGAAATGGCAATGATGCCCGTCTCGACCATCCAGTATTAATCCGGCAGGTCGAATCGATCTCGCAATTCTGACTTCACGACCTTCCCGTAAGCTGTGCGCGGCAAGGTTTCGACGAAGATGAACTCTTTGGGAAGCTTATACTTAGCAAGTTTTCTGGCAAGAAAGTCCTTCAGTTCATCCGAGGAGGGCGGCGGAGCCGTTTCCTTCGGAACCACGAAAGCGACTCCGACTTCGCCCCAAGTCGTATGGGGAACGCCGATTACAGCCGCGTCGGCCACGGCCGGGTGCCTGAGCAACTCCGCTTCAATTTCGCCGGGATACACATTGACGCCGCCGCTGATGAACATGTCCTTGGAGCGGCCCACAATATAAAAGAAGCCCCCTTCGTCGCAGCGAACAATGTCGCCCGTGTGAAACCATCCGGCGGCGTCGAGGGAAGCCGCCGTTGCGACGGGATCTTGCCAATAGCCTTTGCAGACGTGCGGTCCGCGCAGCCAGAGTTCTCCGGACTGGCCGGGCAAGGCGGGATTGCCCTTGGAATCGACGACTCGCGCCTCGGTGAACATCATCGGCTTGCCGATCGACCCCACCTTGCGAAGCGCTTCTTCCGATGACATGGAAAAGCAGTTGACGCCCACTTCGGTCAGGCCGTAACCCTGTTTCAGAACCACACCGCGCTTGCTGTAGGCCTCCACCAAGTCGATAGGGAGAGGCGCACCACCGCTGATCAACCAGCGCACATGACTCAGGTCGACCTGATCGCATTCCGGAGCGTCCAGCAGCATTCTGTAAATCGTAGGCACGCCCAACATGACGGTGCATTTTTCGCTTTCGATGGTGTGCCAGACTTCGTGAACGTTGAAGTCGCGATGCAGAACGATCGTGCCTCCGGCGACAAAAATGGGCACTAGAAAAGCTGCCAGTCCGCCCGCGTGGTAGAGCGGAGTGAAAAGCGGGCTCACGTCGGATTCGCGCAGTTGCCAATTGATCGCTGTGTTGTATCCGTTCCACGCCACCATGCGGTGCGGAATCATCACGCCCTTTGGTTTGCCCGTGGTGCCGCTTGTGTACAGCAGACAATAGATGTCTTCCGGATCGCAGGGCGTTCGTGTCCAATCCGTGGAGGAGAGTTCCTGCAGCCATTTGTTGTAGTCGAGGTCGGCGGGAGCGAGCGGCTGATCCAGTGCGATCCAGTATTCGATCTGACCTACGATCGCAGGCTCTCGCTTAAGTTCGACCACTTTATCCGTAAGCTCACCGTCGTAGAGCAGAGCTTTCAGCCCGCTGCTCTTGATGATGATTCCCAGCTCGACTGCGGTGAGACGGACATTTAGCGGCACGAGGATGATGCCGCTCTTACCCGCGGCAAAGAAAGCATCCAGAAATTCCACGCGGTTCTTGGCAAGGATCCCGACGCAGTCACCCTTGCTCAAGTGGCATTGCGCAAGCAAGAGACGGGCGCAGCGAATGGCGCGATCGTTGAGTTCGCGGTAGGTAAAGCGACGGCTCGTGGCAACGCAGGCTAGTGCGGTTTGTCCAGGACTAAGACGTGTCCGTTCGCTGAGGATATCGCCGTGAAGCATAGAGTTGCATTCCGACGCCGGTTGAGGAACGTCGCCCCTAGCCCATGTTAGCGCCCAGAAGATAGGCGCGAACCTTGGCACCTTGAGATTTCTCCCCCTGTTAATAACAATGACAGTACTTGCTACGGCATGCGGAAAGCCACGCCAGCCTGGTTGTATCCCACCCCGGAACCCACAACCACAACCAAGCCGCCCGAGTGCACCTTGTTCTTGATAATGGCATCGTGCAGCGCCATCGCAGTGCATGCCGAGCCGGTGTATCCAGATTCTTCCATGATGGTATGGGCCCGCGCGAACGGCACGCCAAGATCCGCCATCACACTCGAGATAGTTGGCTTGCGAACCTGCGTAAAGATGAACAACTCCACATCCTGGAGTGCGAATCCTCCATCACGAGCCAGGCGACGCACCAAACTCGGCCAACCCTGCTCGTTGATTTCCGGAGGATAGCGCTCGATGAAGCGCACACTCGTGCGGCCCGCGCGAACGGCTTCTTCGCTGGCAGGTTCCGCAGTGCCTCCGGCGTAAATTCCCCAGTTGCGATTGTAGGAGCCGTCGGCCTGCATCGCCGAGACGACAAACCCAGGGCGATCGGCAGGTTCGAGCACTGCCGCGCCCGCTCCATCACCGTAGAAAAAGATGGTTGGGTCTTTGGGATTGGCCAGCCGGTGCATCAGGTAGGCGCCGACCACGAGAACCGTTCGCAGCGATGCATTAGTTCCAATCAAGCCTGCAGCGGCCGCGAGTCCGGTTGGAAATGAAGCGCAGGCACAACCGACATCAAAGGTCCCGGCATTCTTTGCGCCCAACTTGTGCTGTAACACGACCGACGTGGCGGGAGTAATGAAATCCGGAGAGTCCGTTCCGAGGATGATCAAATCGACATCTTCGGGTTTGCGGCCCGCACGTTCGAGCGCCTGGCGCGCGGCCGGCAAAGCCACGTCGGAAGTTGCCCAATCGTCGGGCGCATACCAACGTTTTAGGATGCCGGTAGCAGCTTCGAGTTTGTCGATCGTACCCGGAAGACTCGCGAAAGTTTCACGAAGTTTGTCATTGCTGATTTCAATTTCAGGCAGGTAGCATCCCGTGGCGACAATAGTGGCATAGCGTGGCATGATGGAACTCCTTCGACACCGAATGGCGGCTACAGCGTCAATCCGCCATCTACGCTGAGGACTGCTCCATTAATGAAATCCGCTTCGTCCGAAGCCAGAAACAAATAGGCATTCGCGACATCGCGCGGCTCGCCCAGACGGCGCACCGGAGTGCGGTCGCGCATTCCCTGTAGAACTTTTTCAGGCATCTTCTTGACCATTTCGGTGGCGATGAAGCCCGGCGCGACGGCATTCACAGTGATGCCCTTGGGACCGAGTTCGCGCGCCCAGGTTTTAGTCATACCGATCAGGCCGGCCTTAGTGGCGGCGTAATTGGTCTGGCCAAAATTGCCGAACAGTCCGACGATGGAGGACGTATTGATGATTTTGCCGCGACCGCGCTCGACCATGTGCGGGGCGACGTGCTTGGTGCAATGAAAGACTCCGCTCAGGTTGACGCCGATTACCTGGCTCCACTGTTCCGGGGTCATCTTCAAAAGAGTGGCATCACGGGTAATGCCGGCATTGTTGATGAGGATGTCGATGGCCCCAAAGCGGGCGAGCAAGGCGGCGATCATGGTCCCGACTGCTTCGAAGTTGGAAACATCGCACGACACGTAGAAGCCTTCGGCGCCCTTTTCAGCGATGGCGGCGAGAAGTTCATTGCCATCGGGCGCGAGGTCGCACACGGCAACCCGCGCCCCTTCTCCGGCAAAGACCAAGGCCGCTTCGCGACCCAAGCCGCTTAAGCCTCCAGTAATGAGAGCTACTTTGTTTTTTAATCGCATGGTGTCAGTCGCATTTCAAAAGTTGTACTTCAACGCAAACTGAATGACGCGCGGCCCGGAACTTGTCGACGTAATCTGTCCCGCCGTCGTTACCAGCATGTTGTTCTTCAAGCCAACCGCGCCCAGGTTATTGAGCGGATTTGAAAAATTGACGAAGTTGAAAATGTTGAAAAACTCGCTGCGGAATTCGATCTTCGACTTCTCCGTCACCGGGAAGAGCTTCACAATGCTGAAGTCGATGTCCTTTTGGTCAGGGCCGGTCAGAATATTTCTGCCGGAGGTGCCGTAAGGGGGGGCGTCGGCACTCGGGACAAATGCCGCCACATTGAAGTACTCGTTCAGTCGGCTCTCTACCGAACCGGATTTCGTGATCGGAACTCCAGAAACCAAATCCGCGCGGTTGTAGATTGCCGATCCCACCTCATAGACCACCGAGAAGGGTAACCCGGACTGCACGGTTCCGATCCCGCTCACTTGCCAATTATTGGCGACACCGCGCCCCAGGCGAGAGTCGCCATGGTAAAACTTCGGCAGATCGTAGACTCCGCTGACTACCAGGCGGTGAGTGCGATTGAAGTCGGACAGACCCGCTTGCGAAGCCGGATTCTGCTGATCTCCCGAGTAGCCGCCGAGTTCGTTCTCAAAACCACCCGAGCCTTGGTCGGTCGACTTCGAGAACGTGTACGATGCCAGGAACTGGAGTCCCTTGCTGAAGCGCTTCGTCAAACTCGCCTGCAGCGAGTTGTAGTGCGAATTGGTATTGTCTCTTACCTGTTCAAAGCCGTTTAGGACTTTGTTTGTCGAGAAGTTCACAGGGCCGTAAGGGGGCGTTCCTGTGGCGCCCTGGTTGAAGTTGTAAACGTTAATCAGCTTCGTGCCTTTCGATCCCACGTAGCCGATTTCCGCCAGAAAATTCTTCGCAAATTCCCACTGGAATCCCAGGTTGTACTGCTGGGTATATGGAATGGGAAGATGCTGATTGACATAAAGTCCGCTGATTGGCGTTGGGAAGATGGCGAGCGGTATTCCGCTGGCATACAACGGAACAGGAGAGGGAACGGTGGCAGGAGTAATGGGGAAAGACAAGCCGGCAAGATTCGGAAACGGATTTTGGAACGAACCCGGGAAAATCCCGCCCAGAGCGGCGCCGACAATGTCATACGGATAGTTGAAAATCTGGAAGTTTGCAAAGCGCGTGGAGAACCGGTCTTCGTAGATGCCATATCCGGCGCGAACCACGAAGTTGTCCGAATGGGTCGGTCTCCAGGAGAAACCGATTCGCGGCGCAACCAGCCATGTATTCGGATTGAGCGGTTGTCCCGCCTTGTACAGGACGAATCCGTTGGGTGGATTGCAAGGTGTAAACACGGAGCACGACGCGCCACCGTTCGCAGCAAATATGGCTGGATCGAAGTTGGCGATCCGGCCCTTGGTGTCACTGATTCCGCCGTTGAAATCGACGCGAACTCCTGCATTGAGCGTCAAGCGGTTGGTGACCTTGTAGTCCTCCTGCGCAAACCAGTCCACATCGTTGAGGCGCATGTTGCGGCCCGGGAGGCCGTTCCCTAACAGACCCACACTGCTCTCGCCGGGAAGAGTCGTGCCGCTGAGGAACGATGGGAAATCGTTAAAAATAATCTCTCCCCGGGAGAACGAGTGGAAGAAGAAATCAATGTGTTCGCGGATAAAATCGCCGCCGAAACGCAGGAAATGCTTGCCGTGCGTATAGGAAACTGTGTCGGACCATTGGAAGGTCTCCACGGTCGATTTTTGGTCGCCCAGAGGCGTTGAGCCGATCGTGAACAGGCCCGTGACCTCAATCGTCGCGAGGCCAGGATATTGCGCCGCCAGCGGATTGTTGATCCCGAACTGTGCGTTCGTGAAGGGCTCTTGCGGCGTAGAGGGCGCGTTGATCCGGCTGAAACCGAAATGAGCCTCGTTGATCAGATTGGGATTAAACACATGTGTATCGGTCAGTCCAAACACCCGGTTTGAAAACGTGATATTGCCGCCATAGCCGGGAGCCTGGAAAGGATCGGCTCCGACAAAGCTGAACAGCGCTTGATATTGTGGATCCTGCGAGTAGAAGAACGTTCCCCGGAGTTTGTTGCTCTCCGTGATTTTGTGATCGATGTTGACGTTGAACTGATCCTCACTGAACCGCGAGGTCGTGCTGATGGGCGTTAATACCGTGCCACTGTTGACCACGCCATTCGTTGCCTGGCTTGGAATCGCGTACGCTCCGTTAGGCAATTGGGCCTGCAGCAACATCAGTGCGGTCGGATCGATGGTAGTCACGCCATAGGTTGTTGCTAACGCGTCAAGAGTTGCCGTACTGCGGTCGTTCGTCAGTCCCTGGGGAATATTCAAGGCCGTCAAACTGTTCTGCGAAGCTCCATTCCGTTCGCGTGTTCCCTGATAGGACACGAAAAAGTAGGTCTTGTTCTTCCAAATGGGGCCGCCAAATGTTCCGCCAAATTGATTCCGCGTCAGCTCCGGACGCGGCAGTCCAGCCTCGTTCAAAAAGAAGTCGTTGGCATTGAGCACGCGGTTGCGCAGGAATTCGAATAGGGCTCCATGATAGGAATTCGTCCCAGACTTGGTTACTACGTTCAGATCACCTCCAGTGTTCCTTCCCTGCGTCGCGTCGTACATTGAGGTCTGAACGATAAATTCCTGGATCGAATCCGGAGAAGGCACCGCCAGGCTGGGCGTGGAGTTTGTCCCGGGACTGTCGATAATTGTTCCATCCAGCAGGACGTTGTTGCTGGTGTCGCGCTGGCCATTGACGTAGAAATCGAGGTCGCCCCGCCCCAGATCGGTGGTGCGCGCCAGATTTTGTCCAGCGCCTGGCGAGAGCCCGAGAATCTGCGTGTAGTTGCGCGTTGGCAGGGGCAACTCGCTGACTGCCACCTCGTCAATCACGCGTCCTGTCGTCACCGTGGAAGTCTCCACCAGGGGCGTCTCACTGGTGACTTCGACGGTCTGCGATGATCCGGCAAGCCCCAGGGTCGCGTCCACTTCGCTGTATTCCGTGATTCTCACTTCGACGTTCTGGGCGGTGAACGGTTTGAAGCCGGAGGTCTCAATCTTCACCGTGTAGATCCCCGGAGGCAGCAAAGGATAGATGTAATGCCCATCCGCCCCAGTCGTCGTCTCGCGTTCAATGCCCGCGGAGCTCGTCAGTGCGACCTTCGCTCCGGTGACGAACGCGCCAGAGGGATCCCTTACGACACCGGCGATCTGGCCGGTCGTGGGCGACTGCGCCGCCGCCGCCAAGGCCATCGCTAACACCACGCCGCTGAGCAACAAGAGTGACAATAATCTCGGTTTCATTTCTCTTTCCTCCTCGTATCTTGCTTGCCCTTCCCACCACTCACCCACAGTCCTTCCGTCGCAATCTTGATCAACTGAGTAACCGCCCGGTCATCGGACACACCCAAATGCTCCTTGCCACCGAAAAGTTTTTCCACCAGGAAGTAAGTGAATAACTGCAGATAAATCGCCGTGAACGCCAGCGCGGGATCGATTCCGCGATTCCACACTCCTGTGCGCGTCGAGGCCTCAAGTTGAGGCCCCAGACGTTCTTTCATATTTTTGGCCAGCGAGCGAAACGTCCCCGCAAAATGCTGGTTGCCGAACTCGGTGATGTCGATGTACATCAGGCGCCAGTAATCAGGATTGTCATAAACAATCTCGCGGATCACGTGTGCCATGCGCTGTAACTCGGCCGGTTCGAATAGCCCTTGGATTGGGCCCAGCGCTTTGCGCCGCAGCTTCTCCATGTGGGTCTCATAGCGCGCGATGATGCTTTCGAAAATTTCTTCCTTGGTGCGGTAGTAGTTGTAAAGGTTGCCGATGGACACGCCCGACTCCTTGGCAATGTCGCGCACCGAAGTTCCGTGAAAACCGAGGCGGGTGAAGACGCGAAGGGCCGCATCTTCGATCTTCTTTTGGTTGCGTTCTACTTCATGTAGCCGCAGTTTCGGCATAAATAAAAATGAACGCTCGTTTTTTATACCTGTCCAGGACTCTTGTCAACCGAAATCTTTGGGCCCCAATCGCTGTTGGCAGAGTCGCAATCCCGGTCGGCAGATCGGAATCGCTACGGGGAAAGCAAGAACGTGCGGGTACTGTCCAGAAAGCCCGCCGGGCATTCCATTTGCGGCACGTGGCCGCAGCCGGGAATCGTCTTCAGTTCTCCCGAAGAGAGTTTCGTGAGAGCTAACTTGGCCTGCGACACGGGCAAAACCTGATCATCCTCGCCCCAGACCAGAAGCGTGGGACACCGCAATTCCGGCAGTCGGTCAACCAGATAAGTCGACAAGGAAAGGCGGATACTGCTGGCTAAGGCGTAGGCATAGGCAGGGTAATCGATACGCTGCAGTTTGGCATTCTGCTTCTGGACATAGCGCACACTTGTCTCCGACGGCTTAATAAAGACGCCGCTGAACAGCAGAGTATTGATCTCAGGTGTCAGGCCGGCCAACACGGCTTCACTGAAGCGAGGCTCGATCGTAGCTCTCTCTTGCTCCGAGTATTGCTGAAACCCTCCGCTATTCACGAGTAGAAGCTTGGCGACCGAGTCGGGGTGTTGAAGCGCGTAAAGAATGGCGACCTGCCCGCCGAAAGAATTACCTGCCAGAATCGGATCTTTGACCTCCAGTTGCCGAAGGAGTTCCTCAAGCGTCGAAACAAAAAACTCCGCTGAGTATTCACGACGCGGCTTGCTGGATGCGCCGAAGCCGGGGAGGTCAATCGCAATCACGCGATGGTGTGCGGCGAGAGGTTCGAGCACCGGTTCCCAATCAAGGAAGTCGCCGAACATTCCATGGATGAGAACCAGCGGAGTGCCCTTCCCGCGATCGTAATAGCAGATCGAGTCGGAGCCAACGGTTCGTGTCGTCACGTAGTCGTTCACGGCTCTCGATTGTAGTCTGGCCTGTCAAGAAAGACGAAACTTCGAGTCATTGTCGACTGAAACGCCGCCTCGTTTTCGCTAGTCCCTGTCGAATGGAACAAGCAGCGCTTGGCGTGTAGCGACGAGGGTGTTGATTAGCGACTCCTTAGGGAGTTTCTGGACGATGGGTTCGATGATCCATCCCAGCCCCAAGGGCACGTCACGCGTCAGCGAGATGGCCCGACACTCCACATAGACACCACCATCCCGCTCCTGGAATCGCCAGTAGGAATGCAGGCGCCATAGAAATCCGTGACCGGTATCGGGCGGCAGCACTCTTTCCTTCGGGCTCCCGGCGTGCTCCACTTCAGAAATCCGGGTCGTGCACGAGCGACAAACCCAGCGCACTCGATCCAGCGAGCGATAATGCACCTCATGATCGGTATCAAGGACCACCGTCATAATTTTCTTCTTGAGAAGTCGTAAGTAGATTTGGAAATCGTTGCCGCGATGGCTTATCAGCCTTGAAGCAATCACCTCGGGCTTGTAGATGTTCTTGTGGTTATCGTAGTCCTGCAACAGCGCCAGCACGTTTTCGACGGTAGTGCCGGGAATAAATGAGGCGCCGATCCAGTCATGGATCAAACCATTCGGCACTTCGACAGGCCCGTGACCTGACCAGAATTGCGCTACAACCTGGCCTCCTCGGACCTGCTGCGCTCTTTCCGTATTGACATCGGACCACAGGAATGAGCTGCCGTCGCCCAGAGTCTGTTCTATGGCTGCGTCGACGTCACGAATATACGCACTGAAACTCTTCAGCGTTTGCGGCTTCAACTGTACTGGGGTTCCAGTTTGCACCATAGCGCCCGACCTAATGCGAATCCTGATCCGGCCATATTTGCTTGTCAAGTCGGCCCGCGACGCGACCGCATGCATGACTCTGTCCGTGCAAGTTCTTATTGTGCAACTTCGTGCCCCCGCGTGCATTAAGTCGGCAGCTTAATGAAACCTCGCCGGCAGAAGAACTTTCCCTCGATGTATATCTTCTTCACGACCCGATCATTCACGCGGCATTCGGACAGCGGTGTCATTTGCCTCTGCGAAATCGCGTGTGACCTTCGTCCGCCAGTAGGCGAGCAATGCCTGGAGCGTGCTCTCTAACGGGATCTTCGCACTCCATCCCGTCGCCCTCTGAAGTTTTCCGGGATCTCCAAGCATCTGTGGAGCCTCCCTGAAGCGGACTCGAGCGGGGTCGACCTCTATCTTGACGGTCGCGCTGCAATGCTCCTGTAGTTGTCTCACGAGGTCCGCCAAGAGAACTGCGCGACCAGAGCACACGTTGTAGATCTCCCCGGGCTCAGCCTTGTCAAGCAGCTCGCGATAGGCTGCGACCACGTCGCGAACGTCTGTGAAGTCGCGCTTCACATTGAGGTCACCGACCTTTAGAACCGGTGGGCGGAGCCCCGCTTCCACTTCAGCGAGCTGTTTCGCAACCGACGGCATCACAAAGCTTGGGAGTTGGCCGGGGCCGGTGTGGTTGAAGGCTCGAGCGGTCGCAGTCACTTCGGGCGCGTATGGGAGGTTCTAGGTTAAAATCAAGGCGCGCGGCTTCGTTTCAAAAACCCAGCTTGGAAACCAGGCCTGCTTCCCGGCTTTTGAGGTGCTTATGAAGCGAGCTTTCCCCCCGCGAATCGCTAAGTTCTTCGTTGTCATCATCCTTCCAATCCTTCTCGCCGCGCTCGTGCTGCGCTACGAAACCGTTGCCGATGCTGCCCCGGCCTTCAAAGGCGTTCTCACCTGGCATAACGACAACGATCGAACGGGCAAAAACCCCAGCGAAACCACGCTGACGCTCAAAAACGTCAACTCGACTACGTTTGGCAAGCTGTTCGTGCTCTCGACCGACGGACTGGTGGACGCGGAACCTCTGTACGTGCCGAACCTGAGCGTAAAAGGCGGCATCCACAACGTCGTGTTCGTTGCCAGCGAACACGGCACCGTCTATGGTTTCGACGCCGACAACGGCGCAACGCTTTGGTCGGTGACTACTCTGGGCGCGGGGGAGACTTCTTCGGATAACCGCGGTTGCGGACAGGTCACGCCGGAAATCGGCGTTACCACAACTCCTGTGATTGATTTATCGGCCGGCCCCCATGGCACGATCTATCTCGTCGCCATGAGCAAGGACGCGACCGGCAAATATCATCAGCGCCTGCACGAACTCGACATCACCACCGGGGGCGAACAATTCGGTGGCCCGGTCGAAATCGCCGCCAAATTTCCTGGCACTGGGGACAACACCCAGGGCGGGTTCGTGGTCTTTGATCCCGGGCAATACAAAGAGCGCGCCGCGCTCCTGCTGTTGAATCACATCGTGTATACGTCGTGGGCCTCGCACTGTGACTTCCGCCCTTACACCGGTTGGATCATCAGCTACAACGAAACCACGCTGGCGCAGAAGTCGGTTTTGAACGTAACTCCGAACGGGAGTGAGGGCGCGATCTGGGCCGCGGGCGCGGGCTTGGCAGCCGATCCTGCTGGAAATATCTATTTCCTCGATGCCAATGGAACGTTCGATACGACGCTCGACCCGAATGGATTTCCCGTCAGTGGCGATTACGGCAATGCCATCATGAAGCTTTCAACGAAGAAGGGGCAACTTGCCGTGGCCGATTACTTCAACATGAACAACACGGTTGCCGAGTCGGATAGGGACGAAGACCTTGGATCGGGCGGCGCCATGGTGATCCCCAACATCAAGGACTCCAGCGGAGCGATCCATCAATTGGTCGTCGGGGCGGGTAAGGACGCAAACATATATCTGGCCGACCGCACCAATATGGGCAAGTTCAATCCGAACAACAATAGTCAGCTGTATCAGGAGTTGACCGGCGCACTCGGAGGCGGAGTGTTCTCCGCGCCCGCGTATACCAACAACAGAATTTACTACGGAGCGGTCGGCGACCACATCCGAGCTTTCGCCTTCAACTCCAGCGGGCAATTGAATTCCACTCCTCAATCGCAGACCAGCACGTCGTTCGGGTTTCCGGGGACAACACCGAGCATCTCCGGCAGTGCGAAAAGCGATTTGATTCTGTGGGCGACCGAGAACACTTCTCCAGCGGTGCTGCACGCTTACAATGCCAGCAATCTTGCGATTGAGTTATACAACTCGAACCAGGCCTCCGGCGGACGCGACCAATTTGGAAACGGAAACAAGTTCATCACGCCCATGATTGCCAACGGCAAAGTCTATGTGGGAACCCGAACTGGGGTGGGCGTGTTCGGCTTGCTGCCGTAGTGTCATTTCCCGCAAATTCGCGGCATAAAATGGGAATACTTTGAAAGGACGCGGCTGCTTCGAAAGGGCGCGCCTTCAGCCGCGCCACAACCTGGAAACAGGGTGTGTCTGAACAATGGACTGCCCACCCTACATGGTGAAGAAGGCCCACGAGGGGACAAAAGTCCTCGTCATGCACGCCGGGACCCATCATCACGAGGTCGACGCCGCGGAGGATTCCGGGATGAGCATGCTTCTAGTGTTAGAGAAGATTGCGGCGCTCGTTCAGCCTGTGCCCGCGCATTAACTCGCAAAGCAGATTGCTGCAGAAAATTCCTTGCTCGGGAAACGTATTGCGTAAAAAAATAGTCTGGCGCGATGGGGGAGAGCAGGATCGCACCAGACATTTCCAGGACGTCCTGGAGGCTCTGGGTTTTCGAAGGTCTTACCTCGGAAGAAGAGCCATCCGGAACGCCATCATTCTCGCCGTCCGCGAACCGCGAAGTTGTCACGCCCATGTCAATTTGTCGTCATAATTCGTGCGCGATCCGCGTCGCTTTTGGGGGCGATTTTCGGGATCCGCAAGGTCTGAAATCCAAATAGCCAGGAAATTAAAATGGGCCGCCAGCCAAGAAGCGGTGACGTTTCCTTGGCTATCGGCCCACTCGATCCGGAAAGGGATCGGAGGTGATACCTACATCGTAAACCCTGGGGAAAGATTGTCAAGGACAACTTCCAGGAAATCTCGCGCAGAGCGCAATCCGCAGCGGTGCGTTCGCGCGCATTGACACTCTCCTCGCCAGAGTGTTAGTTTTATTGGTTTTACAAACCGCTATTCTTCGAGCAGGATCAGCCGGGATTTTATCAGCAGAGCTTCGATCAAAGGAATATGGAGCAAACACTCCGACAACTAGGCGAATTACTGCTCGGAAGCGTGCCGACGATCATCCTGCTCGCGACCCTCTACATTCTTTATACGTTTCTGGTGCATCGGCCGCTGACTGCCGTGCTCGCGGAACGCCGCAACCGGACGCAGGGCGCCATGGAAAAAGCGCGTGCCGACATCGCGGCCGCCGAGGCGCGAACTGCCGATTACGAGCAGCGCTTGCGCGAAGCCCGCCAGAGCGTATTCAAGAGCCTCGAAAACCGCCGCCAGCAAGCCACCCAGATCCGCAGCGAGGCGGTGAATCAAGCCCGCGCCCGAGGGCAGGAACAGGTAAAACAGGCTCGTGCCCTTCTGGAGCAGGACAAGCAAGAGGCAATGACCAAACTGCAATCCGAAGCTGGAAGACTCGCGATCGAAATCGTGCGCACGGTGCTGCGGCCCGTGGCCGCGCCCAGCCAAGTTGGCGGATAATGAGGACAATGACGGCGCCAACGACAGCGACGATGACGAAAATTGTCCGGTCTATGCTGACCGTCGGGCTCGTGTCGTGTTTGTGGCTGGCTCCGAAACCGGCTCGCGGATTCGCGCAGGATCAACCGGCGGCACATAAGGCGGCCGACACGTCGGCCCAGAAGGCCGGCGCAGAGCAGTCCGATGCAGCAAAGCCGGCCGAACCGGCGGCACAGGCCACTCCGGCCGAGCACCAGCCTAAAAGCATCGGTGGTGAACTCGCTAAAGAAACGCGCGAGGCCGAAGGAGAAGAAGAGGAAGAGAACGCGAACCTGAAACACTCTACGATGGTCCAGAAACTCGCCAAGTTTACCGGACTGAGCGTGCATCAGGCGCACCTTGTCGCGCTCGTTCTGAACTTCGCAATCGTCGTGTTCGTGGTTTTCTGGTTCGCACGCAAGAGCGTGCCCGGCATGATGCGCAATCGGACGGCGTCGATCCAGCGGGCTTTGGAAGAAGCGCGCGCCGCCAGCCAGGAAGCGGGCAAGCGCCTGGCCGACATTGAGAACCGTCTGCGGCAAATGGATGTTGAAATAGCCACGATGCAGACTGCGGCGGAAAAGGAAGCCGAAGGTGAGGAAGCCCGGATCCAGAAAGCCGCGGAAGACGAGCTTCGCAAAGTGGTGCAGTCCGCCGAACAGGAGATAGCCGCTGCCGCCAAGCAAGTGCGTCGCGAATTGTCGACGCACACTGCGGACCTCGCCCTCGCGTTGGCTCGTAAACAGATTAACGTGGACTCGAACACCGATCAGGTGCTGGTTCGCAACTTCGCCTCCAACCTGGCAAACAAGCCGGCAAGTAAGCCGCTGCCAGGCGAGCCGCATAGTGACGGCAGAAGTGACGGCAGAAAGGACGGCCGCTAGCCATGGCTTCCGTCGTCGGCACCTACGCCCGCGCATTCGCCGATGTAGTCGTCAGCAGCAAGGCGGATCCCGCGCGCATGCTGGCGGAGTTGCACGCCATGGAAGCGCTGCTCGCCGAGAGCGACCAGTTGCGCCGTGTCATGGAGAACCCTTCCATTCCCGGCGAGCAGAAACGCGCCGTGCTCGATGCGGTCACGCAAAAAGTGGGCGGGTCGCGCCCGGTGCGGAATTTTATCGCGGTGGTGACCGATCACCGCCGGCTGCCGCTCTTCAGTGAAATCGTGAAGCAGGTGGAACAGGAACTGAACGACCGCATGGGATTTGCCGAGGCACAAGTGACCAGCGCGCGCCCCTTGAGCGATCCGGAGAAACAGTTGCTGGAGGCCGAGATCGCGAAGCTGACCGGCAAACGAGTGCAGGCGCGCTACCAGCAGGATCCCGCGCTTCTGGGAGGCGCGGTGGTGCAAGTCGGCAGCACGATCTACGACGGTTCAGTGAACGGGCAGTTGGAGAGGATTCGAGAGCAGTTGGTGGAAAGCTAGCTACGAGCCGCGAGTTACGAGCTTCGAGCAACCAGATACATGAGTTTGCTCGCAGCCCGGAGCTCAAAGCTTGTTCTTAGATTGCTCGAAGCTCGCGGCTCGGAGCTCGAAGCTGGTTTACTTATGGCACAAATTAAAGCAGACGAAATCACGCAATTAATCCGCGAGCAGATCGAGAACTACGAAACGAAGATCGCGGTCGACGAAGTGGGCACGGTCATCACGCTCGGCGACGGAATCGCGCGCGTGTACGGCCTCGACAAGGTGATGGCGGGCGAACTGCTCAGCTTTCCGCACGGTATCTCCGGAATCGCCATGAACCTGGAGGAAGACCAGGTAGGGGTGGTCATCCTTGGCGAATATACCGAGATCAAAGAAGGCGACGAGGTCAAGCGCACCGGCCGCATCATGAGCGTACCCGTTGGCGATGCCGTGATTGGGCGCGTCGTGAATTCTCTCGGCCAGCCCATCGACGACAAGGGACCGATTCAGTCCGACAAATCCATTCCGCTCGAACGCATCGCTCCCGGCGTCATCGCTCGCCAGCCCGTGCGCGAGCCCATGGCGACCGGGCTGAAGGCAATCGACTCGATGATCCCCATCGGTCGCGGCCAGCGCGAGTTGATCATTGGCGACCGCCAGACGGGCAAAACTGCTGTCGCGCTCGACACCATCATCAACAGTAAGGGCAACAACCTGATCTGCATCTACAATGCGATCGGCCAGAAGCGCTCCTCCATCGCGCAGGTAGTCAAGATTCTCGAAGATGCCGGTGCGATGGAGTACACCATCGTGGTGGCGGCCTCGGCCTCCGAGCCCGCTCCCATGCAATACATCTCGCCGTACGCGGCGTGCGCCATGGGCGAGTACTTCCGCGACACCGGCCGCCACGCGCTCTGCATCTACGACGATCTTTCGAAGCACGCTGCGTCCTATCGCGAAATCTCGCTCCTGCTGCGTCGTCCCCCGGGTCGTGAAGCCTATCCCGGAGATGTGTTCTATCTTCACTCCCGCTTGCTGGAGCGCGCCGCAAAGCTAAGTGACAAAAATGGCGGCGGATCATTGACCGCTCTGCCTGTCATCGAAACGCAAGCGGGCGACGTCTCGGCCTACATTCCGACCAACGTGATTTCGATCACCGACGGCCAGATTTACCTCGAAACCGACCTGTTCAATCAGGGCGTGCGCCCGGCGGTGAACGTAGGACTTTCTGTAAGCCGCGTCGGCGGTAGCGCGCAGATCAAGGCCATGCGTCAGGTTGCCGGAACGCTGAAACTCGAACTGGCGCAGTACCGCGAACTTGCGGCCTTCGCCCAGTTCGGCAGCGATCTTGACAAAGCTACGCAGCAACAGCTCAATCGCGGCCAGCGCCTGGTGGAACTGCTGAAGCAAGGCCAGTTCTCGCCGTTGCCGTTCTCGAAACAGATTCTGATCATCTTTGCCGGCACGAGCGGCGTGCTCGACGATATGCCGGTCGACCAGGTTCGCGAATTCGAGAAGGCGCTTTATCAGTACGTGGATACGACTAGTCCCGGCCTGCTCAACACGATCATGGAGAAGAAAGTCCTCGACGACAATCTCAAAGCCGAGATGTCGCGTGTAATCAAGGAAGCGAAGCAGCAGTTTGTGGATTCGAAGCAAGCAGTCGCGAAGTAACAGTTTCTCAGTTCCCAGTGGGGACTGGGCACCGAAGGTTTTGCTGAGAACTGAGAACAGGGAACTGAGAACTCGACCATGGCCAACGTTCTCGACATCAAACGCCGGATCCGCAGCGTGGTCAACACGCGCC
>OCTA010002498.1_pt1 | contig 16654 bp, 31 predicted proteins | sample 1538991 | NCBI WGS metagenome assembly OCTA01 (sample SAMEA3539302, study PRJEB22396) | soil metagenome | biome: tundra; feature: field; material: soil | place: USA | collected 2010-05 | depth 0.15 m | reverse complement strand
TGATCATGCCGACGACCCAGGAGCAGGTCATGATGCAGCTCCGCGACCTGATGCCGGGGGTGAACTGATGGAGGGCACGTGCACCTGGTGCCTGATGGATCTGACCGTGCCGTCCGCTTGCCTGCAAGTCCAGGCGCGGGGGACGGTCGGCGAGACGTCCGCTGCGATGCTGGCCGAGCTCCAGCGTGACGCCTACAGCGCGCGCTTGGAGCGCAAGGCCGAGATCATCGCCGACGCGCAGTCCGCCGGCTGGGACGTGATGCTGAACAGCTACACGATCACTCCGCCGATCACTACCTGGCACGGCGACCCAATCTGTGAGGCTCACCTGTACGCCGTGGCTGAGCAGCAGCGCCAGCCACAGACCGTGAGGATGGCCCAGTGGAAGCGATGAAGCGCGACCGGAACGACTGGCGGCGGCTGGCGATCGGCGCGAGCGGCGCTATCACGCTGCTGGTCGCCCGCCTGGTCCTGATCCACGCGGGGGAGTCGCGGTCCACCTGGGAGGTTGTCCGGGGGTTCTGCAAGGACCCGTTCGGCGAGACGCACGACGAGGAGATCGAGCGGCGGCTGTCCGCGTGCGAGGCCCACCTGCAAACCCTCCCGCCCGAACGCGTGACGCCCGAACCTGCCGTGCCACCACCGGCCGGGAAGAGGGGACGGGTGTGAGCGCGGCACAATCGCACGGCACCCTGCATGGCCTGCGGTTGTGCGTTTGGCCGTGCGAAAAAAGCGCGATTAAAAGCGCGATTCCGAGAGGGGTTGTCGATCTTGCCTGAGACGCTGGCCACCGCCGACGGGGAGACCATCGCCCTCGACGACGTTGACCGGGAGTTCGCGGCGGCGATGGCCGCCCCGCCTTCCACGGATCCTGAGTTCGATCCGCCCCCGGACGTGCCCGAGTTTGACCCGGACGCGCCGTACGGCCGGAAGCTGAACGGGGAGGCGAAGGCGGCACCGGGTGGCCGCCCGCCGAAGCCGAGGACCCAGGCGGCACCGAAGGCCCTGCCCGCCGGGAAGGGCAAACCGCAGCCGGGACCGCACCCCGACTACACCGAGGGCCTGAAAGAGTTCCTGGCCGGCATCGCGCTCGGCCTGGCGATCCTGCCGATCCCGAAGGACCCGATCCGGGTTCGGTGCCGGGTGCAGGCGGGGGTGATCAAGTCCACGGCGGACGGCACCGCGAAGGGCCTGAACATCGTCGCGCAGCACAACGGGGTCGCCCGCTGGGCAGTGTCGAAGATCGCGACGGGTGAGGCGGCGTGGGCGTTCCCGGCGGCGATGGCCCTGATGCCGTTCGCCCTCCAGACCGCGATGCTGTGGCGGGCTGACATGACCGACGGCTTGCAGCGCGCGGCCCAGACCATCGAGGACGAGGCGATGGCTGAGTTCAAGGCTGAAATGGGCATCTTCGACGAGGACCAGCCGGCAGCGGCGTGAGGATCGCCCGCCTCGACCGTGAGGAGTTCCTGAACCGCAAGCTGGACATTCAGCCCGGCGAGCATGGCGGGTTCTGGGAGCCGACACAGGGCGGCAAGACCCACCTCGCCTACCAGTGCGCGGCCGTGGCCATGAAGCGGAACCCGCACCTGCGGTTCGTCTCGGCCATGCCGAAGTCGAGATCCCCGGCGACGCGGATGTGGGCCGACCGGCTAGACCTCAAGATCATTGACCAGTGGCCACCGCCGCATTCCTTTTCCCGTCCACGGGGTTATGTGTTCTGGCCGAAGCACCTCCGCGACGCCCCGGCCGACCAGAACCGCGCGCACCTCGCCGGGCAGTTCCGCCGGATGCTGCACGACCAGTACCAGGAAGGCGATTCGTTCACCCTGGCCGACGATGTGTACGTCCTGGCGTGCATTTACGGGCTCAACACCGAATGCGAGGAGTTCTGGACCGCCGGGGCCGAAGGGAACGCCGGTCTGTGGGCACCCAACCAGAAGCCCAGCGGGACCATCGGCGGCGGGTCGGTTTCCTCGTTCAGTTACAACAGCCCGACGCACCTGTTTTTCGGCCGGGACACCGACGAGCGGAACCAGAAGCGGTTTAGCGAGATCGGCGGCGGGGTTGACCCGCAGTTGATCGCCAGCATCGTGCCTCACTTGAAAACGTACGCGCTCCAAACGCCTGCGGGCCGTAAGTCGATCTCTGAGAAGTTGTATATCGACAAGCGCGGCCCGTACATGGCACTCGTCGGACCCTTATGTATGTATAATGGGTTCATGACTACCGACAGCAACGAGAAACGTCGTGCTTACTACGCATCGCCTGCGGGCCGCGAAGCCATCCAGCGAGCTAACGCTAGATGGCGTGAGAAGAACCGGACACCTGACGACCTGCGCGAGCGGTACGCAACAGACGAGGAGTACCGCGACGGCGTGCTTCGGCGGCAGAGGGATTACGAACACCGGAAGGACGATGAAGCCCGCAAGCTCGTCTTTGATCACTACGGCCGGGTGTGCTCATGCTGCGGTTCGATGAAGAGTCCGACAATCGACCACATCGAAGGTGACGGTGCGGCGCATAGGCGTGAGCTTAAGATTCGCGGCGGTGCGAAAATGTATCGCTGGCTCGTAAAAAACTGCTTCCCACCGGGTTACCAAACCTTGTGTAAACCCTGCAATAACTCTAAGGCGTCTGGCGCGGCTTGTAAGCTGCAACATATTCGCCCGTAGATTGGCGTTTCCCCTGCTCAGGGGCTACTATCTAGGCGACGGAGAGCACCGCCTGTTCAGTGCTCTCTGTCATGCGGTGCTTTCCTTCTCTCCCGTCCTAACCCCAGAGAGGGAAACGCATGGCCGCAGGTACAGCCGCACCGGCTAAGCCGGGTGCGAAGGGGCAGGCCCCAGTCAGGAAGCGGTCTTTCCTGGTGGGCACCCAGGAAGTGATCGAAGGCCAGGACTACGACCAGACAGTCGCCACGTACGGCGGTTCTTTCGCGAACTGGAGCCTGACAGCGACCGGATGGCTCAAGGGCATCTGGCTGGATATTGTCGGCACCGTCGCCACGAACTCCGTGGCCACCGTCACAGCGTCCGAGAACTACCCGTTCAACATCCTCGGGAACATTCAGCTCAACGACGTGAACAACGAGGCCATTTTCGGCCCGTTCGACTCGTACACCGCGATGCTCACGAACAAGTACGGCGGGTATTTCAACGCGGAGGACCCCTGCACGGCGGCCACGTTCTACCAGGTGGCCCTGACGTCCACGAACGCGGCAGCCGGCTCGTTCCACTTCTCCCTGTGGATCCCGCTGGAGATCGTCCGGCGTGACCCCCTCGGCCCGGTGGCGTCGGTCAACAACACCGCGAGCCTCACGCTGGTCATGTCCCTCAACACCGCTACGGCCCTGTACGGCACCACGCCGACCACGGGCCCGTCGGTGCGTATCAGGGGTACCCAGATCTTCTACTGGGAGCCGAAGGCGACGGACAAGGCGGGCAGGCCGATCAACCAGTCGCCCCCGGCGGCCGGAACCACGCAGTACTGGACCCAGGGCAACCTGTCCCTCGCGGGTGGCACGAACAACATCCAGCTCGGGACCGCGCTCGGGTACCCGTGGCGCAACTACCTGTTCATGCTGACCAGCGGTACGGGCGGTGTGGGCTCCTCGGCGACCCGGGGGGCATCGACCGGCGGCGAGGTGGCATGGCCTGACCCCCTGATCGGCATCAAGTTCGAGGCGAACATGCTGCTCAGCCAGTACCAGAAAGTCCAGTGGAATCAGCGGATGGCCCGGGACTACGGCTACCGGTCCATCAACATCCAGGGCACCCTCCCGATCGACACCCGGCTGGCCACCGTGGCGGCTGTGGGCACCGCCCCGGCCGCGTTCCTTGAGCCAGGGTTGGAAGTCGGGGTAAAAGCGATCAATTGGAATCAGGACTTTGCATTCCAAAAGCCCGGTTCTGAGACAAGGCGGACATATCTGGTCACGTCCCCCGGGTCTAACTGGATCTTCAACGGCAGCCTGGGGTCGGCCGGCACCCTCTACAGCATCGTCAACTACGTCGCGCCTGCTGGCGGGAACAAGGGCGACACCGCATCCCTGACAGGAGGCCAGTAAATGGCTGACGAGACCCCGGAAACCACCGCGCAGCGTGACGAGCGGGTCCGGCTGGTGGAGGAGGACCGGGCCACCAGGCGCAAGAAGTCCCCGGTTACCGAGGTTCTGAGCGTGTTCGACGTGCTGCGGCACCTGGTCACCGGCCTGGTCGGCAACCCGGCGGCCCGCGACGAGCTGCTGGCCGTCGTCGACGACGAGGACCCGGCCGTCAAGACCGCCAAGGCGAACGCCTCGGCACCCAAGGGAGGCACGACCCCGTGATCAAGACCATCACCAGCAAGGAGTTCCTTCTGGGGGCGGCGGCGGTGTTCCTGCTGCTCAAGTTCGGCGACAAGCTGCCGGTCGTCGGCCCGCTCGTGTCCAAGGTCAAGGTCTGACACGGCCGGATCCGGTGTCAGCGGGGTCTCCGGAACGGCTGTAGCCGCTACAGCCGCCGGGGCCCTGCTGCTCTGGTCGGGCGTCAAGGGGGCGAGCGTGACGACGGCGCTGCGGGACCTGCTGTCCGGCAAGAAGCCGTCCAGCACCAACGTCAACCCCGTCGGCACGCCTGTCTCGTCGTCCACGTCTGCCAGCAGCACCGTGGCGGGCTCGGGTGGCGGGTCCGCTATCGCCACCGCGGCCCTGTCCTACCAGGGGCACCCGTACGTCTACGGCGGCGACGAGGCCAACCCGGGGGGCTGGGACTGCTCGTCGTTCGTCAACTGGGTGATCGGCCACGACATGGGCATGGCGATCCCCGGTTACGCCCCGGGCGCTTACAACGGCTCGGTCCACGGCCCGCCGACGGGCATGTGGCTGCTGTGGGGCGGGGCTACGACGATCGCCCGTGACTCCCTGCTGCCGGGGGACCTGCTGGTCTGGCCGACGCACATGGGGATCTGCATCGGGTCCGGGGCGAACGCGCAGATGATCTCGGCCCTGGACCCGGCGGACGGCACGAAAGTCACGTCGATCGCGGGCGGGTCGCCGACGGGGGAGCCTCTGTTCTGCAAGCGGCTCACCGCTGCGGCGGTCCTCCCGGCATCCGGCGGTATCTTCCCGACTCCCAGCGGCACCGCACCGCTCCTGATTGGCCAGGCGGCGTTATGGCTGTCCAGGGAGTCTCGGGGACCGCTGTGGCGGCCACAGCAGCGGGCGCGGTGCTGCTGTGGTCCGGCATCAAGGGAGCGTCGGTCACGTCGAGCCTGCGCTCCGTCCTGTCCGGCACCAAGCCTGCGGGGACCAACGTCAACCAGGTCGGCTCACCCTCGGCCACGGCGGGCAACGGCCTGGTTGGGGCTGCTGGCGGGAGCCTGATCACCGGAGTCTCCCCGGCGGCCCCGGCGCTCGGCCAGGGCTACACCACGCCGCAGGTCGAATCCATCTGGGTGATGGCTGGCGGGTCCCCGTCACGGGCGGCCACCGCGGCGTGCATCGCCTCCCACGAGTCCGGCGGCGTGCCCACCGTCACGTCCCCCAACCCGGACGGCGGGACCAACGTCGGCCTGTGGCAGCTCGACACGCCGGGCGGGAAGGGCGCGGGCTACAGCGTGGCCCAGCTGCAGAACGCGCTCACGAACGCCCGGGTCGCGGTGAAGGCGTCCGCGGACGGGGCCGACTGGTCGGCTTGGGCTACGGCCTCGATGTGCGGGGTGTGACATGAGCGGCCGTTACTGGGTGGAGAACGTCGGCGGGTCCGGCGTGGTCGTCGGCCCGTACAACACCGCGCCCACCGGGATGAACCTCACCAACCTGATCGGCTACCCGAACCAGGCGCAGGCCCAGACAGCGGCGAGCCAGTTGTCCACGGTGCAGGCGAAGGTCGGTTCGGCCGCGTCCAGCCTCGGTTCCGGTGTCGTCAACGACGCGCTCAAGCCTCTGTTCCAGGCGCACATCTGGCTGCGGGTCGCCGAGGTGGTCGCCGGCCTGGTCCTGATCGCCATCGGCCTGAACTCGATGCTCAAGGGCAAGCCGCTGTCCGTTGTGTCCTCCACGGCTGGTCTCGCCTCCAAGGTGGTGCCCCGGTTATGGGCGCGTCGACGGGCCTGGTCCTCACCGCCGGGGTGATCACGTTCGGCAACGAGTGGCTGCAGAAAGGCACCCTGAACTGGCGTGTCGCCGCAGGCACCCTCGGGTCCGCGCTCGTGTTCTCCGGCCTGGAAAAGCTCGACGAGCAAGCGGCTGTGGGCCTCGCCGTGATCGTCATGATCACTGTCCTGATCGGCGGGGTGACACCCGGTTACAAGTCACCGGCCCAGGAAGTCCTCTCACTCATTGGCAAGAAAGGCTGACATGGGCGACACCGTAAAGATCTTCGTGACCGGCGTGATCACCATCGGGATCATCACCGCGCTGTTCATGAACGGCCGGACCACGGTGCAGGGCATCACGGCGACCGGCAACGCGACCTCGGGCCTGCTCAACACCGCGATCAAGGGCTGACCTGTGGCGATCGCCGGAAGCTGGTACTCGGGGGCGGTGACACCCTCGGAGTACGCGGGCGCGACCAGGTGGGGCACCGGGATCAACCCGGTCCACGCCGTCCGTGACCCCGGCAGCCGCGAGACGGGCATCAAGGAGAACCTGCTGCCCCTCGGCCACGGCGGCACCGTCACCATGCCCGACGAACTTCTCGGCGCTGAGCAGTGGGGCTACTCCCCGGAGGACCAGGCCGCGTACGCGGGCGAGGACTACCGCTACATGACCGACGACCACCCGAACTGGGACGTGGGCACTGTGGGCCGCGCTGACCGGGATGGGCGGATCATGGCCGTGGGCCCGTACCCGGAGCCGGAAGGCTGGCCGGAGTGGGGCCCGCACTTCGACGACAACCCGGTGGACGGGTTCCCTCTCGCCGGGCCCACGGGCGGCGGCGGGGTACGGGCCTACAGCGACGGTGCCGAGATCGAGAACGCCCACGCCATCGCGGTGCCGACTCCCGGCTGGCGGGGCGGGTGGGCCAACAAGGCTCACGGCGCCGTCGAGGAAGCCGAGACCTCGGACCCGAAGCAGTACGAGATCAACACGTCGATGAACCAGCTTCACCGCTCGCGGGACAACGGGCGGGCGGTGACCCGCGGTACTGATGACGTCCGGTCGGGTATCGCGACCCGGCTGACCGGCATGAAGGTCAAGGCGTACGCGAAATCGAGCGGGATGGGCGGCGGGCCTGGCACCCCGGACATGGCCCCGGTCACCCAGCGGCTGCCCTACCGGCCCTGGTTCTACCGCTCGGCGGGCGTGCCACCGGCCCCGGACACCACGTACGGCACGATGTCCGCGTTCACGCCGATTGAGCGGACACTGCCCAGCGACGCGGGGGAGTACGTGACCACCCAGGAAGCCCCGCCGGATGACGGCACCTACGGGTACGGCGAGGGTGATTACGTTGGCTGACGTCAAGCTCCCCGGGGTCGGCCCGGTGTCCAAAAAGTGGTTCGTGATCGTCGGCGGCGCGTCCGTGCTCACCGTCGGCTACGTGGTGCTGCGCAAGAAAAAGACCGCCGCCGCTGCGGCTACGGCGTCCACGACAGCCACGGACACGACGGGCACGATCGACCCGGCTACCGGGGACATCGCCGGGAGCGCGCAGGACCAGGCGGACCTCGCCACCCTGCAGTCCGGTGGTTACGGGTCCGGCATGTACGGCGGCGGGTCCACCCTCGGCAACTACGGCGGGTACCTCGCGGCGTCCCCAGCGGGCGCGGCCATCCCCGGCTCCGGCGGGTTCGCCACGAACGGCGAGTGGGCGCAGCAGGCGGAATCCGATCTGGCCAACCCGCCGGGACTGTCCAACGCCCTCGGCCAGTACCTCACCGCGCGGACCCTGAACGCCTCCGACCAGGGCCTCGTCGACCAGGCGATAGCCGAGGAAGGGTACCCACCGGTCGCCGGTCCGACCGGTTACCCGCCGTCGATGCACACCTCGCCGACGGGCGGCGGCGGCGGGACCACCCCGACGCCGGGATACCAGACGTACGCGCCGGGTGGTAAGACGCTGACCCAGCTCGCGGCGGCCGACGGCGTGACCGTGGCCCAGATCAAGGCCGTGGACCCCGGTGTCTACGCGAAGTACGGCACCTCCAAGCCGCTACCCAAGGGCACCGGCTACTACGTCCCCAAGCACTAAGGAGAATCATGGGACTCAAGAGCGTCCTGAAGCCGCCGGAGGCAGTGTCGATCGGCCTCGCCGAAGCGGCTGCGGTCTACGTCATCTACAACTCGCTGCTGCCCAACCACGCGGACATCGCGGCGGCCCCGGCGCATGACGCGACCATCGAGACGGCGCGCAAGAAGGCGGCGTGGACCAGCGCGGCCCTCCTGGGGTTCGTGTTCCTGATCACCCAGGACCTGAACTCGTTCTGGATCGGGGGCCTGGCACTGACCGGGATCGACTTCGTGTCCAAGCACGCGAACGGGACCAACCCGCAGACCGGGAAGCTGCAGGCAGCGCCGGGGTCGGCGGTCACGTCGGGTGCGGCGGGGGGTGCGGCCCCGGACAACGCGGAGGCGTTCCCGATGCCTGACTACGCCGACAGCGGGGTGACCTACTGATGACGGAGATCATCACGGAGATTGAGCAGGCGATTCACCCGGCGGCCATCCCCTCGGTCCCGGTCACCCTCGCCGGGCCTGTCTCGGTGGCGCTGCTCGCCGCGGAGTTCGGCGCGTACTTCTCCGTGATCCTGACCGGCACGGAGGGGGCGCAGAGGATCCTGCCCTACGACAAGCACCGCTACCAGGCGTTCATCTCCGTCACCTACGACACGCCGAACATCGGGCTGGTTCCCTACGGGGTGTGGGTCGGCGCGGAGGCACAGGTGAAGGCCACGCCCGCGCTCGGGTTCCTGCTGGAGACCGGGATCCTGCTGCCCGTCTGCCACCGGCAGCCGGTGTGGATCGTGGGCACCGGCACCCCGGCCGTGGTCAACGTGTCCGTCGCCCGCCACGAGCCAGGTGAATCATGACCACCCCGGACCCGATGGGGATGCCCGCCCTGTACGCCCCGCCACGCAACGGGCCCACGAGGGCCACGACCGGCCGGGTCGTGTGGGAGGAGAACTTCGACGAGAACATCCTGGGCCTGTTCAACGACGGGATCGGCTCCGCGCACATCGATCACAACATCCGGTTCAACGGGCACCCGTCGGTACGGCTCGACCCGCAGGGGATCTCCGGCGCGGCGAACCTGACCGGCGGCAACCAGGCCCTGACCATCGGCGGGTCCCCGGTCACTATTACCACCACGTCGGCCTCCACGCTGGTCACGACCTCGGCGGCCACCGGGTCCCCGGCGGCGTTCACGTTCGGTTACATCCTCATGCAGTCCGCGAGCGGCAACCCCTCGACGACCGACGCGAACTCCTACGTCCTGACGTACGCCTCCCGGGTCATCTCCGGGTCGGCCAACGCGTGGGTGGTCACGTTCGCCGGGTGCAATATCCTGCCGATCCCTGGCACCCCCAATACGACGCTGACGACCACGGTCGGCGGGCCGTGCAACGCGTGCAACCCGCAGTATCACCCGACCGGCAGCCCGCAGCCGTCCTACATGCCGGTGTTCAAGCGGCGGGTCAACGACCAGGGCGGCGGCAACTGGGGCAGTGAGCTGTGGTGGAAGCCGACCAGCCAGCAGTCGGCGACCACGGCGACGTCCCTGTTCGTCCACCGGCTCTACACCCGCAACGGCTACACCTACTTCGGCGGGTCGGTGATGACCCAGTTCGCCATCGGGATGACCCGCACCGTCTGGGCGAACGACTACCTCCTGTTCTGGTATGCCACCGGCAGCGGCACGTCAGGTGGCGGGGTCATCTGGGTGCCGCTGGCGTTCGCGTGCGGCGCCTACTCCCAGCACTCATGGGACCCGGTGAACGGCACGTTCGACCGCTCCGGCTGCTGGAACTTCTCCAAGATCATCATCGACTTCACCCCGGGCCAGGCAGGCAGCGCGGGCGGCACGTTCGGGGGGAGCTACGTGTCGTTCCAGTTCAACGAGACGGTCTACCCGCTGGCCGGGTCGGTGTACCAGTCCACAAACGACACCGGGGCGAAGGTCATGCACTCCTCCGCCGAGTGCGGCCGGACCACCACCACCCGCGCGTTTTTCAACGTCGCCCACATGGTCGGGACGAACGAGTTATGGCCCGCAAGAGCATCGTCAACATGTCCCAGCTGGTCGCCACGTCGGGCATCACGATGTCCAACCCGATCACGGTCACCACGACGGGCGTGTCGCGGGAGTTCTACGAGCTGGGCAGCGCCGACAGCGTGTGCTTCTACTACGACATCACCGCCACGGCGGGCGGCGGGACGTTCCAGCTTGCCCTAACTGAGCGGGACCCGGCGACCGGCGTGTTCCTGACCCAGACCGACCTGCCCGCGTTCGCGTCGGAGAGCGGCAACGTGGCCAACGTCCGCACCCCCACGGCCTCGACGCTGTGGGTTCCCCAGGGCGAGTGCTACCAGCTCACCTGGACGCTGACCACGATGACGTCCTGCACATTCTCCGTGGTGGCCATCCTGAATAACTCCGGAGGGTAAGCCGTGGCCAGGACGGCGGTCTCACCGATGGCCACCGTCACCCTGAACGCCAGCGGGTACGGGATGTGCTCGATCTCCCCGCCGTCGGGGTGCCGGTGGGACCTGGCCCTCGCCGCGGTGTCCACCACGTCCGTCCTCAGCGCGTCCTCGGCGGTCCTGTCCCTCGGCTCGAGCAACGGGCCGCTGACCCTGGTCGACTCCACGTACCTCGGGAACTCGGCCAGCAGCGGGAAGGTGGCGGGGTCCCCGTTCTACCACGGCGTCTACCTGTGGGCCGTGTGGACCGGCGGTGACGCGGGGGCCCTGGCCACCCTCCAGGCGTACGGGCAGCAGACCACGAACTACCGGGGCGGGCAGTGAGCCTCACCCCCGCCGACCTGTCCACCATCCAGGCGATGATCAGCGCGGCGGCGGCCCCGTCCGTCGGCGAGGGGTTCCCCGACAACGTCGCCACCGTGTTCCAGGCGGGGGGCGCGGTAATCAACGCGCTCGGCGCGTTCTTCTACGCCCCATCCGGCGGGTACGGGAACCTCGTCGGGTCGATCACCACCGGCAGTGGCCTCGACCAGTACGGCAACGCCTACCTCGCCGGGTCTGTGAACTATGAGAACCTCGGCGGGACGTTCTACGCGCAGCAGTCCACCATCGGCATCCAGTTCTACGTCGCCGCGTCCGCGGGCGGCCCGTGGGTCCTGGAAACGTGGGTCAACACCAGCCTGCCCTCCCCGGCCACGGCGGGCTACATCGCCCGCTACATGCTGCTCAGCGGGACAACCACGGTGCGCGTGCAGGTCGGGTCGAACTGGCTGCCCGGAATCGGCCCCGGGACCATCGCGCTGTTCACCCTGCCCCCGGAATACATCCCGTCCCAGACCCAGCGCGGCGGCTGCGGGATCTTCACCGCCAACACCAGCGGCACGAACATCGCCAACACCCGGTGGAACGTGGCCGGCGGCACGGGGGCGGTCAGCCTGCTTGGCTGCCCGTCGAACACAACCGAGACCGACTTCACCGCCGACATCTCCCTGAACTGACCGCGACACCACCCACGGCGAGGATCGCCACGGCGGCGGTGGCAGTCAGCCACACCGGCACCGGCCGGTAGGTGGCAGCCCAGATCACGGCGAGCGCGGCGAGGAACACGGCGGCCAGGCCGAGGGTGAGCAGGCGGCTCCGTAGCGTCACCGCCGGAGGGTACCGCGGGGCTGTAGGAACCCTCTAGTTTTGGGGTGCATAACGGGGCAAACTGAGGCCGGATAACGACCCGCGCCGATCGGCCCGAAACGTTGAGCCCGTGACCTGCGGGTTTACCAAGTCGTTAACTTGACATAAAACTCTTTATCGGATGTTACCGCCTGGTAACTTACGCGCCGGCCAAGTAAACGGCCAGGCCCGCGAAGGCCACGAACAGCCACACGGCCGCGAAGATCAGGCCACCGATCACAGTGCCAGGATCTCGCGTTCGATCCGGTCGCGCTCGGCTTCCATCGCCAGCATCACGTCGGCGGCGTTGCCGCGCACAGGGAACCAGGCCCCGAGGAAACGGCTGTCAGTCGGCCAGTCGAAGCCCAGGCCGCCCATGCCGTCTAGCGGCAGAGGCCAGACGGCCATCAGGAGCGGGGAACTGATGGCCGCGTCAGGGCCGCGAGCGGAGCCGACGCGCAGCCGGGTCACCCACTCATCAAGCCACCTGCGCAGCGTGGTCTGGTTGAGGGTGTCGATCCGGCAGGCCATCACGGACGCCGGGCTGCGCAGCTCAACTCTCGGCATGACCGTTGGCTCCCTGGCCCACCGTGGCCCGGACGTGGCCCGCCTGGCGGCGGGAGATGCCATGGGCCGCCGAGAGGGCACGAGCGGACAAGGGCTCCCCCCCGGCGACCGACCGCTCGTACGCCTCGCGGGCAGCATCGAAGGGGTCGGCCTTGGCCCGCCGTGGCCCGCTGTGGCCCGCCCCCCGGTACATGCGGACCAGGATCTCATAGCCGAGGATGAACCCGACCGCCGGCAGCAGCGAGATCGCGGCCGTCAGCTTCCCGTACGGCAGGCCATAGAACACGTTGGCGAACGCAGTGGCACCGATGCCGAACGCGAGCGCGGCGCGGGCCAGTGCGGTCAGCAGCGCGTCGGTGCGCGGCAGCAGCAGCACGAACGTGGCGACCACGATCAGGCCGTCGATCGACGGCGGGTAGATCACCGAGTCCACGCCCTGGTGATGTGTCAGGGCCAGCTCGTAGATGTGGTTGTAGGACTGGGCGGCGGCAAGGCTGGCCACGACCGCGACACCCGCGGTCGCGCCGGCCTTGAGCCACTGGTTCCTGGTCACAGGTGGACTCCGTGGAGGTGCGCGTTCCCGATGAACGCGAGGAGGAGGCAGACGGGGACGATGATGTACCCGTTCCAGCGGATAAGCGTCCCAGCGATGGCAACGCCGGCCACCATCAACGCGCCGATGGCCACGTTGTGGCCCGTTATGTCGTGGTGGGCCAGGGCGTACACGACCCCCGCCAGGATCTCGGCCAGGCCGACCATGGCGATGGCACGGCCGCGCGGGGCCAGGTCGGACCAGCCGCCGCAGAGCGAGATAACGACCATGACGACCGGCATGACGACGAAGAAGAATCCGGCGACCGCCTCGGCCACGCCAAGGAGGCCAGCACCGGCGTTCATGCCAGCCTCGGTTTCAGCGCGTCGAGGCGGGCGGTCAGGTCGCGGATCTGCTCCAGCAGGAAGTCGAGGATCCCCTCGACCGTGGCGTACTCGTCGGCGGTCATGCGTCCACCGCCACGGGCACCGGGTCGAACAGGCCACGGTCTGCGGCGTCGGCATACGCGCCGTAGCCGTACAGGTCGAGCAGCGCATCGGCGCATACACCGCAGGTCCGCAGGTGATCCCGGTCGAGCAGGCTGTGATCGTCGGCGGTCATGCGTTGTACGACGCTTCCGCGATCAGCTGGGAGATCTCCGCCGCGTGCGTACGGCGGAACTCCGCGGCCTCCTCAGCGGCACGGTGCAGGACCCACGTCAGCGTCTCGTCGTCCAGGGACAGGAGCGCGTTCCACGGGTCGATGTAGGCACCCTCGACGGCCACCTGGTAGAGAGCCTCGGCGTCGTCCTGGTTCATTGAGCGGATCAGCGCGCGGCGGGCTGCGCGCTTGTCATGCATCACGGTCTGCACGTAGTCGGCCGCGTGAGTGCCGGGGAACTGGATCACGCCGTCATCGTTGACGAACGGCTGGACGTCCGGACGCTCCCACTCGGCCCGGTGAGCGGCGCAGTACTCATGCATCGTCAGGCCGTCTTTCCAGATCGGGCGGGCGGGCTGCGCGGCGAGGGTGGGGCGGTCATCTACTGCGGTCATGACTATCGTTCTCCTTGTAGGCAGTGCAGAGGTGGTAGGGCCCCGGCCCGGGTGTGGCACACCCGGGCCGGGGCGGGCCGGTTAGCGCAGGCCGTGCAGCCTCTCGCGGATGGCCCTGACCTCGGCGTCCGGGGTGCCGTCATAACGCCAGACCTCGCGAAAGCGCTCGTTCTGCGCGCGGGTCGCGCGCCGGGGCCGACGGGGCATCTTCCTGTAGATCAGGGCCAGGGCGATGACGACGGCCACGGTCCCTCCGATAACGATCACGTTTTCTCCTTCTGGGTGGCCGCAGCAGCGGCGGACGAGAGACCCGGATCTCCGCAGCACCAGCACACCCGGCCCTGTGAAGGGGGCCAGGACACCTCGCAGGGAAGGCACACGAAGTCACCGCGGGGCATCCCCGTGGCTCCGTCGATACCCTCCGCTGCGAGCGGTGCGGCTACTGGCTGGGTCATACCTCGCATGCTATCCTAGGATAATTGAACCGTCTAGCCCTAGGATAAAAAACATGCCGCCGAAGCACTGGAACGTAGCCGCTGACCTGCGAGCCGCCATCGAGGCGGGCACGTACCCGCCCGGGTCCACGCTGCCGGGGATCATCGCCCTCGCCGCTGAACTGGGCGTCGGGCGGGAGACCGTCAGCAAGGCGTTCGCCCTCCTCGAAGCCGAGGGCCTGGTCGCCGCCGACCCAGCCAGCCCGCGCAGCGGGACCGTCGTGCTCGACCAGCGGCCCGTCCGTGTCGAGTTCTCCCGGTACGCCGACGTGCTGGCCCCCGGTGGCCTGCGGGGACCGTGGGAAACGGCGTGTGACCGGGCAGGCGTCCCCGGCAGCATGGTCCTCATTGACGTGGAGCAGGCGGTGGGGGCACCGCAGGACGTGGCCGACGCGCTCGGCATCCGGCCGGGCAACCCCGTGACCTGCCGGAACCGTCACGCCGAACTCGGCCCCGGGCAGGTCGTCCAGATCCACGCGGCGTGGTATCCCCAGTGGGTCGCCGAAGCGTCGGCCATCGGGGACTCGGGGAACATCGTCGGCGGGATCTATTTGGCCCTCACCGCGGCGGGCCTCCGGCCCATCTCTGCGGACGAGGCTGTGACCGTCCGCACAGCCACCCCCATCGAGGCGGCCCAGCTGCGCCTGCGGGGGACCTCCGTGCTGGTCGTGGAGCGGGTCACCCGGGACCTCGACGGGAAGCCGCTGGAGTTCCTGCGGGTGGTCGCCGATCCGGCCCGCACGTCGCTGGTCTACGACGGCCTCCCGCTCGCCAACGGGAACTGACCCCGTGGAGTGGGCCCAGAAACGCTCCCCCGGGGCACTCTGGCGGCCCCGTGCGGCGAGGCCAACGCGCGGACAGGCAGGCGCGGGAACTACCACTTCTGATGAGTGGCCGGGTCGTGATCATGAGGGGGAGTGTTTGTGGATCTTGCCCGCCCCCCCCTCCCTGCCCGGTGGCCAACGCGGGGAGAGCGCACGCGCCCCACGCGCGACGCACGCGCGCGGGCGACGCACCCACGTTGGGACGCTATGAGGGAGGGGACGGGTGCCTGCACGAGTAATCGTCCAGCTAATCGTCCAGCACCCTTGCTGGGCTGCGATTGGACGATTAGCTGGACGATTACTGGACGAAAAATTGGACGATTAGCGAGGGCTCCGAGAGGGGTTGTCGATCATCGGTAACGCCTCCGCTCGGCTACGACGTAGCGACGGGGCAGCGGGGGGTACCCGGCGACACGCCGGATCTCGTCGATGTCTGCCAGCGCCCGGTACAGGCACGGGGCGGGGTGGCCGTGAGCCAGGCGGCATTCCGGCCAGTACGCGGCGGCCATCGTGCGGATCTGGCACGGCCTGACGCTGTAGACGCACGGGCCGGGGTGGTCCGGGATCAGCCCGCACTGCGCGTACTGCGCGGGGTCGGTGGACCGATGGGGGCACCGGGCTTCACCGGGTCCCCACGGGCGGCGCTCGGTCACGCCTGGCTCGCGGCGACCGCTGCGGCTTCGGCAGCGAGCGCGGCGGCGATGGCATCCGTGATGGCATCGATCATGGCCGGGGTGAACTCGGCGGGGAACTCGGGGGGGAGGATGTCCTGCATGGGGTGAGCCTTCCTAGAACGGTTGATCCCTAGGCCCCGCCGGGTGTTTGCACCACCTGGCGGGGCCGTCCGCGTGTCGCGGTTGACCTGTCACGAACTATCATGCAGACTCGTGCCTGTTGTCAACCCAGAGACGAGGGATCATGAATAGTCAGGCTTACCTGACCGAGCAGAGCTTGGCCGAGCGTTACCACCGTTCGCCGCAGACCATCGCCCGGTGGCGCAAGGCCGGCCGTGGGCCGAAGGCCGTCAAGATCGGGGGGCGCATCCTGTACGCGGTCAGCGAGGTACAGAAGTTCGAGCGCGAGGAAGCCACGGACGCCGGGGTGGCACCCGACCTGCATGACGAGCTGGACCGCTTCGCCAAGCTGATCGGGCTGCACCTGTCCGCCGACTCGATCCTGCAACTCGGGCGGGTCATCACGAACCTCGAAGCCGAGGAACTGACCGAGAGCACCGACACGACCGACATCGGTGTCGCCTGACAACCAGGGCGCGGCGCTGTGCCGGCTACGCGAAGCGCTCGAAGATCACGGGTGCCAGCCACGGGGCAGATCTGCCCTGTGCCGTGCCCATGACGACACCACGGCGAGCCTGTCGTGGGGACCTCGGC
>OCTA010002497.1_pt1 | contig 16654 bp, 12 predicted proteins | sample 1538991 | NCBI WGS metagenome assembly OCTA01 (sample SAMEA3539302, study PRJEB22396) | soil metagenome | biome: tundra; feature: field; material: soil | place: USA | collected 2010-05 | depth 0.15 m | reverse complement strand
CTAGGCTCCGCGAGCGGTTGAACCTTGGCGTGTGTGCCGTCAAAGATTGCCGTGCTGATCGTGTCTCTCAGGATGTGCTGCAGCTCTTCGCCGGGTAAAGTCCTGAGTCCTCGGTTGTCCGCTCGTAGACGTACAAAACGCTCGTGTTCTACCGCACTGGGACCACAAGATCATCGAGGCGAGTGTCCCGAATGGCCGGCAGGCGCTTGCAGCGGCGGGAACAACGATAAAAGAACCTGCCGTGCCAGGAGTCGCCCACATAGCGTGAGCCGCACCCGCCGCATTGAACCAGTCCCTTGAGCAAGTAAAGGTGTTTTTCGTTCCGCGGAGAGAAGGCACTGTTTTGCTTCAACCTGACCTGGACACGCTCCCAGCGGTCCCGGTGCACCAACCGCAACCGGGCAGGCAGGTCCAGCGGTTATCCATCTCTGCTCGCCGGTAATGACATTATGCAATATGAGCATGCCGTTTGATGCCTGTGCCTCTACGGGCTTGCCGTGCAGCGAGATCGTCCCCAGGGCCCAGCCTTTGTCAAAGTTTTGCAGTGCCCAACTCAGTCCTGCCTGATTTGTTAAAACTATTGAATCTAATGGCGCTTTCGTTTCCGCCGTGACATGGCTCCCGGCGCTGCTGCCCGGACCTCGCCCATCGGGCACAGGGGCTCCCGTGCCGCCCCGGCTTAGGCCGGTGAGGGCCCCCGCAGCAGCTTGGCTGGCGGCCGTTTCCAGGAAGCAGAAACTCGCGAGAATTAGAAGAGTTCGCAACCCTTGCATGTGCAGACCCACCTACACTAAGGTTCTTCTCTCCCTGGCGTCCGCCAAGGTTGTAGAGCGCCCCATGGCACCCGCCAAGGCGCACCTTCGGATCTTGCCGCTATCACCGGCACATTGTCCGGCCGCTCTGTTTGGCTGTCCCGATTCACTCCCAGTCCACCAGGCTGAGTATGAGTCTACTCTGGCCGTACCGGCTCGTCAAAGGGATTTTCAAACATGTTGAATTGGTATGATTGCGGTCATGCCCGAAAACGCGGCTCTTCGATTCCTCGCACGCCCACTCTGATCCGGAATAGATCTCCAGCGCGCGACTCGCGAGTGGCGAGAGCCTGGGGCAGCGGAGCCCGGGCCGAAGTGACGTACAACTCGTCGAGATTCGCGCCGCCGAACGTGCAACTCGTCGGGTAGGTTACCGGCAGCATGATTTCCCGTTCCAGCCGTCCAGTTGGGTCGTATCTGGCGACCCTTGCGCCTCCCCACCGCGCGCTCCACAAGCAACCTTCGCTGTCTACAGTCAGGCCGTCGGGAACGCCTTCCCCTTCCGGAACTTGTATCCATACGCGCCGGTTTGCGACCGTGCTCGAAGACGCATCGAAGTCATACGCGAAGATAACCCGGCGGCGTGTGTCCGTGAAATACATCGTGCGATTGTCCGGGCTCCAGGCGATGCCATTCGAGGCGCCGATTCCCACTTCCATTTTCTGGACCGAGCGGCGAGGTCCGAGCCGGTATAGTGCGCTCGTGAAACCTGGCCCAAGGCTGCCTGCCCAGAAGTTGCCCTGGCGGTCCACGGCGGCGTCATTGAGACGGGCCGCGGGGCGCCCCTCCTCGGGATCCGCGATCACCTCAAGGGGACCGTCGGGCGAGTTCCACAAGGCAAATCCCTGACTCGTGGCCATCACCAGCTTGTCGGATCCTGCCACAATGCCTATCGCGTAGACCGGAACTCCGGCATCGAACGTCTCCACCTGTCCGGTCATGGGGCGGAAAGAGTAAAAGCAGCGCCGTTCGATGTCGACCCACAGGAGGAGTCCACGTTCCGAATCCCAGACCGGCCCTTCGCCGAGCTGATTGCCTATCTCTAGGAAGTGATCGACTTCTAAATCCAAAATCCCCCCGAGATATTCAGTTCACAGCCCGTCACATGACTCGCGCCCTCCGAGACCAGATAAGACACGCCGGCGGCGATGTCCTCCACATTCTCCAGCCTTCCCAGCGGCGCCTCTGTGGAGACCTTATCCAGAAACTCCCGGCCAGAATTGCCCGGCATGTGTCGTGAGCGAACTTCAATTTCGCCTTCAGTGGGCACCCATCCCACGGTCACCCAGTTGACTCGAATCCTGTCCGCCAGCAAAGCGCGTGCCAGGGCTTTCGTCATTGTTAAGAGTGCGCCTTTAGATGTTGCGTACGCGACGCGATCCCCGCGGCTGCGGAAAGGCGTTGTGGAACCGATGTTGACAATCGACCCGCCGCCCTGTTTCCTGAAGTAGGGAATCGCCGACTGGGAGCACAGGAACGGGCCCCTGACATTGACCGCGTAAACCTGGTCCCACATTTCCGCCGTTGTGTCCTGAATCTCCGCAATTGGGAAGACGTCGGCGTTGTTTACCAGCACATCCAGCCGTTGATACCGGTCCGCTGCCGCCTCAATCAATCTCCGGCAAGCCTCTGCATCCGCCATGTCCGTGGGGAGGAAGCATGCGGTGCCGCCCTCGTCAGTGATATTCCGGGCGATCTCCTCGCCCTTCGCTATCCGGCGTCCGGACACCGCAACGGTAAAGCCGTCAGCCGCCAGCCGGCGAACAATGCCTTCGCCAATGCCGCCGGTTGAACCGGTCACCACGGCAACTTTATGGTTCTTGGCCATCTTCGTTGCCCCATCACTTCGCAAATATCCTGATTACCAGGGGTTCCTCAAACAAGCGGATCCTCACCGCCCGCTCGTCCTGCACGGCATAGTAAACCGGGTCGGGAGCCGGTAACCACCGCGGTCCTTCCCAACGGCCCGCTTCGACCCGCAGTTTCTTGAGCGCGGGCCACTTCGCCATCGGCGTTTCGAGCGTTACCGATGCCTTCCAGCCGATCACGAGGAACTCGTCCGGCTCCGGATGCAGAACCATTAGCTGCCCGCCGGGGTCGTAGACGACGCCGACTTTGGCTCCGGCCACCTCGGTCTCCCTGGTTTCGCCATCCAAGAGAACCTTCAACTGGTCGGTCCCGGCGCATAGCGCGATGGGTGCAGCCGCGCGTGCAACGCCTGTGTATGCGCGCATCAGGTCGAACGCGCCATTCGCCAAAGTGCCATCCTTCAGCACATAAGGCTCACCCCGGATGGGCCATGATATATTGAAAGCCCACGGCGAAAACAGAGGCGCCGCGTAAGCGCCGATCGCCAGAAACGCCAGGCGTGGAGCCACCGCGCTGCGATCCGAGTTGCTCTCGCTGATCGCCACGATGTTGTGCTCCACTCGAAAGGGCTCGATCCGCAGGCGCAAATCGGCCTCGCGGGCCGAGCCGCTATACAGGTTCATCGACAGGAACGTCGTCCGCGGGCACAGCTTGAGGTAAGTAGCTACATCTTCGCCCGGCTGGCCACCTACCGTTCCGGCAAGCGTCCTGCCAACGAAATCCATGTAAAAAGGCAGCGCGTACTCCTGAGCCCCCGCCTCCGTGACGCGGCGCAGCCAGCCGGAAGCCAGCCGTTCGGCCGAGTACTTCAGGTCATCCGTATAACCGCCTGCCTTAAACAGCTCGTTGGAACGGGGTGAGTGGTCGCGCCACATCTTCGGGTTTCTGGCTGCGGTCGTGTTGAAGACGGAAATTTCGTTCTCGACCTGAATCATGATCACCGTACGAGTCTTGGCGTCGATTTCACGAATGTGCCTCATGAATGCCCGGAAAGCGGCCGATTCCCGCTCGATCACCGCGTCGTAGTCATAGGAAATCATGCCGTGATACGATTTGCCGTCCGCATCTACCGCGCGCGGATACGTCTTCTCGTCTTCCACGATGTCCATGGGCGCGAAGAGATAGTTATCCAGATTTGAGTAAATGTTTCCGCTGGACCCGCTCGCGTAGTGCCCGAACCACCCTAGGATCAGCTTCAGCCTGTTTGCATCGGCAAGCGCCTTGACGTGATCTACATAGGAGAAGTCGAAGACCCCTTTACGCGGTTCTATTTGGGACCACTTCACCGGAACCTTCAGGGTGTTCAAGTGCATCTTCCTGGCGGCCGGATACAGATAGTCCCAGTCGCCCATGGTCTCGCGGTAACGCCCGTAGTGGCTTTGATGCCAGGGCAGCTCGGCCGCCAGCACAAAGAACGGGAGGCCCTCCACAAAGAAAATTTGCCTGCCGCGCACGGTTTCCAAGTGCGGGCGGATGTCCTGAGAGCGAAGCGTCTGAAGGCTCTCCTCCAGCCCGGCGTGCAGAATCCCCGCCCGAAGGAGAGAAAGTATCACAACTGTCTTAGCGAGTGTCATAGGTATGTTACCGTGCGATCCGCTTCTTCCCCGCATTTGCGAAGATTGTGCTCAAGAGAACCAGGAGAGCCCCGCCGGCCATGTTCGGCGTCACGGGTTCGTGCAACGCGGTGGTCGAAATCAATACGCCGAAGACGGTCATTAAGTAGATGGAGACCGACACCGGGGCCAACGACCGGCGGGTCAACACCTCCAGAAATAGAATCATCGATAGCCCGTAGACGAAAAGACAAAGCAGAGCCAAGCTGAGCCAGGTCTGCCAATGCAATGCGGCTATTTTCTGCATGGAAAGCGGCTGCTCCAGCAGAACATGAAAGGGGCAAAGACTTACGACAACAAAGATATAACTGTAGAACAGGATCTCCGCGGGTTGAAATCTGTCCAGGAGCTTCTTGCTATATGCATTGTAGAATGCCGCCCCGAATTTAGCAGCGAAAAGCAGAAGGACGCCAAAGAGAAAGTACCAACTGGGAATCGTACCGGTATGTACGTTCACTCCCGTAATCAAGAGAACTCCCGCGAGAGCCAGAATGAACCCGGGCAGCAGTCGCCAACTGAGAGACTCGCCGGCAATGAACACTGCGAGAAGCGCATTGAGAATCGGAGTTACAAGTCCGATAAATGCCGCATCCGTCGCAAGCACATATTTGAGTCCCCAGGTGGTCAATACGTTGGCAGCGACCTGGCCTACGGCTCCCAAGGCAAAGAATCGCAAAAGATTCGCGGGATGCAATGCCTCTTTCCGGATAACGCCAAGGTATGCCGGTCGATCCTTCAACTTCCTGCGCAAAAGAGGAACCAGGAGCGCGATGGAGCCGATCATCGGGAACAGAGTTATTGAGACTGGCTGAAGCTCGCGGAGCGCAACCTTGGAAAGGGTCCATTTGAGCGCCCACATGAAGTTAATGGCCACGAGCAGCAACAGATCAGCGCGGCCTGCCGCGACAGGCGCGCATTTGTTTTCCGAAGCGCTGGGAACCGACCTTAGAGAGGGAGCCACGCGGTCCCGAGTATATGTTTGGGCCGCCCGTGCTGTCAAGGCAATGTTCAAAATGTGTGAATTTGAATTCTATGCTCTGTCGTCAACAAGTCAAGTTGTCCGGTTTTGTAAATATGTGATCTGTACGCTTTGTGAAACAAAGCGATGCGGCGTTTAGGCCACCGCCTTGGGTTGGGCCTTGGCTTTGGCTGTTTTCTTGGAGATGACGGCCGCCGTCGCCGGCGCGGTGGAAAAGTCTCGCTCCGTCCGTACCGTGAAGATCCAGTTCAGGTCGGTCCGGTTGGTGCGCCGAAATGCCGTGCCTTTCTTCGCCGCCGGCACGCTGAACTTGGCATTGAACTCCTGGATGTAGCGCTCTCAGGCACGTGTGGGGCGGTCAGATCCGAAGGATGCTTAGACTGCAATGCGCCTGCCCTCATGCCGATGGTCGTAGCCCAAGGTGGTGGAGAATTTCTTCGCGAACGACTTGACGATGGCGGCCAAGTCCGGTTCGCCCCAGCGATAAAAGCGCGCCGCCGCCATGGAGACGCTGATCGCAGCCACTACCGCGCCGGTGTGATCGTACACCGGCGCCGCCAGGCAGCAGGCGTCCTCCACCGCCTCCTCGCGATCCACGGCGTAGCCTTGCGCTCGGATCTTCGCAAATTCGCGCTCGAGTTCCGCCGCATCCGTGATGGTGTGGGCCGTCCGCTTCCGCAGTGCGTTTTTCTTCAGCGACCGGCGCGCTGTGTCCGCATCCAGGAAGGCGGTAATCGTCTTTCCGAGCCCGGTGCTGTGAAGGCTAGCCGGAGCGCCGATGCGTGCTCGTATCTGAACTTCGTTGGGAGAGTCGATTTGTTCGACGAAGAGAATCTCCAGTTGCCGGCTATCGAAGATGGCCATGTTCGCGGTGGCCTCCACCTTTTCTGATAGGCGCCGCAAAAGCGGCCGGCCGATTTCCCGCACTTCGAGGCGCTGTAGAACCGTGTGCCCGAGTTTCAGCAGTTCAAGGCCCAGGTGGTATTTCTTGGTATGCGCGTCCTGCTCGATGTAGCCGAAGGATTCGAGCGAGGTCAGGATGCGGTGGACATCGCTGGGAAGCAGTTCGGTTTTGGCGGCCAGTTCGGTGATGCCCATGGAGGGGTGATCCCGAAAGGCTCCCAGCAGCCGACATACCTTCACGATCGTGGTGGCGGGCTTCATGGCGCCAAGTCAATCTTGGGCGCGGACGCCACAAGAATCAAGCCGCATTTCAAATATTTTGAACTGGAGAGCCGTGGCCGCGCAATCAGCCCTGCAGCAGGCGGGCGCGAGGTTGTTGTCGCCGCCCACATCCGTCAGCCTGAAATCGCGACCCTGGTAGAAGTAGGTGAGGCGCTTGTGGTCCAGTCCCAGCAACGCCAGGATGGTGGCGTGGATATCGTTCGTGTGCACGGGGTCCCGCACGGCCTTGAATCCGATCTCGTCGGTGGCGCCGATGACCTTCCCGCCTCTGATGCTGCCGCCGGCCTTCGCGGCAGAGCGGCCTTCCGGCGAAGTATAGTGGTGGTATATGCAGATGCCGGCCGTGCGTTGGGCGGCGTTATTGAGTTTTACGACTCTGTTGTGCGCTTCGGTGCCGCAACCCTCCGACTGGGTTCCAGCGCGTTGGCCGTGGTCCGACGCAAAATCGCTCGAATTGCTGACAGACAGCCCCATCAATTGCCTCCTGCTGAAGACGTACAGCGCCGATTTGGTGGCAGCAGCGGCGAAACGTGGATTGGTGGTGCTTGCGGTCATCTCTGCCAGTGGAGACGCCATCGCTGCGGCTCACAAGGCGCTTGCGGTTGGCGTCACGGGCATCGTGCTGGAGGGCAGTTTTCCGGATAGCACAGCGGCCGCCGTCCAGCGCGCGGCTGGAGGCGCCCCGGTAATTCAATTGACAACGCGCAGCCATCTGCCACTCGGATCCAAAGCTCCAATCATCGGGACCTACCAGGGCGTCTGGCCGGGGATTGCAATCGAGGAGGATGGCGCGAAGAGGGCCGGTCCTACGGGTTCGATCTGGATCGATACCAATACCGGCTTCCTTCGCGCGGTCCGCGCCTGGGGGGACGCCGCGCTGTGGATCGCCAATGAACCACCCCCCAAAACGATCATCACCGGCGAGCGGTATCTCCAGGTAATCGCCGACGCTGCCATCTCCGGCGCCCGCTGGGTATTGGCACTCGATGACGATTTCGCCGCCCGCCTGAACAACCGCCAGGCCGCGGCCATGCGCGACTGGCGGCGCATCACTAACCTGATGCGATACTTCGAAGGGCATCCCGAGTGGCGCCGGATGCGCGAATACGGAAAGGTGGCCGTGGTGCAGGACCCCATGAAAGACGGCCTGCTGTCCGGTGGCGTTCTGGATATGATGGCGGCTAAGCACATGCCCGCGCGGCCTGTCCCGCGCCAACTCCTCACCGCCGAAGCGATTCGGGGCGTCATGGTCACGCTGAACCTCGATTCCGGCGGCCTCAACGCCAGCCAGCAAAAGGTGCTGCGCGACTTCATGAACGCCGGCGGTACGCTCCTGACCGGGCCGCCCATCTGGAAAGATGCCGGCCCCACGGGAGAGCGGTTCACTCTCAACACAGCCGAATTCGAGCGTCTGGATCCCCTGTGGAACGAGCTGAATTCGAAGCTGCCACGGCGAAACTTTGGCGTGTGCCTCTTCAACGTCTCCTCAATGATTTCGAACGTGCTGGTTTCCGCCGACGACAAAACCATCGTCGTGCATCTGGTGAACTACTCGGATTACCCGGTGGAGGAGATCTCCGTAATGTTCCCGGACGATTACAGGAAAGCGACGCTCATCACGCCCGAAGGCACCGGCCAAACCCTCGAGATATCTCGAAGCACCGACGGCTCAGGCGTGACCATAGAGAAGGTGTTTGTCTGCGCCACGATCAAAGTCGAGCAATAGCTCCTGTGCGCCACTTAGCCATCCAACCGGTCCACGAGCGGAATTGGCTTGAGCGAGCTTTTCGCTCCCGCGAGCCATTGGCGCCAGACCTGGGGATCCTTGCCGTTATTGCATCCCGTTAATTCTTCCAGCGACATATGGGCAAACTCCGCCAGGCTCGCCCGGTTGTCGTCCAGATACTCGATCAGGCTGTCGTAACCTTCGGTGCTGCCCAGGCGGGCGAGTGTCCGGGCAAGGGTTATTTCGGTAAGCGCATGTTTCTCGAGGTCGAAGTCGATCTGGAATCCCTTCTTGGCCGACTGGTTGTTTAGCAACGGCTGGCTGTGCATCTTCTTCAGGATTGGAACCGCTTCCGCGTCGCCGAGCAGTTCCGCCCCATAGCAAATCGCGTCCACGTAGTGGAACGGCCAGGGCAACTCGGCGGCAAAATCCCCCGGCACGGGCTTGACCAGGCTGCCTAGCTTCTCCCAAACGGCGAGCGCGCGGCGGTCGCGTGTCATTCCGAGGGAGTAGACCAGGTCGGCCGGAGGAGTCGGTATGCCTATTCCCGTGTGCTCCACAGTCCCTGCGTCCTTGTCCTCGCGTAGTTTGGGCTTCGGAGGCGCGTTCCCGCTGGCGATGCTTCGCTCGATGGCCTCGATCAGCACCGGGGCTCCGGCCTTCGAGCCGAACATTGCCAGCGCTTGGGCCAGCCGAAGCTGGCGATCGCCTGTGGCCGCGGCCATCTCCCGCTCCAGGATCGGGACCGCCAGTGCCGGATCGGCTGTGCAGATCTCCACAAACGGGATTTTCTCGCGATAGTGAGGACTGCCTTCCCGCGCCATTGGGACGTCTTCCCAAGCGGAAAGATGGCGCCCATCCAGTTGTTTTGCGAATGTCCCGATGGCGGCTTCGTCGAGGGGCTCGTCCTTAACTTGGCGGGTAAGCATTTCGGGCAAAAGGGTGCCGACTTCAGTGAGTCTCTTCTGCACTTTGCGCAGGTCCACCTGGCGCGCGCTAACACCGTCGCGGATGGCATAGGCCGCGGCCACGCCCATCGCGCCCCCCAGGTTCTCCATTTCCGGCTGGTTGCGCAGGTTGTACAAGACGTCGTGGGTTCCCGAAAAGGCCTTACCTCCTACCAGGACGTTCTCCAGCCCCCGCGGCAGCAGGGCACGATATGGCATTTCCGTGGGCAGGATGGGCATGAGCAGTCCCGCCCGGATCCAATTCGAGGCGACCCTTCTGTGGCAATCCATTTGCCCTGCGCCGAGGTTGATCACATCGGGCCATGCACGATGGCGCAGAATATCGGTCAGGGTCAGGACCACGTCGCCTATGATGTGACGCGACTCGCGCGTGGCGATGTAGTTGCCGTGGTCGTGGCACGTGGGGCCGCGCCGCCGGCCGATCAGGATCGCCCGCGTGTAGTCGTCCACATTGCTGACATCCACGGTGTGCCCGAAGTGCCAGCGGCTCTTGGTGGGCTGAAGGTATTGGGCCAGGTTGAACCACATGGGGTAACTGTCGCGGGCTGCGCCGTAGGTGAACTTCGCTCCCGCGAAGGCCGGCACGTCGCCGTCGCCGGTGGTGTCGGCGGTGATCTTGGAGAGCACGGCCATCGGTCCGTAAGGCGTGGCGGCTACTACCCCACGCACCTGGTTGTCCTGGAGCACGACTGCCACGGTAATGGTGTTGAAGAAGAGATCCACGTGGGACTGCTGGGCATCCTTGAGCAAGGCGTACATCTTCGCCTCGATGTTCCATTGTCCGTTCCGTTTGTTGGCCGACGTGGGCCAGTGGATGCTCTTGTGGACTTCATCGACGAGGTTGGCGTTGCGAATGGCGAACCCGGCCCAATACCGGCCATACCAGTAAGCGGAAACGCCGCCCACGGTTCCCGTGCCGCCAAGCCCGGGGCAGAGCTCCAGTAGGACGGTCTTGGCGCCCTCGCGGGCCGCCGAGTTGGCGCAGGTGGCCCCGCACGTTCCCCCGCCGACCACCAGAAAGTCCGTCTCGCGGAGAACGGGCACCTGCACCGGCGCTGCGGTCAACCGCTCGTAGAAACGGCCGCGCTGGGGGCTGTCCTGAGACTTCACCTCCAGGCCGTGCGGCGGGTAGTCGGGAATCCCGTAGCCGGTTTCGTCGGCGGCGGGAAGTTCCCCGTTGTCGAGTTTGGGAATCAGTGTCCTGGCGAAGGCCGCGCCAGCCAAAGCTGCATTGACCGGATCGCGCAGCAGATCGCGCCGCGTATCCTCCAGCCGCGCTGCCTCATTAAGGCACCATAGGCCTTTCACCGGGCCGGCAAAGCTCCACAGCGGCAAACGGACCCCGGCTTGATTCTTGTCGGTAAAGTTAACGTCCAGCCCTTTGAACTCCCCCGCCCAAGCAGGGGCAGGGCCGCCCAGCCGCGTGGTCTGCGGGCCGTCCAGCTCGTAGGCGCAGATGGCGAGTTTGGCATCCTTGAACTTCGCCACGCTCTGCACCAGGTGGGCAGCCACGCGCATGGTGCGATGGCGGGCTTCGATCTCCCGCTGCATCATGCCTTCCAGGTCCAGCTTGCCCATCCGCAGTTCCATGGGGCACTCGATCAGCACGTGCCCATTGCCCCGGTAACCGGTATGGATGGTGAGCTTGTTGCCGACAACGCCGAGTTCCGCGGGCACTTCCAGGGTGGCCTCTTCGAGCGGCCACACTCCCTCCATCTCCATCATGCGGACGAAATGGAAGTCCGCGGCCGTTTCCGGCGCGAACTCCGCACCGGCGACCCGGGCCACCACCGCGGTGCTGGTGGAGTCCAGCACCAGCCGTCCCAGGAGGGCCTGGCGACCCGATTTGTTGCCGATGACCACGCCGCGAATCGCACCGGCGGTCACGATGGCCTCAGTGGGAAGGGCGGCGTAGACCAGTTCGACTCCGGCCTCCAGAAGCAGGTTCTCCAGCGTAACTTTGAAGGCGTCCATCCACAGCGGAATCTCCCCCGCGGCCTCGGCGGTCGCCTGCTTTTTCAGGATTGCTGCGATCAGTTCGGGCACCTGCCCGCTGCCGGCCAGCTTGCCCAGGTCCACCCAGGGCTTGAGCGTGGCAGAGACCTCCCGCCCGAGGTAGATGCGGTGCTCCACCAAGACAACTTTGCGGCCCGCCCGGGCGAATTGGAGGGCGGCAGCCACCCCCGCCACCGCACCTCCGATCACGACCACGTCCGCCTTGCGCAGGACCGCCAGCCGCGAACGGTGCAACTGGACGCTCGGCCCGCGCTTTCCAGCTTTAGGGGATTGATCCTGCGCGACGGCAGCCTCGGACAGGAGGGACGAACTACCGGACATGACAATCGAGGCGATCGTCCCACTGCTGACTCCCCGCAGGAAGCGACGGCGCGAAGGGCGCCCGCGATGATTATTTTCGTCTTTCATGGAGTCTCCAGATGACGAGGTAATAAAACCAAACAGGTCAGAATATACCGAAAGTATCCGCCGGAAATCTGTAGGCGGAGACTCCGGCAAAAAGATCCGCCCGCGACCGCGGCCTCGCACCGCTGCAGCAGGCTAGGGCGCCCGCCCCGGCAGGCGGAACGGGACGGCACCGAGCCACCTGCTTTTGGACCTCAGCCGGGCCGACAGCGCGGCAGGTTGGGGGATTGGCCTACCGGTTTCACCTCCAAGCCCTGGACGGGCGCCAACGGGTCGTCGGCGTAAGCGGAAGTGTACAGGATCATACTCTTGGCCGACACGGTATCGCTCAACTAACCGTCGCGGGGGCACAAGCCGACTTGCGGGCCCCTACAGATCGCCATCCTCGGTCACGGGGACATGCACCGTATCGTAGACGTACTACCGGAAGGTCCTGTTTTGATATCAGACTTCAAGGCCCAGGTATATTGTGATCGCGGAAGATCGCCCGGTCAATCCCGGAATTCAAAATATTCGAAAGCAAAAAGCATCTTTGATGTCGCCAAAGCCACGGTGAACCTGGCGGGCTTCGATTGCGTTTGGATTCAGGTTCCGGACCAGGAGGGCGTTCCCGACGGGCTGACCGTAGACCGCGACGGCTATCTTATGGAGCGTGCGGTGGGGAGGTGCAAGGATCGCCAGATACGATCCAGCCGGACGGCTGGTGCGGGAAATCATGCCGCCCGTAACTTACCCGACGAGTTCTACATTTGCCGGCGCAAATCTTTGGCATCCGAGCGGGCGTGTGCGGGGAATCGAGGAGCCCCGTTTTCGTGAATGACCGCAATGCAGGTAATTCAACATGCTGGGAAATTTCTTTGACGAGCAGGTGCGGCCAGAGTACACTCATCCTTCAGGCAGATGGTTCTGCGAGTGAATCGGGAGACGCAAACGGCGGGGCAGAACAATGTGGCTGCGGATGGCGCAACATGCGCCGACGCGCCTTCGCGAGTGCGCCACGTGGTGGTGGCGTTCGCGTTTGTGCTCGGACTGGTGCTCTTCATCGACCGGGCGGCGTTGAGCGTGCTCGCGCCGGCTATCCGCCGGGACCTGAATTTCGGGCCGATGGCGATGATCAACTGGACCGCATCACAGCCGAGAAGTGACGAAAGATTGGCTGGTCAAGTCGCACACCCCCGTTTGATCTAATTCAGAAGTTTTGAATTAACATCTTGCCTGGGTGCCTTGAACAGTTATAGAGTCTGAGAGAGATGGAGCGAACGGCATTGACCAAAGGACCGACCGGGCTTCGGGGTGTTTTCACCATACCTTCCACGCCCTTCCGCGAGACAGGAGAACTCGACATTCCGAGCTTCCGCCGGGTGATCGACTTCTGCATCAATTGTGGGGCGCACGGCTTAGTGTTCCCGGTGAATGCCAGCGAGTGGATTCACCTGAGCGATGACGAGCGGTTCCAGTTGTCCGAAGTTCTGGTCGAGCAGAACGCCGGGCGCCTTCCGGTGATCATCGGCGTAGCCGCCGCGGCAAAGGAGATCGCCGCCCGCTTTGCCAAGCATGCGCGGGAGATCGGCGCCGACGGCGTGATCGCCATGCCGCCGCACATCCGGCGGCGTGCCCTTCACGAACAAGTGATCTTAGACTATTACCAGGCGATCTCCGAGGCGGCGAAGCTGCCGGTCTTCATTCAGAACTGGTACGGCCCACTCGGCACGGAAATGTCAGCGCAATTCCTGCTACGTTTATGTCGAGAGATCGAATTTGTCCAGTACATCAAGGAAGAAACGGAGCCGAGCACCATTAAGCTGACCGAGGTTGTGCAGGCCAACGACGGTTCGGTGAAGGGCTTCTTCGGAGGCGCGGGCGGCCGCTATTTGATTGAAGAGTACCGGCGGGGCGTCGATGGCAACATGCCGGGTTGCCACGTCACGGATGTGGTCGTGGCGCTGTGGAATGCTTTAGAGAGCGGTGATGAGGCGCAGGCCTTGCACGTCTACAAGGAGATGGCTCCGCTCTTCTTCTTCGAGGTTCAGATGGAAGGCTGCTACAAAGAGGTGCTCTACCGGCGCGGTGTCATCGAGTGCCCGCATAAGCGCAATAACAAGTCGCCGCTGGATAAGATCGCGTCGAGGTATCTGGACGACATACTCAAGGCGCTCGAGCCGCTGATGACCTGGAGTGCATAGCCGTGTCTTCCGACCCGCGCCCGCACCGCCAAGTAGCTGTCGTCACGGGCGCAACCGCGGGGATCGGCGCAGGAATCGCGCGCCGGCTGGCGCACGACGGCTTCCTGGTGGTGATTGCCGGGCGCCGTGCCGCCAAAGGTGAACAAGTGGTCCAAGAGATTGCGAGCGATGGCGGCACCGCATTTTTCGTGCAAGCCGACATGAGCGACGCGAATGCTTGCCGCAACCTCATTGAATCCGCCGTGCACCGCCATGGCCGGCTCGATGTCCTCGTGAACAACGCCGGCATCTTTCCGATCGCGCAGATCGAGGCGACTACCGCGGAGATGTGGGATGACGTTTACGCTGTGAATGTCCGCGCACCGTTCCTGTGCACGCAGGCGGCGATCCCATTGATGGAGAAGCAGGGCGGCGGATCGGTGATTAATATCGGTTCAGCAACTCCCTTCCGCGCCGGGGCTGACCGAATCGCCTATGCCTCGTCCAAGGGGGCTCTCCTGACCATGACCAAATGCCTGGCACGCGCCCTGTTGAACAAGCGGATCCGCGTGAACTGGGTCACTGTCGGTTGGGTTGCGACAGAAGGCGAGATCGAACTGCGTAACCAGCACGCGCCAATGGGCGACGGGAGTGCGTACCTCGAAGGCATTTCTGAGAAGGCACCGCTCGGGAGGCTGGAGACAGTGGAGGATATCGCTGCGGGGGTTGCCTACCTGGTCTCTGACGAGGCGAGCCATGTCACCGGGTGCGAGCTGAATATCTCTGGCGGATTGTGGATTTAGTTATCTATGCGAATCACTGAATTAAAAACGTTTCTCGTCGGCAATCCATGGAAAAACTGGCTGTTCGTCAAACTCCACACGGACGAGGGCGTGGTCGGCTTTGGCGAGGCGACAGGCGGATTGGAGACGAAGCCGATCGAAGCGCAATTGCATGAGATCAGCCGCTTCGTGATCGGTGAAGACCCGCTGTGCCCGACGCGCCTGTGGCAGAAGATCTACAAGGGTGTCTATCTGAATACATCCGTGGCGATGAGCGCCGTCGAGATCGCCTGCTGGGATATTCTCGGCAAGACACTCAATGCCCCGGTATGGAAGCTGCTCGGTGGCAAACAGCGGCCGCGCCTGCGGGTGTACGCCAACGGCTGGTACAAAGGCCCGCGGGATCCCAAGTTCTTCAGTGAAGCGGCTTCGCGCGTCAAGGAGATGGGCTATACCGCGCTGAAGTTCGATCCCTTCGGCGCCGCATACCGCTTCCTGGACCGGACGGAAGAAGATCTCTCCATGCTCATCATCCGCGCGGTCCGCGAAGCCGTTGGCGACGCGGTGGACATCCTGATTGAAGGGCACGATCGATTCAGCGTCTCCACGGCCATCCACCTTGCCACGCGCATGGAGGAGTTTCGGCCGATGTGGTTTGAGACACCGGTCATGTCCACGGATATCGAGGCCACACTACAGGTGGCGCGGTCTATCCACATTCCCGTGGCCACGGGCGAGCGTAGCAGCCGGCTGTCGGACATCCTTCGCATCGTCTCCGACCGCTCCATCAGCATCGTGCAGCCCGAGACCCTGAAAATCGGAGGCATCTCCGGAACATTCAAGGCCGCCGCGATCGCTGAGTCAGCGGAAGCGTTCATCGCGCTCCACCAGGCTCAAAGTCCGCTGAACACGGCGATCAACGCGCACATTCACGCCAGCATTCCGAATTTCCTCATCCAGGAATGCTTTGACGATTTCCTGGAGCCCTGGGCACGAGAACTCTTCGACGGCGTTCCGCAAGTGCGGGAAGGATATGTGGAGCCTTCGGATCGGCCGGGCATTGGAGTCACCCTCAATGAAAAGGAAGCGCTGAAGCACCCATACGACAAGACAAATTTCATGCGGTTTTTTGAAGAGGGATGGGAACGGCGGTTTGATTCCCGAAGTTGAGCATCTTCTCAGAAGCAACAACCTGCTCGGCGAAGGCCGGTATGGGATGACGCGCGAGGCGTCCTCTGTTGGGTGGATATCGATCGCTGCCTGCTGCTCGAATTCAGTCCCGCCACTGGAGCGCAGACCAGCATCGAGATGGAAGTTGCCGTTTGTGCTCTGGGATTATTGGCAGACTCTACCGATCTGGTTATTGCCACCGCCAGACGCTTCGCAATTTGGCAGCGGCGGCTTGGGCGTCATCGAATGGATTCAAGAACCCCAAGCCAGGACGACCTGGGGCACTGCTTAACGATGGCGCTGTGGATCGACAAGGCAGTTTCTGGGCGGGGCAGCCTCGGACCGACCGGCCAATCCTTTTACCTGTCGCTCACCCGACGAGTTGCGCGTTCGGCGGAGCTAACCTCGATCATCTTTACACGGCGCGGGCGTGGCGCCGATTCTCCCGACCGACCTGCCGGCGATCTGTTTCGGATCAGACCTGGTGTGCGCGGGATGCCTGAGCCGCGCTTCCGCGAGCCTTAGCTTAAGACCAGGAGCGAATCACCGGTGGACCGCCTGCGAGTGCCGGTATGATGCCGCTCACCTCAGGAGATCCGCGAGGGCGTAGGCGTTCTTGCGCCGCGTTCGCTCTTCATTCCGGTTTCACCCGCCGGTTGTGTTCCGATCAGACGGAGTGGAAACAACGATACCGACACGGTGTCGATTGTCGCCGACGCGTCTTCCACAGAACGCCGGGACCGCAGCTATGACGGGGACCGACGGTTCATGACCCACAGCAACGCGCAAAGCGCGGTGGAAGACCAGAAATTCAACTATATTGAAAAACTCTTTGACATCCCTTCCTGCCCGGACTATAAATGAATTGCCCTTGAGGCAAGCCCGTTAAAGGAGGACGATTTATGGGACAGAAAATTGGCCGGCGCGAATTCATGACAGCTGCGGTGCCCCTCGGCGCCGGACTGGC
>OCTA010002495.1_pt1 | contig 16662 bp, 10 predicted proteins | sample 1538991 | NCBI WGS metagenome assembly OCTA01 (sample SAMEA3539302, study PRJEB22396) | soil metagenome | biome: tundra; feature: field; material: soil | place: USA | collected 2010-05 | depth 0.15 m | reverse complement strand
CTCCGACATCCGTCCCTTGCCCTGGCAAACGGATACCTCAATCAGCAACGCCTCGTGGGGATATGTCGAGGGCGACACATTCAAGTCTCCGGAATACATCGTGCGCCTGCTGGCCGATGTGGTGAGCAAGAACGGCAATCTTCTGTTGAACGTTGGCCCGCGGCCCGATGGCACGATCCCCGAACCCGTGCAAGAAGTTTTGCGCGAAGTGGGAGCATGGCTCAAGGTGAACGGCGAAGCAATCTACGGTACTCGTCCGTGGGCCCGCTACGGAGAAGGCCCAACCGCGGTTACCAGCGGCGCCTTTCACGAGAGAGATGCAAAGCCCTACACGGCCGAAGACTTCCGCTTCACGGTCAAAGGAGACACTCTCTACGCGATTGAACTTGGTTGGCCCGCGGATGGGAAGGTCACGATCCACAGCTTGGGAAGTAATACGCTCACGGGTCAGAAAATTAAGAGTGTCGACTTAGTTGGATCCGATGCGAAAGTTGCGTGGCGGCAAGATGGCGAGGGATTGCGCCTGCAACTCCCGCCACGACCGGTTGGCAAACATGCCTATGTCTTGCGGATTCCCTTGCAAGATTGAAAACCAGCGGAAGTCACTATTCCGTCACGCTAACGACGTGCTGCAGCTTAATGTCAGACGAAGAACCGCCAATTCTTATATTGACCTGATCTGCTTCCACTTCGAACGCACCCTTGGCCGTGCTCCAATACGCCAAAGCGCCGGCATCGAGCGGCAGGCTGACCGACTTTGTTTCGCCAGGCCCGAGCGCAACGCGCTTGAATCCCTTCAATTCTTGAATTGGACGTTCAACCTTCGAGTTCAGATGGGAGATGTACATTTGCACGACTTCCTCTCCCGGGCGCGACCCGCTATTTCGAAGATCGAAACTCACCGTGATCGAACCGTCGCGCTGCAAGCGCTCTGAACTGAGCCGCAAATTGGAATAATCGAAGGTTGTATAGCTAAGCCCAAATCCAAACGGATAGAGCGGCTTCTGCCGAAAATACATATACGTCCGGCCATGCCGAATGTCGTAATCCATCATGGGCGGCAGTTGATCGAGCGACATCGGCCAGGTTACGACCAACCGTCCCGCCGGATTGTAGTCGCCGAACAGCGCGTCCGCCAAGGCGTTTCCTTCCTCCTGACTGTTGTGCGCCATGTGGAGAATCGCGGGCGCATGTTCCTCGGTCCACTGAATCGCAAACGGAAAACTCGAGATCAGCACCACCACCGTTCGCGGATTCACGGCCACGACCCGCTTGACGAGTTCTTCCTGCTCCAGCGTAATCGATGTGCGGTCGATGGCTTCCTTGCCGTCGCTCGGCAGCGGGCACTTCGCCCAGCCCGCATTGCAAGTGGGATGATTCCCCACCACAACAATGGCAACGTCCGCGGCCCGGGCAATCTTGACCGCAGCATCCCCGGCGTTGTCGCGCGCGAAAGTTACACTGGCCGCATCGCCCAGTTTGTTCTTGATACCCTCCAGCGCGCTCACCGCATAGGGAGGGGTGCCGCTATACCAATCGAGCGCGACTTGATCCGCATACGGGCCGATCACGGCGACCGATTTCACTTTGCTCTTATCGAGCGGCAGAAGATTCTGCGAGTTCTTCAACAATACAATCGACTCCCGCGTGACTTTGCGCACCAGTTGTTTGTGTTCTTCGTTATCCCACGCGGGAGTCGCGCCCTTGATCGCCGCGTCGGGAACAAGCTCCGGAGGGTCCAGCAGCCCCAGTTTGATCATCACGCGATACACGCCGCGCAGATTCTCGTCGATTTCAGAAATGTTGACTAGTTTCTTATCGAGGGCGGAGGTCGCCCCTTCGCGGTAGCGGTCGAGAAACTGATTAACACCGGCATGGATGGCTCCAGCCGTAGCCACGTCGATATCCGGAAAATATTTGTGTTGCGTGACCATGTTGGTGAGCGCACCCGCGTCGGTGCAAATGATCCCGTCGAATCCCCACTCCTGCATGGTAAGGCTGCGCAGGATCGGCTGCGCCGCCATCGGAATGCCGTTGTAACCGTTGTAGGCGGTCATATAGGCGCGCGCTCCGCCTTGCTCAACGCCCATACGGAACGGGACGGAATAATATTCGCGGAGCAGGCGTTCGTCGAAATTCGAGGACGAGCCGTCACGACCGTTCTCGTTGCTGTTGGCCAAAAAGTGCTTCATGAGAGAAGCGGTCCGCCAGTGGTGCGGGTCGTTACCTTGCAGGCCACGCACAAACGCCACGGTCATGGTTCCGGTGAGAAAGGGATCTTCTCCGTAGGATTCTTCGCTGCGTCCCCAACGCGGGTCTCGCGCCAGATCGGCGTTCGGAGCGCGAACGACAATGCCCTCGCGGCGATGTCCCGGGCCCGCACTGTCCCAGGCGCGAGCGATTTGATTTTCGCTTTGAAAAATGTAACGCGCTTCGTAGCTTTCGACCGCCGCTGCCTGTTGCAACAGGTCCGGATCCCAAGTCTCACCCAGGCCAACCGCTTGCGGAAACTGCGTGGTTGGGTTCGGCTTGAGGCCGCGCCCCTCCCATCCGCCCGGACCTCCATAGGCCACACCGTGCAGTCCCTCAATGTGGCTGGAGCCGTGGATGCCCAGCCGCGGAACATCCGGAGAGGTGCTGAGCGCACCGATCTTTTCTTCCGGCGTCATCAGCGAGAGGATGTTATTGATACGAGCTTCAACCGGCAGGCTCGGATTCTGAAAGGGATATTGATACGTTTGCGCCCCGGCGAGGCTGGTCGACAGCGCGATGATCGCGGGCCACACTCCGTGCAAATTCATTTCTTTCCCCCGCTATTTATCGACGGCAATCGCGACTCCGTAGGGAGGCAGTTCAATCGCGTCTCCTTGCATCGTCCCGAGCGCGAGATGCATGGGATGAGGCAAAGGGACTCGCCGCGTCTCCGTCGCGTAATTAATAAGAACGAAGACTTGCTTTCCCGGACCAACGCGGCGGCTCACCTCCACGCCGGCCGGCACTGGACCGAACACTGGGGTCACGCCCGATTTTTTCGCCATCCAATCGGCCGCAGCCGCCATCAAGTTGTCGTCGAGCACCGCACCCACGTAGGTGATTCGTCCCTTGCCGCAGGTTCGAGTAACGGCTGCCGGTTGGTCGTCGAGCCATCCATTGCTCTTACCGTATCTCAACAACACTTCGTCACCCTGAGATTGACTCTTCAATTGCTCCGCCCAAACGCTCGCTTGTCCGCTGCCCCAGGCACCGGACACAGGGAAATCTTTTTCTAGCGCGTAGTACTGCTCTACGCGCACGCCCAGTGCATCGACAAGAAAGCCCGGCTGCCGTTGCGGCAGAAGCGCGTTGAATTCGTCTTTCATGCCCGAACGAGGACCGAGAACAAGGTGTCCGCCATTCCGGACATATTCCAGCAAATGATCGGCGAGATCTTTCGGCAGCACGCTCAAACTGGGCGCCGCCACTAGTTTGTAGCCGTCAAGTGGAGCGTAGGCGCTGACCACATCGAGGGATTGTGCAATCTGGCGCAGCGCGCCGTAGTAGCTCTTCAGGAGTTTGATGTCGTCATACTTCTCGGTGTGTTTCTGAAACTGGATCGCCCAATGGCTGTCATAGGAATAAAGCAGCGCCACCTCCGAAGAAGGCGCGGTGTCACGAAAACCGCTTTCCACTTTCGCGAACTCGTGCGCGGTCTGGTTCACTTCGTCGAGGAAAGGCACAGGCGTGCCGTCGGGACCAACCAGCACGCCGTGAATTTCCTCCTGTCCGTTCAGCGCACTCCGCCATTGCCAATAGTTGACGGCATCGGCGCCGTGGCCGATCGCCTGCCACGCCATGGCGCGCGCTTCGCCACGATTCAAAAAGTTGTTGAGAGGCGACCAATTCACCGCGCCCGGCTGCGTTTCCATCACCCAGAAATTCTTGCGCTTGAAACCGCGCGTCAGGTCGTGCGCAAGGCCATTATGAACAGGGTCCACATGGCCCGTGCCGACATAGTCATCCCATGAAGCAAAGCTCAGCGGCTCCGTGATCGCGTAGTGATCGAAGCCATCGAAGAAGCCCATGAGGTTGCCGGTAATGAATTGTCGCGGCTCCGCATGTTTGCGGATCACGTCAATCTGATTATTCTGGTAGGACGTCCAGATCGAAGTGACGAAGCGTTTCCACTCGAGCATCAGGCCGGGATTGTGGCCGCCCACCGGAATCGGGATTTCTCCCCAGTCGTCATAGGTCTGGCTCCAGTACGCGGTGGTCCAGTGTGCATTCAGGCGGTCGAGCGTTTTGAATTTCGCTTTCAGCCAGTCCTGAAATTGCCGGCGCGTAGCGTCATCGTAAGACATCAACGCGTAGCCGTATTCATTGTCGATCTGCCATCCCACGACATTGGGGTCGTGCCCGAACCGAATCGCCATCTGTTCGGCAATGCGGCGGCAGAATTCGCGATAGCGCGGCGACGAAGCCGAAGCGTGCGCGCGATTGCCATGCGTCACGCGCTGCCCATCCCGTTCCACCCGCAACGTGTCGGGATATTTCTGGGTCAGCCAGGCGGGCGGCGTCGCGGTGGGCGTTCCCAGCACCGAGACGATGTGATGTTTCCCGGCCAGATCGATGGCCCGTTGCAGCCAATCGAAATCGTAATGGCCTTCGGAAGGCTCCATCCTGCTCCAGGCGAACTCGGCGATCCGCACCACTTTAAGGTCGGCGGCCTCCATCATTCGCAAATCTTCTTCCCAGCGCGACTCCGGCCATTGCTCGGGATACCAGGCGGCGCCCATCAGAATCGCGTTCTGTCCTGGAATTTGGGTGGCAATCTTTGCGGGAACGGGCTTCACGGTCTGAGCCACTGCCGAGAGCGCGACCAGAACGACACAAGAGATCGTGCGGAGAAGAAGCATGATTTGAGACTCCTAAACTGAGGCCGTGAGGTTGCCGGGCATTACTTCGCCAGGACGGGGAGCCCGTTCACCACACGTGCGTACGCTACGCCCCGGCATCGGCCCGCACCCGAACCTCTTTTCCGTCATATTTCACAACTCGATCGACAGAGTCCGCTGGTTCGCTGCCCACGCCGTGGTGTTCTCCGACAAAGACGACGCGGAATGTCCGGCTTGCGAGCATTCCCGGGAATTGTCCTTGCCGCTCCCCGATCGTCAATACCTGCTGCGCCTCGTCCCAGCGGAAAGAAATCGTGGCATGAATGCCTTTCTCGTAGTTGTAGTTATCGTTCTCATCTTCGTAGAGCGTGAACTCGCCGTTCGCACCGCGGTATACGCGCACCTCGATCGGGTCCGGTTGTTTTTCCGTGGACCATTCGACCTCCGGCCCTAAAGGAACGATCGCCCCCGCCCGAACGTAAATCGGCAACCGGGCGAGCGGAGCGTCCGCTGTGATCTGCTTCCCGCCACTGCTTGCCGCGCCGCTCCAAAAGTCATACCACTTCGCATCGGGAAGGTAGACCTGCCGCTCCACGGCCGCGGGCTCAGTCACCGGATTCACGAGAAACGCCGGTCCATACATGAATTCGTCCCAGGTATTCTGTGCGCGCACATCGCTGCGGAAGTCCATCACCAGCGGACGCATCGGGGTGTAACTGGAGTTCGTCGTCATCCATGCGAGCGAGTAAGTGTAGGGCAGCAAGCGGTAGCGTAAACGGTCGAAGCTGACCAGAATCTTCTGCGCGTCCGGCCCGTACGACCAGAGCTCATTTTCGTCCGGCTTGCGCGTGCCGTGCACCCGCAGGATCGGATTGAACGTCCCGTACTGAAACCAGCGGACGAAAAGCTCGCGGAAGGCAGGATCGGTGGGGCTTCCGAAGACAAAGCCGCCAATATCGGTCGTCCAGTAGGGAATGCCGGAGAGCGCGAAGTTCAATCCGGCGGGAATCTGACGCCGGTAGCTGAACCAATCCGAATTGATATCGCCTGACCAGGCGGTTACGCCATACCGTTGCGATCCAGCGAAGGCCGAGCGGGAAAGAATATATACGCGCTTTTTATCCGACGTGGCGCGCTGCCCGTCATACACGGCCCCTGTATCCAGCATTGGATACACGTTGACAAATCGGTCGCCGCTGCCCATGGCTAGTTTGTGCCCCAGTTGAATGTTTTCTTCCTGGCCCTCGGTCTCGGGCTCGGTCGTATCCATCCACCAGGCATCCGCCCCAAGGCTGAACAGGCCCTTGTTCACCTGCTCCCAATAAAATTTGCGCGCCTCCGGATTGGTCGCGTCATAAAGCGCCATGGCATCGGTATGGTAAGGGGGTTTGGCGAACTTGAACTTGTCGACGAACCAGCCCTTCTTCTCCATGAAGTCGTAATTGGCCGAACCTGGTTCGAAGAAGGGCCAGATAGAAATCATCAGATGAAAATTATCCTGGTGCAGTTCGTCGATCATCCCCCTGGGATCGGGATAATTTTTGTTGAAGGTGAATTCGCCCTTGCGATTCCACCAGAACCAGTCCTGAACGATATTGTCGACGGGAACGTGCAACTGCCGATATTTACGGGCGACGCCCAGAATTTCTTCCTGCGATTTGTAGCGGTTCTTGCACTGCCAGAAGCCGTACGCCCACTTGCCGAACAGCGGCGCTTGCCCGGTCAGTTCGCGATAAGCGGCGATCACCTTATCGAGTTCAGGACCGTAGAAGAAGTAATAGTCGATGACGTCTGCGACTTCGGAGCTGATGTAGAGATAATTCGCAAACCGGTTATTAAAGCGGCTGCGGGAATCGTTGTTCCAGAAAATTCCATAGCCGTTGCTCGAAACCAGAAACGGAACCGCAATATTGCTGTTGTCCTGCGAGATATCGACCGATTCGCCGCGATAATTCCACACGCCCGCCTGGTGCTGGCCGAGTCCGTAGAAGGCCTCGTGCGAACCATAAATATTCACGAAAGATTCGGCGCGATAAGTGTCTTCGCCGTTGACTTTTACCGGAATCAGGCTGCGAGTCGCCTCCTGTACTAGAGACTGTCCGGCGCTATCGCGATAACTGATCGCGCCGTCCTTGCGCGTGATGATCACAGAGAGTCTCGACGTCCTAAGCGTAACCGCGTCTTCGTTCGTCTGCATGTCGAACTTGATCGCGGGCCAGCTCGTCTTGATTACAACTGGATCGGGACGGGCAGGCGGAAAAGAAGAGGCCGGAGAATAGAGAACATGAATGATCGAATCCGAACAAACCTGAAGTCGAAGGGTTCCCTCCTTCATTCTGAAGAGCACGCCATCGGCCTGGGGCTGGATCGAGACCACCGGGTTCATTGGTTTCCATTGCGCCTTCGCCGCCGATACGAGCAAGAAGAGCAAGAAGGCGGCCAGGCAGAAGCGAGTCAATGTTTTTCTCTTTCCCATCACCAAGACCTCAGCATGTTCTTGACATGCAATTTGTAGTTCGACCATCCTCTCGGATCCGCCGATTCTTCGCACTTGGTTAAAAGTGGGTACGGAATCGATTTCGATGATTGAGATAACATTTGCCGCCAGACACTGTGGCACCCCGGCACTGAAATTGTCAACGGGAGGATATTGAAGACGGATAGTGGCCCTTAGCTTAATCTCTTTACAGATAACCGGTTAGAAAGTGCAAAGCACTCTTTCTGACTTAGTATCGCGGGCTTGGGAATTTGCGATCTTCGAGGCGGACTCGCTGTCACTGCTTGCTTATGGAAGCGAAAACGATTACGTTATCCGGGATTCGTGTCAATTGAGGCGCGATGAAAATGGGAAGCGCAACTTTAAAGGCCCTTCTAGTTTCGATCCTGATTTGCAGTGCGATTGCCGTTTCTGCCGCAAAGTCATGGGGATCAAATTCGGAGGCTGTCGTGGAAACGAGCAAATTTGGAATCCTGGATGACGGTACTGAAGTCGATCTTTACGTCTTGAAAAATGCGAAGGGCAGCACTGCGAAGATTATTACTTACGGGGCGACCCTCACCGAATTGTGGGTGCCCGATCGATCCGGCAAGTTGGGCGATGTCGTTCTCGGTTTCGATAATCTCAAGGGATATGTGGGGAAGCATCCATGGTTCGGGGCTACGGTTGGAAGAGTGGCGAATCGAATCGCAAAAGGGAAGTTCACCCTGGACGGAAAAGAATATTCGCTGGAGATTAACGATCCGCCTAACAATCTGCACAGCGGATCGAAAGATTTAAGCCGCGTGGTGTGGCATGCGGAGCGAGTTCCGGAACACAATGCGGCCGGGGTACGGTTTACCTGCGATAGTCCGGAGGGAGACGAGGGCTTTCCCGGACGCGTTCATGTGACTGTGCTCTACCGCCTGACCGACGCGAACGAACTCCAGCTTGAATACAGCGCGAAAACCGACAAGGTGACTCCCGTCAACCTTACAAATCATAGTTATTTCAATCTCAGTGCCTCCAAAGACATCCTAAGCGAGGTGCTTCTGCTCAACGCCGAGAAATACACGCCGGTTGACGCAACCTTGATTCCGACCGGCGAACTGGCTCCGGTGAAAGGAACGCCACTTGATTTCACCCATCCGACGGCCATCGGCGCACACATTGCGGAGATGAAGGGAGACCCGGGAGGATACGACCACAATTTCGTGCTGAACTCGGAAGCGGGCAAGCTGAAGATGGCGGCCCGCGTTTTCGACTCGTCCTCAGGCAGAGAGATGGAGGTTTGGACGACCGAGCCGGGCGTGCAATTTTATTCCGGAAATTTTCTCGATGGAACCATTACTGGCAAGCGGGGACTCGTATATGGAAAACATTCGGGTTTCTGTCTCGAGACCCAGCACTTTCCCGATGCAATAAATCAGCCTTCATTTCCAACCGTGATTTTGCGCCCCCCAGAGGTCTATAGCAGCCGCACGATCTACAAGTTTTCGGTGCGCTAAAAGTAGATTGGCGTCCTGCTTTGGGTACAACCTGACCCCAGAACCGGCTTGACAAAGCTAAAGTCCCGGCGTAAAACCACAAGGCGGTGACGTAAACGTTTACGCTCTTACTCGTCCATTTTGGCAAAGGGAAGTCTCGGTGATACGATGCAACGGGAAATCCATCCATGAACGTTCCCCTGGCGCTCTTTGTTACGCCTCATCTTGTACATCTTTCGACCGTCGACGCCGTCATCATCGTTTTCTACTTTGTATTAGTCCTGGCCATCGGTTTCTACCTGAAGCGGCGCGCTAATACCAGCGAAGATTACTTCCTCGCCGGACGCGAGATGACCGCCTGGATCGCCGGCCTCAGTTTTCTCTCCGCCAATCTCGGCGCGCTCGAACTGATGGGGTGGGCCGGCGCCGCTTACCAGTACGGAATCCTCGCCGCGCACTGGTATTGGATCGGCGCAATCCCAGCCATGCTCTTTCTCGGACTGGTGATGATGCCGTTTTATTACATCTCCAGAACGCATTCCGTCCCGGGCTATCTTAAACTTCGTTACGGAGAGTCGAGTCGCGCCCTGTCCGCCATTTCCTTCGCCTTTATGACGGTGTTGATGAGCGGCATCAACATGTATTCGATGGCGCTCGTCATGAAGGTAGTGCTCGGATGGGACATCAACTTCAGCATCCTCGTCTCGTCGATCACGGTGGCCATTTACGTTGGCCTCGGCGGACTGCGCTCCGCCATCTTCAATGAAGTGCTGCAATTCGTTCTTATCTGGGCGGGAGCTCTGCTGATCCCCATCCTCGGCTTGATCGAAGCCGGCGGGTGGCACAACCTGTGGGCGCAGATTACGCGCAACGCCTCCGCTGAATACGTCCATCTCTGGAGCACGTTGGGATCGTCCAATTCGAACCCCATGGGCATTCACTGGACGGGCATCGTGTTTGGCCTGGGCGCGATCATCTCCTTTGGCTACTGGACGACCGACTTCCTGGTGGTGCAGCGCATACTCTCCGCCAAGGACCTGCGTGCGGCCAAGATGGCGCCGGTGATTGGCGCCGCGTTCAAGATGTTCGTTCCCTTCATTGTGATTCTTCCCGGCCTGATCGGTATTGCGGTGCTGCCGATGAAATTGGTAGGCGAAGGCGCGGCGGTCGCGACCGGAGGCCATAGCTATAACGAAGTTCTGCCCCTGCTCCTGGCGCGTTATTGCGGGCCCGGCCTGCTCGGCCTGGGCATCACCGCGCTGATGGCCGGATTCATGTCGGGCATGGCAGGAAACGTCAGCGCCTTCTCCACGGTTTGGACCTACGACATTTACAACGCCCTCTTTCACAAGAATGCCGACGATCAACAACTCGTCCGCATGGGGAGATGGTCCACGATCGGCGGTGTCGCAATCAGCGTCGGGACCGCTTACCTGGTCATCCACTTCCTCAGCATCATGGATTACGTGCAGGCGCTCTTCAGCTTTTTCATTGCTCCTTTGTACGCGACCGTGCTGCTCGGAATGCTGTGGAAACGCGCAACCGCCGCCGGAGGTTTCTGGGGCTTGCTCGCGGGTACGCTTTCGTCGATCGCGATGTGGGCGTGGGTGAAGGTCGATCCCTCGGCGCTACGTTATGTAGCGATGTCTCCCAACGCCCGAGACATGGCTGAAAACATGTATCGCGCGCTCTGGTCTTGCCTGCTTTGCGCCCTGGTCACGGTGGTGGTCAGCCTGGCGACGACTCCCAAGCCGGCCAGCGAACTTAAGGGATTGGTATACGGCGAAACCGACATACCATCAGAGGGGGACCTACCCTTCTATCAGCGCCCGATATTCTGGGCGGCCCTGGTCGCGGTGGTTTTAATCGCGCTGAATATTCTGTTCTGGTGAGGGGACATGCATTCGGAAGGTTCGATCTCGATCTGGTTTTTCATCGGCATCTCCCTGCTCGGCAATGGCTTGCTGATTTTGGGAGCGGGCATTTACGAATGGGCGCATCCACCAGTTCAACCGGTGGTTTTGTTTTCGCTCCACGCCAATCTATGGTGGGGAGCAGTGTTAGCAATGGCAGGAGCGGCTTACTGTTACTATTTTCGTCCGGAAGCGTGAATGCGAATCGGGTGATCGGGTTATCTGAAAACCCACAAGCCCGAGGTTTTCAGATCACCCGATGACCCGATCACCCAATGGCAAAGGATTTACATGTCACGTGACGAAGACCAGAATCGCAAAGGAAAGAGGTTAATGACCTTCGGCCTGATCGTCGGGAACCGCGGCTTCTTTCCCGACCATCTGGCGAAGTCTGGCCGCGAGGAAATGCTGGCGGCGCTTACGCTCGCCGGAATCGACGCGGTAGCTCTCGGTTCCGACGAAGGCAAATTCGGCTCGGTCGAGACTTACGAGGAGGCAAAACGCTGCGCCGCCTTGTTTCGTAAGAATGCGGACCGGATCGACGGCGTCATCGTCAGCCTGCCCAATTTCGGGGATGAGCGTGCCATCGCCGATACGCTGCGCCTCGCGCGCCTGGATGTACCGGTGCTGGTGCAGGCAACTCCAGACGATCCGCTGAAGATGACGATCGCTTTTCGCCGCGACAGCTTCTGCGGCAAGATGTCGGCCTGCAACAATCTGCGCCAGTACGGAATCCCGTACTCGCTGACCAGTTCGCACACGGTCGCTCCCGACTCGCCGGAATTCCGGCACGACCTGCAATCTTTTGCCGCAGTCTGCCGCATTGTCAACGGCTTGCGCAATCTCCGCATCGGCAGCATCGGAGCGCGTCCCGCCGCCTTCAACACCGTGCGCTACAGCGAAAAACTTCTAGAGGCGAATGGCATCACGGTCGAGACCATCGACCTCTCCGAGATTCTGGGACGCATCGCGCGCCTTGCCGATGCCGAAGCCAGCGTGCAAGCGAAGTTCGCCCAGATCCTCCAGTACGTCCCGACCAGTGGCGTGCCGGAAGCGGCGCTCCTCAAGATGGCCAAGCTAGGCGCGGTCATCGATGGCTGGATGAAAGCGCGCGACCTCACGGTGAGCGCCGTGCAGTGCTGGACGGCGCTCGAAGAATATTTCGGCGTTGTTCCCTGCACGATCATGAGCATGATGAGCAATGATCTGATCCCCAGTGCCTGCGAGGTGGACGTCTGCGGCACGATCAGCATGCACGCTCTGCGCCTGGCCTCGGAAACCCCAAGCGCGCTGCTCGACTGGAACAACAACTACGGCGACGACCCCAACAAGGCCGTCTGCTTCCATTGCAGCAATCTACCGAAGCATTTCTTCCAGGATGTGCGCATGGACTTCCAGGAAATCATTGCCGGCACTGTGGGCAAAGAGAACACCTTTGGCACGTGCGTGGGCCGCGTGAAAGCGGGCGCGATGAGTTTTGCCCGCTTCTCGACCGACGACCAGGCGGGAGTCATCCGCGGCTATGTCGGAGAAGGCGCATTCACCAATGACGCGCTCAACACTTTCGGCGGAGCCGGAGTAGTGGAGATTCCTGAGCTGCAAAAGCTTCTGCACTACATCTGCGAAAACGGCTTCGAGCATCACGTGGCCGCGAACTTCTCCACCGTAGCCGCCGCCACGCACGAAGCCGCTACGCGCTATTTGGGGTGGGCCACCTACTGGCACGGGCGGGGTGGAGTGGGATGCTGAAAGCGGGATGGCCAGCACGACCCGGACTCGTCTGAACTTACGAGGGTGCTCCTTCCAAGCTACGCTGGGGCGGGCCCGCTACGATAACGCTGTTGGCACAGCGTAGTCGGTTCTCATACGTCCTGATATGTCGCAGAGCGCCGGATAAATCCTGCGATAAGTGCGATAGGCCTGGTCAAGAATTGCGGCATTCGCCGCATCGGGAGGAATCATTAGCGCGGTTTTCACGACTGCCTCGCAAGCCTCGTCGACCGACCGCCAGGCGCCCGCTCCCACTCCCGCGAGGATAGAGGCTCCATAGGCAGCGCCCTCTTCGGCCTGAACGACTTCGACGGCGTGTCCGTAAACGTCGGCCTGAATCTGCCGCCACAGGGGAGATCGCGCGCCGCCGCCGCCAAGGCGAATGCGCTCAATGGGCACTTTCATCTTGCGAAAAATAGTGAAGCTGTCGCGCAGGCTGAAGGCGATGCCTTCCAAAATGGCGCGGATCACGTGGGCGCGCGTGTGTGTGGCTGAAAGGCCAATCAGTGCGGCGCGCGCGTTCGGATCGCAATGCGGGGTGCGTTCACCCATCAGGTAGGGCGCCCACAACACGCCGTCGGAACCGGCCGGCGCGGCGGCCGCTTCCTCGCACAAGCGCTCGTAGGAAACCGGCTCACACCCACCTTTGCCTGAATTTTCTCGCGCGAACTGATCGCGAAACCAGCGCAGGGAAAGTCCGGCGGCCTGAGTCACTCCCATTACATGCCAGCGTCCCGGAATCGCGTGGCAAAAAGTATGAATTCGCCCTTTCGGATCGAGCGTCGGCGAGTCCGTGGCCGCAAACACCACGCCCGATGTGCCGATGGTCGCGCTCACCATTCCCGGTCGAGCGATGCCCATGCCGACCGCTCCCGCGGCCTGATCGCCCGCGCCCGCGATGACGCGTGTTCCCGCTTCCAGGCCCGTGGCTGCCGCTCCAATGGTGGACACGCGCCCGCAGATTTCTGGCGACTCAAACAATGACGGAAGCAGGTGCCGGTCGATTCCGGCGCGGCTCAAAACTTCCCCCGACCACCGGCGCTGGGCCACATCGAGCAGCAGCGTCCCCGAAGCATCCGCCATATCGATGGCGCGCTCGCCCGTAAGTTGGAAGCGCACGTAATCTTTCGGCAACATGACATGCGCAACCCGCTCCCAGTTTCGCGGTTCGTTCTCTCGTACCCAGAGCAACTTGGTGAGGGTGAAATTGGTGAGCGGAGGATTGCAGGTGAGTTGGATCAGACGATCGACGCCGAACAGATCGGAAAGTTGCTCAACCTGCGGCTCGGTGCGCTGGTCGCACCAGATGAGCGCGGGCCGCACGACTTCGTCCTGGGCATCAAGCAGAACCGCGCCATGCATCTGCCCGGAGAATCCGATGCAGGCGATTTCATCTCGACGGGTTCCCGAGGCGTCGAGCGCAGCCTTAATGGCCACCTTGCAGGCGCGCCACCAATCGCGCGGATCCTGTTCGGCCCATCCCACCAGCGGCGAGGCGAAGGCAGCGTGCTCTTCCGTACCCGAGGCGACCAGGCGCCCGTGTTCGTCCATGATGAGGGCGCGGGTTCCGCCGGTGCCGATATCGATCCCGAGGAACTTGATACGCCCTCCATTCAGAGCTGGCCGGGGCAAAGCCCAGTCACGCCACAATCCGTCAGTCCCATGAGTCATTTTCATGACTCAAAACGCTAGCCGAAGTATTCGACCATGTCCGGCGCCGAGCTCTGCAGGCGCATCGCCCTTTGCGGACTGGACTCCAGCGATTGCCGCTGCAGAAAAAAGTCAAGGTTGCCGCGCATCACCAGGTGCGGCGCCAGCGTTACCTGAAACGATGGGCACGCGCCCTCGGCCAAAAATTCGTGGAGCACCCGAAATGCCATCCGCCCCTGAGTACGGGGCCGTTGATAAATGGTCGCCGCCACCGCTCCCGATCGGATTTCCGGCACGAGCGCGGGAAACAGATCGGTCGTGATGAAAGTAATTTTGTCCAGCATTTCCGCATCGCGCGCCGCATTCAGCACCGGGATCGATGCTTCGGTCGTCACATAGACTCCAGCGAGGTCCGGATGCTTCTCAAACAGGGCGCGGCTTTTGTCGTAGGCCTCGGACTCGATGTCGTGATCCTCAATCGTCTCCTGCAATTGCATTCCGGGATGCAAACGCAAAAGGGTGGTGGCGAAGGCCTTGTGCTTCTCGGAGTGTTCGGTAATCGCCATCGAACTCATGGTGACGGCTACTTTTCCCTGGCCGTCGAGAAAATTTCCCATCAAGTCGGCCGCCAAAGACCCACTCGCGAGGGTGTCGATCGAGACCACCGCCAGGCGGCCCGTATTGGGCGCGTCGGTAGCCACACACACAACTGGAATATTGCTGCGCGAGGCTCGCCTCATCCACGAATTCAAATTCTGAGGGCGGCTGGGAAAGGTAATAATACCGTCCACTCCGGCCTTGAGGGCTGCCTCGAACGCCTCCTCTTCGCCTTCGCCCAACCTCGGATTGGTTCGAAACTCAATACTCACGTTCTCCATCAGCAGAGCCCGCGCCTCTTCATTGATGCCAGCGCGCACTTCGTCCCAAAATGAGGTCGTTCCCTGCAAGGTATTCACCGAAACCCGCAGACTTCGTTTCGAAGATAGATAACGCGCAGCCAGATTCGGACGGTAACCCAGGGTCTTGGCCATTTGCTGGACTCTGGACTTGGTCATCGGGCTGACGCCCTGATGATTGTGCAGGGCGCGATGGACGGTGCCGGTCGAAATTCCCAGCGCTTCCGCGATGTCCAGGAGCTTGGTTTTTCTAATCATTGCGGCGCCGTTACGGCTTTGCTATCGTGGTCGAACTCGGCTAGGATATTCCATTTTTGGTAAGAAGTACCGCAAAAAGCGTAAAAAGTCCGTAAACGTTAACGAACCTAACTTGGAAGTACTTTGTTGTCAATAAGATTGTTGTCAAAGTTTCGTAAATGAATGTCAGTTGAGAGAAGCAAACGCTGTTCGTGACGCGACCATGACCAGAGAGGCAAAACATCGAGAACCGATTGACTCGCATCGTCCCCGAAGTCTCCGGGGAACGATCGCGATCCCGCTGTGGGCGGCGCTCCTTGTCTTAGCGGCATTCACACAGCCCACGCGAGACAGTGCTTCGGGCGACGCTATGGCCGAGCACTACCGGGCCGCCCAGAAGGCGCTTACCTACAGCGGTACCTCGGTGGCCAAGAGCGAATATCAGCAATTTATCTCGGTCGCTCTTCGGCGGCTTGCCAGCCGTCGCGCCGCCGCCGGCGATCTGTCAAGATCGATTGCGTTATTGGAGGAAGCCATCTCGCTCACGCCGGATGACCTCGACTTGGTCCTGGACTACCTTGGCGCCTGTCGTGACTCCGGCGAGCTGCCTAAGGCAAAAACCGCCGCTGAAAGAGCGCTGGCCGCGCGACCCAAATTTGCAAAGCTGCATCTGGAACTGGGCCGCACTCTCTCTGCGTTGGGCGAAGACCTCGCCGCGACGGAGCACCTGGACCAGGCCGCCGCACTCGATCCCAACTTTGAGAACGGTTATGCACTGGCGAAGGAATATCTGAAACGCAGGGATCCCGAGCGCGGCGCAAAAATATTCGCCGAGATGAAGGCTGGGCTCGGAGATTCTCCCGCCCTTCACCTCGAGTTCGGCAGGGCCTATAGCGAGGCTGGCTATCCCGAGCGTGGCATTGCGGAGTTCAAGCTGGCGCTGGCCGGGAACGAGAGAATACGCGGCGGACATTATTCACTTGGCGCCGCATATCTTCTTGGTCTCGGCAACGTCATGCAAAGCCAGGCCGAGGCGGAATTTGGCCAGGAACTGAAATATTATCCGGACGATCCTCTCAGCCTTTATCAACTGGGCAACCTCGAGCTCAACCGTCATGAACTAAAGGCTGCGGAAGGACACCTGAACAAGGCGCAAACCCTCGATCCGCGCAATCCCGACACGAATCTGCTGCTGGCGCAAATCTACAATGAAACTGGGCGTTCCGCCGAGGCGGAGGCCGCGCTCAGAAGGTCAATCTCTTATACGCGGGACGTTGCCCGAAATAACTATCAGGTACAGCGTGCGCACTACTTAGATCGGAAGAGCACACGTCTGAACTCCAGTCACTGACCAATCTCGTA
>OCTA010002493.1_pt1 | contig 16669 bp, 15 predicted proteins | sample 1538991 | NCBI WGS metagenome assembly OCTA01 (sample SAMEA3539302, study PRJEB22396) | soil metagenome | biome: tundra; feature: field; material: soil | place: USA | collected 2010-05 | depth 0.15 m | reverse complement strand
CGTCCCGGACACCCTATGGGCGACCGACGCGAGCGAGGGATGGACCGAAGAGGGCCGCTGCGCGGTGTTCGTGATGATCGACCACGCCTCAGGTGAGGCGTGGTCGATGCGGGACTGCGGATGGATCGCTTCGCCGCTGCCGACCTGCTGCGGGAGGTCACCAGCGAGCGCTTCGGGTCAGCCGAGCAGGCAGTCGCGGCCGGGCTCACGCTGCGCTATGACGGCGGGTCGTGCTTCCGCTCCGAGCACTACCAGGTCGAGATCGACCACCTCGGGATCGCCCGCAGCCCGGCCTACCACTACGAGCCCGAGACCAACGGCTGCGCGGAGAAGTTCATCCAGACACTCAAGGAGCAGGTGCTCTGGATCGAGCGCTTCGACACCTTCGAGCAGCTCAGGGCCGCCGTCAGGAAGTTCACCGTCACCTACAACCACGAGTGGCTACTGGAGCACCACAGCTACCGCACGCCACTCGAAGCACAACACACCCCGCCGCGCTCACCCAGGCAGCAGTGGCATGATCAGCTTGTTCACCAAAGTGTCCGGTGAACCGGGGCCGGGGCCATCAAGTCGTCCGGCGCCTACTCCGCGTCGAACGCGAGAGCGAGCCAGGAGCCGGGGAGGACTGTCGCAGGTCGTCCGGACCGAGCGTCTGGAGCGAAGCTCAGCGGACGCTTGCAAATCGCACAAAGCGCCAGCGGTGGGCGGCGGATGCAACCTATTCGAGGCCGGGCTGAGGCTGCTCGGTGGACGAAGTGCGTGCGAGGTGACGACACGTGAAGAGATGCGCCAATAAGTCCACCGATCTCAAGTCTTCGTCGTCGAGAGTCGATCCCGAACCATGGGGCAACGTCCGCACGGAAGGTCAATTGGCGCTCAAGGTGTGATCATTGGCCAGGATCAGCGGGAGGCGCATGCCTTCGGTGACTCACCGATCCCCCGCTGGCCGCGTGGCTTTATGGGAGCGTGCGTTGGCGCAGTCGCCTTTCTAGGCGTGTTCCTTGTGTGGCTGGCGCTGACTCTGGGCGGCAAACACGTGACGCTGCGGGTCGACAACCTCGCCCAGCTCGTGGCTCCGCTCGGCGCCGCGATCGCATGTCTCACGCGCGGACGACGCGAGTCGGGGCGCAGCCGGCGCGGGTGGACGCTGCTCGGCGCCTCGGCGCTGTCGTGGGGCCTGGGGCAGGCGGTATGGTGCTATTACGAGCTGGTGCAGGGACGGGAAGTTCCGTTTCCCTCGATGGCTGATCTCGGCTACCTGCTGGCGGTACCGCTCGCGCTTGGTGCGATCCTGGCGTTCTTCTCTCCTCCTGTGGGTTGGACCTCGCGGGTGCGAGCCATGGTCGACGGCCTGATCGTCGCCGCCTCGTTTCTACTGATCAGCTGGGAGACGGCCCTGGGCTCGGTCTACCGGGGGGGTCAGGGCGGTCCGGTAAAGCAGGCAATCGCCCTTGCATATCCGCTCGGCGACGTGATGATCATCTCCGTGGTGGTGCTCGTCGCTGGGCGAAGTCGGTCTGTCGCACGGCTGCCGCTGGTTTGGATCGGTGCCGCGCTGGTCGCCCTCGCGGTGTCCGACAGCGCGTTTGCCTACCTCACCCAGATGGGAGATTACGCGACCGGCAACCCAGTCGACGCCGGTTGGGTGGCCGGCTATCTGATTCTCCTCCTCGCTGCACTCAAACCGTACTCAGGCGTCCCTGGCGTTGAGCGGCGTGGCCAGAGGGAGCGCACGCTCCTGCCCTACATCCCCGTCCTGATTGCACTCTGTCTCGTTGGCGTTCGGGCTGCGCGAGGCAGCGTGCTTGAAGGCTTTTTGCTCTGGAACGCGCTCGCGCTGTTCTTCATCGTCGTCGTACGTCAGGTGCTCACACTTCGTGAGAACCGCTCTCTCACGCACGATTTGGAGACCAAGGTTCAGGAGCGCACCCACGAGCTGCGGAGTAGCGAGCGCCGGTTCCGATCACTGATCCGCAACGCGTCAGACGTGGTCTGCATCGTCGAGCACGACGCGGCCGTACGCTATGTGAGCGCCTCGATCGAGCGGATGTTCGGGTGGGGTCCAAATGCCCTCAAGAACGGCAACCTGCTCGACATCCTGCACTCGGACGACGCGCCGCGGATGCTCGCGTTCATCGCCTCGATCGCGGGCCAGCAGAACGGTCAGCCGCTGATGGCCGAGTTTCGCCTGCGCCACTTCTCGGAAAGCTGGCGCGATGTCGAAGTGTTCGGAACGAACCTTGTCGAGGACGAGGCGGTCCAAGGCCTAGTACTCAACATCCGGGATATCAGCGAGCGCAAGGCGTTCGAGGCCGAGTTGGAGCATCAGGCCTTGCATGATCCCCTGACTGGCCTGCCTAATCGAGTTCTATTCCGCGACCGCGTCGAGCAGGCTCTCGCGGGCCAGCGCCGTGACGGCGGGGGGGTCGCGGTCTTGTTCTTCGATATCGACGATTTCAAGAACGTGAACGACAGCCTCGGACACACGGTTGGAGACAGTGTGCTGCAAGAGGTGGCTCGGCGGCTGGATGAATGCCAGCGGGCGGTCGACACCGCCGCGCGCATGGGGGGCGACGAGTTCGGCGTCCTGGTCCGGAGCTTCAAGAGCGAGACGGACGTCGTCGAGATCGCCGAGCGGGTGATGAGCGCACTCTCCACCTCCGTGCCGGTCGACGGCAGACAGATATCGATCCGTCCCAGCATCGGGATCGCTTTCGGGAGCGATGACGCGCGAGCCCACTCGGACGCCGACCAGCTACTGCGCGACGCGGACGTGGCGATGTACATGGCCAAGGAGCAAGGCCGGGGCGGTTACCAGATCTTCCAGCCCGAGATGCATTCCCGGGCGCTCGCCCGACTTGAGCTGAAGGCCGATCTCGAGCGCGCGCTGGACGCCGGGGAGTTCACGCTGCGCTACCAGCCGATTATGGATCTCGCCAGAGCTGATCTGGCCGGCATGGAGGCGCTTGTAAGGTGGGAGCACCCCTCCCGCGGCACCGTGCCCCCTTTGGACTTCATACCGCTGGTGGAGGACACGGGCCTGATAGTGCCGCTTGGGCACCACGTCCTCACGCAAGCGTGCAAGTGGGCCGCACATATGCAGCAGGCGTGTCCTCGCGATCCACCGCTATGGGTCTCGGTCAATGTCTCGGCTCGCCAGCTGCAACGGGAGGAGTTCGTCGATGAAGTGAGCGGCGTCCTGGAGCAGGCCGCGATTGCGCCGAGTAGCCTGATTCTCGAGCTGACGGAGAGCGTGGCGATGAAGGACACGGAGGTGTCCATCCGTCGCATGGACGCCCTACGCGCACTAGGGGTCCGACTTGCCATCGACGACTTCGGGACGGGCTACTCGTCCCTGAACTATGTCCGCCAACTTCCGGTCGACATTCTGAAGATTGATCGGTCCTTCGTGGCAGATCCCAGCCCAGAGGTCGCCGAGATGACCGCAGCGATAGTACGACTCGCCGAGATCTTCAAGCTCCAGGTAGTCCCCGAGGGCATCGAGACCGAGGTACAGCTAAAACATCTCCAGGAGATGCACTGCGCCTTCGGACAGGGGTTCTACTTCGCCAAGCCGCTCTGCGACGACGAGATCCTGTCCATGGCGCTTGAGCAAGGCGTCCCAGCTGGGCGACCACAGGATCGAGCCAGAGATAACATCACTGCAAGAGCTTCGATCCATTCTGGCTGAGCGCCGCCGAGGCTGTGTGTGCCGGAGTGGTGATAGACCCAGACCGACGGTTTGAGACGGGCCCCGGCGTGTTGAACGCGACCCCGTAATACTCGCGGCCGGGGTTGCGCGACATCAGATCAACGGCGCGACCGTCATCCGTATCCAGCAGCCACGCGTGTTGGCAGACAAGGTCGAACTCCGCGTCGCACGCCACGCCCTCGTAGCGAGCGTGTCCGACACACTGGATACGTGCGCGAACTTGCGAGCGAGACCACTTTAGGCGCGCTCAGTGCGCGAGCGCGTGCTCCAGGAGCGGCGCGAGCTCCGCGGCGCTGAGCTGCCCGCCGGCGCCGCAGGCCCGGGCGGCGAGCAGCAGGCTGCCGCCCACGGGGGCCATCTCCACGGTGCCCACCTCGGCCTGGGGAGCGCATGCATGGACGGCCTGCGTGAGCGGCCCGACGAACAACGGGCCGGCCTTGAAGGCGCTGCCGATCAGCCCCACGGGGAAGGAGCCGGCGCCCTGGGCAGCGTCATCCGCCAGCCCAGTCTGGCGGATGACGGCGGCGACCTGCTCGCCCAGCTCGCGCGCGCCGCGCTGGAACAGCTCGCGCGCGACCGCGTCGCCGCGCTCGGCCAGCTTGGCCGTCTCGATGGCAAAGGCCGCGATCTCGCCCTTGGTGAGCGGCTTGGAGTAGACGCGGGCGGCGAGCGCCTCCACGCTGTCCATCCCGAAGAACGCGGGGGCGGCGTCGCTCAGCGCGGTCTGCGGGCCGGAGGACTCGCGGTCGCGCAGCGCCGCCTTGATCGACTGGACCCCGAGCCAGTAGCCCGAGCCCTCATCCCCCAGCAGGTGGCCCCACCCCCCCGCTCGCCACGCGCGCCCTCCGGGGCCGACGCCGAAGACGTTGGAGCCGGTGCCGGAGATCACCGCCACGCCGGGTCCGGCGCCCGTGGCGGTGGCCCACGCCCCGACCACATCGTTGACCACGATCCACGCGTCCCGGCCGGCCGCGCGCACGTGCTCGGCCACCGCGTCGGTGTTCGTTCCGGCGACTGCGAGCACGGCCGCGGCGAGTTGATCGGCGCCGACGGCGGCCTTGGCGATCGCCTCGTCGGCGGCGCCCAGCAGCGCCCGCACGGCTGCCTTGGCGCCGACGGCATCCTGGTTGCTGGGTCCCCCATGCGCCAGGTGCAGGACGCGCGCTTGCAGGTCGAGGACCGCGGCGAGCGTCTTGGTGGCACCACCGTCGATCCCCATCACAAAGCGGGCGCCCGCGTGGGGGCCGGGATCTGTCAACGCCGCGGGCAGCGCCACGAGCGGGTCTCGCCTCATCGCGGGATCCTCCCAGGAATCCCCGGGTGGGGATAGGATCGGCTCAATGGCCAGCTCGGCGGTCTTCCCAGCGGCGCGCATGCGCACAGGCATGTATGAGTCCTTCTACCTGCGCGCCGTCTCCCCCGATGAGCCGGTGGGGGTGTGGATCCGCCACACGGTCCACAAGGCGCCCGGGCGCCCGGCCCGGGGATCGGTCTGGTGCGCCGTGTTCGACGCACGTCTGGGGCGACCGTTCATGCACAAGCTCACGAGCGAGCGGCTGACGGTTCCCGCGGGCGGCTGGATCGCCGTCGGCGAGAGCGCCCGGATGGGCCCCGGCGAGGCGGAGGGGAGCTGCGGCGAGGCGCGCTGGTCGCTGCGCTTTCACACCGAGGAGGCGGAGCTGGAGCACCTCTCCCCGCACTGGCTCTACCGGGCTCCGCTGCCGCGCACCAAGCTCACCAGCCCAGCGCCGGCCGCCAGTTTCGACGGCGTGCTGGAGCTGCCCGGACGGGACGCCATCGCGCTGCGCGGCTGGCGCGGCATGGTCGGGCACAACTGGGGCTCCGAGCACGCCGAGCGATGGATCTGGCTGCACGGGATCTGCTTCGAGCAGGATCCCGGGGCGTGGCTGGACGTGGCGCTGGGACGACTGAGGCTGGCCGGGCGGATGACCCCGTGGGTGGCAAACGGCGCGCTGTCCCTCGGCGGGCGGCGCTATCGCGTGGGCGGACTGGGAGCACGCGGACTGCGCGTGGCAGAGAGCGCGCAGGGCTGTGAGCTGCGGCTGGCGGGCGAGCGCGGCCTGACGGTGGAGGGCCGCGTGGGGGTCCCCGCGGAGACGGCCGCCGGCTGGCGCTACGCAGACCCCGACGGCGGCGAGCACGACGTGGTCAACTGCTCGATCGCCTCGGTGGAGCTGACGATCCGGACACCCGAGGGCGCGGCGCCGATCAGCCTGAGCAGCGCGCACGGCGGCGCCTATGAGCTGGGGATGCGCGAGCGCGACCACGGTGTGCCGATCGCCCCGTTCGCCGACGGCTGAGCGCGTCCTTAGGCGGGGCTTAAGCCTGGTCGGCAAGCTTTCCCGGAGGCGCTGGCGCGGTTTGGCGTCTGAGGCCAAGAGCCGGCCCAGGACGCCCAGCTTCAACAGCCCGCCGAACTGATGACAGCGACAAGACGAAACACCAAGCGGACGGTGATGCTGGGCATCGCCGTCGCGGCGGTGCTCGCGGGCGTGAGCGTGGCGATCCTCACCTCCAGCGCACACAAGCACGCGCACGTCAGCCTCACGGCCGCGGTGCGCGTGGCCAGGCGTGGAGATCTGGCCGCCGCGGGCCGCTACCTGGGTCTGAGCGCGAAGCAGCTGCGCCGCGAGCTGCGGGCGGGCAAGACGCTCGCCGGCCTCGCGCGGGCGAGCAGCGGCCGCTCGTCGGCGGGCCTCGTGGATGTGCTGGTGAGCGCGAAAACCGCCAGGCTCGACGCGGCCGTGGCCACGGGAAGACTGACCAGGGCACGGGCGAATGCGCAGCTGGCAAAGCTCCAACAGCGCGCCGGCACGGAGATCCACCGGGCCCACCTGCTGGGGCTTGGCCCCGGCACGGGGATCGTCGCGGTGTCAGCCCGCTACCTGGGCGTGAGCAGGCGTCAGATCCTCGTTGAACGGCGCGCGCAGCGCTCGCTGGCCCAGGTGGCAGCCGTACGCAAGGGCAAGTCCGCCGCCGGGCTGATCAACGCGCTGGTGGCGGCCAGGAAGGCCAACCTCGCCGCGGCCCTATCCGCGAGCAGCCTGCGGCGAAGCGAGCGGGCCCTGGCCGAGCTGCGCAAGCGGATGACCGCCGCCGTGCAACGCGTGCCCACCAAGCACGCCTAGCTCGCGTGGCTCCGTGGCGCCCGCCCGGCGCCGCGGCGGGCGCTGCGGTCGGCGCCTCCGTCGCTGCGGTCGGCGCCTCCGTAGTTGACCGCGGGACTCTGCGGGGTGCGACGGACTGCGCCCGCAGCAGGCGAGCGTAGCCTGATGCACAGACCGCCGGTACTCCCCCGGTTCCGGCGGCCGTGACAGCACCCCTCCCGATAGCGGCCCTCCGTCCCCCCCACGCCCGACGCGCTCTCCGCGTGTGGGGCGGAGGGCGCTTCGGGTCGGCTATGAGCGCATCGAGGAAACGTCGTGTCGTGCCTTCCGTCATGCGCCCGAGAGGATTCGAACCTCCGACCTTCGGTTCCGTAGACCGACGCTCTATCCAGCTGAGCTACGGGCGCAGAGGGTCGTACTGTAGTTGGCCTCGCTGGGCTCGCGCTCGCGGCCTCGCGTGCGTCCCTGCCTGCGCCCACTGGCTGGAGACGGAGGACTACAAGTCCACGGTCAACGGAGGCGGCGTGGAAGCGATCCGGCCCTAGCTCGACTCGCGCCCGCCCCGGACGCCTGCGCCACCGACGAGAGTGAAGAAGGGAACGGGCGCCAGCGGCGCCCGTTCCCAACGTCGTTACGGCTATGGGCTATTTGACCCAGGTGAGGTTGCCGCCGGTGTTTTCGTCCCTGACGCCACCAGTGAGCTTTCCTTCTTCTCCGGTTTCTTCGGTTTCTTTCGCTTCTTTCAATTCAGTGTTTTCTTTCGGCCCAGTGCACGGCCATCCGACCGCCGTGTATTTCAAGCCACCCATAACGGTGTAGAGGTTCAGCCTGTCTTGACCGTTGGGGAATTTTTTGTTGCCGAAGTAGGCTTCGTCTCCGAAGACGAGCGCTCCGGCCAAACTGGCCTGCGGTTCGATGACATATTTGCATTTCAGCGATGTCGGGCTGATCGTGATCGCTTGTGTGAGAGTCACCACTCCATCGGCGTTGTACGTCACGTGCTCCGGCGACACAATGACTTTGACGCCATTGTTGAAGGTCGAACACAGGCTGAATTTCGCTTCGTCTTCGAAGGTTTCAGGTTTTCCGAGTTCGACGTTGCCTTTGGTTACGGCTTTGTTGCACGTGACGGTCATCGGCCACACTTTGAATTCTTCCTGCTTGATTACGCCGACGCCTTTGGTCGCTCCGGTTCCACCGCTAGCTTCAAAGTTGCTCGCCGATGCGGATGCCACGCCGATACCCATCGCGGACACCATGGCGGCGACGCCGACTGCCATCCAGAATTTCCTCATTATCTCCTTGTCCACCCTTTCGCCTCATCTGGTGAGGTATGGTCTAGCCGGTTATTCTCCTTGACCTGCGGGCATGCGCCCGCCCCCCTCCGACCTATCCCGGAGGACTTCGACGCGTACCCTAGCACGAACAGGCGCCGAATGGGAGGGCGTCACCGGCGATTTGCGCCTGCCTGGGCCTCGCATTCCTGCCCCGAGCGCGCCCGACAGGATTCGAACCTGTGACCTTCGGTTCCGTAGACCGACGCTCTATCCAGCTGAGCTACGGGCGCAGGGCCCTGAGTCTAGTTGGCCCGGATCGCCGGCGGTGCCCGCAGCGGGACTCGCCGGGTCCCACCGCCGGCGGCTGATGCCGGGCCCCGGCCGTGCGGCGAGGGGCTCGCGCGGCGAGTGGATCTCATCCATCTAGACTCGGGCGGTGCTCTACGTGGCGCTCGGCGGCCTGGCCTGCGTCCTCGCCGGCACCTACTGGCTGCAGGCGCGAGCGGAGTCGCGCGAGCACCGACCCACGGTGCGCAGCGCGCTGCTCTGGAGCGCGATCTGGCTGGCTCTGGGCCTGCTGCCAACGGTGCTGTTCGGGCTCTTCTCAGGCGCTCGCGCGGCCAGCTCCTACGTGACGGTCTATCTGATCGAGCGGGCGCTCTCGCTGGACAACGTGTTCGTGTTCGCCGTGCTGATCGCCGCGTTTGCGATCCCGGGCTCCGACCGCGACCGCCTGGTCTCCTACGGCGCGCTGTCGGCCTTCGCCCTGCGGATCCCCGCGATCGTGCTCGGCGTGGCGCTGTTCGACGCGTCGCATCTGGTCGGCTATGCGCTGGGGGCGCTGTTGATCGTCCTGGCATGGCAGACCGCGCGCGCGGGCAGCGGCGACACACGGCGTCCCAGCCGGATCATCGCCCTGCTGCAGAGACGCCTTCCCGTCAGCGATCACGCGGGGCGGCGCCTGGTGGTGCTCCGCGACGGACGACTGCAGGTGACGCCGATGCTCCTGTGCCTGTTGGCGATCGTCTTCGCGGACATCACCTTCGCGGTGGACTCGATCCCGGCGGCGCTCGCCATCAGCCACGACACGACCCTGCTGCTGAGCAGCAACCTGCTGGCGCTGCTGGGGCTGCCGGCCCTCTTCCGGCTGATGACCGTGGCGCGCGAGCGCCTGCGCTACATGGACGAGACCATCGCCGTCCTGCTCCTGCTGGTCGGCGTCAAGCTGCTGGCCAGCGGCGTCGTGCGCGTGGGCCCGCTGGCGAGCCTGCTCAGCGTGCTGGTGGTGCTGGCCGCCGGCGTCGCCGTCTCGCTGCGGGCGAGCTCCTCTACATCCAGCCCTTGCGCTTGAAGAAGCGCACCAGGAAGACGCACGTGAGCAGCAGGCTGCCCAGCCCGAGCACGAAGAACGTCCATGTGGAGGCGATCCCCCTGTTGACCAGCCAGCCGAAGTTCATGCCGAAGAAGCCCGTGATGAACGACAGCGGAAGGAAGATCGTGCCGACGATCGCCAGCTGCTTCATGACCTCGTTCTGGCGGTTGCTGACGGTCGAGAGGTAGAGGTCGGTGCTGCTGCTGAGCAGGTCGCGGTAGGAGTCGATCAGGTCGGAGATGCGGATCAGGTGGTCGTAGACGTCGCGGAAGTAGTCGCGCTCGTCCAGCTCCAGCCCCGGCAGGTCGGCCAGCTGGTCGATCGAGCGGGCGAACAGATCGCGCTGCGGCGTGACCACCTTGCGCATGGCCACCAGCGTGCGCTTCATGGCGAACAGCCGCTGCAGCTGCTCGTCTGTCGGCCCCGCCAGGATCGCCGCCTCAAGATCGTCGATCTCGTCGTCCATGCTGGCCAGCGGCGGAAAGAAGCTGTCGGTGAGCGCGTCGAAGACGCGGTAGAGCAGGAACTGCTCGCTGTGGAGCACCAGGCCGTCCAGCCTGGAGCGCTGGTCCTCCAGTGCGGGCAACGCGTCCCGATGGAGTGTCACGAGATACTTGCCGGAGATGAACATCTGCACCTCGCGCAGCAGCTCAGCATCGCCGGAGGCGCCCTGGAGCGCGCCGTAGAAGACCAGGAACACGTGGTCCTGGTAGGGGTCCAGCTTCGGCCGCTGCCCGAAGTGCAGCGCGTCCTCCAGCGCGAGCGGGTGAAAGCCGAACAGCTCGCGCAGCCTCTCCACGTCCTCGCCGGTCGGCGCTGTGAGGTCAAGCCAGAAGAAGTGGTCGCGCGCGAGGTGGTCCCTGATGGCGGCCTCATCGATCCTGTCGAAGCACGGCGCCACATAGCTGTAGCCGCTCGTGGCGGCGCGATCGGGATGTTGCGCCTGCGCCTTGCCGACCGTCATCGCGGGCCCTGCGTCCCGCGGCTCGCCGCACCGCGCCACGGCCCGCGCGCCGTGTGCCGCAGGTCGCAGTGGTGCAAGCCGGGTGGATGGTGGCAGGCGCCTTGTGTTCCCACTCCGGGGATTCTCGCACCGACCTCCAACCCGGCGTCCCGTCCGCGTGCGGCGACAGCTCGAGGACCTCCAAGAGTGGATGGACAAGTACCGCAGCATGCTGGAGGAGCGCCTCGACCGGTTCGGGGAGCTGCTCGACCACACGAAAGGAGCGCCGCCATGATCACCGATGGGCAGCAGGCACGGGCCGCGATCCTCACGACGCCGACTGATCGCGAGATCCACATCGAACGGGTGTACGAAGCGCCGCGCGAGCGGGTGTTCGCGGTCTACACCGATCCGACGCTCATCCCCGAGTGGTGGGGTCCGCGCGGCACGACGACTGTCGTCGATGAGATGGACCTCAGGCCGGGCGGGAGCTGGCGGCTTGTCATCCGCAGCCCAGATGGCAGCGAGACCGCGTTCCGGGGGACCTACCGCGAGCTTGCCCCGCCCGAGCGCGTGGTCCAGACGTTCGAATGGGAGGGGCTGCCCGGACACGTGGCGGTTGAAGCCGCAACGTTCGAGGCCCTGGGCGAGCGCACGAAGGTGACCACGGTCGCGCTGTTCCACACGACGCAGGAGCGCGACGGAATGCTCGGTCCGGGAATGGAGCGAGGAGCGAACGAGACCTACGCACGCCTGGACGAGCTGCTGGAGCGGCTCGCCTCCAGCTGAGCGGAAGGGAAGAGGACGTGGAAGACGAAGACCCCCGTGAGCGTCTGCGCAGACCGCTCGGAACCCGGGACCGGCCGCAGTATCGACTCTGACAGCGACAACGTACGCGGCCGGACACGTTTCCGCCATACGTGTGCTCGACCATCGCGGCGAGGCCACGGTTGTACCACTGGAATGCTCAATGCGCCTGTGTCACACACTGGACAGCAGGGTCCAAGGACATCGGTACGCTCAGCGCTGACTTCAACACACTGTCCCAGATCGACGGTCATCTATATTCACATCTCAACAACACTCACTGTTGTGGCTGTAATACGATCCGCACCGTGTGCCCAAGGATCGGCATCAACGGCTTCGGGCGGATGGGCCGCCTGGCGCTGCGCGCCGCATGGGACTGGCCCGAGCTCGCGTTCACGCACGTCAACGAGCTGGGCGGCGATGCGAGCACTGCCGCCCATCTCCTGACCTTCGACTCGATTCATGGGCGCTGGTCCGAAGACGTGCACGGCGACGGCGAGGTGCTGACGGTCAACGGGACGGCGCTCAGCTACAGCAGCGCTGCCGAGCCCGGGAATGTGCCGTGGGGGGAGCTGGGCGTCGAGATCGTTCTCGAGTGCTCCGGCAAGCTCCGCACGCGGGAGCTTCTGGACGCATATCTCCAGCAGGGGGTGCGCAAGGTGATCGTCGCGGCGCCGGTCAAGGAGGGCGCTCTGAACGTGGTGGTCGGGGTCAACGACCACCTCTACGAAGCGCACCGCCACCATCTGTTGACGGCGGCCTCCTGCACCACCAACTGCCTTGCGCCCGTGGTGAAGGTCATCCACGAGGGGATCGGGATCCGGCACGGGTTGATCACGACACTGCACGACATGACCAACACACAGACGCTGATCGACTCCCCCCACAAGGATTTGCGCCGGGCGCGCGCCGCAAGCGTCTCGCTGATCCCCACCACGACCGGGTCGGCCACCGCGATCGGGCTCATCTTCCCAGATCTCGAAGGCAAGCTCAACGGCCTCGCCGTGCGCGTGCCGCTGCTCAACGCATCGCTTACGGACTGCGTCTTCGAGGTGGCTCGGCCGACGACGGTCGACGAGGTGAACGGGCTGCTCGAAGCCGCCGCCGACGGGCCGCTTGCGGGAATCCTCGGGTACGAGCGACGGCCCCTCGTGTCGGTCGACTTCAGGGACGACCCACGCTCCGGGATCATCGACGCGCCCTCCACCATGGTCACCGACGATACCCAGGTCAAGATCCTCGCCTGGTACGACAACGAGTGGGGCTACGCAAACCGCCTCGTCGAGCTCGCGCGCACAGTCGCACGCAGTCTCTCCAGCGACGAGCGCATCGCTGGCTCCGCCAGCGCGGCCGATGACTAGCAGCACGGCGGCGCCCGCCAGAGACTCCCCACCGCAGCGGCGCGGAGACCTGCGCAACTACGTGCTCGTGACCGGGGCGTACTGGACGGACACGCTCGTCGACGGCGCGATCCGAACGCTGGTCCTCTTCTACTTCGACCGGCTCGGCTACACGCCGCTACAGGTCGCCTCGCTGTTCGTGCTCTACGAGATCGCAGGCATCGTCACGAACCTCGTCGGCGGCTGGCTGGCAACCCGCCTAGGCCTGAAGATCACGCTCTTCATGGGCCTCGCCATCCAGGTCATGGCGCTGTGCATGCTCGGCTTCGCACCGCCATCGCTGCTGGTCGTTCCATACGTCATGGCCTCCCAGGCCCTATCCGGAGTGGCGAAGGACCTCAACAAGATGAGCTCCAAGAGCGCAGTCAAGCTCGTCGTGCCCGAGAACGACCAGTCCTCGCTGTATCGCTGGGTTGCGATCCTGACGGGGTCGAAGAACGCGCTGAAGGGCGTCGGCTTCTTCCTCGGCGGCCTGCTGCTCACCATCTTCGGATTCCAGACCGCCGTTCTGACGCTCGCGACGCTGGTGCTCATCGCCCTCGTAATGACCTCGACCTTGATGCGTGGTCACCTCGGCCGGCCGGACAGGACCGCCAAGCTCACGCAGATGTTCTCCAACAACCGCGCGGTCAACATCCTCGCCGCTGCGCGCGTGTTCCTGTTCGCCGCACGCGACGTGTGGTTCGTCGTGGGCCTCCCGTTCTTTCTCTACTCAGAGCTGCGCTGGACGTTCTGGCAGGTCGGAATCCTCCTTGCCGTGTGGGTGATCGGCTACGGCGCGGTCCAAGCAGCCGCGCCACGCTTCGTTCGCCGCAGGGGCCCAGGACCCGGCGGCGAGCCGGACGGCAGGACCGCGGTCTGGCTGGCGCTCGGCGTCGCGGTGTGTCCCGCCGCGATGGCCATGGCACTGGGCGCACACGTCAACCCGACGATCGCGATCGTCGGCGGCCTAGTCCCCTTCGGCGTCGCGTTCGCGATGAGCTCCGCAGTCCACTCCTACCTCATCCTCGCCTACGCAGACAACGACAAGGTGGCCATGACCGTCGGCTTCTACTACATGGCCAACGCCTGCGGGCGCCTCGCCGGCACCGTCCTATCAGGACTGCTCTACCAGTGGCACGGGCTAGCCGCGTGCCTGTGGGCATCGGCTGGCTTCCTCGTCGCAGCCGGGCTGCTGTCGCTTCTTCTCCCGACCGAGCTCGCAAGGAGCGCGCGACCCACCCAGCTCTCGCGCTCCACCTAGCCCGCTCTTCGATGCTGTTGTGGAAGCCTCGCTCGCATGCCACCGATTGCGCACAGCCCAGAACACCCACGGCATACACCTCGTTTGATGCAGCTCGCAGAGCACAACCGGGGGCTCGCCCCGGTCAGGGAAGCGTGAGGTTGCCGTCCCGATTCGACGGGACGCCGGGATCAGGCGCGAAGTCGAGCGCGACGCAAGGCTCGTCGCCGAGGACCCACGCATCGTGGCCGGGCGGCGCCTCAAACGCATCGCCAGGCCCAACCTCGACCTCCACACCATCGGGCCCGCGAATGATCATCCGGCCCGACACGATGTAGCCAACGTGGGCCGCCGAGCCCTCCTCGGCACGCCGCCGCGCGTGCACGGACCACCTCCAACCTGGGCGATACACGCCACGGCCAACCGTGACGGTCCCGAGAGTAACGAGGTCCCTGCGGCTGTCATCGAGAAACGCGCGCGAGCCGTCCGGTCCTTGAAGGCTCTTGGCGATCACGCTGCTCATGTCCAACCGGATCGTAGGGAAGACTGCATGTTCGACGGCCCTATACGCGGGCGAGCCGATCGTCGGCCGGACTGCCGTCCTGCAGTTCTGGCAAGAGATGCTCGCTCGCTTCGAGCTAGCCACGCCAGGGTCGCCATCGCGCGACTCTCAGCTCAGCGGTGCAAGTTCTCCGCGTTCCAGGCCGTGGCCGAGATCGCACTCACCCCGCCCTCCACCAGCTGCGGGGTCAGGAACGTGCCCGAGGCCGAGCCGACGCCGAGATCACCGTTGACGCTCGACCCCCAGCCCCACACGTTGCCTTCCGTGTCAAGGCCGAGCGAGAAGACGCCGCCGGTCACCGCGCTCACGAAATGCAGGCCCGTGCTCACCGGCGAGAGTTTGTCCACCTGCACCCCGTCGCCGACCTGGCCGGCGTTGTCGTACCCCCAGCCATACAGGGCGCCACCGGGGAGAATCGCAAGGCTCGACCCGTTACTGCCCAGGTCGCCTCCCGTGCTGATCGCAGACGCCGGTCCTGGCAGCACAACATGTGTCGCTGTCCAGATGATCGGTTCGGTAGAGCCGATGCCGATTGCGCCGTGGGCATTATTGCCCCACATGAACACCTGGCCCTTGCCGTCCAGCGCCGCGGACGTGCGCGAGCCCGCGGAGATCTGCACGATGCTCGAGACGCCCGGCACCACGGTCGCGGTTCTCGTGAAGCCGACGCCTTCACCGAGCCCCAGCTCCCCGTAGGTGTTCCTGCCGCACGCCAGGACCGTCCCGGCGGCGGTCAGCCATAGCGTGTGTTCTTCGCCGCCCTGCACCGCCACAACGTTCGCAATACCAGGCACCTGCATCGGTTCGGTGATCTTGAAGTTTCTGCCCGGCACACACAATGAGCCGGAGCCATTTTCGCCCCACACCCACGCGTGCCCCGTCGAGTCGATAGCCATTCCCTCGTTCTTCGCCTCGCCGATCGAGACGATGGTCGCCGGGATGCTGACCTGGACCGGCGTTGTCAGCGAGCTGGTGAGAGTGCCGTTCCCGAGCTGGCCTTTTTCGTTGTTGCCCCACGCCCACACCGTGCCGTCCGAGCGCAGCGCATAGCTGCTCGAATTGCTCGCATCCACGGCTGTCACTTTGCTCAAGCCCGGTACCGCCAGCGGCGTGGTCTGCATGAAGCGTTCCCCGTTGAGATAGGAGCCCGTGCGGGACACGGCGCTACCGAACGCCGGCGCCGCCAGTCCGAGCATGAGGATTGCGACGATCCCTGCGATGTGACGGCGCATCCGACGACCTCCTATTGCTGGTGGCACGATCACCACATTGACGGCAGCGACCTCCGGGCTTGACGATAATAACCCCTCTCGGACCCAGGAGGGTCGAGGTCCTTGATCGGTGTGACGTCGTCCCGCAGCCTCACGCATCGCGGCTAGCGGCTCGAGATCGCGCGACGACCGTAGGCCATCTTCGTGGCTCCACAAAGCCAAGACGGGGCTAACGGGACGACTCTCGAAGCCTGACCCCGCCTGGCAGCGCATGCGGGAGATGCACGCCACGCGCTTTGGACGGTGATACGCGACAGCCCTTGTCCATCATTCCTACCGTGGTAGGATCAGCTTGTGGCAAGCCAAAAGCGCTCGATCTCATTCGATGAGTCCGTACTGCATGAGGCAGAGCAGCGCCTCGCCGGGTCTGGTGGAAGCCTGTCGGCGTTTGTGAACGCCGCCGTCCTGCGCGAGTTGAGAGTCGCGCGCGGGTTGGAGCTGCTCGCCGATGACGACGCACAGTCTGGTGCGGTGTCTCCCGACGTGCGAGCCCGGGTCGCCGCCGAGTGGCCGGCCTGACGCTCGACGCCGGCGCGCTGATCGCCTATGAGCGCAGCGACGAGCGTGTCCGCGAGATTCTGGCGGTCGCGTATGCGCGCGGCCTGGTGCCGACAATCCCAGCCGTTGCGCTTGCCGAGGTGTGGCGCGGCGACGCCAAGGATGCTCGTGTTGCTCGTCTGCTCAAGGCGTGCTCGATAGAGGCCCTGGATGAGCGGCTCGCGCGAGCCGCCGGTCGTCTGCACAGAGCCACCCCGGGGTCGGGCACAGTCGACGCGTGCATCGCTTTCGGAGTCAGCGAGCGCGGCGATGCCATCGCAACCTCCGACCCGGACGACTTGCGCAAGCTTCTCGGACCGGGCTTCACGATCCTGGCGGTATAGAGACGGAGAGGGAGGGATTCGAACCCTCGAACGAGGTTTCCCCCGTTACGCGATTTCCAGTCGCGCCCGTTCAACCGCTCCGGCACCTCTCCAG
>OCTA010002492.1_pt1 | contig 16675 bp, 18 predicted proteins | sample 1538991 | NCBI WGS metagenome assembly OCTA01 (sample SAMEA3539302, study PRJEB22396) | soil metagenome | biome: tundra; feature: field; material: soil | place: USA | collected 2010-05 | depth 0.15 m | reverse complement strand
ATCACCCTCACACTCCCACACGAGCACAACTGACCCAGCAAGTCACCTACGATCATCCACGGAGAGCCAGAATTGGGGGAGTTCGCCCGGACCCGTCGCGAGCACTTGTTGATCGCGACCAAGTTCGGCATTGACGTCACGCCGGGTCGCGCGCGGTCTCAGCCGGGTACAGGGTCCCGTGCGTCGAGTTCTCGAAGCACGCCCCGGCTTGAGCGCCACCGCGCGTGCAAGCCCCAGGACCGGTGGCCGGCGCGGGCGCTGTTCTCTATCTCCAGCCGGGCTACGGACCGTCGGCAGCCCGGGCGAGCCTCGAGCAGAGCCTTCGAGGATGAGATCACCCTCCCGTTGGCCAGGAACGGCACGATCCTCCGCCTCGGCGGGGACGCTCGCTGATCAGGACCTCATCGCTCACGAACGTCTTGCCGCCACCGGCGGGCTCTCGGGACCCGCGGCGCCCGCCCTGACCGCAGGCAAGCGGTCAGCTCACGCCGCAGCGTACCCCGGCCCTGCACATGCAGCGATTGATAGATCGCTTCGTGCAGATAACGCCCCGACAGTGGGGCGCGGGTGACTGGCGGCATCTGCCACCCTCGCGAAACCACCGGGCGCCCACCGCGGACGACACGCCGGCTTCCGCCGCAGCATCCTCGCTCGACAGGCCGCGGGAGATCGCCACCCAGAACCGCTGACGATGCTCCCGTCGACCAGCCCTCGGACGTCCCGACGACTCATCGCCGGCCGACCAGCTCGATCCGACCCCCGCTTCCGTGTGCTCATCATCACTCCTAACACTCGAGCGTTGCGAGGACCGATTCAATCCGCCCAAGTCGCGCCCGCAAAACATTGGCGCTCCGGTCAGTTTGGGGGTGAGTGTCATCGAGGGAGGGGGATGACGATCCGTGTGCAGCAGAGGTAGATGAGCGCGATCAGCGGGTCGGGGCTGTGGAAGCCGAAGCTGCGGTGGCTGATGAGCCGGATGCGGCTGTTGAGGCCTTCCAGTCGTCCGTTGGTGAGCCCGAGGCGGATCGCGGCGAGGATCCCGTCGCGGTGGCGGCGGATGGTCCGGGCGAGCTTGGTGAACGGCTCCGGCCGCGACCGGGATGCCCAGGAGAGCCAGCTGTCGAGGTGTGCTGGCGCGAGCGCGGGATCGTTGAGCTGGTAGAGCAGTCGCAGCTCTTCCTTGAGCAGGAACGCGCGGCAGAGCGGCCGGTTGGCTTGCTGGACCTCGCCGAGTAGCGCGAGCTGGTCGATGGTCTGCTTGGCGGGCGCCTTGAGCAGCGACCAGCGGGTGCCCTTGATCCACTTCCCGCGCGGGGTCTTGGAACGGTCGTGGGCGTTCCATTCATCGCGGCGGACCTGGTCGACGGCGCGCTGGGCGAGGCGCACCACGTGGAAGGGATCAAAGGCGATCTCAGCGTGCGGGAGGTGCTCGCGGATCGCTTGCTGGTAGCCGCCGGACATGTCGATCGAGATCGCCCGGATCGTGTGCTTGCGCTCGCCGAGCAGCTCGAAGAAGCCCTGCAAGGTGGCGGCGTTGCGACCGGGGGCGCACCACACGATCGCGCCGCTGGCGTGGTCAACGACGCTGGTCAGGTAGCGCTGGCCGCGGCGATAGCTGATCTCATCGCAGCCGATCATCACCAGCCCCTGCAGCCGTCGCTCGTCGAGGTGATCGGCGACCACGCGCGCGACGATCCGCCCGACGGTGTCCCACCCGATCCACAGCAGCCCAGCGATCGGCGTCTTGGCCATCTGCTGGGCCAGCCACGCGACGGTGTCTTCGAAATCCCGAGTGTGGTGAGCATCGTGACGGGCCCACGGGACCGCCTCCAGATGCACACCGCAGTCGGGGCAGCGCAGCCGGCGCAGCTCGCACTCGATCACGCACCGGCTGGCACCCAAGTCCAGATGCCGCCAACGCTTCAGACGCCGGTCGTGGATCTGCAGCCGCCGGCCGGTCTGGCCGCAGCGCCCACACACCCTGCGGCGGCGTCTGAGCCGGACCGTGACAATCACCCCCTCGCTGCTGAAGCTGACGTCGATGACCGCCGCGCCGGGCAGGCGCAGGAGCCGGTTGAATGCAGTGAAGACGCGCATGTCGCCCTCCTCGCGGGCCGCTTGACCGTGAACAGCCAGCAGCCTGCGCCGCAGGGCGGCTGCGCGTCGACGCGATCTGCGCAACCACCAAAGAAATCCTCAGCCGCGAAGCCCCTGCTCCCGCGGCAGTTGCCGCGCCTCCTTCACCCCCAAATCGACCGGAGACCCAAAACATTCCGGGCTGTTCGTTGCCGTGCTAGCGTATCTTCGGGGTGAAAATCGCTCAACGACGGGCATCGCTGAGGGCGACGCGTACCGCAAAGTCTCTTGACATGCTGCGAAACAGTTTGGCGTTCTCGGCTGGGACCGTGGTTCGAATGAGTCTAGGCTTTTTCACCTGGCTCGCCGCGGCGCGCTTGTATCCGGCCTCGCAGGTCGGCATCGCCGCGAGCGCGATTTCGGCCATGATGCTGTGTATCGAGGCGGGGCTCCTCGGGGTCGATATGGCCCTGATCGCACTGTTCCCTCAGCACCGCCGGAGTCCCACGGCCTTGCTCGACACCGCGCTAACCCTGGCAGCGATAGCCGCGTGCGCCAGCAGCCTGGCGTTCGTCGCGCTCGCAGCCATCGGCTTTCACGCACTTCACGTTCTGGCCTCGAACCCAGTCGACGCCTTGCTGTTCGTGGCCCTGACCGTACTCGGTGCCATTTGGTGGGTGATCGATCAGGCGGCCGTGTCGTTGCGCCGCAGCGAGCAAGTCCTCGTGCGGGCACTGGTCGCCGGGGCGGTGACGCTTGCGGGCGTTGTGGGTCTCGGGGCAGCGGGCTTCGCCACGGCAGGCGCGATTCTCGCCGCTTGGGTTGCCGCGACGGTGGCTGCCTGTTTAATCGGCGTCAGGCAGATCAGCCGAGCCACCGGTGGGTATCGTTTCCGCCCACGGCTTGTACGGTCGCTACGGCGGCGCCTGCTATCCGTCGGCCTGCCGAACTTCGCTCTCAGCGTCGCTGACAACGCGCCGCCCCTGGTCCTACCGATTATCGCAGCTGAAGCGCTGTCCCCCCGCTTCGCTGCGTACTGGTATTCACTCTGGATGATGGCATTCGTGGCCTATACGGTGCCGGGGTCATTCGGGTTGCATCTGTTCGCGGAGATCTCCGATGACCCGTTCGAACTCGCTCAGCACAGCCGTCATCAGCTGCGTTCGGGGATCGCTGTCGCGGCCGTTGCCACCGCCGGACTGGTAGCTCTCGGACCTTTTGTGCTCGCGATCCTCGGACCCGCGTATGCATCCCACGGCAGTGGCCCGCTGCGACTCGTGGCACTCGCGGCCGTACCGATGGTCGTCTGGAAGTCGTACCTCTACACGTGTCGAGCAATGGGCCGAACCCGCGAGGGCACCCTCGCGGCTGGGATCATCGGGGTAAGTGCCGTGGGGCTTGCCGTGGCGGCGGCGGGACCTTCCGGACTTCTGGGCATGGCGGGCGCTTGGCTGACGGTCCAGGTGCTCGCCGCTCTGGCAGCGACGATCCGGCTCCGAACCCTGCACGCAAGGGCACCACGTCCGGCGGAGACTAGCGGCCCACCTTTCGGCACGCCAGAGCGAGCGACTGCTCAATAACGCCAGTGTGCCTCGGATCGAAGCCGGCACCGCGCAACTAGTGTCGTGATGCATTAATCCGGTTCCGGTGGGGTAGGCAGTATGTATGTCTATCTCTGCGCCGGTTCTGATCGAGTTGTCTGAGGATGAGCGTGCTCAGTTGGAGTCGTGGGCGCGTCGTCATACGAGTGCTCAGGCGCTCGCGTTGCGTTCTCGCGTGGTGCTGCTGGCCGCCGAGGGTTTGAACAACACCGAGATCGCCAGGCGGCTGGGGGTGCATCGTCCGATGGTCCGCAAGTGGCGGGGCCGGTTTGCCGAGCATCGCCTCGACGGGTTGACTGATGAGCCGCGACCGGGGCAGCCGCGGACGGTCACCGATGAGCAGGTCGAGGAGGTGATCGTCAAGACGCTGGAATCGACGCCCAGAGACGCGACGCATTGGTCGACGCGGTCGATGGCTAAGTGCTCTGGCTCGGAAGTTCGCCGACGTATTCGTGGTCAGGCGGCTTGGACGGTGGGCTGGTCGAGTCGCTGGGCGAGGCGCTCGAGGTCTTGGCGGGTGAACTTCCATTGGAACGGGGCGGCGATCTGTTCGTAGCGGCGTCCGAACGCGAGTAGCTGCTGTTCGAGCGTGTCGAGGTCGTGGAAGTCGTTGGGGGTGAGGACTTTGCGTTGCACGATCGAGAAGTAGATCTCGGCTTGGTTGAGCAGCTGGCGTGGACGGGGGTGTGGACGAGGATCAGGTTCTTGTATCTGCCTTGGAGGCGTTTGATCGACGCCTGGCCGCGGTGCGCTGAGCCGTTGTCGACGATCACGAACACGCGTCGGGCCTTGCTGTAGGGCTCGACGGTCATGAACTGCGCGACGAGCCTGTCGAACGGGATGATCCCGTCCTTGTCGTCGCAGCGGTCGAATAGCCTGGCGCGGCGTGCGTCCCAGGCAGCGAAGTAACACAGAGCGCCGCGTCTCTCGTACTCATGCTCGACGCGCTGGCCGCGCTTGATGGCGGCCGCGGCCGGCAGCGTGGCGTGCGTGCGGCGCCGCGCTTGGATCGATGGCTTCTCGTCACAGCAGACGACGTAGTCGCCGGGGTGCAGCAGCTCGCCTTCCCAGCGACCGGAGTACAGGTCGAGGATGCGGCCGGCGTTGGCGGTGAACGCTGGGTCGCGGGGGAAGATCCAGGAGCGGTACTGCCACGGCTTGATCGCGTCCTCTGACAGCCAGCGCCAGACCGTCACGCCGGAGATCTGCTCGCAGATCCCGCGCGCGACAACCTCACGCGCGAGCTCGATCGATGACCAGCGCGCCAGCGGCACCTCGTTGTCTGATCTGAGGGCCGCTCGCACGCCAGGCGGATCACCTCAGCGCGCACCTGAGGGGGGAAAAGCCGGCGGTCTGCCGCGCCGGGGCCGGTCCTCCAGGCCGGCGAGGCGCTGCTCGAAGAACCGCTTGCGCCACTGCGAGACGACGTCACGTCCGCAGCGCAACCGGGCGGCGATCTGATCGTTGCGCAGCCCATCCGCGGCCATCAGCATCATCTGCGCCCTGGTCACCTGCCAATACGGCAACGTATACGAACGCGCCAGCGACTCCAACACCCCGCGCTCCTCATCAGACAGCTCGATCCGATACGGGCTATGCCTCGGCATCAGCGTCCCTTCACGAGAGGGCAGGATGCCAGACACGCTACGGCCGTGATCGGACGCTAATACGTAGCCTTATTTACGAAAATGAGCACTAAGGAGGTCGGTGTGACGCAGTCGGCGGTGCACCGCATCTGGAAGGCGTTCGGGCTTCAACCCCACCGCCAGGAGACCTGGAAGCTCTCCAAGGACCCGCAGTTCGTCGCCAAGGTCCGGGATGTCGTCGGGCTCTATCTGAACCCGCCCGAGCGGGCGGTTGTGCTGTGTGTGGATGAGAAGACACCAACGCAGTAGGCAACTTCGAGTTTGAGTGGCTGGTTGGGCGCCCGGTGGGAAGGAGTCTGCCGTGACGCGTAGTACCCAAGGGACTGATGGCTTCGCGTCGCGCCTACGCCGACGAGTACGCGGTTCGGATCAACCGAGCGGTCGTGTTGTTGGTCGATCGCTCGCCGGCGGACGCGGTACGTGCCTTGGAAGCCGAGTTCAGCCTGTCCGAGCGTCAGGCGCGTCGGTATGTGAACGAGGCGTTGGCGCGGCCGGATGGCGTGGTCGTTCCGGAGCGCACGGCGGTGTTCACGGTGAGGTTGGCGCCGTCGTTGATCGCCGGTCTGCGCGAGCGCGCGCGGGCCAGTGGTCTGTCGTTGAGCGCGGCGACGGCCGCGGCGGTGGGTGCGTATCTCGATCAGGCCGGCGAGCGGCCCGGTGGACAGGCGCGTTGAGGTCGAGTTCGTGGGTGACCGGCTCGCCGACGCGCGGGTGGCGCAGGCGTATGTGATCTTGGCGCCCGAGCGGCGCCGTGCGACTGGCAACGAGCGGAGGGATGATGAGCGAGAGCAGCAGCAGGGTCGGGCGTCCGGGGAGGGTGGCCGCGATCTACGCGCGGGTGTCCTCGGACCGCCAGCGTCGCGAGCAGACGATCGGGAGCCAGACCGCCGCGTTGCGTGAGCTCGCCGCTGGCCGCGGGCTGCTGGTCAGCGAGGATCTGGTGTTCGAGGACGAGGGCGTGTCGGGCGCGGTGTTGCGCCGCCCTCAGCTCGAGCGGTTGCGCGACCAGGCGGTCGAGGGTCGGTTCGAGGTGCTGCTGTGCCACGCGCCGGATCGGCTCGCGCGCCGTTACGCGTATCAGGTGCTGCTGCTCGAGGAGTTCCAGCGGGTGGGGATCGAGGTGATCTTCGCGAAGGAGCCCGAGCGCTCCGGCACCCCGGAGGATGAACTGCTGCGCCAGTTTCAGGGGATGATCGCCGAGTACGAGCGAGCGCAGATCGCCGAGCGCTGTCGCCGTGGGAAGCTGCATCGCGCGCGTGCCGGCGCAGTGTCGGTCCTCGCCCGAGCACCCTACGGCTACCGGTATGTCAAGAAGTCCGAGCACGCCGACGCGTTCTTTGAGGTCGATGAGTCAGAAGCGCCGGTCGCGCGCGAGATCTTCCGCCGCTATATCGAGGACGGCCAGTCGATCGCCCAGGTCGCGCGGTGGCTCTCAGAACAGGAAGTGCCGACCAGGACCGGCAAGACGGGCTGGAACAACGCGACGATCTGGGGGATGCTCCGCAACCCGGCCTACGCCGGTCAAGCCGCCTACGGCAAGACGCGCGCGACCGGCGCGCCGGTCCGGGAGACGCGTCACGCGCGCCAGCAGGGGCGTCGCTCGGCCCGGGTCGCGCGCGAGCGCGTGGGTGCTGATGAGTGGAAGCAGATCGCGGTGCCTGCGCTCGTGACGGCCGAGCAGTTCGCGCTGGTCCAGCGGCAGCTGGAGCGCAACGGGCGCCTGTCGCCGCGCAACACGCGCCGGCCGTCGCTGCTGCAAGGGATCCTCGTCTGCCGTGAGTGTGGCTACGCCTACTACCGCTGCTCGACGCGCAGCAAGAACGGGATCCTGCGCGAGTACTACCGCTGCTCGGGCACCGACGGTCACCGCCGCCCCGAAGGCCGCGTCTGCGAGAACCGGCCCGCGCGTCTGGCAGAGATCGACGAGCTCGTCTGGAGCCGCGTACTCGGACTGCTCGACGACCGGACCCTGATCGAGGCCGAGATCGACCGCCGGCTTCAGACCCTTCGCGCCGCGCACCCCGCCACCTCGCGTCGTGACGCGCTCGAGCGAGACCTCACACGCACACAGAACGCGTTGCGACGCTTGATCGATGGCTACCAAGAACAGCTAGTGACGCTCGACGAGCTCCGCGCCCGCACCCCCGAGCTGCGCAAACGCGAGGCCACCCTGCGCGCGCAGCTGGACGCGCTCGACGCCGAGCTGCACGACGCCGAGACCTACCTCAAGCTCACCGAGACGCTCGACGGGTTCCGCGCCCGCCTCTCCACCTGCGCCGAGAACCTCACCATCGAGCAACGCCAACAGATCATCCGACTCGTCGTTCGCGAGGTCCTGATCGGCGAAGACGACGTCACGATCCGCCACTCCATCCCCATCCCCACACGCGACCAGCCGCCCGGTTACCTACTACGTTCGGGTAGTCGAGAAGTCCCAGATCCAGGCGCTGGACCGCACCGCTCCGATCCTGCCGATGCTCCCCGGAACACCCGAGCGCGCGACCCACGACTACAAGCGCTCGGGCACCTCAAGCCTCTATGCCGCGCTCGATATCACCAGCGGGAAGGTGATCGGTTCGCTGCATGCCCGCCATCGCGCGATCGAGTTCAAGAAGTTCCTGCAGACCCTGGACCGCGAGGTCCCGGCCGAGCTCGATGTGCACCTGATCTTGGATTAACAGCTCGACGCACAAGACCCCGGCGATCCGCGACTGGCTCTGCGCCCATCCACGGTTCGTCGTGCACTTCACCCCCACCAGCAGCAGTTGGCTGAACCTCGTCGAGCGCTGGTTTAGCGAGCTCACCAACAAAAAGCTGCGCCGCGCCGCGCACCGCTCAGTCCGTCAGCTCAACGCCGACATCCGCGCCTGGATCGACACCTGGAACGAAAACCCCCGCCCCTACGTCTGGACCAAAACCGCCGAGCAGATCCTCGAATCGATCTCCACCTACTGCAACCGAATTAACGAATCACGACACTAGCCCACCAGAGACCGGTAGACCTCGGCCACGCCGCGCGTCATGTCGTCCCAGGTGCGGATGCGCCCGTCCGAGCGGTTCGCTCGCTCCATGCCGAGCGCGCGCTCTATCGCGGCAGCAAGCACGTCCGGGGCCGCCCCCACCGGAACGATACAGGCGCCATCGGAGGGGCCATAGCGCACCGTCTCTCGATGGGCAGGGATGTCGCTGGCGATGACCTGCGACTCGGCGGCGAAGGCCTCGAGTAGTGTCAAACCGAAGGATTCTCGCTCGGACATCGAGACGAACACCGACGCCGCCCGCAGCCACCGATGCAGGTCGGCGTCTGACACCCGGCCCAGAAACTGCGTCCGGACACCAACGGCGGCTGCCAGGTCCCGCAGTCTTCCCGCCTCCGGTCCGTCTCCGACGATCACGAGATCGGCCGTGTGTTGCACACAAGACATCGCCCTGATTACGAGATCGACGCGCTTATATGGCACGAGCCGCCCAACGCTCAGAACGACCGGTCGCGCCGTCGTCCACGGCTCGGCGCGGCGGATGAGAGTGACATCCACGCCGCACGGAATGACGAACAACCTGTCTGCGACGCCTCGGACCTCCTCCTTCAGCGCGCCGGCTTCTGCCTCAGAGACACAGATAATGCGATCAGCGCGCCGAAGTGCCGGTCCGCCGATAGCCTGGTGAGGCCAGCGGAGCATTCGAGCTCTCATTCCTCCCGACGGCGGGTGATAAAACGGAGTGACGACCAAACGTGGCGGGCGGCCGAGAGCCGTCACCAGTGGCACGATCTCATGGTAGTTGTGGGCGTGCACGATGTCGTAACGCGCGAGACGAGTGAGGAGGTAGCGCACGAGCTGTGGCGACACCGTGTATCGCGGCAGCGTGAGCGGAGCTTGGAACCGGCGAACCAGGACGCCTTCATCCTGCGACACCCGGGGCAACGAGGCGTCACGTTCCTGAGAGAGCACCTCGACCTCGAAGTCCTGCCGGGCCAACCCCTTCGCGAACTCGTGCACGTGGCGCTCGATACCTCCGGCATGGGGCACGTATCGGTGAGTTACTAGCGCGACGCGCATCAGTGATTCTGGAGGAGCTGCTGGATTTGGAGGAGCTGCTTGACGCAGCGGTAGGCCCGCGTCGCAGCAGACGCTGGGCACGCTGTCGTCACCGCTAAGCGCTCATGCTAGTGATCCTCAACCGCGTCAGCATAATCGACTCAAACGGGTCGCCGCGAAGTCCAGTCGTCTGAGGTTGTGTAACGCTCCGAGCTCGTCGTTGGGGGGATTGGCGGCTCGGGCCGGGTAGAGAGCAGCGACCTCCTCTTGATCTTGTTGTTGTTCGAGCGAGTCATTCGCGAACCGCCCAGCGGCGAGGATCAGGGCCATGGACTTGACGGAGTGAACCGCCCCGGGATTCATAGAGGCAGTTGGTCTTGATTTTGTTGTGAGCGAGCTTGCTCAAACTCGGCGGGGGGCATGCCGCCGCAGGCAGAATGCAGCCGGGGGTAATTATACCAGTCGACCCGTTCAAGGGTCGCGAGTTCGACGTCAGCGAGGGTGCGCCACGGGCCTTCGCGGTGGATCTTCTCGGTCTTGAATAGACCGATGGTCGTTTCGGCCAGGGCGTTCGCGTTCGCCGTCGACTGCGCCTGATGGCGTTGGTGGCGAGCGAACTGTCCGTGTCACGCACCCGTTTCATCCTTGGCGCGGCCGCGAGTTCGTGTTCGTGGTCGCTCGGCGCACGTGGGGCGAGGATCGTGTGTTCTTTCTCGGTGAGGATGGCGCGCAACGCTCGTTGCCGCGGGCCTGGACGGACGCTGCCGATGTGGATCCGTTCGTGGCACTGGCTGCGGGTCGCAGTCCGTGCCGGGTTGAGGATCTGCTGGCGCTGGTGGAGGTGATCGGCAGTCTTTCCGGCGCGACCGATCGCGACCAGCTGTAACGTCAATTATGCCGCAACTGTTAGGCGCATTTTGCCGCGAGCTAATCATGAGTCGGTCACGCTCAAGCGAACCCGCGGTAATAATACCCGCGATTTCGAGGAACCAGCGAGGCGCTCTTGCCTTTCCGTCCGATGTCTGCGGCAGAATCAGCTTGACAATCGTTGACGAGGTGATCGATGGCGCGAGGTGGCGAGGATCCGAAGGAGCGAGCGTTGCGGGCGGAGCGGAGCCTGAACCCGCGCCCGGAAGCGGTCAGCGATGAGCGGTTCGGCTCATCGGAGTTCCTGGACGCGCGTGATCTGGTGCAGGTGAAGTATGAGATGGTCCGCCGGGCGCGGGTGGACGGCGAGCCGGTGAGTCGCGCCGCTGAGGCGTTCGGGTTCTCGCGTCCGTCGTTCTATGCCGCGCAGAGCGCGCTTGATCAGGGCGGCCTGGCCGGGCTGGTGCCGGCGCGTCCCGGCCCCAGGCGGGCGCACAAGCTGACCGGCGAGATCGTCGCGTTCGCCCGCGAGCGACGCGCGACGGATCCCAAGCTCTCCTCGGCGGGGCTGGTGGAGCTGATCGCCGAACGGTTCGGGGTGCGGGTGCATCGCCGGTCAGTCGAGCGGGCGCTGGCGCGCGCCGAGCGAGCCGAAAGCGAGGATGACTGATGAACCCCACCGCCGCCCGGGTGATGTCGAGCGCTATGAGCAGCTGCGACGGCACGCGTTCGGCGGCGACCCGTCGGGGTGGCGACTCGGACTGGCGCTGCTCGAGCGTCGCGGCGTCGCGGCCTGGGCGCGGGCCTGGCGGAGCACGACACCTGCCCCCGCAGCGCCGACAGTCACCGGGCTCGCGGTGCAGCTGCCGCCAGCCGACGATCGGCTCGTCGGGGCGCTGGCGAGCATGGCACTCGCGCGCGTGGCCGGAGGGTGAGCCACGGTGAGCGCGACCTCGATCGCCTCCAAGGTGTCAGCAGAGCATCTGGCGCGGACCGCGTATCTGTATGTGCGCCAGTCGACGCTGCGCCAGGTGCAGACCAACACCGAGTCCGCCGAACGCCAGTACGCGCTGCGCCAGCGCGCGGTCGCGCTCGGCTGGCCGGCCGAGCAGATCGTCGTGATCGACACCGACCGGGGCCAGTCAGGAGCAAGCGCGTCTGACCGCGAGGGGTTCCAGCGGCTGGTCGCCGACGTCGGCCTCGGGAAGGCCGGGATCGTGCTCGGGCTGGAGTGCTCGCGGCTGGCGCGCAACAACGCTGACTGGCACCGGCTGCTTGAGATCTGCGCGCTGTCGGGAACGCTGATCTGCGACGAGGACGGCCTGTATGACCCGGCGGACTTCAACGACCGGCTGCTGTTGGGACTCAAAGGCACGATGTCAGAGGCCGAGCTTCACTTCATCCGCGCCCGCCTGCAGGGCGGGATCCTATCCAAGGCCCGCCGCGGGGAGCTGCCGATGCCACTCCCGGTCGGACTGGTTGCCGATCCGACCGGGAAGGTCGTGCTCGACCCCGACACCGCCGTTCAACAGGCGCTCGGTCACCTGTTTGCCACCTTCCAGCGGACCGGCTCGGCGCGCGCGGTGGTGCAAACGTTCAACCGCGAAGGGCTGCTGTTCCCCTCCCGGATCCGGTTGGGTGCGCACAAAGGCGAGCTGGCGCGGAGCGCGTTGCGCCACTGGCGGGTGTTGCGCACGCTGCACAACCCGCGGTATGCCGGCGCGTTCGCCTATGGTCAGCGCCGCACCCGCAAGACCGCCGATGGCAAGACCACCACCCGAGAGCTTCCGCGCGAGCAGTGGACCGCGCTGATCTGTGACGCGCACCCGGGATACATCAGCTTCGAGCAGTACGAGCAGAACCTCCGCACGCTCGCTGTCAACGCCACCGCGCACGGCACCGACCGGTCCGGTGGTCCCGCCCGCGAGGGCCCAGCGCTGCTGCAGGGCCTCGCGATCTGCGGTCGCTGTGGTCGGCGCATGACGGTCCGCTATCACGTTCGCCAAGGCATCCCGGTTCCCGACTATCAGTGTGTCGGTGAAACCATCCAGGCCGCCGCCGAGCGCTGTCTGGTGATCCCCGGAGCCGGCGTCGACACCGCGATCAGCCAACTACTGCTCGACACCGTCACACCGCTCGCGCTCGAGGTCGCGCTCAACGTCCAGGCCGAACTCGAAGCCCGCGCCGATGACGCCGACCGGCTCAGACGCACCCACGTCGAGCGCGCCCGCCACCGCGCTGAGCTCGCCCGCCGACGGTACCTCGCGGTCGACCACAACCGGCTGGTCGCCGACACCCTCAAAGCCGACTGGAACGACGCGCTGCGCGCCCACCAAGCCGCCCAAGACGAGTACGAGCACCAGACCGACGCCGCCAGGGCCACCCTCACCGAGCACCACAAGCAACACATCCGCCAGCTCGCCTCAGACTTCCCGGCGCTCTGGTCAGACCCCGCGACTCCGGCACGCGAACGCAAACGAATCGTGCGCCTGCTGATCCAGGACGTCACCCTCGCCAAGACAGACCAGATCCACCTCCACGTCCGCCTTCGCGGCGGCCAGACCACCAGCCTGACGATCCCCAAGCCGCTGAACTCCTGGCAAGCCCGCCAGACACCGGCCGACATGCTCGCCGAGATCGACCAACTGCTCGACGAGCACACCGATGCAGAGACCGCCGAGCGCCTCAACCACGCCGGGCGGCGCTCCGGCATGAACCAGCCGTTCAGCCGCCGGATCGTCATCAACATTTGCCGCGACAACAACCTCCCCAGCCATCATGACCGCCTCCGCGCCCGCGGCATGCTCACCCCAAGCGAGATCGCGCAGCGGCTCGGTGTCCACCCGACCACGATCAAGGCCTGGCATCGCGCCGGCCTGCTCCCCTCCCACAAGGCCAACGACAAGAACGAGCAGCTGTTCGAGCCGCCCACCCCCGGCAATCCACGACTCGTCAAACGACAAGGACGACGGCTCTCCGACCGACAACCAGCCCCATCAACCCCCGGAGGTGCACTATGAAACCAACCCCTTCGCCTGCGGATCGCGGGCTTCGAGAATCACCCACCCGACCTCCAGCGCCCGCAAAACGCGGCGAACTCGGAGGTCGGGCGGCCGCCCGTCGCGATCGCGGACTCGCGATCCCACACCAGCTTCTCCGCCAACCCCCCCAGCCGCGTCAGATTCCGGGCCAGACCCCAGAGGATGTCCGGCGCCTCCTTGCTGAAAGATCAGCGTGCCCGCGATCGCGCGCGACCAGCACACCTCGCAGGTCACCACCCACCCACGGCGGTGCTGCCCGTGCCCGACCGCGATCAGCTCCCGCGGCTCCCACAGATCGCACTGCACCAGCTCGCCCGGCCGATAGACCGTCCGCTGAAACGTTCTCGGCCGCAAAAACCGCGGCCGCGTCTCCCGCACGAACTCATCAAAGATCGACCTCCCACCCTCATACCCCAGCTCGCAGGCCATCTCCCGCAGCCGCTGCGACTGGATCCGCGGATCCGCCGCCAGCTGCCCGCAGATCCACTCCTTGAACGGATCGAGCTTCGACCCCGCCGGCCTGCGCTCGTACTTCGGCGGCGCCGGCGCGCCCAACAACCTCGCGACGGTGTCCCGCGCCAACCCCGCCCGGCGGCTGATCTCCCGGCCCGAGAGCCCCTCGACCCGGTGCATCCGCCGCACCTCAGCCCACTGCTCCACGCCGACCACCTCGCTCCCTCCTCGCCCGATCGCTTGATCGAGCAAGGGTCAAAGGCCGGCCGGACGACCCTCGGCCCTGCGCCAGGTGGCCTAATTTTCGACCGGCGCAGGTGGCCTAGTTTTCAGTCGGCGCCCACATCGCCACTACGCCCTCGGCATCGACAGGAACCGGGCATCGCCGCTGCGGGTCGGCTCGCCCCCAAGGGACGCCCTACGGCGCTTCACTCTCGTTCGCCACCATGACGCATCTATGGCCTCTTTCAGACCCGCCCTCACGAAAAACCCCGCAGCGCACGACCAAGCCGCACTGGGGACGCCCGGTCAATTCCGGGCCGCGCCCTTGCCTCTTCGATACTGGATCCCCCTGCCAGGGCTCCAGGACAGGACTCACACTTCCGATCTCAACGTCGGTGCCCAGCACACCCGGCTCGCCCTACGGGCTCACCTACGCGAGAACCCGCGCGGCAAGCTCAACCGGGCCGTCTTCACCAGTGCTCCCGAGGGTTAGAAACGCCGCTCGGTGACCTGCCCGTCGACTCATGCTGTGCGTCAGGGTCAGAGCGCGCCGGACGTGAGGATCAGCCGGAATCCGCCTGCGGACGTCAGGATCGGAGTCGAGGGCCCCAAGCGGCCCCACGACGAGGGGGAACACGTCGACGCCATCCTGTCGATGACACAGCTCCGCGGTCAGCGACGCCATATATCGCCCCACGCCCGTCAAAGGGCGATCGAGCTGGTGCACGAGTAATCCCTCCCTTGCGGCTCGGCCGGATGCCACCTGGGACGTCAAGCTTGAGCTTTCCTCCGCTGCTTCCGGTCGTGTTTCACGAGCTCTGCGGTCTGTCTCCGACCCCTCACGGGCGTGCCCGGGGACCGGTCTCCTGAGACATGGCGGCGGCGTAGACCTTCACGAGCGCATCCACGCAGTCGTCCCAGGTCTGCATCGAGGGGGGCTCCACCGGGGAGGCATGCAGAGCGCGCGACACCGCGTCGGCGATCTCGTCTGATCGCGCCAGCCCCGACACCGTGAGCACGTTCGGATAGACGTCCAGCTGAAAACGATGGCTTGCACTGGCCAGCTCGTCCAGCGCGCTGCCCTCGTTGACGACTACCGGCCGCCCAAGCCCGATTGCCTCCTGCACAGCCAGGCCCTGGGACTCGTACTGGCTCAGGGCGGTCACCACCGCGGCACGGCCCAAGAGCTCAGCGAGCTCCCGGCGATCTCCGTCGGCGAGGGGCGCGATGTCGACGGCTTCCGCAACCCCCAGTTCCGCCGCCAGCCTTCGCAGTCGAGGCTCGTGGGGTCCGCTCCCGACGATTCGGAGGCGGGCCTCGGGATGTCGCCGACGGAGTGCCGGAAGCGCCTCGATGATCCGATCATGTCCCTTATAGCTCTCCAGCCGTCCGATGGAGAGCACAAGCCCACTCTCGGTGCCCCCCCAACCGCCTCCGAGGCTAGCGGGAGGTCGATCCCACTCGGGATGACCGCGAACCTGTCCCTGGAGATGCGCAGTCTGCCTGAGAAGAGGTCGGCTTCGAAATCCGAGACGGCGACGAGCGCACCTGCACGCACGAGGAGTGGCCGAAGTAGGCGCGCCTGCAGGGGACGGAGCTGAACCCGCAGCCGCGATGAGTGCCCTCCGCTGTGAAAGGTCACCACGTACGGAATAGAAGCGCGGAGCGCCGCCATCATCGCCACCGGAGCCACGAACGTGTGATACCCCTGGCAGTGAAGCAGATCCGGCCCGACCGCTCGGATCGCAGCCGACAACTCAGGAGCAAAGAAATAGTCGCGCCGCTTGGGCCACGCGCGGACTCGGACGATCCGCAGCCCAGCGGCGCATTCTTCCCGCGACTGCGCTTGGTCCCGTCTGGTCGCGAGCACCGTGACCTGCGCTCCGCGCTGACTCATCCGCCTGGCCACCTCGTAGGTATGAATCTCGGTCCCCCCACGCTCCGGCAGAAACCGCGCCGTCACATACAAGATGCGCAGCGGGCGAGACTCTGGCCACCCCGGTGATATGGTGCCCCTCCTTTGACTGCCCATCTGCTGACAGTACCCGGGCGAACTCAGAAGATGCCCCTCTGTAGCGCCGACCCGATGCCAGACTCGGTGCGTGTGCCTCCGATGGTACAGGCGGCCGTCGATTGCGGGCCACGGGAATCCGCGGAGCGCCGGCAGGAACGCGCCTGAGGTCCTGCTCACCCACTCGGCGCGTACATTTGGACGTCCTCGACCTGCATCCTCACGACTCCGGTCATAGTCGGGCTGAAGGCATCGAGCTGGATGCAGAGATAATGCGGCACGCTGGGGATCGCCGCCGGATTGGTGACCGTGCCCTCCAGTATCCCGTCCCGATAGAAGGTGATGCTGTCCGGCGTCCAGTCCATGGCCATCGTGTGCCATTGAGTGGCGTCAGCGTCATGTCCGAACCAGTACTGCTGGTTGTCTGCTCCGTAGTGCACGAAGGAGCTAAACCAGCTGCGGGTGGGGTTGGTTCCCGTCTCGTAGATATCCATCTCCCCGTCTTGCGGCCACACGTGGCTTTGAGGCCACATTAGGGCCACGCCGCTGGTGGCCTGAGAAGGATCCGCATCCGTGCGCACTCGGAACTGAACCCGGCCGTAGGTCAAGTTGAGCATACTGGCGATCGCACCTGAAACCAGAGTACCGTCGACCATTTGCGCGGTGATCGTCAGGACTCCTCCGCCGACGGACACGGCGCTGCCGTCGCGGATCCCGTTGC
>OCTA010002491.1_pt1 | contig 16677 bp, 26 predicted proteins | sample 1538991 | NCBI WGS metagenome assembly OCTA01 (sample SAMEA3539302, study PRJEB22396) | soil metagenome | biome: tundra; feature: field; material: soil | place: USA | collected 2010-05 | depth 0.15 m | reverse complement strand
GCGATCGAGCCGAGCACGGCGTGGGTCGCGAGGCCGCTCAGGAATCCGAGGATGATCGCCCGAACCTCGTCGCGCACGGGGGGTTTCGGTATCGCCTGTCGGATGTGCCAGCGCAGTTCGCCGAGGGTGCTGTTCAGGCACGCGCCGGTCGCCAAGTCGTGCGCGTGGGCGAGCTGGGTCAAGGTAGCTTGTCCCGCTCGCGCCAGGGCGAGGGTGCGCTCAACCTCGGCGATCTCGGCCGGAGTGAGCTTCTTGATGGGAGGGTGAGGAAGCATGGGGTTTCTACTTAGTGTCTAATTAGTACCCGCGCTTGCCCGGCAGCTTGTCGTACGCGTGGTGATACGCGTCCCTGTAGACCGACTTCGCGACCTCAATCCTCTGGGTGGAGGGCACGTTGCCGTAGCCTCCGCGGGCCAGGGAGGCCTTACCCTCGTAGCCCTCGTCGATGAAGTCGGTGAAGGCACCGTCTTGATCCGCGATGATCCAACCGCGTTTGGGGTTGCTGTTTCGGTCGTGGCCGGCGTCGATGTAGATTGCGAGCATGGTGTGGTTCCTTCTTGTGGTTTGGGGTCTAGTTGAAGATGCCGGGTTTCGTGTAGCTGCCGGGCATCGCGGTCGTGCCGAAGGACGCGAAGGCCGCGGAGGGGTCGGTCTTGATGGCCAGCTCCTTGACCTCGTCGACCATGGCCACGGCTTCCGCGTGGGTCTTGTACGGACCGGCCAGGGGGAGAAGCTTCCCACCGTCGGTGACGGTCACGTAGAAGTTCGCTCCCGGAGGGTGGGCGGCGCCGCAGTCGCAGGTCTCGCGTCTTTCTCTTCGGGCGGTGCTGGCTCGCTGCTTGATCCCGAGCTTCTTGTTCACGGCTTCGCGTCGCTTCAAGATTTCTCGCAAGAAGTCGACGACGTTGTTGTATCGGTTGCGGACGATCTGGTCGGCTTCTCCGAGTGATTCGTGGTCCAGTTGACCGATCAGCTTCGATACTTCGGATCTCGACAGTTTCCTCGCGAGAGAGTCGATCGGACCTCCCGGACCAGCTCCGGCGTCGATTTCGAGGTCTTGACAGCGCCGCATGATCCGCGCGGCGACTTCCATGTAGTTGGCCATGATCGCGTGTTCCTTACTTGAAGAGGGGTGAGCGGGTCTTGGCGAGGTACCTGTGGAGGTGGACGGCGTCCTTCACCATCGGCAGTCCGTGGGCCAAGAATCGAAGGCGGTTCTTGACGTCGTCGGGGAAGTGGTCTCGGATGATCCCCGAGATGATGCGCCCGTCGCCGTCACCATAGCGCTTGAGGGCGGCGCCGATGACGTGTTGGTACTCTTCCTCCATGGCTCGGGAGACTTCGTCCAGGCCTTGGGCTCTCAAGGCGTGGGCGTGCTTGGAGGTGGGGATGCCCCATTGGAGGGCTCGTCTGACGGCAATCTTGGGCTCCCTGAGCATGTCGACGTCGCCGTTGTAGCCACGCAGCTTGATCGTGTGGACGTAGGTGTCTTCTCCGAAGATGGCGATGGCCAGGGATCGACGAGGTTCGTGGCCTCGGTCGATCATGGCCTGGTATTCCTGGAAGGGCTTCTCGAAGTCGGCGGAGAGTTTCACGACTTCCTCCCGAGGGTCTTCGACCCGAGCACCTTGATCCAACGCACGATCCTTCGCAGGCCGTGTGCGATGTCTTCGCGACTGGGACCGAGCGAGGCGACCTGCTCGCTCTGGAGGTAGTCGGCCGCGGTCTGCAAGGCGTGGGTGATGCCCTCTACCTCGTCTGCCTTGAGCAGCTTGCTTCGCTGCTTGAGTCGGCCGACGACTTCGCGCAGGACACCGGCGACGTTCACCGAGGGCAGGGCGAAGTTGATCTCGGCCACGCGGGGGTTCTGGAGGATGTCGGCCGCGCGTTGGATGAAGTTCGTGGCTTCGCGAGTTTCTTGGACGGTGAGTCTTCTTCTCATCTGATGTCTCTTTCTTCGCGCCGGAGCTTGTCCTCGCGGCGCTTGGCGATGTCGTGGGCTCGATCGTAGCTCAGGCCGCCGCGCATGAGCTCGACCTCGGTGCACTCGTGGTAGGCGATGAGGGGGTGTTCCTCGGGGTTGATCTGCTCGTCGATCCAGATCTCGTTCTTGGGGATCCACCTGTACCGGAACCCGTTGCCCCCCTGGCTGAAGTCCGAGTCGAAGTGGTTGCGGCAGAAGGTCCCGTCGACGAGACGGATCGCCAGCCCGTGGGGGCAGACGTTGACGATGGGTCCCTTCCAAGTGTCCATGAGTTTCCTACTTCTTCTGGTACTTCTTGGGCAAGAGCGAGTCGTACGAGCCGTTCTTGTACTCGACCTCGAATTCGTCGCGCCATTCACCGGCGACCTGGAGGCGCACGGCGAAGGGAAACAATTTGTGCCAGACACCACCAAACTCTTTGGCGTACTTCTTGGCGCCCGCTTCGGAGAGGAACATGAAGAGTTCTTGGGCTCTATCGTGTTGATAGATGCGGCGCGCTTTCTTGGTCGCGAGGTTCTTGAGGATGGAGGTGGTCTGCTGACGGTAGATGTCGCCGTCGTTCTCGGTGAAGAGCTTGAGCTCTTGGGCCGCCGCTTGGTCGTTGTCGAATGGCATGGCTGGTTTCTCTTTTCTGGTGGGTTGTTGGTGGTTGCTATTCGTCGTGTGCTACGAGTTTTTCTAAATGGGTTCGAGGCGGTCGGGGGAGATCTTCAGGGTGCGACCCGAACGATCCATCTTCACGTGGACCGTGCTGTTGCGACCGATCTTGACCACCTCGCCGAACTTGTCGCCTCTCATCCAGGCGTCCAGGCCGGGGTGGAGCTGCACTCGCTGTCCGATCGTGGGACCCGTGTATCCCGTGGGAAAGATGTGGGGAGTTGTTTGTTTTGTTTGGTACTTCTTGGGCAGGAGATGGTCGTACGAGCCGTTCTTGTACTCGACCTCGAACTCGTCGCGCCACTCGCCGGCGATCTCCTTGCGCACGCCCATCGGAAACATCGCGTGCCAGACGCCGCCGAATTCTTGGGCGTACTTCTTGGCGCCCGCCTCGGCCAGGTACATGAAGAGCTTGGCGGCCAAGTCGTGGTCGTACTTGCCGCTGGCCTTCTTGGTCGCGAGGTTCTTGAGGATGGAGGTCGTCGTCTGACGGTAGAGGTCGCCGTCGTTCTCGGTGAAGAGCTTGAGCTCCTGGGCTGCCGCGTGGTCGTTGTCGAATGGCATGGTCGTTTTCCTTTTTGGCGAACTGTTGGTGTGGGCTACTCGTCGCACATCGCGCGAGCGACTTCTTCCAGGGCGAACCAGGCTAATGCGTTCGTGACCTGGTTTCCGTCGTATTCTCGGGGCTGGCGTTCACCCTTCTTGACCTTGTCGTCCAGGAAGTGGCGGATCTCGTTCATACCCTCGTCGTCGTAGAGACTGACTTTCAGGCAGCTGAACGAGGCGACCATGGTGTCGGGATCTTGACCCATGGTGGAGGCCATCTCCTTCACCATCTTGATGATGGCCTTCTTGTGCTCCTCGAAGAAGGCGGCGGTTTCTGTGTAGTAGATGAACCCCGAGAAGCCGCCCGAGGCGCCGTGGTTCATGACGTCTTCCAGGCTCTCCGTTCCACCTGATTGCTTGATGACGGCCTTGATGAGGGCGGCTGGGATCCCAGAGTAGTCCGAGGCTTGCTTCACGGTTCGCATGTTCATTTACTCGCTTTCAGGTTGATGTTCGTCAGTACCATCTACGTCAGGATGGTACCCCACTTTTGGACTTTCAACAACTATCGTTTGTTTGTCTTGTGTTAACCAACGTATGCCTAGATACCCTATCCCGGCTAACGCTAGAAGCCAACCCATCGTCATGGCGGCTTTGGTCGGTTCGTCTTTGAGCTCGGCCCGAGCGGTCTTCTTGACCTCCTCGACGCCGTAGAGGCCGGCAGCCTCGATGAAGACCATGGACAAGACCTTGACGAACTCGTCGTACACGGCTGCTGACGGGGAGACCTGCTCCAGTTCAACGTCGTTGCCGGTCTTCTTGTGCAGGATCTTGAGCAAGATCTCGCGGGCCTTGACCTGCTCGGCGCGAACGATGTGCCTCGACGCCTTGGCAAGCTCGTCGAAGTCCTTGGCCGTCTTCTTGGCTTCCTCGACGGCCAGGGCGAGGCCGCGCGAGTCTTCGCGCACTCGCCACTGCCACCAGGCCGTGTTCTCGTCGAGCAGGCGCGAGCCCACCGTCGCCGCGTCGTGCAGCCTCTTGGCCATGTCCGCGATGTTCGCTTTCCGAGACGTCGAGCGCAGGATCAAGACGAGCTCGCCCATGTAGGGGATCGCCACCTGGCTCATGCCTCGGTTGCGGAACTGACCGTAGAGCTTCCATCCCTCACTGAGCAGGCCGTCGAGTTCGCGTTTGTTCTCGGTCGACATGAGCGCGAAGGCGCCCTGGGCCGTGGCGAAGAGCTTCCTCGACGCCCAGTAGAGGGGACTCGTGACCGCCAGTAGGCGAGCGGCGAGGGACTCGTCCTTGAGCTTCTTCTTCTCGCCCTCCATCTTGTTGCCGAAGAGCAGCCAGCGGCGCCACAGGTTGTCGAACTTGGCGACGTCTTCGCTCGCCAGGATCTTGTCGCCGTGGACCTTGCGCGTGTACTTGACGTTCTCGGCGAGGTTGCTCATCCACCTCGTCGCCGCGTCCCAGTCGCTGTGACTTATCTCGTAGAGGTGCAGGCCGGTCTTGTCCTTGAGCTTGGGCTCGGGCGCGTCGGGTCGCAGACCCTCGGGTCGCAGACCCTCGGGTCGTAGACCCTCGGCGGTGCCGGTGTCAGACGCGGATCCGGGATGCCACCGAACGGCGCTCGGGGCGTACTTCCCCTCGGGGCAGCCGCGCACCATCACGTACTCGAACGAGCCCAGGGGCGGATGCCCCTGGATGGCGAAGTTTTTGGGGACGTCCCCGCCGAAGAGGTCGTGCGCCATGGTTTACTCGGTGGACGATTTGAGCCCGAACGTGCTCACGGAAACGTTCTTCTGGAGGGGAGTGCAGGTGACGCGAACGTCGTAGTCGGCGATGAAGCGTCCCTTCTCGTCGGGTTCGCCGTCGCCGCGTTCGATCCGGCTTGTGGTGAAGCGTCCGGGTTCGTCGGGCCAGTAGCGGAACTGGTTGAGGCCGAGACTGTAGCGATCGTAGGTGAAATCGTTGAAGTCCGTTCGGGTGGGCTTGGCGTTCGACTCGGTCGTGTGCTTCCACTCGTCGATCATGCGGCGATTTCCGTGGGCTCCCTCTTCGTCGTTCCAGTCTTCGACTTCTTTCACAGCGTGGAACGTGATCTGGTACTTCATCGTGTGTTTCTCCTTGAGTCTGTGATTCTTAGAAGTTGAGGTTGTCGTGTCCGGCGCCGCGAGCTTCTGCGAGTTTGACCATGAGTTTCCAGTCGCGGTCTGGGATGATGGCGACCTTCTCGACGCGGGTGTCGCTGAGGTCGCAGACTTGACCGCGACTGCCGAGGCGGGCGAAGTTGTCGTGCTCTTCGTCGGGCGAGGATTCGTCGACCAAGATGCCGCCGGCCAAGTTGGCGTCGACGAGCACGTCGAGGGCGTCTTCCATGCTGCGAGCCCAGACGGCGCCCATGGGACCGTGGGCGTTCAAGCACAGCCACAGTTGGAAGTTTCCTGGGTTGAACTCTTCGGGGAAGACGACGTCGTTGGCGAGGATCTTGTCGGCTGGCAAGGCCACCGACATCCCTCCCGTCATCGTCCTCGATCCCAATGCCGTGAACAGGCGGAAACTTTTCATCTGCATATCCTCGTTTTTTCCCGTGTTTGCGTGAAGGGTCAACCCCACCGCTCGTCGAGTTCGGGTTCGTTGATCTCTCTGGGTTCGGTGTCGAAGTTGTCGTACCCGTGGTAGCCGGCGATGTCCATGTAGGCACCGGCTCGCTTCGCGGGATCCGATGAGGTGAGGTCTTCGACCATCGCCTCGACGGTGCAGCCGGCAGAGTCGGCGATCTTTTCGAGGCTGTCCGAGAACCATGCGTCGTAGGCCTTCACCGGGTGAGTCCAGGTTTGGTTGTAACCCATCGGCACGAGGTAGTGGACGCGGCTGTCGCTGGGATCGCGCACGAGCTTCAGTTGCTCCGGCTCGAACTGGTGGAGGATGAACTTCTTCTGCGTGAAGCCCTCCTCGTCCTCGTACTCGCCGACCTCGTCGACGTGCTCGACGGTGGGCTCGCTGCCGTCTCTCCTGACCCGCAACCAGTCGGTGTCGTTCTGGAAGATGGTCTTCCAATCTTTCAAGCTCATGACGTTCTTGCCTTTCTTGTTCGACCACGAACCATTCCCCCGCGTTTGAAGTCCACGTTGGAGAGTATCCGGTTGGCCTCGTTGAAGTCTCCGCGGCGCTCAGCATCGAGCATGGCGATGGGTAGCACGTAGCACTCGTGGTCTATGGGACGACCCGTGGTCGTATCATGTCCAAAGTTGCAGAAAGACGTTGAGAAGATGTTGTCTTTCATGGTGTTTGCCTCTTTGCTTGTTTCCAGTGCGCGTGCCATATCGATCTGAGGAAGGTGTCCGTCGACATGTTCCTGGGTAGCGACAATGGATCCAGTCTCTGTTCCAGCTTGACGGCGTCAATTCCCGTGAAGTGCAGGCTCCAGTTTTCGGGCGAACCTTCAAATGTTTTTTTGATGAGCTCGTAGCTACCGTCGGACAACTTCCTGAGTATCCATTGAGCGGTCTGTTCGAGGGTGACGATGCCCATTTCTCGGGCTGGTTCTTCGATGCGTCTCATGCGTAGCTCCTAGCTCTCTTCTGCGCCTGCGCGAACTCGCGCCTGGCCAACTCGGACTTGCGGTAGCTGCCGAGATCCATGCCTGGATGGTACTCAAAGTGAACCGTGTCGTATATGACACCGTACTTGCCTCGGATGGGTTTGTCGCCGAGCCACTCTCCCCCTTGCGAGCGCGCGTAGGCGCCGATGGGTGGGTATGCGGACGCGTCGATGGTGGTGCCGTCGGGTCTGTAGACCACCACGTGGATCGCGCGACCGACGTTGTGCCAGTCGAGTTTGCCGGGCTTGATCTGACTGAGACCTCGGTCGTAGGCTTCGGCCGTGTCCTTGGGTGAGTAGATCGCGGTGTGGGACAGTCTGGCCGGGATCCCCTGGTCGCGAGCCCAGCCGACGAGGTTGACGGCGAACGCCGCGGTCGAGGGTTCGAGTTGCTTGAGGACCTTGCGTTCGGTCGCCGTGAAGTCGAGCGGGAGGGCCTTGGTCTTGGCAGCCGCAGTCCTTGCGGCTGGATTGATGGACCAGTCGTCGTCGTTGTCGGTGTTGAAGAGCAGGTCGTGGGCCACGTCACCACCCAAACCCCTTCTGTCTCGGGTCGACGGGTGGACCCTTCATGAGACCGTCTTTCCACCACACGTGTCCCATACCCTTCATGGCCTCTTCTTCGTTTTCGGCCTCGATGATGGTGAGGGGTTTCTGCTCGGGGTGCTTCCTCATGACCCCGTAGGCTTCCTCCACGATCTCGGCGAGGTCGTCGCCGACACACAGGGGTTCTTCGGGCGACGTCGCGGTCGCCGTGAGGTAGAAGGCGTGGGCGTGCAGGCGCTCTTGCTCTGCCTGGGCCTGCTCTCTCTGGAGCTTTGTCGCGCGCTCGCGCTCTTGAGCCTCGTAGGCGCGTCCGCGTTCGGCTTCGGTCTCGGCGCGGCGGATGGTCTGACGGACGGTCTGGAGGAGGTGTTTGGACTCGATGTCTCTCCAGACGGCCTTCTGGGTGAGGCGACTTACGATGGTGAACCGCAGGGGCTTCCCAGGATCCGACGGTACGGCCACGAACTCGCTTTCTTCGAGAGGTAGACCTTCGAGCATCAGGACGGGTGTGCCTCGCACGTCTATCCAGTAGAAGCCCGGTACTTGATGGCGAGTGGGTGGTTTTGGCGGCTTCGAGATGAGCGTGTGGACGGAGTCGTGGTAGTCGTCGTTGGGGTTGTATTTCGCGCGCGGTTTCTTCACCTTGCCGATCTTGGGGTCTGCGGCCTTGACGTCGTTCCTGGTCGTCGCGGGAACGTAGGCCGTGCCGTCCCAGATCTGTAGGTTCTTCGCCTCGACGTCGTCGGTGCTGCGTCCGGCTTGGACCAAGGCATCCTTGTGGTTTTTTGCACCGATCATGATCCAGCCGTACCGTCCCTTGTAGCGGTACGAGGTTAAGCCAAAGTCGGCGAGTGGCATGTTCGTGCGGTCGTCCGCCATGAACCTGCTCGTCGTCTTCGGGGGCTCGGCAGCTCTCACCTGGCGCGCGGGTTTCACGACTGGGGTCTGGGTACGAGGCGCCGGCTTCTTCCGCCACGTGGGCGGCCTCGCGTTGGGTCTGCGACCCTTGTCGTACTTCGCGAGGAGCTGGCGCATCTTATCGTTGGCGTTCGACATCGATCTTCTCCTACGGCACGCGCCCGAGCGACTCGGCCTTGACCACGATCCGATCGTGGACGGACGCTTCGGGGTCTTCCTCGTAGACGTCGACCGCGGCGTCGCCGCCCCACCTGCGGGCCGCGGCCTTGGTGAAGGTCACGACGTCGATGAGTGCGGTCCTGCCCGAGCATGCCAAGGCGAGGGCGTGGCCGGCGGCCTTGTCGAAGTTGTGGAAGATCTTGGTGTCGAAGGATCCTTCGGGGGCGACGTGGAACTCCAGGTCGTGTGAGTGTGCCATGTGCCTACCTCCCGTACCTTCCGCCTTGAACCTGGCCGAAGTGCCTCGCTGGTGTCTGAGACTGCGTTCGGTAGATGCTCGCGACGCCCAGCAAGCCGAGTGCTCCGGCCATGCACCCGACGGCGACGCCCACGCGGCGGCCGGCCAGGCGCAGGTCGTAGCGAACGTCGTCGACCTTGGTGAGCAGGCGGTCTTGCTCCTTCTTTGAGAGCAGCCATGAGCCGAGAGAGTTCGTGCCCGACATGACCCCGATGCTCTGGGCGCGCATGAAGGAGAGTGTTCGGCGCTCGGCAGCTTCTCGCGGGAGCCTCGTTCCGAAGGTGCCGCCCGATTTCATGAACTCTTGCACCTTGGCCTCGGCCTCGGCGACCGTCCACCAGTGCTCCGGGGCGTAGCCCTGGGCGCCGAGGGGGATCCCACCGATCATGGACGGAGGTGCGAAGTTCCTCGGGGTCGTCTTCTTGTTCAAAAGGTCGTAGGCCATGGGGTTCTTTCTTGGGAGGGTTAGCGCTTGACGAAGCGTAGGTCGGGTTCCGAGTTCTCGGCGCCGTGGTAGAACTCGTAGTCGGGGATGAGGATCTTGGGAGTGTCTCTCGCGGAGAGGTCGTCGGTCCAGGCTACCCCGTGACCCACGGCCTGCATCCCGAGGTAGAAGCCGAAGGTCTCCTCGGATTTTTGGAAGCCAGCTTCACAAGCGACGGCGTACAGGTCGTCGAGGCTGAGATGGTTGAGAGCCACGATGGACGAGGCGAGCTTCTTGGCCCACTTTTCAGCCCAGCGGGGAGCTTCGGGGGCGACCTCGTAGAGGTCCATGCCCGAGAAGCTGCGACCCTTTTCCTCTTGTTCGCTGGCCCACGCGTCGGCCCACGGTCCCCTGGCCAGGCCGCGAAGGATCTCGGGATGGTGACGGTCGTCGGTGGTGTTCTTGTTTCGTGGCATGGGTCAGTTTCCTTTTTTACCGAGTCAACACTTGATTTGACGTCGAGGTTTACTCGTGTTAGTATAGCCTTGGAAGGTAGGGTTTGTCATGAAGCATCTTCTGGTAAGTGTAGCTTTCTTGTTGACCGTCGGCGGTTGCGAGTCTGAAGGAGTCGAAGGAGCCACGACCCAGGGGGCCGCGGTTCAACCTCACCTGCCGCCGCCGACGAGGGGCGCGGCGAACACGTCGCCCGAGGGTCTGCAACCCGAGGGTCTGCAACCCGAGGGTCTGCGACCCGACGGCGGAGTCGCGACGACCGATGTCCAGGTCGGGTCTGTGACCCTCGTCAAGACCGACGCCCAGGTCGGAGACCTCGTTCCCGGCGCTGCGAGCGGAGGCGTCACCGTCAACTTGGGTAAGAACCCCTGTCCGAACGCCTCGCTCAGTGGGTGGGATCCCGCGACCGGCGCGTGCTACACCGGGCCGAGTGGAACTTGTAAGATTGTTCCTCAGAATGCTCAGGAGGCCGCGTTCCAAGCCTCTCACCCTAGTGCTCCCGTTTGTGGCGACACCTACGCTCCGGGCACACTGCTCATCTGGAGCTCGACAGACCCGAGGTTCCACTACTTGGCTGACGTATCGGGAGGCAACGTGTGCCTTCCGAACGTCACTTCGTACGTGGTTCCCTCTTGTTAGCATGGTGTGTTACAACTTGATTTGACAATCTGGTAGACTTGTATTAGTATGTGTTTGAAAGGTAGGGTTAGTCATGAAGCATCTTCTGGTAACGGTAGCTCTCTTGGCAGGTTTCGCGGGTTGCGACGGCGGCGCGGGGACGGGTGTCGAGGATGCGCCGGACGGCGGGTTCAAGACAGACGTTACGCCAACTGGGGCGGTTTCGATCCCGACCACTCCGTTTCCGTACGCAGGTACGGTAGCTTCCGACTACACTTCCAAGGGTGTGACGGCTAATCTCGGTCGCATTCAGTGTGGAGGAGGCTTTGAGCCAGGTGGGAGCGCTACAAGCAGCACGCTCACCTGCTGGCCTGCAACCGAGGTTTCTGGTCGAGGGGGCATCTGCGGAGTAATTTCTAAAGTGGTCACGTACACGACGGGTGGTGTCACGACGAGTCTTTCGGTTTGCAGTGCTTCTATGGATCAATATTACATGTCCGCGTTCGACGAATCGCACAATGGTCCGTTGGCTGGTCTTTTTCCCTACACACCCGGCACCTGCGCTCCCATGCCCGCGTGTGGGACCTATGCACCCGGTACCTTGCGCGTGTGGAGTATGGATGATCCGAGATACTCTTACCTTGGTGATCCTCTTAGTTTTGGTCACGCAGGTTCGACGGGTTACATCTGTCTCCCGAACATCGTTCCCTATGTGATTCCTTGCTAGCATGGCTCAGAATGCGATCTCGTAGACCAGCTTGACGAGGTAGACCTTGTCGGCACCACCACCCGTGGCGCTCGCCAGAGAGATGACGGTCTCGTTGCCCTCGATGGGGATCACGGGAGACACGCCGCTCGGGATGGCGTAGGTTTCGCCGTTGAGGCTGTTCACCGAGGTGTCCAGGAGCTGAAGTGTCATGGCAGCGGTTTGAGGTAGCCTGACCACGCGCACGGACTTCGCGAAGGGGGGCACGCAGTAGAGGACTGGGTCAGGACTTCCGATCGTCGGGTAGAAGAAGCTCACCGGCGTCGCCGGGAGGCCGACGAACACGTACTGGGTCTTGTAGAGCTTGGTGTGGATGCGGCCGAAGTAGGTCACGAAGGCCTTGGTCGTCAGGGGGACCGCGGCGGGGTTCGGGCAGAACGGACCGCTGCCCGGTGCGAGGGGAACGCGCGGCGGCGGGGGATCTCCGAAAGCGTAGCCCTCGACCTGGGGAGTGATGAAGGCGTTGTCGTAGCGGGCGAACAGGCGGAGGATCCCGGTGGGGAGCTGGATGATGGCGCCCGAGTCTTGAGGTTGGTCGCTGGGATCCGATCCGTAGAGGTTCTTGTTCTGGAAGGGTCCGAAGGGCACGTCGAACTCGGCCCTCGTGGTCACGACCCCGTTGCCGAACTCCGCGATGCCCGTGTAGGGACCTGTTTGACCAATCTGGCCGGGCATCTTGGCGGCGGTCACGACCACCGTGACGGACTGCCCGGTCTTCGAGGTAGAGGTCAGGTTGAGCAGGCGAGAGTTGTTGGCACCCGACTGCGGGATGGTCGTGAAGTTTTGTCCGACGGGCAAGATCTGCGGTTCGAGCACGATCGCGTTGCCGATGTTGTTCTCGGCGTCGTCGAGCAGTCGCGTGCCGGTCTTCCCCGACCGCAGGGTGGCTCGGAGGTTCTGCTCTTCCTGGAGTCTGAACATGTCTCTGGGGTTCATGGGGTCACTGTTCCTTCGGATCCTTGGATTCTACGACTACCTTGGCGTGTACCATCGCCGGCGTGAACCCCTGGTTGTGCAGCATGATCCTGAGCGTGTGCTGGGAGTCGAGGATCCCGCGGTACACGATGCCGTGGCGCCAGCAGTGCACGGCCCTCGGTGACGACAGCAGGCTCAAGCCGTTGCGCCAGGTGTCTTCCACGACGACGGGCCGGCCGTGCGCCGACATGATGAGCTTGGGATCCACGATCGTCACGGTGGGTCCGAACACGATCTCGGCGCGGCTCTCGGCGTCGATGAGGATGCTGGCCGTGTCGATGGTGACGTCCCTCGTGCTCACGTAGCGCGACTTCTTCTTCCATTGAGAGAGGCAGATCAAGGCGAGGCCGATGCCCGTGATCCCGATCATGATGCGAGTCGAGGTCGACCACGAGACCAAGATCATGAAGAGGAGGACCGCGCCGGCCGTGCTCGCCGCGACGTAGAGCCAGGTGTCGGATCTCCGACCCTCCTTGGACTGCTTGACCATTCGCCTACTCACCGCGATGCCCTCGTCCAGATCGTGAGGAGTCTTGTTTTACCAAGGCCACGTTGAGGTCGTCGACCTTCTTGGCCAAGTCCCGGAAGGCGGTTTCCTGAGCGGACAAGGTCACCTTGATCGACGACACGTCGTAGTGCAGGTTGGCCTGGTCGACCAAGTCCTTGGTGACCTTGTCGGTGTACTCGGTGCGCGTGACGAAGAAGGCCTTGCCCGCGATGCCGAGCACGGTTCCGCCCGAGATGATGAGTCCGAGCACGAGGGCGATCGTCCTCCACATGCCGGTGGAGGCACTCTGCCTTCGCAGGGCCATGGTGTACTCGGTCTCGACCATGATGGGTGTGGGGGTTCCGTCGCTCATTGTGATCTCTAGGTGTAGCCTCTGCGCTTGCCGTCTTTGACCATCGCGAGGTAGACGCGCGAGCGCTCGGGTAGGGGTAGGCCATTATCGACGTAGTAGGCGATCTTGTTCGGTCCCGCGTTGTAGGCAGCGGCCACGACGTCGTGGTCGTTGCCGAAGCGGTTCTTCAAGAGCACGAGGTAGTAGGCGGAGAGCATGACGTTGACGTCGGGGTTGAGGAGATCCACGAGGTCTTGAGCTTTCGCGAGGGTCTCTCTCACCACGTCGAGGGTGGCGAACCTCGACTTCTTGAGGCTCGTGACGAGCCACTTGGCCGTTTCGGGCAGGAGCTGGAGGACGCCCATGGCTCCCGTGACCTTGTTCACGGCCGCGGTCACGTTCCGAGACTCGGCGTAGGCCATCGAGCGCAGCCACGCGACGGGCACCTTGAACAAGGGCGACCACTTCCTCGCGATGGCCGCCACGAGCTCGGGGCGCGGGAGGTTCGCGGCCGAGATCACGGGAGCGTTTCGCCAGTGTGGTTTGAAGGGCCAAGCAGACGTGGGTTCCATGCTCGGAGCGTGGGCTGGTCTGGTGAGGATCAACAATAGAGCTAGAGGTATTCCTACGAAGAAGAGGGGGTTCATGGGTGGTGCCTCCTTGAGTCACTGATCTTTAGGTGACTCTTCTTGGAGGCTACCATCTTTTCAAACTTCCTGTGAAGTACGACGTCCCGCAGGTACCTCGTGATGGCGAGGCCGTCTTCGGCCTCGGCGAGCGTTACCCTGAACTCGGGCTTCTTCAAGATCGCGACGAGCCGGCGCCTCTGCAAGAAGCGCCTTATGCTGGGATCCTCAGCCTGGTTTGCAGCCAGGCCGACGATTCCAGCCACGAGCCCGAAGGCGACGAGGAGGGGCAGCATGGGTCATCGCTAACCGAAAAGACCCGTGCCCTTGAGGATCTCCACGACGTCCTTGGCCCGGGCGTCGCCCTTGCTCGCCAGGGAGACGTTCTTCAGGTAGTTCTCGGTGACGTTCTGCCACTTCTTCTGAGCCTGCTTGTCTCCGACGGCCGCGGCGTTCTTGATCGCGCCGAAGCGGTTCTTGGCGTCGCCCACGAGCTTCTGCTTGGTGGCTTCGTCGATGGGGGTTGGGGCAGCGTCGCCCAAGAGGGAGGTCGTGACCTTCTTCTCGACGGGGAGCTGGCGATCCTTTTCGATGGATCGTTGCTTGTCGACCCTTTGGTCTTCTCTGGCAGCCTGAACAACCTTGGTCCATGCGCGGATCTTATCGAGTTCTTTTTGAGCTTTTTTGTCGCCCTTGGCAGCCGCATCCTGGATCGCTTGGACGTCGTCGCTGATGACGTCGCCGTGAACCATGTATTCCTCGTCTGGTGACTTCTCCTTCTTTGCGTGCACCATGAGCTTTGTTTCGAGGTCAGATTTCTTTTTTGTCTTGGGAATGGTGTGACCGTCGAGATCGATCAGGGTTGGTCTTTCGTAGTTGGGATCGATCGTCTTCTTCGGCGTGACGTTCTTGGGAGCGCCGTCGTCGTCGAGCTTCGTGTAGAGTTTCTCTCCCGCGCTCGCCACCGAAGGCAGCGACCGTCTCGCCCTCGACGCGATCCCTTCCCGGTAGTTCTGGAACGGGCTCCTCGTCGCGAGCAGCAGGGCCTGCGCGCTCGCCCTGAGCAGACCCAGGAACCCGCGCACGGGTGGCAACGGAGCGTCGGGCAAGCTCGTCATGCCGGGGGTGACGACCTCGGCGTCGACGGCCACGTCCTCCTTCTCGGTCGAAGCCGGCGCGACGCCGGCCTTCCCGCGCCACTCGTCCTTGGCCTTGGGGTTCGAGGTGAGTGCCCTCGCGACGACGGCCGCGCCCGTGGCCGCGACCATGTACTTGATGGCCTCGGGCTCCTTGGCGGCGGCACGTTCCTGCATGACCGCGATCTTTTCCTGAGCGGCGGTGTTCCCGTCGGCGGCTGCCTCGATGTCCTTGACGGCGACCTTCATCTCGGGGTCGATGCTCTTGCCCTTGGACACCTGGTCCAGGTTCTTGACGGCCATGACCTTGCCCATGGCCTCGATGCCCTGGGGGTCACCCTGGGCCGCGAGCTGTTGAGCCTGGGCGATGTTCGCCTGCGTCCTCGGGTTGCCAGCCTCGGAGGCTGCCATGACCACGGCCACGCGCTTGAGCTCTTCGCCGGCAGACGGCGTCTTCGACGCCTGCGACAAGAGCTCGGAGGCCTTCTCCTTGTTGCCGAGCGCCGCTTCGGTGCGGGCGGCGGCGACGACCTCTTCGCGTGAAGCGGTACCCGTGGCGAGCTTCTGCTCGACCGCGGACACTTGCTGCTGGGCCTTCGCGGCTTGCTTTTGCTTGTGTTCCTTGGTCGCGAGCACTCCCACCACGGCGCCTGCCGCGGCGGCGGGCAGCACGACTTCGCCGGTCTTGATCGTCAGTTCGTGGGCAGCCGCGACTTCGAGGCGTTTCTTCGCTCGCTTGGCGTTGGGGTTGCCTTGCTTGGCCGCGGCGGCGATCACGCGGGTGTCGCGCAGGGCCTTCTTGTTGCCAGCCGCGACCTGCCGCACCTTGCGCTGGGCGAGGGCGTAGTTCTTCTTCTCCCTGGGCGTCGAGGCGGTGATGCGGACGGCCTTGGTTAGGACGAACATCTTGACCACCTTGACGGACTTCGGGTCGCCGGCCTTGGCCCGCGCGACGTGCGTCGCGATGACCTTCTTGGCCTTCGGGTCGCCGGCGGCGGCGCGACGTTCGACCGTCGCCACCTTGGCCATCTGGTGCCTTCGCGACTGGCGGATGAGCTTGTCGCTCATCGCGATCTCGATCTTCTTCTGGACGGCCTTCACCTTCGCGGCGCGAGCCTGGCGCGTCGCCAGCAACTGCACGCGCTTCGCGGCGACCCTGTCGGCCTTGACGGCGACGGCGGCGAGCTGCAAGGCTCGCACGTCGGCTATGGCCTGCTTGTCGCCTTTCCCATGATCGGCTTTCTTCACCATGGCCTCGACGGCCCGGCGTTCCTTCGACCCACGCTTCTCGGCCTTGACGTAGAGTTGCATGGACGCGCGCAGCTTCATCCCGGCGGGAGTGTTCTCCTCGCTGGCCGAGAGGATCTTGGCGGCGTGGGGGTTCTTCTTGGCGACGATCGCTCGACGAGTTTTCTTGAGAGCCGTCTTCGCAGCTGCCGACTTGGCATCGGCATCGGTCTCTGCCGGAGTCGGCGGTAGGGGAGTGATGACCGGGCGAGTGTAGCCCGAAGTATCAGCTGCCGAAGCCTCGGCGTCCGTCTGACCGGGCATGAACTCCGCCTCGGCGGTCTGCATGGCAGCTTCCTTGGCAGTGGCCTCGGCGTCGGCAGCTTCAGCCTCGGCGTCGGCAGCCGTCGCGAAGGCATGTGCGGCCCTGTACTCGGCTTCCGACTGTGCGTCTGCTGCGCGGGCTCGGGCCTGGGCGGCTCGCGTGCGGGCCTGTGCCGCCTTCAGGCGCTGCATGCGCACCGCTTGAGGGGTAGCGTCGCCGTGGGTGATACCGAGGGCGCGGCCGACCTTCTTGACGCCCTTCCAGGCGTACTTGGCCGGAACGGTGATCGGTTTTAGCGCGAACGAGAAGGCGTCCGAGATGCCCCAACCGACGAACGAGCCACCGGTCACGGTGATGCCTTGAGCGGTTAGCTTGGCCAGCGCCTTGATCGCGTTGGAGTTGCCCTTCTTGGCCATGGCCACGATCGTCGCCAGCTGCTGTTGTTCGTCTGGGGTCATCGGGGTCTGCGACCCGGGGGTCTGCGACCCAGCTCCCGAAACGTGAGCGTGGGGAC
>OCTA010002490.1_pt1 | contig 16685 bp, 17 predicted proteins | sample 1538991 | NCBI WGS metagenome assembly OCTA01 (sample SAMEA3539302, study PRJEB22396) | soil metagenome | biome: tundra; feature: field; material: soil | place: USA | collected 2010-05 | depth 0.15 m | reverse complement strand
ACCGCCACCGCCTATGAGCAGAAAGGCGTCACGGCCTCGGGCCTTTACGTTCATCGCCACATCGTTGCCGCCGACCCGGACATCTTGCCCATCGGCAGCCGCGTCAAAATCAAGCATGCCGGCCGCTATTCAGGTGAATACTTCGTCGCCGACACGGGCGACAAGATTCAAGGGCGAAGGCTCGACATCTTCATGCCCAGTGCGCGCGCGTGCACGAAATTCGGCCGCAAACGCGTGCGCGTTCAAGTGCTCGCCGTGGGAGACAACACACATCAGGCCGCCAAGGATGCCGCCGTCGAAGTGAAGAAGGATGTAAAGCAGGACCTCACGAAGAAAGTAGTCGGAAACGCCGCGACGGAGGATGACTGGACCGTCAAGAAGGTAGCCGAAGAGAAGGGCGCGCCACCGGCGGTCGCCAACGAGAAAGCCGCTTCCGTGGCCGCTCCCGCGGCACCCTCGAGTACAACCGCGCAGGCGTCTAACGAGGCGTCTGCCGCACACTAGCGAGGCGTCTGTCGCACACTGGTTGGATGTCCTCTCGAAGAGATTTCCTGCAAAGGTTCCGCGCCATAGCAGCGGCAACAACTGCACTCCAACTCCGGGCCAAACCCCTGGGCCTTCCCATTGGGTGCCAGACTTATCCCGTTCGCAACTCGATCGGGCGCGATTTCAACGGCACCCTGAAGCTGCTCGCGGATGCCGGCTTCGAAGCAATCGAACTCTGCTCGCCCGCCGGCTATACGGAATTCGCACCCCTGGCTAAATACAAACCCGCCGAGATTCGCGGCATCTTGAGCGGGCTGAATCTAAAGTGCGAGAGCTGTCACTTCAGCATCCAGGAACTGCGCAAAGACGCGGTCGCCCGGATCGCCTGGGCTAAAGAGCTTGGCCTCACGCAGATGCTGGTTCCAAGCCTGGACGGCCCGCTTCACCCAACCATAAGCGACGTCCAGCGCGCCGCCGACGAATACAACAAGATCGCCGAACAGTCGGCGGCGGTTGGGATTCAGCAGGGGCTGCACAACGAAGATTTCGAAATCTCGACCGTGAATGGAAAGCGCACCTACGACCTGCTGTTCGGCCTGCTGGATCCCAAGCTGGTCAAATTCCAGTTTCAGGTCTCGACCATCGCCGACGGCTACGATGCAGCCGCGTATTTCACAAAGTATCCCGGACGCTTTATCTCGATGCACGTGCAAGGCTGGTCGGCGAAGACGAGGACGATTACGGCCGTCGGACAAGGAACCCTCGACTGGCGCAAGATCTTCACCGCGGCCAAGATCGGCGGGATCAAGAACTACTTCGTTGAGATGGATTTGCCGCTTATGCGGGCAAGCGTGCCTTACCTGCGCAGTCTCGAAGTGTGATCGCCGTCTTCCGGGCAAGCCCGGCTATTTTCAAACAGCTGCAAAGTTTTTCGTTCCTGCGCCGATAAGGCTAACAGGACGATGCGCGCACTGTCGAAAGCAATAAACTTTGAGTGGGGAAACTGAGAGACAGCGAAGTCATGTCGCAAGCCGCCACCAGTCGATTCTTTTCGTGGTCCCGCCCTTATCCCTGCTATCCGCCGCGATTGGCGGAATCCGCCGTAGCGGTCTGCTCGGGCTGCTGTGGGCAAGATCGCTCCGCCGTCAGGTTCATTTGCAGACTGCTGAATCTAGCCGGGAATGCGGTCAAGTTCACAAAGCAAGGCTACGTGAACGTCTTCGTGAGCTGCGAGGAGAAAACCGAGGAAGCGGACACGATTCATTTCTGCATTGAGGACACGGGCATTGGCATACCCTTCGAGAAACACGCTAAAGCTCTTCCAGCCGTTCGAGCAAGCGGAATCGTCAACCACGCGTCACTATGGAGGGACGGGCCTCGGCTTGGCCATCTCCCGAAGAATCGTGGAATTGATGGAGGGGAGTATACGGATCGAGAGCACGCCCGGCAACGGAGCAAGTTTCACTTCACGGTGAAGCTTCCCTTGGCGTCGCTCGTCGCTTCGGCTGGTCCTCCAGCGCGTGAAGATCAGACTATAACTTCCTCGGAAACAGCCCTCGACCCTGGAGATATTGCTGGTTGAAGACAACCTGGTGAATCAAAAACCTAGCGACCGGCACGCTCGAAAAGTTTGGGCCACCGCATCTTCCTCGCTGGTAACTGCGTGGAAGCAGTGGCGGTCGCCAAGAACGATTTCAACGTTATCTTGATGGATGTCCAAATGCCGGAAGTGGACGGATATGAAGCGTCTGGAGACCGGGAGAAATGTCTGGATGCGGGCATGAGCGACTACGTTCCGAAACCCGTCAGGAAGGAGTTGCCGATCGAGCTACTAGCGCGACACTCGAAGAGAGTGCATCGCGAGCGGTCCTCTCCCGCGCCAGTGCCAGTAGTATGACCAGATCTGGACGGCAATCAGATCGAGCCCAACTCACATTATTAGGCCAAACCAGCATTAGGCCAAACCAGGTTAAGCGGTAAGGAGGACTTTTCGGAGATCTGTCAAAACGCATCCTCAGCGCACTTGTTCTACTCTAAGAATTGAAGGCGATGGAAAATGATCCGCCGCTTTTGCTGGGGCGAAAATTCTGAGTCTGAACGGACAAGCGGCGGTTCGGGCCGAAAGCCTTGGGAAGACTTACCAGTCTGGCGGGGCGGAGGTTGTTGTTTTCGACGACCTTTGGCTGCAGGTCGCACGCGGCGAAAGGTTGGCCATTATAGGCGAATCGGGCTCCGGAAAATCGACGTTGCTTCATCTCCTGGGCGGTCTTGAGAAGCCCAGCCATGGCAGGATCACCGTGGGAGATCGTGTTTTGGGGCTTTTGAGCGAGCGGCAATTAGCGGACTTCCGCAACCGGGCAATTGGGTTTGTTTGGCAAAACCCTTCGTTGCTGCCGGAATTCACAGCTTCGGAAAACGTAATGATGCCTCTGCTTATTCGGGGTGTAGCGCCCGAGAGGGCTAGGGAAGTCGCGGCGGAGAGGTTGCGCGAAGTTGGGCTATCCGCACGCGGATCGCATCGGGCCGGCGAACTATCGGGAGGAGAACAGCAGCGCGTTGCGCTGGCAAGGGCACTTTCCGCTAAACCAAATGTATTATTGGCCGATGAGCCAACTGGGAGTCTTGATTTCCGGACGGGAGAAACAATCATCGGTTTACTCGCGGAACTGCACGAGGTCCACGAACTGACCTCGATTTTCGTGACCCACAATCTTTCTTTCGCCAAGAGATGCGATCAGGTTTTAGAGTTAAGGAAGGGCCGCTTGCACACGCCGTTGGCGATGGAGTTGCAAGCGGCCGGAGTAGCACAAGACGCAACCCGTCTTGACGGTGGCACTTATGTTTGAACGTTATACCGAGAAAGCGCGCCGGGTCATCTTCTTCGCAAGATACGAAGCGAGCCAGTTCGGCAGTCCTTACATTGAGACTGAGCATCTTTTGCTCGGTTTATTGCGTGAAGACAAGGCGCTTGCAAATCGTTTTCTGCGGTCGCACGCCGCAATTGAGTCGATTCGCAAGCAGATTGAAGCACACACGACGGTGCGCGAGAAGGTTTCGACGTCCGTCGATCTCCCTCTTAGCCACGAGTGCAAACGTGTGCTGGCTTACGGCGCGGAAGAAGCGGAACGGCTCAGCCACAAACATATCGGCACGGAGCATTTGTTATTAGGATTGCTGCGCGAAGAAAAGAGCTTTGCCGCCGAGATCCTGCACGAACGGGGGCTCAGGCTTTCGGCCGTTCGCGAGGAAATTGCGCGTTCCGCATCCGAAAAGACGAGCACTACCCGTCCCAAGGAAAGTTCCCTGCTGGCCGAGTTTAGCCGGGACCTGACTCAGGCGGCTGTGGATGGAGTGCTCGATCCGCTGATTGGCCGGGATACCGAACTAGACCGCGTGGTGCAGATCCTTTGCCGGCGAACCAAGAATAATCCGGTTCTGATCGGGGAACCCGGCGTTGGCAAGACGGCCATCGTCGAAGGGCTCGCGCAAAAAATATCCGAAGGCGACGTGCCGTCGTTCCTGTCCGACAAGCGGATCCTTGCGCTCGATTTGTCGCTAATTGTCGCCGGCACCAAGTATCGCGGCCAGTTCGAAGAGCGTCTGAAGACCATCATGAAGGAGTTGATGGAAAATCAGAACGCCATCATCTTCATCGATGAGTTGCACACCTTGGTGGGAGCCGGGTCGGCGGAAGGCTCGCTTGACGCCGCCAATATCCTGAAACCTGCGCTGTCGCGCGGCGAAATTCAGTGCATCGGGGCCACCACGCCTGCGGAATACCGCAAATCGATTGAGAAGGACCGGTCTTTAGAGCGACGCTTCCAGGCGGTCAAAGTTCCGCCCCCGAACGAAACCGATGCCATTCGGATCCTGTTTGGGATTAAGGAACGCTATGAGAAGTTCCACGCCGTGGCCTACACCGACGAGGCGATTGAATCGTCCGTTTACGCCTCAACCAGGTTCATTCCAGACCGCTTCTTGCCGGACAAGGCCATCGATCTCATCGATGAGGCGGGCGCTCGGGTAAAGCTGCGGCAAACCACGCTGCCGACGGAAGTCGCCGACATTCAAAAGCGCATCAAGTTCATCGTCCATCGCATGGAGAACGCGATCGCGAATCACGAATTTGAGAAAGCCCGTTTCTACTCCGACGAAGAGCGTAAAGAACGCGAAAACTTGCGCCAGCTCCGCGAAAAGTACAATCTCGACGATACGGCCACTGGTGTGGTCACGAAGGACGATATCGAGGATGTTGTGGCGCGCTGGACCGGCGTGCCCATGACTTCTATCAAGGAAGAGGAAATCAGCAAGCTGCTCCGGATTGAAGAGGAGCTCCATAAGCGAGTGATTAGCCAGGAGAAGGCCATTTCGGCGCTCTCCCGTGCGATTCGCCGGTCGCGGGCGGGCCTGAAATCGCCGAAACGGCCATCGGGATCGTTCCTGTTCCTCGGACCTACGGGTGTGGGAAAGACGGAGGTGGCGCGCGCGCTTGCCGGCTTCCTTTTTGGAAGCGAGAAATCTCTTATCCGCTTCGATATGTCGGAGTTCATGGAGAAGCATTCGATCTCGAAGTTGATCGGATCGCCTCCTGGATACGTGGGATACGAAGAGGGCGGTCAGCTCACGGAACGCGTGAAGCGCGCTCCCTACTCGATCATTCTCCTGGACGAAATCGAGAAGGCGCATCCGGATATTTACAACATTTTGTTGCAGGTGTTCGAGGACGGCCAACTTACCGACGGACTGGGGAACACGGTCGATTTTAAGAATACGATCATCATCATGACTTCGAATCTGGGGGCGCGCTTCCTGGATAAACGCGGCCAGATCGGGTTCTCCGCACCATCGGGAGTTCCTCAGAAAATCGAAGATCAGGTGATGGCCGAAGTAAAGCGGGCCTTCAACCCAGAGTTCCTCAATCGTCTGGACGAAGTCATCCTGTTTACTTCGCTCGTGGATGAGGACCTTATCAAGATCATCGGTTTACTTGTCGAGCAGATCAATTTGAATCTGGTTTCGAAGCAGTTGAAGATTAATCTGCAGCCGGATGCCGCGAAGTACATCCTCGACAAGACTTGCGGGGACCGAAGTTACGGCGCCCGGCCCTTGCGAAGGGCTTTGCAGAAGTACATCGAAGACCCGCTTTCGGAAGCGCTAATCCAAGGCTCTCTGCCCCGTCCCGGGGAACTCGATATCTACCTTGGCAACGACGGAATCTACTGCCGTCAGGTTGGAGATCTGGAGGGCCAACCGGTGGCGGCGGGCACTGCGGAAGATGCTTTGCCAGCCTCAACCGCAACACCGCTCTACATGTTCTAGCCGCGCTTCAATCACAGAACGGCAAAGGCGGGGCTTCGGCTCCGCTTTTGTGTTTCAGCAGCTAATCGGGAACGCTAAAGTCGATGGTGCGAGAGCTCATCCGATCGCCTCGACGCACCTCTACGTAGACGTTCCACTGCCCCGCTGCCGGAAACTCCGGCTTCGCGACGTAGACGCCCGGATTGACGGCAGCCGCCGGGAATATCTTGGCACTGTTGTGGTCCGTCGTTTCGATTTGCAGAGTCACTTTGGCATCCGGAAGCGGCTTACGCAAGGCATCCTGAACGTTGATCTGGAAAGGGATGGGCGCTCCGGTCTGGAGTTTGGCCGAAGGCTCGAAACGGATGTCATAGTTTCCCTCTCGCACTTGTGCGGCGCAGAGGCCCAAAAAGCAAACTAGCAGGGCAAGGAGCTTCACGACCCTAATCTTATATCCGCCGATTCCTCCTCCGGATACAATCGGTGTGCATGGTTGACGCTTTTCAGCTAAATGAAAAGACTGCGCTCATCACCGGTGGCGCAAGCGGTATCGGAGAGGCGACCGCTCGGATATTCGCGGCCGCCGGAGCCAAGGTCTTGATTGTAGATCTGGATGAGGCTCGGGCAAAGGTTTTATCGGAGTCTCTACCCGGTTCTCTGACGTTTCGCTGCGATATTGCCGATGAGGATGAAGTAGGGAGGTTATTCGGATCGATCGAGACCTTGGACATTCTGGTCAACTGTGCCGGGATTGGACTCGTTGGGAGCGTGGAAGAAACAGCTCTGGATGACTTTCGCAGGTTGTTCCGGGTGAATGTCGAGGGCGCGTACTTGATGACGAGGGCCGCGCTGCCGTTGCTCAGGAGATCGCACGGTTCCGTGTTGAACATCGGGTCGGTGGCGGGCCTGGTGGGCGTGAAGCGCCGATTCGCCTACTGCGCCACAAAGGGTGCGGTGATTGCCATGACACGCCAGTTGGCCGTCGATTACCCGACCGAGATAAGGGCGAATTGCATCGCTCCAGGTACGGTAGACAGCCCGTTCGTCGAAGCGTATTTGGAAAAGTACCATAGAAACGAGAAAGAAAAGGTCCGGCTCGAACTAAACGAGAGACAACCGATCGGCAGGCTCGGGAGACCCGACGAGATCGCGAAACTGGCTCTTTATATCTGTTCGCCTGCGGCGGAGTTTATGAACGGTTCAGTGGTTACTATCGACGGAGGCTGGACGGCAGGTTAAGAATAGTCAATGAACGTAGGACAAAGAAAATGTTTGTCATTGACGGAGTTTGCAGAACTGCCTAGGATATAAGTAATCCTGGTTGCGCCTAATTTGAGATGGGAATTTTACAAAAAATCGAAGGGGCTGCCCGATGAAGCTCCCCGCGTTCATTCGGCTTGGCCTTTGGCTGGTTATCCTTTCGCTCGTGCCGTCGGTGCACGTGAAAGCAGCCAGCGCGGCAACAGCTAAGAAACACAGACTCAAGAAACACCCGAGCAGGGCTTCGGCGGAAGAAGGTTCCAGGCCGGGCCGGACGAGGCGCTCGGGCGCAAGGACGACCGTGCGGGCCGCTATGCTCCGCAGCGATACGAGAAGCCAGTGGCGGGTGTCCCGTGCCAAGAGACGGCGCGGGAGAAGAGTTTTCGCGAGCCCCTGGACAGAGCCGACGTATGCCGACTCTACAGTCGGCGACAATGTGGATGGAGAAGATCTCGTAGTCCGGAGAGCGGCAGTGGATGCCCTGGGTCCTTACAACGGAACCATAGTCGTGGCGGACCCGAGTACGGGACGGCTCTTGAGCGTGGTGAACCAAAAGCTGGCGCTGAAGGGCGCATTCCAGCCCTGCTCGACCGTCAAGGTGTTCGTTTCGCTCGCTTCGCTTAGCGAGGGCATTGTAAGTCCGGAGTCGCAGGTTCGATTGACGCGCAGATCTTCCATGGACATGACGAGGGCGCTCGCCATGTCGAACAACATGTATTTCGCTCATCTGGGCCAGCAGCTTGGTTTCGAACGAGTCCAGAAGTACGGCAAGATCCTCGGTTTGGGCGAGAAGGCGGGTCTGGATATTCCGGGAGAGGAACCGGGCTATCTGGCCGACGAGGCTCCGCAAACCGGAGTGGGTATGATGACGAGCTTCGGAGACGGGATCAGATTAACGCCCCTGGAACTGACGAGCTTGATCAGCGCCGTTTCAAACGGCGGGACCATGTACTACCTGCAATACCCGCGAAGTCAGGAGCAGGTTGACAAGTTCGTTCCGCGGATTAAGCGCAGCCTCGATATCGGGAACCTTATTCCGCAGATCAAACCCGGTATGATGGGCGCGGTCGAGTACGGAACTGCCCGGCGGGCGAATCTCGATCCAAGCGATTCGATCTATGGAAAAACCGGTACGTGCACCGATACGGCTCAGCCCGGTGTTCACTTGGGCTGGTTCGGATCTTTTAACGATGTTGGGAAGAACCGGGTTGCGGTGATCGTGCTGCTCACCGGCGGGCGGGGCATTAGCGGGCCAATCGCCTCGGGGATTGCCGGTAACGTCTATCACAACCTTGCGATGGAACACTATTTCGGACCCGATCAAGGCAACCCACAAGTTCCGACTAGCTTGGTCTCGACGCAGCAGAGTTTACTAAAACAGTAGCTTCTCCGGATCCGGATTGTTGCTTCCCACGAGCCACCAAACGGCGCTGCTTCTCTTACTGCTTTCTTTAACTTGCCTCGGAAGCTGGCCTAATTTTTTGAAGCTGGCCGACTGCCGATTCGAGCTATTTTACTTCGATTTCACGATTGGAGCGTTAGCGCTCGCGGCGGCGGCGGCGCTGACGCTCGGAACTTTCGGGTCTGAATTGTCGTTTAACGACCGGATTGCGGTGGCCGGTCTGCGTTCGCAGGCATTCGTGATTACCGGGGGCTTTCTCTTCAACATCGGGAACATGCTGCTGGTTGCGGCGATATCTCTGGTGGGGATGGCGGTTTCGGTTCCGATGGCGGTCGGAGTCGCCCTGATCGTCGCAGGGGCCACGAACTCGCAGGGCGCGAATCTGCTTCTGACCGTCGGCGGCACGCTATTCTTGCTCGGCAGCGTGGTGTCAGCCGCGGTGGCTGCCCGGAAACTGAACCCGGGTAAATCGAAATCGGGCAGGGCGAGGGCGAACCGGGCAACCAGCGGCACAGCCTTGGCGGTTTTCGGCGGCGTTCTGATCGGCGGGTCTAGTCCCTTAACCGAAGCTGGATTGTGGGGCGATTTGGGTCTGGGAGCCTACGCCGGCTTGCTTATGTTCTGCTTTGGATTGGCGCTATCGACCGCTGTGTTCAGCCTGTTCTTCATGAATATCGGGATCGAAGGCGGCCGGGTGACCTTCCGTACATACCTTCGAGGCAGGGCAAGTCAGCACGCTCTGGGAATTTCGGGCGGAGTCGTCTGGGCACTGGGCACTCTGGCGGCCCTACTGGCTCAATCCGTTCCCTCCCCTGTTATGCCAGGCTCGCCCGCTATCACGCTGTTCACGCAGGGTGCCGCTCTCGTTACTTTGGGGTGGGGTTTAGTCGCGTGGCGGGAGTTCGCCAGTTCAAAAAAACCATCGAACGCGAACCGATCAGTTGCGCTAACCGGCGCTTTGTTCGCTTGCGGGTTGCTGCTTACGGCGTACCGAACCCAGCATTGACTTTCGCATCAAACCCACTCCAGGGCTCCTTTGCGGAAGATCCAGACATAACCGACCACCAGAAACGCAAGAAAGACACCCGCCTCTCCCACCCCGTACCAACCTAGCTGCCGGTAGCGCAAAGCCCAGGGAAAGAGGAAAACTGTCTCCACATCGAAGATGACAAAGAGCATCGCGACAATGTAGAAGCGCACGGAATAGCGTCCGCGAGCGTTTGATTCGGGCTCGATTCCACATTCGTACGGGTCGAGTTTGACAGCGTTAGGTCGAGAGGGACGAAGGAAGCGTCCCGCAGCCAATGCGACAAGCGGGAGGAGCGTGGCAAGTACGGCGAAGCTCAGAAGCAGCAGATAAGGGCCGGGCATCGTCTGGATTCAGGCTAACATCGGTCAGGCTAACACCGGCTCGCAACACGAAAACGAGGAACGAACCCATCTGGGTCCGTAATGCTCTGTTCTCAAAAGCTTACGGGAGATTTTCCGAACGAACTCGTGGCTGAGCGAACAAGTGGCTGCGTCTTGCGGAAGAAGCCAAGTCACCGGTTCAATGAGCTGCCATATCGGCGAGCGTACCCGCGACGGCTAGCGTCTGCGACATCGCAGCAGGCAGATTGTGCCGGTTCGAAAGGAAATCAGGATCGTTATAGGTGATCCAAACCCTGGCGTCAGCATCTTCCCAGACGAGAATCTTCAGTGGCAAATCGATTGCAATCAAGGGGGCGGCGAGCATCAGTGGTGTTCCGGCTTTGGGATTGCCGAATATGATTAGCTTTGTGTTCGGCATATGCAGACCGATCTTCTCCGCCTCGCCGCTGTGATCGATTACCGCGAAGATCCGCACAGTCTTGGCCTCCAGCATCTGCTTAAGTCGATTGACTGTGTCATCCACCGAATGCTGGCTTCGAATGCTCAAGAGTCCATTTTCATGCTGTTTCTCAGGCATAGACTTCTTGGAACACGAGCTTGATCGATTATACTCCCAGCTTGCCGACTGCGGACACCCAGTTTATTGCGTGTGCCTTTGTCAGATTTCTCAATTAGTGTTTCTTGTGAAGTCTTCGCGAGATGTCTGGCCAGAATTCCACAAAAACGGCTCCGATCGCGCCTTCCGCAGTGACGGTAAAGGCGCGTTGAAAGGTGAGACTCGCGCCGCGATCGGACGACGGATAATAGACGTTTGAGATACCGCCGGCAGCGATGTTCCCGAGCACATTCGAGAAGTTTGGCTGCCAGTTGCCGTTGTCGCCCTTGCAACGGACGGTCGTTAACAAAGCATAAAAGAGCCGGCTCTTGAAATTCCCAGTGGCTTTGCGGAAGTAGCGGGGATCTTGCCTCAGCAGCATGGGAAACAGCGCGTTGCCGATAACCGTGCCATCGAAGCTGTCGCCGTAAGCGGCACCGAACCGCTTTGCATAGCCCAAAGCGCCCTGATGGTAGCCCGGGAAGTCGTCCTCGGCCTGACTATAGCCGGCGTCTAGCGCGGCGACTGCGAATGTGACGGGATCTAATGCGCTTTTCAGCGCCAAATGGAGCTTTTGTCCAGCACTCAAAGCAACGGCGTGCTGCGAATTGAGGGTGTTGAAGTTTGGAAGAACGCCGAGGATTCGCTGATGCTCTTCTTGCTCCACCTCAGCTTCGGCTTCTGTTTTGCGTTGCTGAGGATCAGCCCCGGCAGTCGGAGCCTGGGAGCGCACCACTCCCGGGCTTAGTGCAACCGCGGAGGTCAGCACAAGAAGCGGGTAGAACGCCAGGAGGAACCTAATGAGCTTCAATGCAACGAACTCGCAAGACGGACAGTCAGAGCGACGACGGATAAACTCATTAAAAACCCAGGTACCTCAAATATAAAACAAAGCTTCCTTCATATTTTCGGGCGATTCAAGAAGATCGCGGCCAGATTAGCGAAGATTTCCGTCCTCGCGAGAACGTCAAACCCGTAGTCGCCACCCGAAGTGGTCCGGTCGGGATCCGCGCCGGCACGGATCGAGCGGAACACGTTCCCTTCTCCGGTGTTGTAAGCCGCCGCGACTGCTTTCAAGTCTGTGATGCCGCGGTGGGCGAGATAGTTGCGCTTACCCGCAAGGACCTGAGCGCCGCAGTGAATCGAGCCTTGTGCTTCGCCGGCAGTCCACGTCCGGCAGAAGTCCGGCTGGGTTCCTATGTCAACCTGCATGACTCCGTATCCATGATAGATTCCGTTGCGCAGGTCGCCCTTGATGTTCCGAATGTTCGTCTCACGGCTGGCGACTCCAAGAAGCAATTCGATCGGGAGACCCGTCTGATGGGCTGCCGTTTCGAAATAGGGCAGCCAACCGGTAGCAGCAGCGTCGCGGAATTGGTCTGTTAGGTCCGCTTCCGTCCAGTTCAGCATAAGTGTGTGTTCCCGCGCATTGAGCTCAGTTTGAGTGGGAGGCGCGCGCGGATCGTGAACTAAAGGCGCGTAAGTGATTGAGAACGGGGGAGATCGCTATTTTACGAAAGCTGTTACCGGAGTTGAACGGGGTGGTCGCAGCGGAACCGATCAACCATGTCCCGCACAGCGTCAATAACGAGATCTGGACGCTCAAGCTGAATCCAATGACCTGTTCCCGGCGCCTGCTCATGGCGTCCTGCTTGGCTTTGCCGCACCCAGGAGGCGCGTTCAGAGAGTTCTCCGGCGCTCGAGTTTCCGGCCGACAACACGAGGAACGGCACGTGAGCCGGGATATCCATCCGCTGCGCCTGCACCGCGCACTCGGGCAAAGAGGCGAGATACGCAGCCATGGCGCTGAAATTCTTCGGGTTGCACCAGTGCGACTGGACGACCGGCCAGAGGTCGGACGGAAGCTTTCGGACTTCACCGACCAGGCGTTCCATGGTTCCGGCTCCTTGTCGGGCGGCGGCGCGGCCGATCAACTTGGGCAGAAGTCTGCCGCCCGAAACCAACAACGCCAGGGCAAGCCGGACGATTCCCAGCCGGGCCAGAATTGCGCCTCTCCGCGAGAGTTTCACGCCGGTAGCAAGGCGGCGGCGTTCCCGGGTGCCGCAGTCCGCCCAGGCTGAAAGGCTCACCGGATCGACAAACACCATTCCAACGACGTTCCGCGGTCGGAGGTGCGCATAGGCGCGGATGAGCAGGCCTCCAAACGAATGCCCGACCAGCACGTAGGGCGGTTCTAGTTGTGCCTTGATCAGCAGCGCTTCGAGCTGCGAACTCATCTGGTCAAGGGTTTTCGATTTGGGGCTGGGACCGCTCCAGCCAAGGCCGGCCCGGTCGTAGCTGCAAACGGTCGTAAACTCCGCAATGGCGGGCTGGACCAAGGCCCAACCGAGTGAACTGCCGGCGATTCCCGCCTCGAGAATCACGACCGGCGTGCCATAACCTTGCTGGTGCAAGTGGAGTCGAGTGCCGTCGATTTCAACGAAACGCCCAGGCGGGGGGAACCGGCGCAGGTCAAGCTGAGTGCCGATCCACTGGTAAGCCGCGCCCGCCAGCAGAACCCCGGCGATTAGGACGAAAAAAAACACTATTGGCGAGCTAATCGGCGACGATAAGTTCACCGGGGAGGATGGGGCGAGTTCTCGGGAGCAGACCAAAGGCGGCGCTTGTTCCGGCAACTAGCAAGACGAAGACATAAGAGACCAACTTTAAGACGTCCGCTGAATGGGTTCGCGGCAGGACTTTCCAAAGGACGAGGAGCACCGTTTGCGAAATCGTGACCGCCCAAACCGCGGAGTAAAAGTATCGCCGCTCGGTTCCTTCTTGAGACGTGGAGCGCCCTGCTCGCGGCAACAGGCCCACGACTCCCAGACATAGGAGGGCAGCCAAAAGAACGAAATAGAGACGTTCGTAAAGTTGCTTAAGAACCCAGGAGCCCGTTGCGGCGGCGATGGCGAGGCCTACCAGATTCAGAAGGGCGAAGTTAAGCAGGGCGTTCCAGGCAAATGTGTAGCAAACACGGCGGTATAAGGGATTCGGTTTGTCCTCGGAGAAGCGCAGGATATAGGGCTGCGGTTCGACGCCCGGAAGTTGCCCGAAGCTTCCCGCAACGCCGGTTCCAATCAGCACCAAAACAAGCCATGCGCCGTTCCTGTAACTGGGACCGTGAGCGAAAAGGTCGAAGGTTAGCGGACCCGGGGCCAGGAAGAAGACCCAAATCCAAATCGGCCAATGTGCGAAGCGGTAGAGGACCTTGTTATGGGTTCGGATTCTGCGCTGGCTGGCGTATTCAACGCGCAAGGGACGAGGCATGCTCTCCCAGATCGTACTACTTTGCCGCCGAATGCGGAGAATTACACGTCAACCACTAAAGTTCTTGCCCTGTGCGGTCGATTAGATCATTAGGAGAGTAAGAAAGTGCAACCGAACGCGAGCAGGGGTGATATGGGGGCGGGCACAATGGTCTGGTTTGTGGCGCTGGCGTTAGCCTTGCTGCCCTGCCCGGTCCATCTGAGAGCGAGCCTCGACCCGAACGCGAACCTGCACGGGAGCGTCAGTTCGAAGTTGACGCAGCCGATCATTGAACGTGTGCTGATCGACGGGAAAGAGTTTGCTCCTGGCAAGCGGGCGATTGCTTCTCCGGGTTTAGGGAGACTTGAGGTGCGGTTCACAGTTCCCGTACTCAGCAACCCGGAGCAAGTGCGTTTTACGTATAAGCTGGAGGGCTTTGACGCTGATTGGAGGCAAGCTGACGGGAGGCAAGCTGACGGGAGGCAGTCTGGCGGGCAGCGCGTTGCGTACTACACGAAGGTCCCGCATGGCGATTACAGGTTCCGTGTGCGCGCGAACGCGGGCGGAGGCTGGGTAGAGGCTAGAGGCCAGCTCCGCGGCTTTGATAACGCTGCGACCGCACTACTATCAGACATTCGCCTTTCTGTTGCTTCTCGGGATTGGGATGACCGGGGTGTTGGCGACCGCCTACAGTCTGCGGGCGCGACACTTGAAGAAGCGTGAGGTTGGACTCCTCACCCTAAAGAACGAGAAAACGACGATGCTTCGAGAAGGTGAGCGGCAGGTCCGGCGTTCGCGAGAAGAACTCGACATTCGGGTTCAAGAAAGGAACCATTGATCTCGTCCGTGCGAATCTGGCGCTCGTAACGGATTTATTCGTAAGAAAGCATACTGAACGAGTTGGTATTGACGAAAGAAGAAGCTTTGGAGGTGAGCCGGGCGACGGCTGAACTGCTTCCCAATCTAGGGAATCAACTCCGGTCGCCCGTGAGCGAAATCCGGAATTTGACGAGTGTGAGACTCGCCTTGGCGGCCATCGAAGACGAAACCGAATACCTGAGGAAGGTGCATCGCTCGCCGCGAGTTCCTGTTCATTCTCGTAACCGAGATTCTCGCGTCTGCCAAGACTTGGGAAGCCGACAGACTGACGCATTCCGATGCGGAAAGGGCCGTAACCGCCGAACCTCACCGGCCCGCCTGCAACTAATGCCAACTTGCCGCGTCCAAAACCCTAGCGGACGTTTGCCCTGAATGTCAGCTATACTTTGGTTAACGTCTCGGAATCCCTTCATGAATAGCCGTTTCAAATGGACCGTTGTTGGCAGCTCTACCTGTGTGGTCGTGCTGCTGTTGCTTGGAGCGAGGAGCGGGCGCGCCGTCGCCACCGATGATGTGTACGGCCATCTTAAGGTATACACCGAGGTTCTTGAACGGATCAAGCTGGAGTACGTCGAAGAGCCGGACATGAAAAGCGTCACCCTTGGCGCAATCAACGGATTGCTCGAGTCGGTAGATCCCTTCGCCAGCTATCTGACATCGGATCAGTACCGGCAATACGAGAAGATGCAGGCCTCCGGCAAAGCGGGAGTAGGGCTGATACTCGCGAAACGATATGGTTATGTGGCTGTCGTCGATGTCATCCCGGCTTCGCCCGCCGATAAAGCAAGTATCGGCACTGGAGATTTGGTTGAAAGCATTAATGGCGTGGCAACCCGCGATATGCCCCTGGCGTACGCCGAAGAGGTCTTCAGGGGCGCGCCGAATTCGACCATAGACGTTTCCATTTTGCGGCTAAAGAACCCCGATCCGCAGAAGATTACGCTGACGCGCGCCAACATCGTGGTCCCGCAAGTCGCGGCCAAAATGCTTCCGAACGAAGTTGGTTACGTTCACGTGACAAGCCTGCTTGGAAACCGGTCTGGAGAGGTGAAAGCCAAGCTCCTGGAATTGAAGAAAGAGGGGGCTAAGTATATCGTTCTGGACCTTCGGCATTGCTCAACCGGGGAGCACGCGAACGGCATCGATCTGGCGAATCTTTTTCTCGACAAGGGTCAGATCACGTCTCTGCAGGGCCAACGATCGGAAAAGAAGGATTTTGAAGCGAAGCCGGACGACGATATGTGGAAGGGTCCGCTGGTTGTGATCACGGATCGGGCGACGGCGGGAGGGTCCGAGATTGCCGCGGCGGCGCTTCTGGACGACAAACGGGCGCAGGTCGTTGGTGAGCGGACCTACGGAGATGCGAGTTTACGGAAGACGATTCAGATGGAGGATGGCGGCGCTGTGATCCTCTCCGTCGCCAAATATTATTCGCCTTCCGGAAAAGCGATTCAGGATTCCGGCGTGACTCCGTCGGTTCAACTTGCCGAAAATGAGAGCACTCCCGATGTCGATCAGGACGGAAATCCTATTCCTGGCGCGACGCCGAAGAGTTCGGAGGACAACCTGCTGAAGCAGTCAATCGATCTGGTGACGGGAAAGACCACGATCGCGCAGTTGACAAGCGGGGAAGCGGGAAATGACCGGCCTTATCCTAAGCAAACTCCTCCAATTATTACGAAGGCTCCTGGGACACCAGAGCCAGAACGTTAAGACTTATCTATGCCTCTGTATGAATATCAATGCGAGAAATGCGGCAATCTTTTTGAAGTGATTCAGAAATTCGCCGATGCGCCGATCGCCAAACACGAGAAGTGCGGGGGGTCTGTGCGGCGCCTGCTTTCCGCGCCTGCGTTGGTGTTTAAGGGCAGCGGGTTCTACGTCAACGACTATGCAAAGGGATCCGGATCGGGGTCCGGAACCCCGTCCAACGGCTCGTCCGGCAAGAGCGATGGATCGGCTTCCAGTCAGAGTGATTCAGGTTCCGCTAAGAACGACAAATCGGGATCGAAGTCAGGATCAAGCTCCGGTTCTTCCAGTTCCGATTCCGGGGCGGCATCCTCTTCGACCACTAAGGCCGATACCAAATCGTCCTAGCGGAGATCTCACGGGTTCTTTTTCCGCGGATCGAATCGCGACAGCGGC
>OCTA010002489.1_pt1 | contig 16687 bp, 10 predicted proteins | sample 1538991 | NCBI WGS metagenome assembly OCTA01 (sample SAMEA3539302, study PRJEB22396) | soil metagenome | biome: tundra; feature: field; material: soil | place: USA | collected 2010-05 | depth 0.15 m | reverse complement strand
CGGCGCGGCTCGTACGTCATCGAGCGGGCGTTCGTCGAGAAGTAGAGCGGGCGCTTGGGGACCGGGGTCTGCTGATGGATCCCTTGGTGAGGGCGGACAGCGTTGTGGTAGCGGACGTACTCGGCGACGACGCGCTGGAAGTTGTCGTGGCTACTTTGGCCCGTGCTGCGGAGGTCGTGCACGCCGAGGTGCGGGTGGGCGACTCGACGACGGAAGGCGGCTCGCGTGCCAGAAAGAACGGCTGTCCCGTGGACCTGCAGTACACGTCCTGGTCGGACAGCGCCATCGTTATCGATGGCTTCGGGACCCGTAGTGTCCCAGATCTCGATCGCAGCGGATTGCAGCTGGAATCGTAGAGCTTTCGCGCGACCGGTCGAGCGACCGCGGTGGCACGACCGCAAGGTGCACCGCGGCTACTGAACACCCGGCCGCAAAGGTGCCTGGGCGCACTTGCGTGCTTCGGAGTTTATCCGGGGCTTTGGCCATGGATGAGACTGTTAAATGTGGCGCTGCCCCGCTCGCTTTGGGACTGATCAATCGAGGCAGTGTGAGACGATCTGACCGCGAAACCCCGCGCGAAACGAGTATTTCGCCAGGACAGGCAAGAATGTTGACGTCGATCAGCTGGCATCGCGACGACACAACCCATCGATGTGGGCTGAACGTCGCGTCCCATCCGCGACCGTCACGGAGCACTTGCGGAGGCCGCTGTCGCACCGATGCCGGCCTGTGGGGCTCCCACCACCGTCTATTTCCGTGGCCACGCGACTTGCCGAGCGCGTCGAGAGACCCTTCGACAAGGGCATCCCCTTGTGCGCGACAACTTGCTCGAACTAGAGTCCGCAGCATGCGCAAGCGTGCTTCGTTCCCGGTCTCTTTGAACTCGACGACACGTCCGGTCGGCTGGCTCGTGCTCCTCCTTGCGGGCGCCGCTGGGTGTTCGAGCAGCAACGCTTCCCCCACCTCCAATGTCCTCAGCGCCGACGCCGCGGCGGACGTAGTGAGCCCGGAGCTCGATTTCAGCGCGTTCGACTCCGCCGTCACCGCCTTCCTTTCCGAGAAAGGCCTCGCCGGAGCGAGCGCCGTCGTGGTGCAGCAGGACCTCGGGATCGTGCACGAGAAGGGATACGGGCAGTTTGCCACCGACCGGCTCTACCTCATTGCGTCGTCGAGCAAGGTGATGAGCGTCGGCATCCTCATGCGTCTCGCCGACGAGGGGAAGCTCGACATCAATGCGCCCATCAGCAATTACCTGTCGGCCTTTGGCAACTACAAATCGGACATCTCCGTCGCGCAGCTCGTTTCGAACAGCTCCGGACTCGTCACCCTGACCGACAATCCGCTGTATGCGCCATACCTCTGCCAGTACCTGAGCGCCGGCACGCTGACCGATTGCGCCAAGACGATCTACACGGCCAATGACTCCGCCGACCGGCGGTCGCCCGACACCAAGTTCGACTACGGCGGCGGTGCGTGGCAACTCGCCGGTGGCATCGCCGAAGTCGTGAGCGGAAAGCCGTGGGCGCAGCTCGTGAAGGAAGCATACGTCGACCCTTGCGGCACTCCGTCGATCGGATTCAATAACCAGTACCAGCAGGCGTACCGCAGCGGGGACGCCGGCCTGACGGGCGCGCTCAGCTATCCGCCCTTCTTCAAAGGCGATGCCGGAGTCCTGGCCGCGACCCAGAACCCGAGCGTCGAGGGCGGCGCGTATACCACCGCTCATGACTACGGCAAGATCCTGCTAATGCACCTGCGCGGGGGCGTCTGCGACGGCGGGCGCGTGCTCTCGAAGGCGTCGGTCGACCTCATGCAGGCGGATCGCATCGGCCAAGTGTACGGAGGAGCGACCTCGGATCCCAACTTCGCGGGGTACGGTCTCGGGTGGTGGGTCGACCGGCAGCATCCCGGCGTGGTGGCCGATCCGGGCGCATACGGGGCCATCCCCTGGATCGACGTGCCCCGCAAGTATGCCGTGATGATCTTGCTGGAAGCGACGAGCACCGACGGCGCCGAGCTCCTGCAGAAGGCCAAGCCGTCGCTCGACGCGATCTTCGGGCCCATCGCGGGTGACGCGGGATCGACCGTTGCGGCTCCACTGTGGGAGGCCGGGACGATTGCCACCGCCTCGATGGACTCCGGCGCGGCCGACGTCGGGACGTCCGAGGGTGGGACTTCGAGCATCGGTGACGCGTCCGCAGAATGAGTACAAGCGGGCTCGGAGGACCCCCGCAGACGGGCGCTGATACCCTTCGACGGCGCGACGGGACGTCCGCTTGCTTGCAGAGTCTGCGATCGCCCCGTTTCGACTCCAAGAAGTCACGACATCCCAGCCGCGAGGGCGGCGAAGATGCGGCAGGCCCGCGAGGGTGCGCTGCTTCAACGGCGGCGGAAGTGCAGGAGGGCCATGGGAGAAGAAGACCGGCGGAGGGGAGCGGCTGCGAAGGACCGTTGGAAACGCCGCTGGTCGCGATGCCGGCGAGGACGAGCGCGTGGATGCTCTTGGCGCTCGGTGTGGGCCGGACCAGTGCGAGCCGCACTTACTGATACGGGGTCCAATACGCCGGCGCGACAACGTACGCCGCAAACCCGGCGGGGTCAAACAACGACACCACCTTCGTCGCGGTGAGCTGCAGGGAAAATTGCCTGCCCCTGGGCTCGGTTGCTGCGTCCATTTGCGAAAGTAGGGTTAGATAGCCGTGGCTGCCAAGCGTGCGGTGCTCCTCGGACTGAGAAGCTACGTGTTCGGCGGGCGCGCCGCGAAGGACATCGTACAGTACAGTAGCGACGTGCTGGCCTTTCGCATTCTGGGAGGAGCCGCCGGTTGCCTGGCAGTAGGAGCCTGCGCATCCCTCAGCGGCTTGAGCGCCTACTCGGTTTGCGCCGACGACTGCCTGGATGCAACGGATGGTAGAGACGCGGCGGGCCTCGCGCAGAACCACAGCGAGGGAGGCAACGGCGCGGGCGACGCCGCAGACGACTTGCCCGCCCCGCCGCCCAACAGCGGCTGCGACGCCGCCCTTGCTACCTGCGGCGATCAGTGCGTCGACCTGACGAGCCCCCTCAACTGCGGGACCTGTGGCAATGCGTGCCCGACGTCCATCGCCAATGCCCAGCCGACCTGCGGCGCCGGAACGTGCTCGTTCGCGTGCAACGCCGGGTACAGCCTATGTGGGGGCGCATGCATCCAGTACACGACCGCGGACAATTGCGGAGGCTGCGGCAATGCGTGCTCGGGAAGCACGCCGGTGTGTGGCCCGGCGGGCGTCGCCGGGGCGGATGCCGGCGAGTACACGTGCCTGTCGGGCTGTCCGTCGGCTACTACGACGCCCTGCAATGGTAGCTGCGTCGACCTCGCGAGCAACGCTAGCCACTGCGGCACCTGCACAACCGCATGCTCGACGACCGTGACGAACGCCGTGCCCGACTGCGTTGGACGGGCGTGCACCTTCACGTGCAACAGCGGACACACCCTCTGCGGCGGGTCGTGTGTCGACACGACAACCAGCCCGGGCAACTGCGGCAGTTGCGGCCACACGTGCTCCACGAGCGTCGCCAACGCCGCGGCCGCGTGTGCGAGCAGCGCGTGCGGCTTCACCTGCAACAACGGGTTTTCCCTCTGCAGCGGAGCGTGCGTCGACGAGATGACCGACAACAACAACTGCGGTGGTTGCGGCCTGCTGTTCGCATGCGCTCCCGGGCATATGTGCCAGAGGGGGCTGTGCGTGTGCAATGCGCCCGCGTGTCCCGCGTGCACCGCGCCCCAGGCCCCTTGCTGCACGGCACTTGGCCTGTGCGGATGCGCCCTGGCGGGGGCGACCTGTAAGTGAGGCGCTCGCTGTCAGGAGGGGATTCCGTCGGCGCATCGGCGCGGCGTGATCCCGCACGACGATGCTTCCGCAATCCTCCTCGCGATGGCGCGTTGCCGCGCCGCAGCCGGGCGGGGCGGCGCGCGAACGGCGGAGCTCAATAGACTCGACCGCTTGTAACACACCGACCCCCTTGTTACACGAGAGGCGGCCTCTTGCGCCTCTTGGCGGGCGAACGGCGCTATCACTTCCTCGCCTTCGGTCGCCCGGCCCACGCGGAGCCGAAGAATTCGAGCATGAGCCCGTGCGGCGCATCCTCGCGCACCTCGGCTTGCCCACGGAGACCACGCCACCCGCCCGAGCGCGCGACCCGACCGACGACCTGGACGACATCGAGCCCGCCGGCCAGCTCGACCTCGGGCTGGCGTAGGGAGACGGGGCCCCGCGGGGGGGAGCCCGAGCACGGAAGGCCCGGGGCGGGAGGGGTGCGCCTTGGACGGGCTCAACGTGGTCGGCGTTCCAGCGCGACGGGAACTGGTTGGGCGTCCGATGGGCGCTATGTTGACCCCGCGCCGCGCTCCGGGGCGCCTTGATCGTGCAGGAGCGTTTGGGCTTCCTGCTCGCAGAGCTCGCTCGTGCTAGACGGCGAGTCCATTCTCGGAAGGAACTTCATGCGTCGCGTCCTCGCTTTGGCCCTCGCTCTCGGAGCCGTCAGCTGCTCGAGTCTCGTTCCGACAGGGACGCCGAAGCCCAAGAAGGACGGCGGCACCTCGGCACCGACCGCCTTTCAAGCGTCGGGCACGCTCAGCGGTGCCCTGACCGGCACCGTGACCGGCGTGGCCGGCTACGCCGAAGCCAACGTGTCGGGGGAAGATCCTTTCGGGGTGACGCTTCAAGGAGCGCTGGGGCAAGCCGTGACGATCACCTCGCCGGATCCGAGCACCTTGTCGAACTTTGCCTTCGGATGCACGCTCGGTTTCTCTTCGGTTCCGGGCAGCGGAACGTTCACCCAGGCAACCGCTGGCGGTAAGGCCTACGACTGCTTGATCAGCTATAGCGCGCAAGGGGCCACCACTGCGACCCAGTTCGGCGCCGGCACGAACGTCACGAGCACGAAGGATGCGCTCTCGATCGACATCAGCTCGATCGATAAAACCGATTCGATCGCCGGGATCGATTACTACACGCTCCACGGCTCGCTCGACATCGTGTTCGTCGCTGCGGACGGATCCGGCACGACGGTCACGGCGTCGCTCACCTTCTGAGCGGCGGCCGCAGATCACATCGAAGGTCGTCGACTATGCGCCGGCGATCGATGAAGGGCCTTGGAGGTCGCCGCGACCGAGCCTGGAACATCCCCTGACGGGCCTTGGACCTTGCCATGACGGGCCTTCCATCGTGCCCCGGTCGCTCATGGCCCATGCGATGGGTCGTGATGGCAAGGCCGATAGTCGGTCGTGGCAAGTGCGATCAGCGACCATCGCAAGGACCATGAGTCGTCATGGCAAGCGCGATGACTCGCGATGGCAAGTTCGATGACTGACCATGGCAAGTGCCATGGTTCGTCACCGCAAGGGCGATGGTCGACCATGGCGAGTGCCATGGTTCGTCAGCGCAAGGGCGATGGTCGACCATGGCAAGTGCCATGGTTCGTGATCGCATGGGCGATGACCGGCCATGGCGCTCGCCATGGGTGCCCATGGCCCTTTGCAAGGTCGGGGATCGCGCCTTTGCGGGCCGTCTAGACTAGGCCTGTCAGGTTCTCCGTGTAGCCGGCCTTCGCGGTGACGTCCTGGCCGTCCTCAACGAGGCCACACGCTGTCGCAGAAGGCATCGTACAAGCGCCCGAACGCCGGCGAGGCGTCCCATCGGTTCGTTCGACGCGAGCGCCTTGCCGCCCACAGTTGGGGCGTCTTTGACCGGCCCGTGCCTCGTAGCACCGCGGGCGCGATGACGCCCGCGCGAGCAACGTTTTCATCGCCCCGGTGAAGCGCAGCTTCATGCCCAACTACTCGCACAATTTCATTCCAAGAGCCTGATGTCGTGCCCGAGTTCTGAGAGGTCGTCGTTGAGCTGATGGTCGCGACCCTCCAAGCGGCGGATGATGGCATGCGGAAAAGCTGTTGCGAACTTCTCGATATGAGAGAAGGGCACAGTCTCATCATCGCGACCCTGATAAAAATAGAATGGAGCGCCGTCGTGAAGCTCGACGGCCATCTGTCTGGTAGGTCGGAGGTCGTCGCTCGGCCAGCCGCCGTCACCTATGAAGGGCGTCGCGATCAGGAAGACGGCCGCAGGCCGCCGCTCCACTGTGCCGCCTGCCAGGTAGTCCAGGAGGATTGCGGCACCGACCGAATGGCCGACGAGAAACACACCGTCGCTCAACTTTCTCAGTTCCCGGGCGATGCTTTTCTTCCATACCGTCGGGTCGGGATCGGCCTCATCAGGCATCCGCGGATAGTGGATCGTGTAGTCGGGGCCGAGCGCCCCCTTGAGGCTCGCCACGAGCTTGTTGTCCCACGAGTCATGGGCGCCCCTTCCGCCACCTTGGACGAACAACACCTGTCTCATGCGCATATTGGTACGCCGGCGACCCGATTGGGTGTCGGTTTTCTTGGACAGTCTTCAGCGCTGGCGCGACGACGGAGTCCCTGAGCACCCGCGCGCCTGGCTCATCCAGACTGCGCGAAACCTGGCGATCGATCGCATCCGGCGAAAGAAGACGCTCGCGGGCAAGCTCGACGCCTACGCCGCCGACCTCGTCGCGGTCGTCGAGCCGCCGGCCTCGCTGGAGATCCCCGACGACCGCCTGCGCCTCATCTTCACCTGCTGCCACCCGGCGCTCGCGGCGAGATCTCGACCCCAATGTGGTACGGAGGCTCGTGACCGTGCCCTCATCTCCGAGCTCCGCGGGCCCTCCGTCCAATCCGCTCAAACCGTCGCCTCGGCACCACCCTCTCGACGTCGCGCTGCGCCTCTTCGCCGACGTGCGCGCGGGCGAGGGGCCGACGGTGCTGCTTCTCACGGCGAACGTCTTTCTGCTCCTCACGGCCTACTACTTCCTGAAGGTCGCGCGCGAGCCGCTGATCTTGCTTGGCGGCGGGGCCGAGGTGAAGAGCTACGCGTCGGTGGGCCAGTCGATCCTGCTCGTGGCCGTCACCGTCATCTACGGATGGCTCGCGTCGCGCGTCGGGCGCATGTCGCTCATCGCGTGGGTCACCGTGTTCTTCGTCGGAAACCTCGTTGTCTTCTGGGCGCTGGGCGAGCGCGGCGCGCCGCTCGGCGTGCCGTTTTTTCTGTGGGTCGGCATCTTCAACCTGGTCACCGTCGCTCAGTTCTGGAGCTTCGCGGCCGATATCTACTCCGAAGAGCAAGGCAAGCGCCTCTTCCCGATCATCGGCATCGGCAGCTCGATCGGCGCCGTGGCGGGGGCATGGATCGCCGACGAGCTGTTCTTCATCGGGCCCTTCCGCCTGATGCTCATGGCCGGAGCGGTCTTGCTCGTCAGCCTCGCGCTCACGTACGTCGTGAACCAGAGAGAGCACCAGGCCGAGGGCCTTCGGGCGCGCTCGCAGGAGAGCGTCGAGAAGGCGGAGCCCATCGGCGGTGCCAACGGCTTCTCGCTCCTGATCCACGATCGCTACTTGATGCTGTTCGCGATCCTCATCCTGGTCCTCAACCTGGTGACGAAGACGGGCGACTACGTCCTCGATCGCAAGCTCATCGCGGCCGCGCACGACGCGGGGCAGGTGACGCACGCCCAGGCCACGCTCTTCATCGGGCAGTTCAAGGCTCGCTACTTCGAGTGGGTCAACGGCATCGGCGTCGTCCTCCAGCTCTTCGCGGTCTCGCGCATCATCAAGTACCTCGGGCTCCGCGCGGCGCTCGTCATCATGCCCATCGCGTCGCTCGCCGGGTACTCCGCGGCGCTCGCGGTTCCGCTGCTCTCGGTTCTCTTCATGGCGCGCGCGGTCGAGAGCAGCCTCGACTACTCCCTGTCGAACACCACCCGTCAGGCCCTCTGGCTCGTCACCTCGCGGGGCGCGAAGTACAAGGCGAAGCAGGTGATCGACGCGTTCGTGGTCCGCTTCGGCGACGCGGCGTCGGCGGGCGTGGTCTGGGTCGGGGCCCACGAGCACTTCGAGCTCTCGACGTTCATCGTGATCAACATCCTTCTCTGCGTGGCGTGGCTCGTGTCGGCCGTGCTGCTCGGCCGCACCTACGCCGAGCGAGCGACGAACGCGCCGCCCAGGTCGATCCCGCCGGGTGCCCTGTCGAACGCCTGAAGGGCACGCCGCCGCCGGCACCTCCCGGGGCCCCGTCGCGAACGTCGGGTCGCGTACCGCTCGTGCGCCTGCGCGCGCGTGACGACACCTCGGGGGGCCGCCGGGCATCCGAAATGAAACGCGCGCGCGGCCCGACCTGGGCTAGAGCGCAGTACGGGAACGGAACGTCCAGCGAGGCACGATGAGCCACCGGATACGACAAACCATGCGAGAGAGGCCCGCGAAAAGGGCCCGGCAGGAAGAAGATTGGCCCGCGCGGCCAATCGCTGTCCACGCCGCGTCGCCCGTGCGGCCGACCGGACCCGGATCGCCTCCGGTCCGGGTGGCATCTGAGCTGCAGTTGCTCTCGTGGCTCTGGCTACGGCGGTCGCCCTCGTTGGCCGCGGGCACGGGCGCACAGAACGGAGCCACAGTCGGTCCATGAGCGCGCGCGGTCGATGGTTCGCACTCGGCGCGGCCGCTCTCCTGGCCGCGGCGGCAATACCGCAGTCGAGCGCCCGCGCGGACACGCCGCCGAAACGTGACCTGCCCGACTATGACGGGCGAGGCAGTCCGCCCACGACCCCCGGAGACGTCGCGCTCTGGGTGCCGCGGGTCATCTTCTCGCCGATCTACTTCGTCACCGAGTTCTTGATCCGGCGGCCGCTGGGCGCGCTGATCGCGGGCGCCGAGCGCGCGGGCTGGCCCGACCTCTTCTACAACTTCTTCTTCTTCGGCCCTGACCACAAGGCGGGCTTCGCGCCGCTCGTCTTCGCCGACTTCGGCTTCAACCCGAGCGTGGGGCTCTTCGCCTTCTGGAATGACGCCTTCACGAAGGGCAACGACCTGAGCTTGCACAGCGGCATCTGGACCAGCGACTGGATCGCCGGAGATTTCGCCGACAGGATCCACCTTCACGGCAAGGACACCCTGACGTTCGACGCGCTGGGGGTCCGGCGGCCCGACAAGGTCTTCTACGGAATCGGCCCGCGGTCGCTCGAGGGCAGCCAGAGCCGGTTCGGCATCGGCGAGCTCCAGGGGTCCGCGACGTTCGATTTTCCGCTCTGGCGCTCGAGCCGCATCAAGGCCGGGGTGGGCGTCCGATCGGTCGACCTCTACCACGGTCACTACGGCCGAGACCCCAGCGTCGAGGTCTCCGCGGAGCGCGGCACCTTCCCCCTCCCGCCGGGCTTCGGCAGAGGATACACGGCGGAGTACAACCATCTCCTCGCGGCGCTCGACTCGCGGCGCGAGCGTCCGGCAGAGGGGTCTGGCTTCCGCGTCGAGGTCGAGGCCGAGCAGGGGAGCGACGTGCGGCACTCGCCGGCGAGCGGCTGGATTCGCTACGGCGGAACGGCGGGGGCCTTCTACGATCTCAACGGGCGGCACCGCGTCGTCAGCCTCTCGGTGACGTCGCTCTTCGCCGATCCCCTCGGCCAGGAGCCGATCCCCTTCACCGAGCTCGTCACGCTGGGAGGCGACGGCCCGATGCGCGGCTTCTACCCCGGCCGGCTCGTCGGTCGGAGCGCCGCGGTGGCGACGGTGCGCTATCGCTGGCCCATCTGGGTCTGGCTCGACGGATCGCTACAGGCGGCGGTCGGAAACGTCTTCGACGAGCACCTCGACGAGTTCAGGCCGTCGCTCCTCCGTTTCTCGAGCGCGATCGGGGTCGAGAGCGTCGGGACTCCCGACAACTCGATCGAGATCCTGTTCGGCATCGGCACCGAGACCTTCGATCACGGCGGGCAGATCGACTCGTTCCGTCTCGCCCTGGGGAGCAACCGTGGCTTCTGAGCGCGCTTCGAGGAGCGTGGTGGCGGCTCGCTCATGGCCCGCGCGCGGGTTGCGCTGGCCGAGCGCGGTGGGACTCGCGATCTGCGCGGCGGCGGCGTCGTGCGCGAGTGCGCGGCTCTTCCCCCTCCGCGCGCCGATGGCGACGGACACCGACCTCCGTTCGTTCAGCGCCCCCTGCCGCGTCGAGCCCAGCAAGAAGGACCCAAACCACCTCGCCTGCACGCCCGACCTCTACGTCTCGCCGCTCGCGTGGGACGGGAGCGACAACTCGATCTTCCGGCCGCTCGCGCGCGTCTTTGCAGTCGACCCGGCGGGCGAAGCGCCTAACGTCAACAGCATGGACGAGGTGCCCGACTCGGCCTGGTTCACGAATCGCATCGGCGCGCGGCCCATGAGCCTCGACGAGGTCTCTCGCGGCGCCTGCGAGCCCAGGCTGATCCTCGACGACCCCACCGAGGTCGGGGTCTGGGTCGTGGATCAGGGCAAGATGAACGGCTCGTCGGAAGGATTCCGCGTGAACATCCCGGGCAAGGGGAAGTACCTCTTCAAGTCCGACGAAGGGGGCGGCGTCGAGCGCCCCACGGGGGCGAGCGCCATCGGCGCGACCGCTTATCACGACGTGGGCTTCTTCACGTCGTGCGAACAGATCGTGTACTTCAAGCCCTCGGCGCTGAAGCTCACGCCCGGGCTCCGTTTCGCCGACAACTCGGGCATCGTCCGCGACTTCGATCAGGCCAGGCTCGACAAGGTCTTGAAGGGGTCGGGCCGGCGCGGCGAGTATATACGCATGCAGGCGTCGGCGTGGCTGCCGGGCCACCTGCTCGGCCCGTTCCGCTACGAGGGCACGCGCGGCGACGACCCGAACGACGTCATCCGGCACGAAGACCGGCGCGACCTCCGCGGCGGGAGGCTACTCGCGGCGTGGCTCGATCATTTCGACGCCCGCGAGCAGAACACGATGGATTCGTGGATCTCCGATCGCGGGAAAGACGATCCCGACGCGTCGCCCGGCTACGTCCGCCACTACTACCTCGACACCAGCGACTGCATCGGCTCCGAGTGGGCATGGGACGCCATCTCGAAGCGCCTCGGCTACTCGTACCTGCTCGACTACGGCGACATCGGGCTAGACTTCGTCACCCTGGGCATCCGCTCGCCGGTCTACGATCACATCGAGCGGACGCCGGGGCGCGAGAAGTTCGGCTACTTCAACGTCCGTGATTTCGAAGCCGAGCGCTGGAAAAACGAGTACCCGAACCCCGCGTTCAGCCGCATGACCGAGCGCGACGGCGCGTGGATGGCCCGCATCCTCTCGCGCTTCACGCCCGAGATGGTGAGCGCCATCGCCAAGCTGGGCGAGTTCTCCGATCCGGGCGACACGGCCTTCGTCGCCGAGACCCTCGAGGGCCGGCTCGAGCGCATCCTCGACCGCTACCTGACGCGGCTCTCGCCGATCGCCGACGTGCACATCGAAGGCAACGCGCTGCTCTGCGGCACCGATCTGGCCGAGCGGCGCGGCGTGCGCGACGCGGCGGCCTTCGCGTACGAGGCCCGGCTCGCCAGGGGGGCACCGCTCGCCGTCACGCGGCGGAGCGGGGGCGAGGTTTGCGTCGCCCTGCCGCGCATCGCCGGCGACGGCGGCCCGGCCGACGAGTCCCCCGCGCGCTACTTCGGCGTGGCCATCGCCGACGGGGTCGCGCCCGGTCCGCTCGTCGCCTATCTCTACGATCGGGGCCCCGCGAGAGGCTACGCGCTCGCGGGGATCGAACGTCCCAGCCGCGAACGGAGCCGCTGACGATGCGCGGGCCGCGCGCCTGGCTCTCGAGGTACTGGGACATCCGCGCCGGCGAAGGCCGGCTCGTGATGCTCTCGTTCGTCGCGCTCCTGCTCATCGTCTCGGCGCATACCATCCTCGAGACCGCCCGCGACGCGCTGCTCTTGACGCGGCTCCCCCCCAGGCAGCTCGGCGTGGTGTACATCGCCGTGGCCGCCGTCGCGCTGCCCGTCGCGGCGTTCGCGACCGGCGCGGTGCGCAAGCTCGGCGCGCGCGTCTCGCTCACCGGGTCGCTGACCGTCTCGGCCATCGTGGTGGCCGCGTTCTTCACGATTCGCGTCGGTTCGGTGGCCGTCATCGCGCTCTACGTGGCCACCGGGGCCATCATCTCGGCGGTCGTCCCCCAGTTCTGGACGCTGCTCGAGGGCGAGTTGACCACGGCCCAGGCGCGCCGCCTCGTCTCGCCCATCACGTCGGCGGGCATCGTCGGCGGCGTGCTCGGGTCCGCGGCGGCGGCGGCGGCGCTCGTCGTCGTGCGCGTGAAGGCGTTGCTCGTCCTGTCGTCGCTGACGTTCATTCTCGCCGCAGCGGTCGTGGTCATGATCCCGCTGCGCTCGCGGCCGACCGCCCGTGCGGCGAGCGCGACCAAGACCCCGATGGTGACGACCTTCGTCGGAGCGGTTCGCGAGGAGCCGTTCCTGCGCCAGGTCGCGCTCGTCGTGACGGTGTCCACGGCGACCTTGCTGGCGCTCGACTACTTCTTCAAGTGGACCGTAGCGCGCACGGTGCCTCACGACGAGGTCGGCATGCTCGTGGCGCGCGTCTATGCCGCGCTGAACGTCGCGTCGCTCGTCCTCCAGCTCCTGTTCGGCTCCGCCCTGGTGCGGCGGGTCGGGCTCGCGGCGGCCATCACGCTGACCCCGCTGCTCCTCTTGCTCGGCGCGGGCGGGGCGTTCGCGCTCGGCGGCGCGCTCGTCGTCGTGATCATCCTGAAGAGCATCGACGGGAGCCTGCGCTACAGCGTCCACCGCATCACGACAGAGCTCCTCTACCTCCCGATCCGAGCCGACCTGCGCGCGCGCGCCAAGCCCCTCATCGACGGCGCCCTGATGCGCACGGTGCAGGCCGCGACCGCCGGCGTGCTCCTCGGGATCAGCGGTCGCGCCTTTCTGTCGCCGCGGCTCTTCGCGGCCATCGTGGTGGGCCTCGCGTTCGTCTGGACCGTGACCGCCATCGGCACGCGCCGGCCGTACATGAGCCTCTTGCGGCGGACCGTGGTCGGTTCGGCGGAGCTCGGGTGGTCCGACGGCGCCGACCCGCTCGATCTGGCCACCGCCGAGGTGCTCGTCGAGTTCCTCGCGAGAGACAACCCCAGCGAGGTCCTCGCGGCCATCGACGCCTTGCACCGGCGCGGGCACGACCGCCTGATCCCGGCGCTCATCCTCCACCACGAAGACGAGCGCGTCCTCGTGAGCGCGCTCGCCCTCTTCGGCGCGTCGCAGCGCACCGACTGGCACACGCTCGCGCGCCGCTTGCTCGATCGCCCGCGCGAGCCGGTGCGTATGGCCGCGGCGCGGGCGCTCGCGATGCACGGCAAGCTCGAGATCACGCGCCTCGCCGGGGACCCGAGCGCACGCGTCGAGGCCTATGCGACGCTCTACACCGTGCTCGCCGGGGGGGCGGACCCGACGAAGGACGCTCGCGTGGCGGCTCTGCTTCGCCGCCCGGGCGCGGCCGGAGAGTCGGCCCGCCTCGGTCTCCTCGCGGCCCTCGCCGACGCTCCCGTCCCCACGGAGCGGGTGGCGCCGCTCCTCGTCGCGCTCACCCAGCTCGGCCCGACGTCCTCGGTGGCCGAGTGGACCGTTCTCGTCGCGCAATCCACGACGAGGCACCTCGTCGTCGAGACGATTCCGCTGCTGATCGCGCGCCTGCCGGTTCCGACCGCGCGCGAAGAGGTGCTCTGCGCGCTCGTCGCCCTCGGCGACCCGGCTCTCGACGCAGGGTCGGAGGCGCTGCGCGACAGGTCGACCGAGCGACAGCGCCGCGCGCAGCTCCCGAACCTGCTCGCGCGGTTCGCCTCGAAGCGGGCCGCGGCGCTGCTCCTCGAGAGCGTCGAGAACGAGAGCGATCACCTCGTTCGCTACAGGTCGATCCGCGCGCTCGGCCGCGTCGCCGCCGACACGCGCCTCCGGATGGACCGGGCGCGGGTCGAGCGGCAGGCGTACATCGACCTGACCGTGCACTTCGAGGTCCTCGCGTGCAGGGTCGCGCTCGACGTGGCCATTCCCCAGACCGAGCCGGCAGACGCCAGGCGGCGTCAGGTGACGGGGATCCTGCTGCGCGGCCTGCTCGACGACAAGCTCCGTCACTCGATCGAGCGGACGTTCCGCCTGCTCAAGATCGCCCACGCGACGGAAGACATCCACCGCGTCCAGATCGCCTGCCTGTCCGACGACCTGCACTCGCGAGCGAACGCGGGCGAGTTCCTCGACGCGCTCCTCGTGCGGCGCGATCAGCAGCGGCTCCGTGCGCTGCTGCGCCTGATCTCGGACAGCCTCTCGCCCGCCGAACGCGTCCGCCGCGCGGCGCCGCTCCTCGGCCAGAGCCCGCCGCAGACGCACGACGAGGCTCTTCGCCAGCTGGTCGACGGAGCGAACACCACGCTCGCGGCCCTCGCGGCCCAGCACGCCTTCGCCACGGGAGGGGTTTCGCTCCTGGTGGTCGACGAGGCCCGCGCCCGCCGCCCCGACATCGACCTCGTGGCGGCGCGGCTCTTCGAAAACGACGGCGACGACGACTCGCACCCCATGGCGCCGAGGTCTCCGATGTCCGCCGCGGCGCACGCCGACGGGGAGCGCCATGGCGGATGATCCGCGCCTCGCGCGCCTCACCCGCGAGCTCTTCTTCGTGGCGGCCACGCTGGGGTCGGGCGACGGCCTGCCGGCCTGGGTCGTCGACCGGGTCACCTCGCTCTTCGACGAGATGGGCGTGGTCGAGGGCCAGGTGATCTTCGCGGCCGGGGACCCCGCCGACTACATCTACTTCATGGCCAACGGGCGCGTGTCGCTCACGAAGGAGGGCGCGGCGCCCTGGCAGTACGAGGGCCGCTGGGCTCTCGGGATGTTCGAGGTCATCCTCGACCGACCGCGCGCCCGCACGGCCACCGCGCTCTCCAGCTTTCGCATGATGCGGCTCCGGGCCGACGCCTGGCTCGACATCCTCGAAGACAGCTTCCTGCTCGGGCGTGCGTCGCTCGAGCGATCGGCGCGGACGGTGGCCGTCCTTGCCGAGGAGCTCTCGCAGCGCGGGCTAGTGCCCGCCACCATGGTCGCGTCGTTCATGCCGCTGCCGCGGGGCAAGCTCAATCTCATCGAGCGCCTCGCCGTACTCTACGAGCTCGTTCACCTTCGCGGGTCGGGCGTGCAGACGCTCGCCGAGCTGGCGGCCGTGGTCGAAGAGTTCACGTTCGATCCCGGCGACACGATCATGGAAGCCGGAGTCCCCAAGGACAAGACGTTCGTCGTCCTGAGCGGCGAGGTCGACGCCTCGCGCGCCGATCCCGCCATCACGCGCACCTTCGGTCCGGGCACGGTGCTCCTCGGCGCCGCGGCCTTCGGCGACGGGCCGCTCCCGTGGGAGGCGCACGCGCGCACGGCCACGCGCGCGCTCGCGATCCGCCACGACGATTGGCTCAATCTCCTCGAGGAGCACTTCGATATGCTCCGCTCGGCGCTCGGCGCCATGGCGATGCAGCGTGACCGGATGGTCGAACAGATGGCGGCGCAGTCAGGTGGACTGGTGCTCAGGTGATGGGAAGGGAGTCACGAATGAACTCGGAGGACACGATCGCGGCCGGCACATGTACGGCGCCGCACAAGATTTCTCGCGCAACCCGGGCCGCCGCGGCGGCGCTGGTTGCCCTGACCCTCGTCGTCCCCGCGACAGCGCGAGCGGACGACCCGCCGACGCCGGCGAGTCCCGCGGCCCCGGTGTCTCCAGGTCCTCCGGTCATTTCTCTCCCTCCCGCGTCCGCGTCGTCGCTGGCCCGGCCCGACCCGCTCTTCAAGGTGGACCCGGTTGCCGACGTGGTGCTCATCGCGGCGGGCCTCGGCTTCGCCGGTCTCGACGAACTGATCCTGTCGACGGGCGAGATCGCGCCCCAGCGGCCAGGCAGCACGGACAAGCTCCTGAGCATCGATCGTGTCGCGGTCACCCAGACCGTCGATACCGGCGCCAACGGGCGGTCCAACGTGGGCCTAGGGATCGCGATCGCGTTCGCGGCGATCGATCCGATTCTCTCCGGTCTTCGCGACGGCTACGACGCCGGCCTGGTCGACGCGACCCTCTACGCCGAGTCGCTCTCGCTCACCTTCGCCATCACCGATCTCACCAAGATCGCGTTCCGGCGCCCGCGCCCGATCGCGTACAAGGCGCAAGCCGCCCTCGACGCGCAGTACGGCGGCGCCGACAAGTCGCCCTCGATCTCTGACACCGACGCGACGCTCTCGTTCTTCTCGGGGCATTCGTCGATGATCGCCGCCACCAGCGCGACCGCCACGTACCTCGCGTTCATGCGCTCGCCCGGCACGTGGCGGCCCTGGGTCACGCTCGCCGCGGGCGTGCTGTTGACCGCGGGCGTCAGCTACGAGCGCGTCCGCGCGGGCGAGCACTTTCCCACCGACGTGATCGCGGGGTCGCTCGCGGGCGCGTGCATCGGCGTCCTCGTGCCGCACATCCACCGGTTCGACTCGGGCAGCCACCATATGTGGGTCGGCGCGAACGCCGTGGAGGGGGGCGGCGGCGTCGTGACGATGGGGGGCATCTTCTGAGGGCGGTGGCGTGGGCCCTGACTGAGCATTCTTGCCACGTCTCCCTCGCGCTCGGGGTCGAAGAAAAGCGCGAGCGGTCGATGGACCGGGATGTTATGAGGCGAGCATGAGTAGCGAGAGCTATCACGAGGCCGTCGAACTCCTCTCGGAGGAGACGAAGAACATGCACCGCGCGATCGTCTCGCTCAAAGAGGAGCTCGAGGCGGTCGACTGGTA
>OCTA010002487.1_pt1 | contig 16708 bp, 14 predicted proteins | sample 1538991 | NCBI WGS metagenome assembly OCTA01 (sample SAMEA3539302, study PRJEB22396) | soil metagenome | biome: tundra; feature: field; material: soil | place: USA | collected 2010-05 | depth 0.15 m | reverse complement strand
GAGAGAGTAATGGACTTTGGAAAGTTTTATGGCCGGATGGCAATAATAGCATTGGCCGCTTTGCCCGTTTTCGCCTTGCCGATGGCGGCGCAGAGAATACTTCGGGGTTGGACCGTGGCGTTTCCGCCCCATCACATCGCGGGCAATCTCTACTACGTTGGCAGCGAAGATTTGGCCTCGTATCTGAACGTCACGCCCGAAGGCGACATCCTGATCAACAGCAGCCTCAAGGAGTCGGTGCCGCTGATCAAGCAAAGCGTGGAGCAGTTGGGCTTTCACTTCAACGACATCAAGATCCTGCTCATTAGCCACGCGCATTACGATCATGCAGAGGGCAGCGAAATGCTGCTTAAGATGACCGGCGCGAAATATTATGTGATGGACGCGGACGTACCCACCATAGAGTCCGGCGGCAAAGAGGATTTTAAGTACGGTCGCGACCGTTGGGCGCATTTTCCGGCCGTGAAGGTCGATCGCGTGTTGCACGATGGAGACAAGGTTGAGCTTGGAGGCGCGGTGCTGCTGGTCACACCAAGGGAACGACCACTTGGACGATGGACGAAACAGAGGGCGGCAAGATCCTGCATGTCGTCATCGTTGGTAGTCCGAATGTGAATCCTGGCTACAAGTTGATGGGGAACGACGCTTACCCGCAAATCGCCGCCGACTACAAGCACGGTTTTGAAGTGCTCAAGGGCTTGCCTTGCGATGTATTTCTCGGCGCGCACGGCAGCTATTACGGACTGAAAGAGAAATACGATCGCTGGAAAGGCGGGGACCACGATGCGTTCATCGACCCCGCGGGCTACCAGAGCTTCGTCGCCCGGCATGAGCAGGCTTTCGAAGCGGCATTGAGCCGTCAATCCGCGGGAAGCGATTAGTCTCCAACAAAAGCATTCTGTCTTAAAGAACGATGAGAAGCCGCCCGGTCCCTGGGCGGCCTCTCTCTTTGCCTCCGCGCAGTCGCCCGAGCGACGAAATCCCGACGTCGATAAGTGGACGGCGCGCCGCTCCCATCCTCCAAACTTCTTTGTTTCCCGCACTCTCGTCATGGCGGCCTATGTGCAATTACTTACACCGCTGGCAGAGAGCGGCCTACGGGCAAAGAATGGCCTTTTCGATCAACACCAACGTGACCTCGCTCGAAGCGCAGAGTTATCTGCTGAAGAGCAGTCAATTCCAGGCCCAGACCATTAACGAAGTGACCTCCGGTTTGCGCATCGTTAACTCGGGCGACGACGCGGCTGGCCTCGCCATCGCCAACGGCTTCCGCTCCGACGAAGCGATGCTCAACCAGGGCATTCAAAACGCCAACAACGGTTTGGCGACCTTGCAGACGATCGACAGCGGCATGAACAATATCTCCACGCTGCTCGACCGGGCGCGCACGCTGGCAACGGAATCGGCCTCTGGCACCTTCAGCGGCAGCCGCGGCACGCTTGACAGCGAGTATCAAAGTGTCATTGGGGAGGTCTCGCGCCAGGCGCAGGCCATTGGAATGAACGCGGGCGGCGAGTTCGCGCAGGCTCTCAGTGTGTTCGTGGGCGGCGGCAAAGGAATTACCAGTCAGGGAGCGACGGCGAACGGAACCCTCAGCCTGGATTTGACTAAATCGGCGGTAGATGCCGGGAGCCTGGGCTTGCAGGGTGTGCAAGCGGAGGGCAATGCGACCGTCGATCTGAGCGCCACTTCCGCCAGCAGCGTCAAGAATCTCATTTCGGACGCAACCAATCAGTCGTCAGAAGCGATTCCCGGCTACACCAGCTTCACATTCAAAGGTCCGGGATTCTCCGATGGGAGCGCCATCGGCGTGTCCGTCAATCTGGCTGGCGTGACGGATGCGCAGTCTCTGGCGACCGCCATCAACACGGCCATTCAGAGCGCGGGTGCTGTCGCGACTCAAGCCGCGACCGCGTTTAGGAATGCGAACGTCACGGCCTCGATTGTCGCCGATGCAAGCGGCGGCCAACACCTGGCCTTGACCGCGGGAGGCGCCGCATTCGAAGTTCAGGCAGGCGATAGGACCGCTAACGCCCTGCTTGGCAATATCGCGCCGGGCGTCACAACCACGGGCGCGTCCCTGCTCACCACGTATGGGGGCGTTAACCTCGCGGATACAGCGGCGACAACCGCATCTCAGAACACGACCATTAGCTTACAGTTTCAGGGCGCCGGTTTAACCTATCCGGACACTCTCAGCTTTGTTGTGAGCAAGGGAGAGACGCTGGCGGCAGTTTTGTCGAACGTGACCAACGTCGTTTCGCTCGATGCCGGTCTGCGAACGGCCGGCATAACAGTTGCGGCCAGTTCGGCAACCGGTCGCCCACTGACGTTCCAGAGTACCAGCGGCCAGCAGTTTTCGGTAACGGCTGGCGGCGACGTGGAGGGTCTGCTTGGTCTGGGAACCGCGCAGCTTAGCGCCTCGGGTTTGGTGCAATATGGAACCACGACGGCCGCGACTCCTTACAATGCGGCAACGGCAACCAACACGGAGGGTATTGCCAACTTCGAATTCTCTTTTAACGGCCAAGCGTCTAGCCTCAACGCTATCCCGATCAACCTGGCGGGCGGCGACGCCACAGCCGGCTCCAACACCGGTACGGATGCCAACCCGACCGTGGATACTTCCGCGAATAAGAACCTCAGCCTCAAGATCGACGGAACCACTTACACGATCGCGCTTGGCACGGACGTGCCCCTTGCCAGCAGCCCAACGGCAACCAAGCGCAATATCGCACTAGACATCACCGACCAGCTAGCCGCTAAGGGAAGCTTAGCCACGGCTACGGTGAACAGCGGCAATCAGATTGTCATCACGTCCGGAAGCAAGGGCGCTGGATCGTCCGTACAGATTCTTACGGCGGCGAGCAATGATGCCGCGGCTACGCTCGGTTTGACCGGAAGCGGAACTCAGGGTACGTCTGAATCTGGCACAAGTATCGCGGCCAACCTGAATGTGGGCATCGCTGCGAACGCTACCCTTGCCGCAGCGGGATTACAGGCCAGTTACGACGTGATCGCACACGAACTTACCATCTCCTCTTCGAATAACACGAATTTCCAACTGAACGCGTTTGGCAGTTCTACCGGAGCATTTTTGACCGGCACCAATGCTGGAACCTTTGCGACGGCTGCCTTCACCGGAAGCGGCGCCGCCATCACGCCGGCGAACGACAATTTGACCGTGATCCTGAACGGCAGCTCCTATCGGGTTGCGCTCACGCCGGGCGTGAATTCGACGTTGTCTCAAATCGCCGCCGACATCAACGGAGCGGTTGGCGTCGCCATCGCTACGGTAGCCAACAACACACTGACCCTGACATCGAACATGGCCGGAGCAAACGGCAATGTCTCCATCGGCGCGGGCGCGAGCAGCGACGCCAGCGTGACACTGGGGCTCGTCAACGCCAACGCAGTCGCAGGTACCGCGACGCCAACCGCTGGAAGTCTGACGGGAACGGCGGTTGGTCCCGTCCAAATCACTGGGGCAAACCACGAACTGGATCTTACTCTGGACGGCGCGGCCAATCCGACTGTGGTTGACCTGAATCTTGGAAGCAACACCATGCTTCAGATCGCCAGCACGATAAACGCACTGGCGAACACTGCTTCAGTCGATGGCAGCGGACATCTGGTAATAACATCCACCACCATTGGAGTCAATTCCACGGTTGCCGTAAACGTTCCCGGGGCAAACAGCGGATTGGGCCTGCTCACAGCGGGGGCCAGATCTGCAGTCTTCAACATCGGCCCGACGAACGATAGGTTAAGTCTCGCTATCGACAGCGTGGCACAGCCCACGATCACCCTGACAGCAGGAGCCGCAGTGTCGGCGGGCAATCTGGCTCTCGACATCAACACCCAACTTCGCAATGCCGGTGTCGCCGGAATCATTGCCTCAGTGTCGAACGGGGCGATCGCACTGACGGATACCAGCCCGGGCAGCAGTCACTCCCTGCAAGTGATTACGGGCGGAGCCGGTGACGTCAGCGGCGTGATCGGCTTTATCGGAACTTCCGTTTCCGGGACCGATGCGAACGTCGGTTTCGGCTTCAAAGGCGCGTCCTTCACCGGCAACACACAAAGCGCGGCGATCCTTGCCTCACCGGACCTGCTGCCGGGTGGCGCTTATCAAACACCGTCAATCTCGTTCTCGCCGCTCGCGAACGGAGCCGATAATCAATCGGTCACTCTCACCACCACCGACGCCGGCGGAGTGAATCATGTCAGTACGGTCGTTCTCCACAACAACACGAATACCAGCCAGTCCGGTGCGACCATCGATTCGGCTGTGAACGCCATCAACAGTTCCCTTCAGCAATCCGCCGATGCATCGCTCGAAAGCATAGTGGCCGTTAAATACAACTACAGCGGGACCGAAAAAATCAGATTCATCAGCGCCTATAACCAGTTCAGCCTGACCGTTGGCAAAACGGGCAGCGGCGCCGGCCTGAGCGGACAGGGAACGACGGTGAACGCCGCCGTGACTGGAATCGGAATCACGACCGATATTGGCACGCAAGCGGGGGCGCTGCTCGCGGTGAACGCCCTGGCAGACGCGGTCCAGACGCTAGGTTCGGCCCAAGCGGTTGTTGGGAAAAGTGAAAACAACCTGAACTTCGCCATGAGTCTGGCGCAATCGCAGACCACGAACGAAGCGGCGGCGGATTCTCAAATTCGCGACGCAAACCTGGCCCAGCAAGCTGCCAATCTGACTAAAGCGCAAATCCTGATGCAAGCTGGAACTGCCGCCCTTTCACAGGCCAACTCAGCCCCGCAGGCACTCCTAGCGTTGTTGAAATAGCACGGAATTTCCCTGGCTCTTTCGTTTCCCCGGCTTTCTTAGTATTGTATTTTCTAGTCCTGTTATGTCTGTGTGCGTAACCTTTTGACGTTTCGTTTCGAATACAGAGGTAGGCCGTGGCGGTGAACGCTGCGCAGACGGGTCCCAAACCTGCTTTCGGGGCGTTGGAGAGCCTCATGCAGCGTTACCAGCAAGCGGATGCCGAGGCGGGCGGGATGCTGGTCGAGAGCGTAAGCAGGCAGATGTTCCAGTTTTTTGTCGCGCAGGCCAGAAACCGCAGCGATGCGGAGGACCTGCTCCAGAACTTCTGGCTGCGGATACACAACGCCAGAGCGACCTACCGTCCCGGCGAGCCGGTTTTACCTTGGATGTATGCCATTGCCCACCGGGTCCGCATCGATCACTATCGCCGATCTCGAAGAGTCGCGGAGCACGAGTTGGTGGATGAGAGTGTCGTGAACAGCGCCGTTCAGGAGCAGCCTTCGCAGGGACCTGACATCACGGGTCTGTTAAAAGAATTGCCGGAATCACAGCGCGAAGTAATCCTGCTTATGAAAGTATCCGGCCTTACGCTGGATGAAGTTGCGCGGGCCACCGGAACCAGCGTGGGCGCCGTGAAACAAAAAGCGCACCGGGCGTACGAAAAACTGCGCAAGCTGCTGGGCGGCGAGCGATGAATCAGGAAAATGAAAGCGAACTCATTTCCCAGCGTGAACGTTTCGATTTCCACATTCAAGAGTCCGAACTGGATCAGCAGGTAATCCGTGAGTTAAAGACGCGGCTCACGGCGGATCTTCGGCCGGTGCGCGCCCTGCCTTCGGACGGAAAACTAATCACGCTGTTGGTACTTTTTTTGGCGGTTTTCACTGCGCTCGCCGCTTGGCCCGTTCATTATTTTGGGCTGCGCGCGCTTACTCCAACACAACTGTGCCTCTATTTTGGAGTGATCGCCGCGGCGGTCATTCTCTGCGCGGTGGCTCTGGTCCAGGAGATGATCCCGGGATCAAGGAGAAGGATCGATCCATTTATAGCGATTGCCGCCGCTGTCGCAGGACTTGTTGGGACCGTGATGATCTTGTTTCCGAGCTTCGATGCCACCCGCTTCGTTCGCATAGGCGCCGGCTGCTTTCGCTACGGATCTATTTGCGGTTTCATCTGCGGACTGCTGCTGGCCTTGCTGCTCCGCCGCGCCTCGTTCACGTCGCCATTTCGAGGAACAATAGCCGCATGCTTTCTAGCCTCGCTTGCGGGCGTGGCGGTGCTTGCCATGCACTGTCCTATGTTGACCGCCTCACATATCCTTGTTTGGCACTTGGGAGTGCTTCTCCTAGGGATTAGTGCCGGAGCGGGGTTGGGGGAAATTGCTCGAATTTAGCGTCGCGAAAAGATTCTCTGGAAAGCCGTAACTTCCCCGGGACGGCTCTCGAAGTACGTAGCAGAGTCTGGCCGGAAGGCTAACTCAGCGATTGCAAACTCCAAGAGGATTACACATGAACAAGGAATTTAAGAAATTGATGCTCACTGCCGCGGTCACCGGTCTCATCGGCGGCGCCACGGCCAGACTTCAGGCCGCGCCCGTCGCGGCGGTCACCGACAGCAGCACGAGAATCACTGCGAATAAGACCATGGCAACCACGGCCATTGCGGGGAAACTTTCCGTTGCGTCCGTCTCTTTCGACGATCCGGCCAAGCACGGCTGTAAGGGCAAGAACGATTGCAAAGGCCAGGGCGGATGCAAGACTGGCGATAACGGCTGCAAAGGCAAGAACTCCTGCAAGGGTAATGGCGGCTGCGCTACCGACGGCTCCAAGTCCAAGGTCTAGTTCGTCCTTCCGGAAGGCCGGCCTGACATCGATGCCGGGCTGGCCTTCGTTTTTTTGAGGAACAGTTTAATGCCTGCAAATCGTTTCAATGGGTTCACGAACTATGGCGTGGGGATCGGCCTGCGCATCCCCCACTACCGCCACATCCTGGAGAAGAAGCCGGTGGTGGACTGGTTTGAGATCATCTCCGAAAACTACACGATCGACGGAGGCAGGCCGCTCGCGATTCTAGACCAAATCCTTGAGCAGTATCGCGTTGTCCAACATGGCGTCTCGATGTATTTCGGATCCGCCGACCCGCTGAATAAAGAACACTTGAAGCGGCTGAAGTCGCTTGCGCGGCGCACTCGGACTCCCTGGCTTTCCGATCATTTGTGCTGGGGCAGCGTCGATGGCCGGTACACTCACGACTTGCTTCCCATGCCCTACACGTTCGAAGCTGCGAAGATTACGGCGGACAAGATCCGCCAGGTGCAGGATTTCACCGAAGTGCCGGTGGTCGTCGAGAACGTCAGCAGCTATGCCGAATACCACGCTTCGGAAATGACGGAGTGGGAGTTTCTGAACGAGGTTGTCGAGAAAGCCGACTGCGGAATTCTGCTTGATGTTAATAACATCTATGTCTCATCTCAGAATCACGATTTCGATCCCTTCACGTACGTGAATGCCGTGCTGGCCGGCCGCGTCGCGCAGATCCACATCGCTGGCCATTCGAAGTATGAGAAGTACATTCTCGACACTCACGATCACCCGGTAATCGATCCCGTCTGGGCGCTTTACTCGCGTGCCATTGAGCGCTGTGGGCCAACCGCAACACTCCTCGAATGGGACGACAAAATCCCGAGCTTTGACGAGGTGCATGCCGAAGCGCGGAAGGCAAACCGATACCTGAACCGGTTCACAACCGAGACCGCGCATCTGCCCGCCGAACCGGTGTTGGCAGCCGAGGCTGCGCTATGAGCGCGCTGCTCGAACTGCAGCGGCGGGTGGCGGCGGCGGTCATGCAACCGTTGACTCGCGACGAAGGCATGCGCCGGAAGACCGCCGATGGACGCTCGATGCAAACGGAGGCGGAAGCTATCATCAAGCCGAACGCGCGGCTCAGTTCGTTCGACCGTCTCGAAATCTATAACCGGCAATATTGGTTCCGTGTGCTGTCCTGTTTTTCCCAGGACTTCCCTGGACTGCGCGCCATCGTCGGAGCGCGGAAATTCGAAGCCCTGTCAAAAGCTTATTTGCACGATTGTCCCTCTGTTTCGTTCACGCTTCGGAACCTTGGGTCTCAGTTGCAGGCCTGGCTTGAGCGCAACCCAAAATGGATCGCCGGCCAGCAACGCCTCGCGATGGATATGGTGCGCCTTGAGTGGGCACACGTCGAAGCCTTCGACGGCGCTTTCGAGCCGGTGCTGACCCCCGCCGAGATAGAAGCGGACGGGCTCGGCCTGAAGATTACGCTGCAGCCGTATGTTCGTCTGCTTGAACTCGCATATCCCGTGGACGACCTGCTGATAGACGTCCGCCACGAGGGCGACGCCGGCACATCCGTGAACTCCGCTCGCCTCGGCCAGTTGCGCCGCCGCGTGCGGCATTACGCAGCACCCGAACCGGAGCCCATCTACATGGCCGTGCATCGCATGGACAATTCGGTTTATTACAAGCGCCTGCGGCATGAGTGCTATCGCATGCTTGAAGCGCTTGCGGCGGGCCAGTCTTTAGAGAACGCGATTGACGTTGCATTTGAGAAAAGTGCGATGCCTGACGAGGATCGGCTGCCTGCCCTGCAAGGCTGGTTTGCAAACTGGGCGGAACTCGGGTGGTTCTGCCGGCCATTGAATAAATCCCAATGATCAAAAATCTGCCGCTGGTGTCCGTGCCTCATCCCGCCGTGCGCCTTTACGAATCCTTCAACGCCGTGATGGCTTCGCTTGCACCTGTCTTTCTGCTCGCGGTCCGTCTTTACTGGGGTTGGCAGTTTGCAATAACAGGCTGGGGAAAACTTCAGCACCTCGATAAGGTCACGGGCTTTTTCAGCAGCCTCGGCATACCGGCTCCGGGATTGAATGCCGTGTTTGTTGCGGGCCTGGAGCTAGTGGGCGGCATCGCTTTAGCTCTTGGCTTTGGCTCCAGAGTTTTCGCGTTCCTGCTTGCTGGAGACATGGCGGTGGCTTACCTGACGGCGGGTCGCGCCAATCTACTCTCCATTTTTTCCGATCCAGGCAAGTTCTATGGCGACGACGCGTTCACGTTTCTCTTCGCGTCGTTGATCGTGATGATTTTTGGACCCGGCCTGTTTGCGGTGGACCAGTTGCTGCGCCGCAAGACGCCGACCCTCTAAAACAAGGGCCGTGTAGTTCATCGGGCCCTTCTCACGAGTTCATCCCACTTCCCGTCTGACTCGATCGACACGGCTCCCGCTTGCTCTCAGCATGCCCAAAAGAGCCGTGCTTGCATTGCGGACACCGTAAACATTCGCCGACGTGGCCGCGGCGAGCCGTTCGCATTTCACATCTGCCAGGTCTACATACCGCAGGTCCGTATAGCGCAGGTCCGCGTCTGTCAGATCCGCGTCGGCCATATCCGAATACTTGAAGTCCGCCCCGCCCAAGTCGGCCCCGCGGAAATTTGTGTAATGCAGATTCGAGTGCTGGAGCATTGCGTGCCTGAAACTGCTCTCCCGAAGGTCCGCGCTCGACAGATCGCAGCGCAGCAAGCGCGCACCGTCGAGTTTCACGCCTTGCAGGAATGCGTCGCTTGCATCCACTCCGATCAGGGGCACGTCGGCGGCGTTGAGTTGCTGCAAGGCTTCGATGCGCCCCCCGCTTCCGCCCTTGCCTTGCGCCGTGTTGATCACTTGCCAAGCCTGATAATGTTCTTCGCGGGTGCGCTTACCGCTTTCGGCGAAGTAGAAAATAACTGCCACCAGAACGGAAAAGGACCCAAGCCGTTCCAGCACCTCGACGAGTCGCCAATTGTTGAGATACCACGCGAGCCAGTCCCAACACCACTCCAGCGTGAAGAACATCCCGGACCAGCGCGGTCGGGGGCGCAACCGGTACACACTCCATGGTTCTGGTTTGACTAGTTCTCTGAACGGCATTTCGTTAGTCTCCCACCGTCTTCACCCGCGGAAGTTCATGAGCGGAGTGCCAGAATCGTTATCGGCGTATGCCTTTGAAGCGGGTCTATCTTTCCCTCGGCTCAAACCTCGGAGATCGTGAGCGGAACATCGAACAAGCGCTCACACAACTAGCGGCAGCGGGCGTTCGTCTCATAACCCGGTCGTCGCTCTATGAGACCGCGCCGCAAGACGTGCTCGATCAGGCATGGTTCCTCAATATGGCCGTAGAAGCCGAAACCAGTCTGTTCCCTCTTCAACTGATGAGCGTGATCCAGAAGATCGAACGGGAACTTGGCCGGATTCGCGGCCAGGGAGCCATCCGCCGCGGGCCGCGCACAATCGATATTGACATTCTGCTGTTTGGCAGCGTGTTGATCGAAACGCCGCAGCTTACTATCCCCCATCCCCGAATGCTGCGGCGCAGATTCGTGCTGGAACCGCTGCTTGAGATCGCGCCCCAGCTACGGCACCCCAAAAACAAGGAACCGCTGACCAAATATGCCAAAGATGTTGCCGATCAAAAGCTCAGAAAGCTTAGCCGCCCGCAGTCATAGTCCGAAAGAACTCTCGCTAAGCCGCGACGGTCACTATCAGCCCTCATTGACCGGATCGGGTTCTTTCGCCTCCAGCTTTTCGATCAGCACTTTGGAAATGCGGTTGCGGTCCATGTCGGTGATCGTGAAGCGCCGGCCGCCGTAATCGATGGAGTCCTTCACTTTCGGAATGTACCCAAACTGGAAGAGCAGGAATCCGGCGAGCGTCTCAAAGCCGGCGTCGGCCGGCAGCACCACGTTGTAGCGCGTTTCGAGATCGCGAATCGTGGTGCTGCCCTCCAGCTGAACCACCTTGTCCTGGTACGAAGGCGGCGGGCGGACGACATCGTGCTCGTCTCCAATGTCACCGAAGATCTGCTCCAGAATATCCCCCAACGTGACCAGTCCCGTAACTGTCCCAAACTCGTCTACGACCAGCGCCATGTGGGTATGCGCCTTCTTGAATTCATCCACCAGTTGATTGAGCGGCTTGGTCTCCGGCACCACCAGCGGAGGTCGGACGAAACGGCGCAAGCGAAACGGTTTCGCCGAACGCCGCCGATCGTGCGCGAAGCGTCTCTCATCCCACACGCGCATCACGTCTTTGTAGTGGACAAATCCGATGATCTGCTCTGGACGGTCTTCGTAGACGGGCACGCGCGTAAATTTATGCTCGGCCATGGTGCTGAGCACGGTCTCGATATCGGCGTCCACCGACAGCGAAATGATATTGTGGCGCGGCGTCATCACCTCCCTGGCCGAGTAGTCCGACAGCTCGATGATGTGCTGAATCGCATCTTCCTCGAAGGCTTCAAGGTGTCCTTCGTGGCGGCTGGATTCGATGATGAACTTTAGTTCCTCGGGCGTGTGCCCGCCGCGCGCGTGGCCGGTACTGAGCCCCAGCAGGCGCAGAATCAGGGCGGAGGATCGCTCTATCACCACCACAAACGGCTGCGATAGCCGGTAGAACACCAGCAGCACGGGAGCCGCCAGAATCGCCACGCGGTCGGCTTTTTCGATAGCGAGATTTTTCGGCACCACCTCGCCGATAATCACGTGGGCGTAGCTGATGATCAGAAACGCAAGGGCGAACGCCGCGCCATGCAGGAACACCGCTGGCACCGGAATCTGAATGGAAGCGAAGGCATCGCGGAACACCCTGTACATGGTGTCCTCGCCCGCCCAACCGAGTCCGAGACTCGCCAGGGTCACTCCAAATTGCGTGACGGACAGCAGCCGCCCGGGATTTGCAAGCAGATTCAATGCACTCTGAGCGCCCGATTCTCCCTGCTCGGCCAGCTCCTTTAGACGCGACTGCCGCACCGAGACGAGCGAGACCTCGGCGGCTGCAAAAAAGCCATTGGTCGCCAGGATCAAAACCAGGAGTAAGAAGCGAATGCTCATGCCGGTTCCGCCGCCGCGCGCCTAAGAACCGCCGCCGCATGGGCGCTCAGAGTAAAATCGGTCAGTGGCGACCCGCCTTGTGCGCTTCATCAATGTGAGCATAGCGACTCTCGTTCTGCTCACCTCTGTTGCCGTGTACTGGTTTGCGTTGCGCCCGCTGCCGAAAGTATCCGGCCAGCTAGCGGCTCCCGTGACTGGCCCCGCCACGGTGAAGCGCGATGCGCTGGGGGTTCCTCATATTGAAGCTTCATCATGGCAGGATGCGATTTTCCTGCAAGGGTTCGCGACTGCTCAAGACCGATTGTGGCAGATGGACGGGTTACGCCGTTATGGATCGGGCGAACTGGCCGAGGTCTTTGGTGCAAGCGCCATCCAACAGGACAAGCGCTCTCGAGCCATGCGGATGCGCGCGCTTGCGGAAGCGGGGCTGCGGCGATTAACACCCGAGGAGCGGGCCGTTTTCGTCGAGTATGCGCGCGGCGTAAACCACTTCATCGACACTCATCGCGGCGGCTATTCGCTCGAGTTTTCCCTTCCCGGTCACGCCTACGAACCCCGCCCGTGGACTCCCACCGATTCCATCGTCATCGGGCTGGTGATGTACCGGCAGCTCACCGATAGCGCCGCCAGCGATCTCGAACGCGGCGCCATTAAAGCGATTGCGACCGACCCAGTCAAAATGAAGGTTCTGTTTCCCCCTCTGCAGGGCGGCGAGGTCAACCCAGGTTCCAACGCCTGGACGGTTTCGGGCGCGCACACCGCCGACGGCAAGCCTATGCTGGCCAACGATACCCATCTCGAGTACGGCATTCCTCCAACTTGGCATATGGTGCATCTGAAAGCGCCGGGGCTGGATGTTTCCGGCTGCGCTTTGCCAGGAGTGCCTGGCGTGATCATCGGCCACAACGACCAGATAGCCTGGGGCGTCACCAATCTCGAAACGGATGTGATGGATCTCTATCTTGAGCGGATCGACCTGAACACCGGCCGCTACCTCTACCAGGGGCGCGCGGAGCAGGCCCAGCTTGATCGAGAACTCATCGCGGTGCGCGGCGCCAAGCCCGTGTCGATGCCTGTTTGGGTGACCAGGCACGGGCCGGTTATCGGGACCGAGAATGGCCGCGCTTACAGCATGCGCTGGACGGCGAACGATGACTTCAGCTTCCCATTCTGGCAAATCGACCGTGCGCGGAATTGGAGTGAGTTCCGTTCGGCGGTGGCGCGCTTCTGGGGTCCGCCGCAGAACTTTGTGTACGCCGATCAAGCTGGAAACATCGCTTACCAAGCGGCCGGGCGCGTGCCCGTGCGGCGCGGTTTCGACGGCGACGTGCCGCTTGACGGCGCTTCCGGCAAGTTCGAGTGGGCTGGCTACATCCCCTTCGAGCAGTTGCCCACCGTTTTCAATCCGGCTTCGGGAATCGTCGCGACATCGAATCAGAACGTCTTTCCCCCCGCTTATCCATACGCGATCAGCGGCGGGTTTGCGGATCCTTATCGTGTAAACCAGGTGCGGGCGCTGCTATCGGCGAAAGCAAAGTTGGAAGTGCCCGACATGCTCGCGGTTCAAAAGGACGTCTACTCGGCGTACGACCAATTCCTGGCGCGGCAGGTGGTATCGGTTTACTCGCGGCGCGGCGATAACGAAGACATGCTGCGCGATTCCATTGCGATCCTGCGCAACTGGAACGGGCAAATGGAGAAGGATCAGGCCGCTCCCATGATCACGCAACTCTTGAGCAATCGCTTAAAATCGGCGCTTGTGCTCTCGCTGCTGCCAGCGCCGGGGGGCCAGACCGCGGTCATTCCTCCGATTTTTCCGCGCTCCCTGGTAGTGCAGGAACTGCTGCAACAGCGCCCCAGCGGTTGGGTGCCTGCCAACGATTGGGATGCGTGGATACTGGGAAACCTCAAGACGGCTCTCGAGGAAGGGCGCAGCCTCCAGGGAAGCCACGTGTCAAGCTGGCGTTGGGGCAGCTTGCAGCAGTGGAAATTTGCCCACCCGGTTGGCAAGCAGTTGCCGCTGGTTGACCGCTACTTTGACATCGGTCCGGTGGAGATGAGCGGCTCCGGCACCACGATAAAGCAGACGACCAGAACGCTCGGTCCTTCGGAACGAATGGTCGTTGACCTGGGCGATCTCGATAAGTCGGTCCTGAACCTGACCACGGGCGAATCGGGGTTCGTGGCATCGGGGCACTACAAGGATCAATGGCCGTCGTATTACGTTGGAAAGAGCTTCCCGATGCAGTTTCAGGCGATCGACGCAAAAGAAATTCTGAGGGTCCGGCCCCAAAACGTGTCTAAGTAGAAAGTGGTATAGAGTGAAGGACGTCGTTTCTGAGTGAGCAATGGCGATAACAGGCGTTGGTAAATCATCATCCGCTACTACCGTGACGGGCGCGGCTTCCAGCAACACCGCGGCGATGGCCATGGTGACTACGTTGTTCTTCATGTGGGGGTTCCTCACCTGTCTGAACGACATTCTGATTCCCCATCTGAAGGCCATCTTCGACCTGAATTACACGCAAGCGATGCTGGTGCAGTTCGTGTTCTTTTCGGCGTACTTCGTCTTCGCGCTTCCCTCCGGAAAAATCGTGGAGCGAATTGGATACCAGCGGACTATGGTGGTTGGGTTGGTGACCGCCGCCGTCGGCGCGGTCCTGTTCATACCGGCGGCGAGCGTACCGTCCTTCCCGTTTTTCCTCACCGCTTACGTGATTCTGGCGGCCGGGATTACGGTCTTGCAGGTCTCCGCGAATCCTTATGTCTCGGTGCTAGGCCGTCCTGAAACCGCCTCCAGCCGCTTGAATCTCACGCAGGCATTCAATTCCCTTGGGACTACCGTCGCTCCTTTCCTGGGAGCTCGCTATATACTTAGCGCGGCGCCGCTTGCCATAACCGCCGTTCGCAAGCTGCCTCCGGAAGCTCTGCAAGCTTACCGTGTGCACGAAGCCTCGTCGGTAAAGCTTCCCTATCTAGGCCTGACTCTAACGCTGCTTGCCTTGGCCGTAGTCATTGGCCTTTTCAAGCTGCCCAGGATTTCTACTGGCCCCGACCTCACTGAATCTGAAGATGCGAACACGAAAGAAGCCGTCCGGCTTTGGAGGCAAAGTCACCTGCTGCTCGGCGTGGTCGCCATCTTCTTGTATGTCGGGGCTGAAGTCTCGATCGGCAGCTTCCTGGTCAATTATTTGAGCCAGGGAGACATCGGCAACATAACTGTGCAAGTTGCCGCGAAGTATGTCTCTCTGTATTGGCTTGGCGCGATGGTTGGCCGTTTCATCGGTTCCGCGGTTTTGCAGAAAGCGCATCCGGGAATGGTGCTCGGAACGGTCGCGCTGGTCGCGTTCTTGCTGGTTGGGACTTCCATGCTGAGTTTCGGACATCTCGCCATGTGGAGCATTCTGCTGGTCGGTCTATTCAACTCGGTTATGTTTCCAACGATCTTCACTTTGGGTATCGCCGGGCTTGGGCCGTTGACTGGGGAAGGATCCGGCCTGCTGATTATGGCGATCGTGGGCGGCGCCATAATTCCGGAAATACAAGGCGCGATTGCGGACGCCATCGGAATTCACCATGCTTTCGTTCTGCCCCTGATCTGTTACGTGTACATCGCCTTCTACGGGTTTAGGGGATCGAAGCCGAGATCCATGGCAGTGGCCGCTTAAGGTTTACTTTAAACCAGCGTGCAAACTATCGCGCCAACCAGCAAGCATGATCGCAGCAGGTATGAAGGGAAAAATCTTCTTCGTCTGCTGCTGGCGCTGGGCGTCCCCGCGCTCATTCTTTATTTCGGAGTAACGCTGTCGCTGGCTGCGAGCGAAAGCCGTGTGACGCACGGGCAGTATCTGGCTCTCACCCGTGCATCGCGAGTCTTTTCGGGATTGTTCTTTGTAGTTCAGCTCGGCTGTGCTCGTTACGTGCAGCGGCTCTTGAAAACTCCTTCATCGCGCGCCGGGAATGCTTTGCAATATGTTGCTGTTCTGCTGCTGTGCATTTTCATTTCTGCAACCGCTGCTGTCGCTTGCGAGGCCTTTGGCTACGAGTTCTTCCTGGGGGTCCGGGGCAGCCGGCGCTGAATGGGCTACGAAGACCAGGTGGTGCGGAACTCCGGATATAGAGTCAAGCCACCGCAGGCATACAGTGTCTGTCCGGTTATATAGGAAGAATCGTCAGAAGCCAGGAAGGCGAACACCGCCGCGATTTCTTCCGCCTCGGCCGCGCGTCCCATCGGGATGTGGCTTACCACCATTGCCCGTGCCTTTTCATCGTTGATCCAGGATCGATTGATTGGTGTGACGGTCGCGCCCGGGCCCACGGAATTCACGCGGATTCCCCGGTCCGCATACTCAAGCGCGAGCGTCCTCGTCATGTTTTCCAAGCCGCCCTTGCTGATTGAGTAGGGCAGGAATTTGGGCTTAGGGATAATCTCGTGGACACTGGAGTTGTTGACGATCACGCCTTGCCCCTGGCGGGATAGCCAGTGTCTGATCGCCTCCCGGGAGCACAGGAACGCGCCGCGCAAATTGACGTTGAGAATCCGATCGTACTCGGCGGCTTCAAGTTCATCGCTTGGGATTGCCTTCTGGATTCCGGAGTTGTTGACCAACACGTCCAACGTTCCGAAAGCCGCCAGGACCTCTTTGAACATCCCCAGGATTTGTTCCTCGTCGGCGATGTTGGCTTTGACGGTGAGATGTCTTGCTTTGTTATCGGTAATTGAAGCTCCCGCCTGCTCCGCCCTCTTCTTGACGTCCTCGGCTCGCTCGGCCCCGCTGTTGTAATTGATGGCCACGTTGGCCCCTTCTTGCGCGAAACGGATTGCGACCGCCTCGCCTATGCCGGACGACGCCCCGGTGATCAATACGTTTTTCCCTAGTAGCTTTGGCATGTTGCTCCCAGTAAGTTGGATTCCAATCCGTAGGCACTTATATCACGTGACTTATGCACCTTCGCGAGTGCGCGTCTGAAAGTGGAAGCATAGCGGACCATTTGGGGACCTCGTAAATAATTGGGTTGAAGCGGA
>OCTA010002485.1_pt1 | contig 16716 bp, 12 predicted proteins | sample 1538991 | NCBI WGS metagenome assembly OCTA01 (sample SAMEA3539302, study PRJEB22396) | soil metagenome | biome: tundra; feature: field; material: soil | place: USA | collected 2010-05 | depth 0.15 m | reverse complement strand
TGCTTTCCCTTGCAGCAAGCCGAATCTTGCGATCTACTTGTGGTCCTTGGCGGCCTGTGCCTCGCCAAAATTCCATCCGGACGCGAAATGGGGCTGATGTATGAATTCAGAGTCCAGATTTGCGATGCCTTTCAAGTGGAGAGGGCTTGATTAGCGACGGGGACGAACCACTGACGCAGTGCTAGGACCGATGCCGCGAACCAGCGGACACACTTCTCCCGTGGTGTTTCGCCACTTTGTCGAAAGATGCGTGCGAATCGAAAACTCACGCGACCAGATCGTAACGATGGTGCAGGCCACCAAGCCTCGGCATCGAAATGACCCGGCCACGTGGGCTCATAGCCTGAGCGATCGCACGCCCTTCCGGAGTCTGTTTCTCCAAACCAAGGTGGGTCCGGTCGTCGTGGTAGTAGCGGGTGTATTCGGTCATGAGGCGCTTCAAATGCCGCTCGTTGAGGACGATGACGTGACTGAGGAGGTCTCTGCGGCAGTTGCCGACGAAGCGTTCGGCAACGCCGTTTTGCCACGGGCTGCGGAAGCTGGTCCGCTTCGGCTCGATCCCGAAGCTCTTGATGGTGCTGATGGTCTGCTCGCCGAAGTTCGTAGCCCGGTCGAAGATCAGATACTTCGCAGTCGAGTTATAAGGGAAGGCCTCTCGCAGTTGCTGCGAGACCCACGGGCTCGTCGGATGCCTGGTGACCCCGAAGTGCAGAATCCGCCTTCGACCATGAGAGATCACGAAGAAGCAATAGAGCACGCCGAACGTAAGCGTCGGTACCGTGAAGAAGTCCATCGCGGCAATGGCTTCGCGGTGATTGCTCAGAAACGCTGCCCATCGTTTGGCCGGCTCAGGACTTCTCGGGGCCTTCCGCATCCAGCGCAGCACGGTTCGCTCGGAGATGTCGAAGCCAAGCATCTTCAACTCTCCGTGAATCCGCGGCGCTCCCCAGGTCGGGTTCTCGACCACCATGCGGAAGATCAGCTCGCACAGGTCCTTACTCACACATCTTCTGCCCGCACGCTTCCGATGCCGCGAGAGCCACGTCCAATACAGCTTGAACCCTGTCCGGTGCCACCGGACAACCGTCTCTGGCTGTATGAGGACCAATGCCCGCTTCCATTGCGGCCAGAGCCTACTCAAGAGAACCCAAAAGATCCTGTCCGGAGCCTTGAACCTCGGCCGTGGATGCCTCTGCTTCAGAACGGCAAGCTGCTGCCGCAGGCACAGATTCTCCAAGAGCAGATCGCGACGACAGCAAAAGGACCGGACAAACAATACGAACAGAAGCCTCAGCAGGCGCAGCATGGAGCCAGTTTGACACGGAAAACCAGGCGAAGCTGGATACACTTCTATCTGACTGATTACGCGGCAGATCGTCATTTTGGCAAGGCACAAGAAGCAGACCTTCGTGTCGGCCTGAGATGTCCGGCTGCGCTCTGAACTAGCGTTGGACTAGTAAATCGCCGAGGCGTTCTCTGAGCCACTGGAGCTCGATGCGTTGCGTGGCGTCGAGGGCGTATGCAGGTTCGCGGCAGAAGGCCGACGTGAGGACTCCTGCCTCGACGAGCAACTCTTTCTCGCATGCGATGAGAAACTCCACCGACTGCATGGTGAAGTTCAGAAAAGGCAAAATCCGCGCGTGCAGTTGCTTTGCCTCTTCTTCATCTTTGCCCAGTAGGTTCCATAGTTTCACCATTGCAGGCGCGATGGAGACGGTCGGCATCACGCCGCTTGTGCCGCGCGTGAAGTCCTCCGGCAGATGCAGTCCCATGTAGCCCACGAGCGAGGACACTCCGTTCGCGTTCAGGGCGGAGATGGTGGGTCCTGACGGAACAAGGTCAACCTTAACATGGCTGATATTCGGTAGTTCGCCGCAAAGTTTGGCGAAGGTGGCAGCATCGATTACTCGACCTGTCTGCAGCGGCGCATACTGGACGATCACTGGAATGGATACTGCGGAGGCCACGGCGCGGATGTGGCGGACGATATCGGCGATGGGCGTACCAAGAAAGAATGGCGGCATCAGCATCAGCGCGTCAGCGCCGTATTCGGCGGCACGAATCGCTTCTGCGACGGCAAGCTGTGTAGCGTGAGGAACGATAGAGACGATGGCCTTGCAGCGTTTGGCCACGTGGCCAACGAGTCGCTGGGCGAGGAGGTCACGCTCTAGATCCGCGAGTTTGTAATACTCGCTGGCAAGGCCGAACATAGAGACGCCATGCACGCCGGCGGTGATCGCTGCATCTATGACGCGAATGAATCCTTCGTGGTCAACCGCTCCGCGCGGGGTAAAGGGAGTGGGAAGGATGGGAATCACTCCACCGAACGTCGACTCCATAAAAACCCTTTCTAAGTGATCCTGACTACCAGATGGCGGCAACGGAAGTTTTATCGCGAAAGACTTTTTCGTTCAGTCGGTAGCCGAAGCCCGGCGCGTCGGTGAGCGCGAGCCAGCCGTCCGCAGGACGCGGGTCGTCGGACAGCACCCACTCTTTTGCGGCGCCGCGATAGATATCGAGGTATTCACAGAAGGGTGTGACGTGCGGATCGTTGGAGATGAGGAAGTGATAGGTAGGGCAGCCAACTCCGTGGCAGACGAGTTTGATGTGATGCGCCTCGGCGAGAGCGGCTATCTTCTTCAGGCCGGTGATGCCGCCGGCGCGATAGATGTCCGGTTGGACGATGTCGACACAACCCTCTTCGATGAGGCGGCGAAAACCTTCGAGCGTGTACTCGTGCTCGCCGCCCGTTACCATGGTATTGACGGACCTGCGAATCTCACGGTAGCCCTTGTAATCGTCAGGAGAAACGGGTTCCTCTATCCAGGCGAGACGATACTTCTGTAGCCGCTCGAACATTCGGATGGTATAGGACACATCCCACGCCATGTAAAGATCGAGTGCGATGAAGCCGTTAGGGCCCACAGACTCGCGGGCGAGGGCAACGATCTCTTCATTCTTCTGCATGCCCTCTTCGCCATGTGCGGGACCATAGGGCATGGCAACCTTCATGTCGGTGATGCCGAACTCGGCCAATGCAGAGGGGTCATTACCGGTGTAGTAAGACCGCATGCGGTCGCGTGTCTTGCCGCCTAATAGGTTGTAGACGGGTTGATTTAGTACTTTGCCTTTGGCGTCCCAGAGGGCAATGTCGATGCCGGAGATAGCGCATTGCGTGAGGCCGCCGCGACCGTAAAAGACGGATGCTCGATAGAGCTGCGCCTGGATAAGTTCGGTGTCGAATACAGATTTGCCCAGCACAAGATCGCGAAACTGCTCATCGATGAGGCTGGCGGCGGCAGTGCCCTTGGCGCCGCCGATGAAACCAAAGCCGCAGGTCCCGTCCTCGAGCACAACCTCGACCACGCCAGCAGACATGGTCCGGTACCAGGAGGAGCGCTTCTCCCAGTACTCCGGATAGACTGACATCGGGTTCGCAATAATACTTTCGGTGAGCCAGGAGTTTTGCATCATCGTGACATGGCAGTGGAGTTGTACGATCTTCACGAAGTTCCCTTTCTTTTACGCGTGGCGAGGTGCCTGCGGTGATTCGGATCTGCAAGACAGGAATAGCCTCATTTGCTGGTCCCCAGCAAGCAGTGGATACAGTAGGAAGGAATGTTCGTATTGCGAAACCTGCGGGTTAGATGCGAATCCGCTGGGAATCGACGCGGTACAGCCACGCTTGAGCTGGATTTTGCTGCCAACGAGACCCGGAGCGCGAAACCTGAAACAGAGCTCATTCCGCGTTCTGGCTGCCAGTTCGCTTGCTCTCATTAATAAGGATGATGGTGATCTTCGGGATACGGGGGGAAACGGCTTCTCCTCAGTCCACGCAGTTGCACTATGGGGGCAAGCAGTTAAGTTCGCGGCAGAACGTCTGGTGGAAGGTGAAGGTCTGGGACCAGGACGATCCTGGCGTCCGCGGAGCATGAACGTTGCGATCCGCCCGCCCCTGGGTCAAGATCGGTGTCGGTGGCGAACATGGCGGTAATCCCGGGTCGATCGAGTTCTTTGCCACGCTGGGGATTGACTATGCCTCCTGTTCGCCGGCTCGGGTTCCTGTGGCGCAGCTGGCGTAGCACACGCCAGCCATGCTGCCCTCCTGGAGGATCGCCGCGCAGCTATGGGATGAATGTGTGTGCTGACGCACACGGAATGTATGTGCTGATGGGCGCGGAATGTGTGTGCTGATAGGCACAAACCGTCGAAGTTCTGATATCGAAATTAATAGTCACATAACCGGTATGGTATGAGACTTCCCCCGCTTAGCGAATTTCATGGGTATTCGGTGGAGATTGCACGTAGTAGAGGTCAATATTATTCGATAAGCGAAACTTTCCTTGGCTTCGCGATTTCAAGTATCACGGGACTTGTTCTTGGTGTTATCTCTTCAGCCCAGCCGCAGATAGACAGGATTTTGTTCCGAAGCGAACCGAACCAATGGCCTCAGATTGATTGGAAGGCAGTGATGCTGCGCGGTCCCATGTAGGGAAGGGGAGATGTGACGATGTTCAAGAGCGAGTTTCTTCTAGCTTCCATTCTTGGAGTAGGCCTTATAGCTGCACTGCCGGTGACCTGCCTGGCGCAGAACGCTGCGACCGGCGCGGTAGTGGGTACGATTCATGACCCGTCAGGCGCCGTGGTGTCGAATGCAAACGTGACGGCCACAAATACCGAGACCGGCATTGCCACCAAGGTGACGACGAGTCAATCCGGCGACTATACGTTTCCGACACTGCCTGTCGGCGTTTACACGATCGACGTGACGGCGGCTTCCTTCGAGCACGTGCAGGTACAGAAACTTGAGGTTCACGTCGCGTCGACGATTCGCCAGGATGCCACGCTGACGGTTGGCCGCGTAGACACGCAGGTGAACGTCACGCCGACTTCGGAGCTGCTAGAGACGGTGAGCGCGGAGATTGGACAGTTGGTGGACGCGCACCAGATCACGGAACTTCCAATCGCGGATCGGGATGTATATCGATTGCTGACGTTGACGGCAGGTGCGGAGTCCGGCGTGGCAAATAAGGGCAGCACGAACATCTTCGTGCTTCCCAGCCGCCCGACGGTAGCCGGCGGCCGCGCTGGCTTTACGATCTTCCGCGTAGACGGCATCAACATCAACAATCAGGACCTGCCCTATGCCTCGTTTAACCCGAGCGTGGATGCGGTGCAGGAGTTTCGCTCGATCACGGCACTCGGGGATGCATCGGAGAGCGGTGACTCGTCAGTGAACCTGGTGACGAAGTCCGGTACGAATAAATTCCACGGTACGCTATATGAGTTTCTGCGGAATAATTCGCTGGATGCACTGCCGTACTTCCATGTGAATCTGCCGCCTGCTCCGGGATTCAAAACGGAGAACGATCAACTGCGCTACAACCAGTTCGGCGGCACGGTAGGCGGACCGATTTGGAAGAACAAGACATTCTTCTTCGGCAGCATCCAGGAACTGCGGGTGCGTACGTCCACGCAGGAGCGTTTAGTAGTCCCCACAGCGGCTGAGTTGGGCGGCGACTTTAACGGAGTGGATCCAATCACGGGAGCTAACTTCGGCTCCGCTGCGTCCCCCTATCCCGTCGATCCCACTACGGGACTACCGTATCCGGGCAACAAGATCCTGACGAAAAACTATTCGCCGTTTTCGATGGCCCTGATCGCCGCCGGTGGTGTGCTGACGTCCGACTGCGACGCCTGCCTGTTTGTTCCCGGAGTTACAGCCAACTACATCGGAAGTGCGCCGGGGGTGGAGAACGACACCCAGTACTTCGGCCGTATCGATCACCGCTTCAGCGATCGCGACTCGTTGGTGGGAACCGTCCTAGTTGAGCCACATGTTTACCCGCCCAGCGTTTCACCGAACCCGATCTCGCGCATGCAATTTACCAACCATGCCTATGAGTATGCCGTCGGAGAGACACATCTCTTCACGCAGAGGCTTCTGAACGATTTCCACCTGGGCTATACGCGCGATTTCAGCGGCTCTAATCAGGCATCGGGAGTCGATGCGAAGGGCGCTTTTCCACTGCAGAATACGAACTTCAGTTTACCATCGCTCTATCCGACGTTTGAAGTTGTCGGGATGACCAGCTTCGGTAACGGCGGCGGCCTTGGCGATTCGATCGCCGAGATCGAAGACTCTATCGACCTCGTGGACGGTATGACGTGGACCCATGGCAGACACGAGATTAAAGCGGGCGTCGAGGGTATCAAAGCCCGCTTCTTCGACATCCTAAGCATCAGTTCCGTGAATATTTATGAGAGTGGATTCTCGGTACTCGGCTTTACCGGGAATGCATTCTCGGACTTTGAAGTGGGCCTCCCTCTCATCGCCATCACACTGCAGGGTCAAGGTGCCACTCCGGGGGTCAAGCGGTATATCTGGGACGGATATGCGCAGGACACGTGGAAGATATTGCCGAAGCTGACACTAACCTACGGACTCCGATATGAGGTTCAGGGACGGTGGGGTGACGTGGATGGCAATCTGAACCGGCTGAGCACCTTGGATACGAGTGCTGCCAGCGCGGCGGTGGGCGGGCGGTTCCTGCTGGCCGGCAGCAGCAACTACTATCTTCCAGGAAAAGGTACTGTATCGAGTAGTGGACCGGCCTTGGTTGGGCCGACGATTGTGCCGCCCGAGTACAACGATTTGATGCCGCGCTTGGGCATGGCGTGGCGGCCCTTCAACGACAACAAGACAGCGATCCGCGGTGGATTTGGTGCCTACTATCCGGTAGAGGATGCGAACCGCATCGCGGATGAGCTTCTTTCGCCACCGTTCAAGTACACGGTCTCCTTCGTGAACATTTTTCCGGCCAGCAATGGAGGAAAGCCATACCACGACTACCAGTTGTTTCCTGCGGCGAGCCCGAACCCAGGCTCGGAGGGTGAGAATCCGGCGAATCGCGATCCGCGTGTGTATGAGTGGACGCTGAGTGCAGATCGACAGTTACGCAACAATATGCTGTTCTCACTGGAGTATGTGGGCAACCATGGGGTGAAGTTGCCACTTGCATACAACGCGAACCAGGCGCCGCTCCCTACTGCGAGCCAACTGGCAGCGCTCGAGGCCAATCCTTCAAACAATACTCCGGCGGCGCAGGCCAGGGCGCCTTTCACGAACATCGCGCTCGGCTATCTGGAGGTGAGAAATAACGCCGCATCGTCTTATCACGCCATGAATGCGAAATTGGAAGGGCGGTTTGCGAACCGGCTGAACTTTACGGCGGTCTATACCTGGTCGAAGGCGCTCGACATGGCATCGTCGGAACAGGACCAGCCGGAGGACAGCTATGACCTTGCAATATCCAAGAGCTACTCGGCCTTCGATCACCCGCAGCGTTTAGTAGGAAGCTGGGTATATGAGCTGCCATTCGGCGATACCATGTGGCGCCTGCATAACAGCGTAGCTAACGGGTTCATCAAGGGATGGGAGACGTCGGGCCAGGCGACCTTTGAGGGTGGCGCGCCGTTCTCCGTCACCGTGGGCGCGGATACGTCGTTCCGCGGCGACGTCAGCAGTGGCGTCTTTGTTTACCCAAATCAGACCGGTCCGATTCACAAGACGGATCCTCGCAAGACCGGCGGAGCTTACCTCTCGATGGATAACCTGGTTGCGCCCCCATTTGGGACGCTTGGCAACGTACGGCGCAATGCCTTCCACGGGCCGGGGGTGAATAACTTTGACATGGCCCTGATGAAGAATATTGGCCTTCACGAAAACCTGAAACTGCAACTGCGCGTGGAACTGTTTAACGCCTTCAATCACGGTCAGTTCACGCTGGGAAACCAGGCTCTGTATCAGTCGACGATCAATGCGCCGATTGCGCCTTCTATGACCCCGACGCTAACGCCCTTGCTTCCACATACGTTTGGCGTGGTTTCGCAGCAGACGCCAGTCAATGCAAATGGCTCAATTGTGAGTGGCTCGCGCATCATACAGCTCGCTGCAAAGATCAACTTCTAACGGCAAGTTGGTCTGAATGCAGCTACGCACTATCGCCGGTAATCTAATGCTGCACGCGCATACTGCCTTCCGCCGCCGCCAATCACCCCCATCGCCATCTCCTGGTAGGAGATAATGCCGGCATAGCCCCCATTGCCCCGGCCCAGAAACTTTCCATTCCAGCCTGAGACCGGCATCCAGACTTCGATCTCGATATCAGAGTCGGTGGACGGTGCAGCCTTGAGTGCGACACGGCAGAAGGCGGGCAATTGCCTGGCGATATCCGGCGATAGACCGGGCAGAGAGGGCACAGCGCCGGCAGTGACCATGTCAGCGTTGAGAATTGTGGTGTCTTTCAGCTTGCGCGTGGAGATGTTGGAGCATGCATCGGCGAACGAGCATGGTGTGCCGAAAAATATCAGGGCAAGGACGGACAGCAGCAATGCCAACTTCTTTCCCTTCACAATGGCGACTGCAGGAATTCGATCTTCTCTGCGGGAATGAATTGCACCGGGCCCAGCAATCCAGATTGGAGAAGGGTGCTGTCCTTCTCCCACTGGCGCGCCGAGGTGAAGGTGAAACGGCCGGTGGGACTCTTTTGGCGATCGAGTACCCACTGAGGCCAGGTCTTAATGACGCCAACTGCATCCCGCTCGCTGTCTGCGGGCAAATGCTCGTCGCCAATAAGCCGGTTAGTCCAGACATTGATGATGCTGACCTCAAGAATATTCTCGCCCGGCTTGAGCGCACCCGTCGCATCCACACGATATGGTGAATTCCACAAGACTCCGAGGTCCTCGCCGTTGAGCCGAACATCCGCAAGCGTGGCAACCCTGCCAAGATCGAGATAAACACGGGAGTTTCGATTGAGCGCAGGCGATGGGGAGAACTGGAACGTCTTCTTATAAACCGCTGTCCCCGAATAGAACCGAATGCCGTCATCCGTATGTGTGGACCAGTCCTGCAACTCCGGAAAGGTAACGTCTTGTGGACCGCCCCATGTTGGATCGAACGCAACCTGCCACGGGCCTTTGATCGCCTGTGGCGGAGCCAGAGCGATGGAGAGTTTGCGGTTTTTGCCATTGGCGGTCTGCAGTGCGTACTCGCCGGACCGCCAGATAAGTGCGCGCGCAATATCGAACGCGGGTAGATCGTCTTCAAGGAAGGGCGCTGCAGCACTGCCGATCATGCTTTCAAACTGCTGCACGGCGCCGATCTCTCCAGCGAAGGGACTCCGATCGATCCAGCGGCGGCTTGAGCGCGGCGGAAAGCGATTGGGTGGGCCGGTCTGAACCAGTTTCCCGTCGAGAAAGAGCTGTGGGATGCGCTCCTTGTATAGGACGCCGACATGCGTGGATGTAGGCAGCGAAGTCAGATGCACGAGGAGCGGTTCTACCTTGCCAGACGTACCGTATTGAAAGACGACGATGCCGTTCCTGCCGATAGCGAGACCGAAGTTGCCCTCGCCCGGCGAGAGGAAAGTCTGATAGCCGGGCGCAGGCGCGTCCACACCGTCGCCCTCATAGGCCCAACCAGCACCGCGCTCGTCGGGTAGACGAATGTCGGGGCCCGGCATGATCCATAACGCCATGGTGAAGGAATCGTCACCTTCTTGCGATGGAGTGTGCGGTGGCGCCGGCCACAAGGCCTGACCTGCATGCGTGACGGCGACCAGCGACGTAGCCGGATGCACGGTATTGCGAAAGACGACGAAGACAGACTCGTTCGCGTGGAGGACGATCGGGAGGGTGGTAACGCCTTTGCTCTCATGGTAGGCTGCCACGGCATGAGATTCGCCGGTCTGCGGCCAGCAGAGCTCCGGCTGTTTGCCGGCAACACGGAATGAGAGAGTACCTCCTACCGTAGCCGCTTGTTGGTTGACGACGAAGTAGATCTCTGCGCCGTCCGCCGTACGCCTGTGCATATAGTTCAGTTTCGTTTGGAGCGGTTCGTTACAGGCGAAGTCGGGCGGCACGCCTATCTGCGCGAACACGTCTTCCGGGGTGCGCCCCCAGACAACCCAGCCTTTACCCACCCGCCGTTCGCCGGCGCCTCTATAGCCCGCATCTTTCCCCCAGAGCTCGTCGCCGAGTCGCTGGACCTCAACATCACATTCAGGAAAGTGCGTAAGGCTGGGCGATTGCTGCGGCCTGTGGCCCAGCACAGTTGCGCCTGCCTCGACAAGCTCCTTGATCTTGCGCAGAAGCTCGGGCGTCATGGTCTTTATCTCGGGCATCGGCAGCGCCTGGTAGGCATAGTCGGCGGTGTGCGTCAGACGCATCACAGGTTCACCGTTGGCCGTGTAGGTAGGTAGGACAAGGAGCCGGTACTTCATGCCGGAGGGCAGTACGACATTGTTGCCTTCCACCGTCATCTGCTGCAACACGAGCTCTGCGGGGCAGCCATCCCAGTTGTAGGCCGGCCTCGCCGGCGTGCCCCCGCGAACGCTCGCCGGGATCGGCGGCGTAAACCGATACGGGCCGCCTTCAGGAGCAACGAAGCAGATGTCGGCGACGAAGGTTCCCTGGCGCAACATGTGCTGGCAGCGCGCGATGTACTCATGCCACGGCTTGGCAGCGGCCCACCACGTGACGGATTTATGAAAGACGGTGCCGAAGAAAGCGAAGGAGACGCCGGGCACGACTAGGTGCCACGGCTGCATCACCCACTCGCTGAAGCAGAGACGGTTCACGCCTGTACAGAACGCCCAGTCGGCGAGCGGTTTGAACGTGGCAGGATGATCGACGAAGTCTCCGCGGTAGGAGGTAAAAGCCTCCGCGGCGACGATATTACGGCCGTACACATGTGCGGCGGAAGCCATACTCTCGGTCAGGTCTGGCAGTGGGAGGCCGCTGTAGCAGCTCCGCCAGAACTCGCTCATGGGCTCATCAGCTTGGCCTGCGTAGCGAAGGTCATCCACCGTGCCGTCGTATGCTTCGATCGAGAGACGGAGACCTTTCTCGCGCGCGAGCTCTCGCATATGACCGGCGTAGTTTTCCAGTGTGAGCTCACAGACGATCTCACGATAGTCCCACAGAAAGCGCTCGGAGACGGCGCGGCTGTCGACGACGATCCCATTGAGCGTGGGCAGAAAGGGAAGAAGGTCATATCCACGCCGGGCGCGGAACTCCTCGCGAAAGCCGTCTGTCCAGTTTCCGGAACCGGCCTCCCAGCTGTCGATGTGTGTGGAAACGAGCGATTTACCGGCAAGCTTCCCCACGTGCTCCGTGAGCTTGCCGACCATCGAATCAAATTGAAACGCCACCGCGGATTTGCTCAGCTTGTCGCACTCCATGCCGCTGGCCTCCGCCTGCGCGGAGCGCGTCGTGCCATTGGCGACCGTATGTCCGAAGCGGAGAACGATCCATCGGCCAGACGGCGGTGTCCAGTTCAGATGGCCGTCAGCGCTTAGCATGCTCGTGAGGTCGAGCATGAGCGCGGCGCGAATGCTCTGGTCGGCGGGAGCGTCGGGCCACACTACATCGGTGGCGATAAAGCGTGGCCATGGCACCACGTCAAAGAAGTCCTCCATCCCCGCAAACGATTTTGTACTGCCGAAGTTGGGGATGCGGAACGAAGGAAGCTCGCCGCCTGCGGGGGCAGGATAGGCGAGTACCGCGATGTCTTTGTAGAAGTCGTGCCGGATTCCGGCGGGTTTCTGCAGCATCGCCTGCAGCGGGGAGCCGCCTTCCACGATTGTCTCTGCGACGATGACGCGCTGCGTCGCCTGCTCGGGTTTGATCCATGGACCGCCGCTGCCGGCCCAGCCGGGCGCGTTACTCAGGTTGATCTCGATGCCGAGACGGGCCGCCTCTTCAACCATGAAGCTGAACATCGCGAGCCAGGAATCTGACATAAACCGATGCGGCCCCAGGGGATTGCCCAGCCCGCCATCCATGAAGATCATGCCGCCGATGCCCGCGTCCTTCATGGCGGAGAGATCGCCGCTGATTCCTTCTTTGGTGATGTTGCCTTCCATCCAGAAGGCGTAGACCCACGGACGCGCAGAGTTCGGAGGCTTTTCGAAGTCATGCAGCCACTGCGGCCGGGTGTCTGGGGTCTGCTCGCGCAGCTTGTGGAGCTGCGGAGCAATAGCCAGCAGGGAGGTGCCTTGAATGAATTGTCGACGGTCCACAGATGTATCTCCGTTCGAGTGTGCGCAGAAATATTAGTCGCTGTAGAAGACTTGCTCGAGCTGGTGCAAGTCCTGGTCCGGACTGCCGCCCTCCAGGTCGATGAAAAAATCGGCCATCTCGCGCTGCCAGAGCAGATTGATCTCTGTCCTCGCAAGGGCGGCGAGGGCACTCGGCAGATTCTCAGTTTCAAGGTAGCCGATGAGCATGCCATCATCGTCGAGGAAGAGAGAGTAGTTGCGCCACCCCGCGTTGTGGATGGCGCGAAGCATCTCTGGCCAGACATTGCGATGGCGCTCCTTGTACTCCTCTATCCGGTCGGGCTTGATTCGCAGCTTGAAACAGATACGTTCCATGGAGATCGACCTTCTTTCGTGGCCTGGCCACGACAGCGCCAGAACGCGGGCGCACTACGACGATCTGCAATGCCTCGAGAGACTTGACTTAATTGCCTCGCGTACGCAAGTGCGGCTGACACCCAACTGGGGCGACGAGGTCCTTCTCGGTCGGTAGCCGTTCCCCCCGGTCCAACGGCGTGAGAGCGGATCAGGCCAAGAAGGTGATCGAAGACATCCGAAGTAATCGTTTGTTTGCGGCGCATAAGCTGATCAGCTGGGAGCATATCGTCCTATAATTTGGTCTGTCAACGACTTACATCATATAAATTGTCTGTCCGCAAAACTGATTTAGCGATGCATGAATAGTACGCATATCGAAACTAAGTTCCTGCGCGAGGGATTGGGGGCAGCCACAAACGAACGGTTTTCAATCACCAATTCGCAATGTACTTCCCTTCAGAGGTAGAGTGGAGTTTCCTGATATCGAAACTTTTTCAGCAGTGGGAATTGTGCTTGCTGCTTACGCGAGGTGAGCTTACTTTATGTGTGGATTCTTCATGGCGGATAAAGTATCGTGACAACATATACGGTTCAAGTATTTCGCGCGGCCAGAGCCGATGTTCCGCGGCCCGAAGTCTTCTTCATGTGTGGATGGGGAGAGTGGGAAACGCTCTTCTTCTACATAGTGCTTATCCGGGGCGAGGGCGTGAACGCTCTCATTAATACCGGACCTCCCCAGGACTTGGAAATACTGAATGTGGGATGGCGTGCATTTGCCGGGCAGCGCTGCCAACTGTTGCGTGAACCCGGAGAGGTCCCAGAAGAAATTTTAAGAGACGCGGGCCTTACGCCCGCCGACATCACCCACGTTCTGCTGACGCCGCTGCAACTCTATGCGACGGCAAACCTCGCGCTGTTCCCCAATGCGCAGGTATGCATGCTTCGGCGTGGGTGGACGGAAGACATCGTGGCTCGTCCGCCATGGCTACATGTGCCTCGCGAATTCTGTATATCAGACGAGGCGCTGAAATATTTGCTCTTCGACGCGAAGGACCGAATGCGGTTGTTGGAAGAAGGCGAAGAGATATGCCCCGGCATAAGCGCCTCATGGGTCGGAACGCATCATCGCAGTTCGACCCTCTATTTGATCCAGACGGCGAAGGGCATAGTTGGCGCGAGCGATTGCGCATTCAAGTACGAAAACCTGGAAGGACATCCTCTCGGAATAGGCGAAAGCATTGAGGAGGGACATCAGGCTTACACACGCATACGCAGGGACGTTCGGCATTTCCTCCCGCTCTACGATCCGGAGGTGCTGACTCGATATCCCTGCGGTGTGGTTGCGTAGTGCAGGCGGCCCATAAGTTAAATCGATTGGAGTCTTCTACTCAATGAGCGGGACAAAATCAAATACAGAATCTTATAAGCCCCACATTACGCCGACCTGCGAGAGGTTGGCCGGTAAGTCGGCGCTGGTGACCGGTGGGGCGCGCGGCATCGGCAAGGCAATCGCATTGCGATTTGCGCAGGAGGGCGCCGGCGTCTGTATCGTCGACAAGGATCTGCCGGAGGCGGAGCATACGGCTCACGAGGTGGAGAAGCTTGGCGTAAGGGCGGTTGCGCTTAAAGCTGACGTCTCAGATCGTGCCGTCGTCGAGCGGGTAGTGCAGCAGGCAGCAGAGTCAATGGGTTCGATCGATGTACTAGTGAACAACGCAGGAATGATAGTTTTTGGATCGCTGATGGATTGCCGCGTAGAAGACTGGAACGCGATGATAGCCGTCGATCTTTCGGGTGCCTTCCACTTTACGCAATTTGTAGGGCGCTCCATGATCGAAAATGGGCGCGGCGGCCGCATGATCCATATCGGCTCCACGGCTTCTGTACTGCCCACGGCGCAGCAATCTGCCTACTGTGTCGCGAAGGCTGGCTTGCTGATGATGAGTCGCTGCGCCGCGCTGGAACTGATTGGTCACAACATTACGTCCAACCTCCTTTGTCCGCAGGGTGCGGTGACGGACATCAATCGCGAACTGTTGCGCAACTCGGCCATCATGGGTGCGCTGGAGGCAAACATTCCGGCGAAACGTTTAGCGACAGTGGAAGAGATCGCAAGCGCGGCTGCCTTTCTTGCCTCCGATGAAGCGGCTTACATTACGGGCACCGAGTTGCTGCATGACGGAGGGGCTGTTATCAGCGGCTTGTGGTGGCGATAATGAAGATCGCAAAGATCAGGGCGTGCAATATCGGATTCTCGCGGGCGCCGGTCGCGCTCAAGAGAAACCTCGTCACGAACGCTTCGCAATTCGAAGACTTCGCGACAAAGCCCGGAGGCTGGCTCGGCTCGGTAATGTCGACACTCGTTGAGGTGGTGTCAAGGGCGGAGTAAAGCCAGGCCAGTGGGGCGAAGTAAAAGTAGGCCAGTAGTTGGCAGTCAGGTTGTTGAGTATTCGGGGGAGAAGGGGCGCTGGAGCGTAGCGGAAGCGGCGAGGCGCGTTCGGGGGATAGAGTTCAGCGTTCGGGGGATAGAGTTCAGCGTTCGGAGGATAGAGTTCAGCGTTCGGAGGATGGGGGACGTTTACGGCGGCTCTGCTTGAGGCGGTAGCTGTCGCCGTTCATCTCCAGGATGTGGACGTGGTGGGTGAGGCGGTCGAGCAAGGCGCCGGTTAGCCGCTCCGAGCCGAGGACTTCGGTCCATTCCTGGAAGGGCAGGTTGCTGGTCACCAGGGTGGATCCGCGCTCATAGCGCTGGCTGAGCATCTCGAAGAGCAACTCGGCGCCGGTCTTGGACAGGGGCACGAAGCCCAGCTCGTCGACGATCAGCAGTTCGTAGCTGGCGATCTGCTTCTGAAAACGGAGCAGCTTCTTGTCGTCACGGGCCTCGATCAGCTCGCTGACCAGAGCCGCAGTGGTGGTGAAGCGCACGCGGTGTCCCTGTTGGCATGCAGCCAGGCCAAGCGCGAGCGCGATGTGGGTCTTGCCGGTGCCGCTGTTGCCCAGCAGCAGCACGTTCTCGCGGCGAGCGAGGAACTCTGATCGCGCCAGTTCCAGCACCAGGGTCTTGTTCACCGAAGGCATGGCAAGGAAGTCGAAGCTGTCAAGAGTCTTGACGACTGGAAACTTCGCCTGGCGGATGCGGCGATCGATGGCGCGGCGTTCGCGATCCAGCAACTCCAACTCGGTCATGCGCAGCAGGTAGCGTTGATAGTCGACCTGCTCGACTGCGCACTGTCGGGCGATGTGATCGTACTCGCGCAGGATGGTGGGCAGACGCAGTTCCTTCAGGTGATGTTCCAACAGCAACTGCGGCGTATCGGAGGTATGAGTCGCGGTGTTCGGAGTATCGTTGCTCATGCGCACACCTCGACCAGCAGGCTCATGTAGTCGGCGGCCTGCGTGGTGTGCACCTGTGCCAGCGGCAGGTGAGGATAGTTCTGCATATCGAGTCGCGGTGGTCTTCGTTCGATGCGGCACAACATGAGATGACGCACTGCATCGAAGCTGATCGTGCCGAGTTGCAAGGCGTCTTCGATAGCATGGCTTACTTCCGAGAGATCGAAGGTCTCCATCAGCCGCAGCACCTGAACATACTCGCGGCTGCCATGCTTCTTGAGCCTGGCTTCGAGCAGACGCCGCAGTTCGGCGAAGCAGTCCGGCAACTTCCAACCGGCGAGTGGAGCCGCCTGGTCCAGAGCCCGCGTCTTCTGTTCGAGCAGCGCCAGATAGTGCAGCGGATCGAAGACTACTGTCTCGCGTTCATAGCTCGCTGGTGTCGTGCGATGACTTCGCTGGCGCAGGCAATCACCACTTCGTGAACGAAGCCCTTCACCAGAACCTGACGGTGTCCGTACTCGGTCGGCACCGAGTAGTCGTTGCCACGATAGCGAACCAACGACAGCGAAGTAACTCGCACCGTAATCTTCTCGCAGGCTTCGTAGGGAGTTGCGGGCAGCGGCAACATCGCAGCGCGGTCGCGTTCGAAGCGCTCGCCGATCGTCTCCGAGTGCCCACGCAGCCGGCGCTCGCGCCGCTTGCGGCACTGCACTTCAAGGTATGCGTTGAACTCGTCCCAGCTGCTGAAGTGCGGAATCGGAACCATGAAGTTGCGTCGCACATAGCCCACCAGCCCCTCGACCTTGCCCTTGTCGTTGCCCTTGGCCGGTCGCCCGAACTTATCGGCAAAGAGATAGTAACTCTGCAACTCGGAGAAGGCCTTCGTCTTCTGCCGTTCCTCGCCGCCCAGAATCTTCGCTACCGCGATCCTGGTGTTGTCGTAGAGAATCCGCGTAGGAAC
>OCTA010002484.1_pt1 | contig 16724 bp, 14 predicted proteins | sample 1538991 | NCBI WGS metagenome assembly OCTA01 (sample SAMEA3539302, study PRJEB22396) | soil metagenome | biome: tundra; feature: field; material: soil | place: USA | collected 2010-05 | depth 0.15 m | reverse complement strand
GACACAAAGGCCCCTGGTTTTTCGCACAAATGAGAAAACCTCCCCTCAAAGCCCCTCTTGGCCACTCTTGCCGAGTCTTGGCCCGGTATTATCCCGCCGAAATCAGCGAAAAACCAAGTCCGCGCAATGGTTTAGGGGCTGGTTCGGGTTTCCTTGAACCGATAGGCCCCTGCGCAGAGAAGGCACTTGAGGGAAGCGCTCTCCTCCTCGACCGCGAGGATGCCGGGGACGGGCTTCTTCGCCTTGATCGGCCACAGGATGTTGCCGGATTCCTCCAGGCGGATGTTTGGGCCGGAGAGTTTGGGGAGATAAAGGGTGGCACGAGTGTTGGGCGGCACGGTTAGCGAGAGGAGAAGCTGGTTGTTGCCAATCTTTTCCCAGCGGGTGCGGATGGCGCCCTTGACGGTCGGCACGGTGCTCTCGGCAAAAGTCAGGCTGCTGGTCTCCGGGCGGACATCGAACTCGCCGAACCCGCCGCCGGTCGGTTGAATGCCCGAGATGTACTTTTGCAGGAGGTAACCCGGATAGGAGGTCCACGCGTGGTTGAATTCGCCGCCTGGACCGAAGCTCTCCCAGTTGGCGCCGTTCCCGTCGAGCATGAGGCGGTAGCGCGCGAGATCGGCGACAACGAAGTCGCCCATGCCTCCGGCGTTCAGGAACCCGCTGTAAAAGGCATCGCCACCGTAGCCGCCGAGGTCCGGTTTTCCCGCGTTGCGAATGGCAGAGAGGACGTGTGGTTTGGCAACGGGAGGCACAAGGTCAAAGCGCAATGGCCACGCAGAGGCGAGCGGAAACATCTCCGTACGGTCGGTGCGGGCAAGGTAGTACTCGCCCTGGAACAGGTGGGCATTGATGCCCGCCTTCACTTCTTCGGCCTGCTGGCGATATTCCTCCGCCGGCTGCTGACGTCCCAGCACGGTGAAAACGCGCGCGGCGATGCGCAGGTTTTCGTAATACTGGCAGGCGGTGGCGATATTGAATCCTCCATTCGGCAGATTGCCGCCCGCATAATCCGAAATCCGGATTCCCAGGTCCCAATTGCCGTCGGGGGGATTGATCAATTTGGTGTTCGGGTCCTGGTAGGTCTTGAGCCATTTCAGAAAAGCTGTCAGGCGTGGCGCCATCTCACGGAGCAGGGCTTCGTCGCCCGAGAACAGATACTGCTGCCAGAGGAGCATGGGCCAGTACATGGACCATTCGGGGATGCGGAACATCGCCGCTGGGCTGCACGCGTGGAAATCGCCGCAGGGAAGCTGCTCGGCGGCGTAATCGCGCACGACCTTGTCCAGCATCATGGTGTTGCGATGATTGTAGAGCAGGACGTTCCCGATATTCCAACTGTCCGCCGTCCAGGGCGATTGCTCGCGGTTGGCATCGACGCTGATGATGGCCTGCTGGACGCACTGCCGGGCGGAACGCTCGCACATCTCATAAAGCGCGTTTAGTGTCTCACTGGAACAGCGGAACCGGCCGGCAACGTCCGCGCCGGTGTAGGCCCAAACCCCGCGCACGTCGGTGGGCCGCAGCGGGCCCGCGTAGCCGGTGATTCTAAGCACTTGAAAAGAGGCGTAGCGCCCGAGGCTGAGTTTCCACGTCTCGACGCCGCCACGGCAGGTGTATTGATCCCAGCCGCTCTTCCCGCGTTCACCGCTCAGTTGAAAGTAATCCACGCGAACGTGGTCGCCCGGGCGATTGGCATGCAGGGTCAACTTCGGCCAGCCGTTGATGCACCGGCCGAAATCGACCAGCCAGGCCTCTCCAGAGTGTTTGATGTTGACCGGGGGAAGCTCCGCCTGCTCCTGTTCCAGTGCGACCTTCTGCGGGAAGAGAACAAAGGACGAGCGGTCCACCACGGTGGCCTTCGCCCATTGGGCATCATCAAAATCGACGGTGGTCCAGTTTTCCGGTTCGAGGCGGGCGTCGAATTGAATGGCCGCGCGATTGTTGACCCCGCCAGCGCCGCCGAAATAGGTCGCATTCGTCTCGATGAATCCCGTGGAGGCCAGGACTTTCCAGGATTCGTCGGTTGCGACGGTTTCGGTGGAGCCATCGGAGAAACGCAAGCGCGCTTCGAGGATAAAGGCCGGCTGGGCATTCACGCCCGAGTCGCGCCAGTTCCCCTGCCAATGCCCAACCGCTGCCAACACGTTGGCACCGGCGCGCAGGTGCTCGGTGATTTCATAGGCATTGTATTGGCCGTAGTGGTAAGGATCGCATCGGGCAGGGCCGCAACCCAGAACGCGACCGTTAAGGTAAAGCAGGTAGTCGTTGTGCGCGCTGACGTACACCTTGGCCAGGGCAGGCTTGCGAACTACCGAAAAGGCCTTCCGGAAATAAGCGAAGTTGTTCAGGTTCGTGGTTCCGTCCCAGATGTAACGTGCCGTCCAATCGCCTCGGGCCAGCCCGGTATCGAAAAAGGCCGGCGCACTGTAGCGGCTGGAATTGGAGGCTTGGTCCCACACGCGCACTTTCCACCAGCAACGAGAGGCCGGCGGCAGCGCCTTCCCTGAGTACTCGACCGACGCCGACCTGCCCGAGATCACCTTTCCGCTGTCCCATAATGCTCCAGTTCCGGCAGATAAAGCTCCGCGACTTGAGGCAATGAGGATTTGATAAGCCACCTGCGCCGACTCTCGCTTGGTGTCCTTGGACATCCAGGTGAAGCACACGGATTCACGCTCGACGGCCAGCGGTTGGTTTACGCCATTGACCAGCATACCCACCGGCGTTGAGGGGCTGCCGAGAGCGCCCACCGTACTCATCACCCACAGCATCAGCAACCGGCAGGTTCGTTTCGTTATCGTGCCTTTCACGCCCGCAGGATGGAGGAGCGGACGCCGACTTACAATCGCGAGGGCTCGCCTCTGCGGCTGCTGGAATTGGGCGTGGCCGGCCAAAGACAGTCGCCAATCCCGCCTGCGCTCTGCTACCGTTACCTAATGATTCGCATCCCGGCCATGGCCGTGTTGTTGGCTGGCTTGGCTTCCGCCCCTGCCGGCGCTGACCCATCCTCTCCCGACAAGGTCCCGAGCACTCGGGATTTCGGGGACATTCGAAGGGAAGTGGAAACCCTTCGCGGGAAGAAGTTTATCTGCGAGGTGCCGGTGTATAGAATCTCAGAAAAGGAGCTTCGCGCCATCTCTGACCATGAACTGGATAAGGAATTCCCAGGCCCCAAGCTTCGCAGCTATGAAGAACTCCTCGCCTGGCTGGACATGGTCCCGCCCCAGACCGACCTCAAGGCCGTTTACGCGGACTTTCTAGTGGACCAGGTCGCCGGCCTGTATGACAGCGACGCCAAGGAAATGTGCATCCCGTCATTCTCGGGTGGGACCACAAACGCCGCAAAAAAAGCGGCCGAGAAGAAGCTGGAGGAGCTCTCATCCGAGATCGATGACATTGTATTGGCCCACGAATTCACCCATGCGCTGGAGGACCAGTATTGGCCGCTCGATGATCCCAAAGACCATGATTCCAAGGCGTCAACTGACCGTGGCACTGCCCATGATTTCCTCACCGAGGGTTCCGCGACCCGTGAAATGATAGAGGTCATCCCCGCTCAGTGGGGGCGCGGGTCGCCGGACAGCTATTTTCGTCTGTGGAACTTGATCCATTCGGGCTTGGGAGAGTTTGCTTTGAACTATGCGCTTAGCGACGCCTGGAAAAGCCCGGATGCCTTGGTGCAAGGGGTGCCGGAGACGCTGGCGCGAACGGAAGCCATGCCTTACTCGTTCGGCTACTCCTTCTGCACCGATGTGATGCGCCTGTGGGGGCTGGACGGTCTGGATTACATTTACAACCACCCGCCGGTGAGCAGCGCGCAGGTGATGCACCCGACAAAATGCTGGGAGTGGCGCGACTTCCCGGTGCAGATCAATCTGCCTGAAACCTTGCCCAGAGGTTGGAAGCAAGTCAGCCTCGACAGCGTGGGCGAAGCCGGAATGGCTGTGCTGTTCGGCTGCCAATTTAAGAACCTGAACCGCGGCCTGGAGCTTGCGCGGGGTTGGGATGGGGACCACGTGGCGTTGTATGAGGACTCCGGTGGGCACCGGCTTCTGCTGTGGGCTTCGTCCTGGGATTCCACCAACGCTGCAGGACGGTACGCCGGTGCTTGCGTGAAGGCACGCCAGGCCGCCCATCAGGCCGCCATCACCAAGAACAGTGGCAACCGCGTCGAATGGGAGCGCCCCGACGGTCGTGCCGGATTCATCCTGCGCGACGGAAGGCGGGTGATTCTGGTCGAAACCAATGATCGCGAAACGCTGCCGAACGCGGTGGCTTATGCTCGCGAGGTTACTTTTACCGAACCAGCCGAGGACGCAGTCCGTGCCGAGGCCAACAGCCCGCTGCGCCGCTTTAATCCGTTCTGGTCCTGGCAAAAGGACGGGGACTACACCGTCACTCGGTCGGTCGGTGGCCTGCTCTCGCGCCATGACCGGAATAGTGTAGGCGCCGCCGACAGTTTGCTTCTCGGCATGCTTGCTGAATCGCGCCGCACGACATCCTTCCATGAATGGGAGCTGGGTGGCGGTTTGGTCGTCGGGCACAAATCTGAAGCTCGTCGAGGAATCACAAAGACAACCTTGCTGCCTTGGGGCGTGCTCGCCAGCTATTGTTCAGCGCGACTGCCGCAATCGCCTGACAAGACTATGATGCGATCGAGTGTTCTTTGGGGGTTAGCCGGAAGTGCCACGATGGATGGAGCAGACCTCCATTCGGTTCACGTGCTTCCTTTTGGCCTGCTCCTCTGCCGCACAACGGGTCCCGGGCAGTCTTCTGTTCATGTTCTGGGCACGGGCCTCTCTCGCACAGAAGCGACAAACCATTCCGGTCTGACTGCGCGATTCCGCCTCCTCGGCATTCCCATCTGGACCTCTCACACGTCCCCACCAAAGAACCGATAAGACCCATCCGTTTGGTTCTGGAGTTTCGGTGGCGAACTGTTCACTCCTTCTGAAGATGAGCAGTCCCATTCCGTGGGCGGCAGACTGCGCACGAACCCATCCCGTCAGGATGCGTGCCCCCGGTCTGGAGTTTGCCGCTCGCGCAGGGAATATCCTCCATTAGAATCGAGGGATGGCGCGCTATTCACGCAATGACCAAGCGGGGGTCGAACTCCCAAAGGCGAAGCTGGATCGGGAAACTCTCAAGCAGGCCTTGGAGTTGTTCCGCTATCTTCGTCCCTACCGGGGCCGGTTCAGCGCCGCCTTGGCAGCTTTGTTTGCCTCCAGCCTGTTGAGTCTTTCCTTTCCTTATCTAGCGGGGAGCATCATCGACGCTGCGCTGCTCCACACCAAGGGCAGCGGGAGCATGGCGGGTGCGGATCGAACGGCGCTCCTGCTGATGGGCATCCTGGCGCTGCAAGCGGGCCTCTCCTTCTTCCATTCACTCTCGTTTGCCACCGCGGGGCAGCGCAGCCTCGTCGATTTGCGACGCGATACCTACGCCAGATTGATCTCGCTCCCGATGACGTTTTTCGCCCAACGCCGCGTGGGCGAGCTGGCCAGTCGTCTTTCCAGCGATCTGATCCAGATCGAGGACACGCTAATCACCATCTTGCCGCAGTTTCTTCGCCAGACCACCATACTGATCGGCGGCATAGCGCTGATCGCGGTTACCTCGCTGCAATTGACGGGCATCATGCTGGCTTGCCTCCCAGTCTTGACGGTGGCTGCCGTGATTTTCGGTCGCAAGACGCGCAAGATTTCCCGTGAGGCGCAGGATCGCCTGGCCGACACGGCCACGATCGTCGAGGAAACCCTGCAGGGCATCGTGAACGTGAAGGCGTTTTCCAACGAAGGTTATGAGCTCAATCGCTACCATGAAGGACTGGGATCGTTCCTGACTACCACCTTGCGCGGTGCCAGGCTGCGCTCGGCCTTCGTGGCGTTCATCATATTCTCTTTGTTCGGTTTCATCGTGCTGGTGCTCTGGTCGGGGGCGCGGCTCTTGCAGCAAGGGGCGATCACTTTCGGCGACCTCACTCGGTTCGGTCTCTATACGACCTTTGTGGCGGGAGCGATGGGCCAGTTTGCGGAGCTATACAGCCAGCTCCAGAAGGCCATCGGGGCCACCCAGCGCGTCCGGGAACTCCTCCGGGAAACCGGGGAAGTGGAGCCACGCCTGGGCCCCACGCTGCCATCCACCTTGGCCCGGCTGCGAGGCGATATCGTGTTTGAGAATGTCCACTTCAGCTATCCTTCGCGGCAAGGGGTCGAAGTTCTTCACGCGATTAACCTGTCTGCCACTTCCGGACAAAGGATCGCGCTGGTGGGCCCGAGCGGTGCCGGTAAATCCACCCTGATCTCCCTTCTGCTTCGCCTGTATGACCCCTCTGCTGGCCGCCTGTTGATCGACGGTCGGGACGCGCGCGATTACCGGCTCACCGAGCTCCGCGGTCAAATGTCCATGGTGCCCCAGGAGGTGTTGCTGTTCGGTGGGAGCATCGCGGAGAATATCGCCTACGGGAAGCCGGGCGCGAGCGCGGCAGAAATCGAACAAGCCGCTCGACAGGCCAACGCGCATGAGTTCATCCAAGCCTTTCCCGAGGGTTACGCCACGCTGGTGGGCGACCGCGGCATCAAACTCTCCGGCGGCCAGCGTCAACGCGTTGCTATCGCGCGCGCGATCCTGAAGAATCCCGCCATCCTCATACTGGATGAGGCCACCAGTTCTCTGGATTCGGAGAGCGAACGCCTGATTCAGGAAGCGCTCGAAACCCTGATGCGAGGGCGCACTTCGTTTATCATCGCTCACCGACTCGCTACCGTGCGGCATGTGGATCGAATCATCGTCATCGCCGGCGGACGGGTCGTGGAATCCGGCACCCACGAGGAATTGCAAGCCATGGAAGACGGCGTTTACCGCCGCCTCGCCGCACTGCAATTCCGCGAATGAGGTTGAGAGGACGTTGTGGGGATTGCGGATAGGGGAATCGCCCGACACGGAAACCTGAACTGCAAATGCATAAATGTTTGAACATCCCACCGTGCCAGTTAGAATCGCCGTCCGATGCCGGCAACCATAGAAAGCCCTGACCATGCATATTCCACTCGCAACTGAAACTCCCACCACTACCGGTCGCGGCGGCGGCGGCATCCTTGTAATTAGCGCCATCGTGGCCGCCCTCGGGTCGCTGCTCTTCGGCTTTGACACCGCCGTTATTTCCGGCACGACAGAGGCCCTTCGACAGGTGTTCACGCTGAGCGATGTTTACCTCGGCCTTACCGTCTCCAGCGCGCTGATTGGGGCAATGGTCGGCGCACTGTCGGTGGGGCAGCCGGCCGATTGGTGGGGCCGGAGGCCGGTGCTCACGCTGCTGGCCTTGTTGTTCGTGGTATCGGCGGTGGGCTGCGCGCTGGCCTGGAACTGGTATGCGCTGCTCTTCTTCCGCTGGCTGGGCGGCGTGGCGGTCGGCGGGGCGTCCGTCGTCTGCCCAATGTATATTACCGAGATCGCTCCCGCCAAGCGACGCGGGCTGCTGGTGGCGGTTAGCCAGTTGAACATCGTAGTGGGGGTTCTGGCAGCCTACCTTTCCAACTACCTGGTCAGCCGCGCGGTGGGCGCGGACCATCCCAATACCTGGCGATGGATGTTCGGGATCATGACCATCCCCGCGGTAGCGTTCCTGCTCACGGCGCTGATGATTCCGGAAAGCCCGCGCTGGCTGGTCAAGAAGGGGCGCCGCCAACAGGCCGAGGCGGTGCTGGTCCGCTTCGGGCATGAGAGCCCGTCCCGGGAAGCCGGCGAGATCGAGGATTCGCTGAAAGCCGAGATGAGCGGCGTGCACCAGCGGTTGTTCCAGCGCAAGCATCTTAGGCCCCTGCTGCTGGCGCTCATGATCGGCGCTTTCAACCAACTCGACGGCATCAACGCTGTGATCTACTATACCGCGGACATCTTCCGTATGGCCGGCGCGGACCGGGCTAGTTCCTTGATGCAGTCAGTGATCATCGGCTTCACCAATCTAATTATGACGATCGGGGCGATGGCGATCATTGACCGGGTGGGGCGCAAAGCCCTGCTGCTGGTGGGCTCTGTCACATTTGTCATCTCCCATGTGCTGGCAGCCTGGGTATTTGCCACCCACGCTCAGGGCTGGGTCGTGATGGCCGCCCTGATAGGAATCGTAGGATCGCACGCCTATTCCCAGGGTGCCGTGGTTTGGGTCGTCATCAACGAGCTGCTGCCCAACGCGGTGCGCGCCTCGGGCTCCGCCCTCGCCTGCTTCCTGATCTGGGTCCTGTGTTTCGGGGTGAGTTGGTCCTTCCCGGTGGTGGCGGCCAAGTCCGGGGCCTATGCGTTCGGATTCTTCGCGCTGATGATGGTGCTGCAGTTCTTCATGGTGCTGGTGTTCCTGCCGGAAACCAAAGGGGTCTCCCTCGAAGAACTCCAGAAGCGCCTTGGAGTGGTGGACTAACCTCCCTGTGAAGAGTGTTGACGGCAGCGCGCCGTTGTTCGATCAATAGCTATGCTCGAATACAGGAACAAGATTCTATTCGTCGGTTATGGGGCCGTGGCGCAATGCGCCCTCCCGATTCTGGTCAAGCACATCAAGGTGCCCGCCCGGGACATTACCGTCATGGACTTCGAGGACCGCCGCGCCGTGCTGGCGCCCTGGCTGAGGCGCGGCCTTACGTTCGTGCAGAAGCGCGTGACGCCCGGCAACATGAACGCGCTGCTGGGCAAATACCTGGAGGCGGGCGACCTGCTGATTGACCTGGCTTGGAATATCGACTGCTGCGAAATCCTCCAGTGGTGTCACGACCACGGCGTATTGTATATCAACACGTCGGTCGAGCTCTGGGACCCCTACGAGAACTCCAAGGGTGCGCCACCGCAGAAGATGACGCTCTACTGGCGGCACATGAATCTCCGCCGCATGACGGCCAAATGGGACCAGCCCGGCCCCACGGCGGTGATCGAGCACGGCGCCAATCCGGGCCTCATCTCGCACTTCACGAAGCAGGGTCTGCTGGACATCGGCAACCGGGCCATCAAAGACGGGAAGATTAAGGGCAAGGCCTCCGACGACCTCCGCCAGCTCATCGCCGAGCAGAGGTTCAATCACCTGGCCATGAAGCTCGGGGTGAAGGTGATTCATTGCAGCGAGCGCGACACTCAGATTACCAATCAGCCGAAACAGGTGAATGAGTTCGTCAACACCTGGAGCGTGGAGGGCTTCCGCGAGGAAGGCACAACCACCGCGGAGATGGGTTGGGGCACGCACGAGAAGGAGTTGCCGCCGTTGGCCTACGAGCACAGCGAAGGCCCGCGTAACCAGATCTGTCTCGCCCGCATGGGCATCAATACCTGGGTGACATCGTGGGTGCCCAACTATTGCATTCACGGCATGGTCGTGCGCCACGGCGAAGCGTTCACGATCTCTGACCGGCTGACGGTTTGGGAGAAGGGCAAGGCCATCTACCGTCCCACGGTGCATTACGCCTATTGCCCGGCCGATGTGGCGATTGCGTCTCTGAACGAGCTGCGCGGCTGCGATTTCGAGCTCCCCAGGAAACAGCGCATCCTCAATGACGAAATCATCAGCGGCTCCGACATCCTCGGGGCGCTCCTGATGGGCCATGGCTACCACGCGTGGTGGACTGGCAGCGACCTCAGCATCGAGGAATCGCGCCGGCTCGTCCCGCACCAGAATGCCACCACCATGCAGGTGGCCATCTCCATCGTCGCCGCTGCGATGTGGATGATCGAAAACCCGGACCGGGGAGTCTGTGTGCCCGACGACCTGCCGCACGAGTACGTCCTCAAGATCTCGAAGCCGTATCTGGGGAAGTGGATCTCCAAGCCGACCGACTGGACGCCGCTCACGCACTACACCAACACATTCCCGGGCCACAACAACCCGCAGATCGACCCGGACGACCCGTGGCAGTTCAAGAACTTCCTTATTACCGACGGAGACTAATATGATCAATCGCCGCCTGCTTAAGAAACTGGCCGAGCAACACGGCACGCCGCTGTTCGTGGTGGACCACGACCAACTGCGCCGCAACTACGCCCAGTTCAAGCGTTACCTGCCCCGCGTGCAGGCCTATTACGCCGTCAAGGCCAACTCCGACCCGGCCATCGTTAAGACCTTTTACGATGCCGGCGGCAGCTTCGACGTCGCCTCCATGCCGGAGTTCATGATCGTCCACGAATACATCAAGGACCTGCCCGATAAAGAACGACAGGCCTGGATCTGGGACAAGATCATCTACGCCAATCCCACCAAGGCCGAGGAAACCTTGCAGGAGCTAAACCCCTACAAGCCGCTGGTCACTTACGACAACTACGAGGAGATCAAGAAGATCAAGAAGTTTGCCCCTCTGGCGGGACTCGCCCTGCGGATAAAGGTTCCCAACACCGGTGCGATGGTCGAGCTCTCCTCCAAGTTCGGCGCCGCGCCTGGCGAGGCCGTGGATATGATCCTTGCCGCCGACAAGGCGGGCCTGGTCGTCGAGGGGCTGAGCTTCCATGTTGGCAGCCAGACCACGAACTTCCAGAACTACGTCGCTGCGCTAAGCCTGGCCGCCAACCTGTTCAAGGAAGCCCGGGACCGCGGCTACACCAAGATGAACCTGCTCGACATCGGCGGTGGTTTCCCCGCCCCCTATGACGACAGCGTCAAGCCTTTCCGCGAATTGGCGTCACTCATCAACCGGGAGCTCGACCGCCTGTTTCCGAAGAACATACAGATCCTCGCCGAGCCAGGGCGGTTCATGGTCGCTACCGCCGCCATCGCCGTCTCCAAGATCATTGGCAAGGCCGTGCGCGAGGGGAAACTCTGCTACTACATCAACGACGGCGTCTATCATACGTTCTCCGGCGTCATCTTCGACCACTGCCACTACCATCTTAAGGCCTTCAAGCGCGGGCCGACGGAAATCTGTTCCGTGTTCGGCCCGACGTGCGACGCGCTCGACGTGGTCTCCATGGCCGAGCAACTTCCCTCTGACTTGGAACGGGGCGACTTCCTCTACAGTGAAAACATCGGCGCCTACAGCCACGCCTCCTCCACCTGGTTCAATGGATTTGCGCCGGCGAAGGTCGTGCACGTGAATCAGTGACGCCCCGCGCTGGTCTGGGGACATCCTACCGGATAAGGGAGACCAACGAGGATTCGTCAGCAAAAGCTTTTGCTAGCCCTTCGTCAAAGGTCGCCAAGCTGCCCTTGTGGCGGAAAGCCAGCGCAGCAAGATATTTGTCCGTTACCTGCGTGTGACTGCCGATCAACTCACGGCGCACTTCCGCTCCGCCAAAGGAGATGTCATCCGACCAAAAGGAATGGCGCTCATCGCTGATGATGGAGTCCAGAGACCGAAACGCTTGCGCGGGGTTGTTGGCGTAACCCAGGGCGGGGTTGGAAGAAATGCGGACGAACCCGCCTTGGGTAATCGGACACGTGGCAAACGTCTTGACCCCGCGAAGCCAGCGGGTCACGGCCGCATGGTGTTCGTGGTTTTCCCAGGCCAAGGCCATCAGTGCGTTGGTGTCCAGGAGAAAGGTCATATCGTTTCCGCTTCGAGCTGCTTCACCCTTGCGCTGGTGATTCTGGGCGCACCCTTCGGGGATCGAAACACCAGGAAGCCGTCTTTCGAGCGGAGCAACCCAGCCTTCGGCTGGGTCGGTGGGCTAAGTTTCTCCAAAAGATACTTGCCGGGGCCGACCCGCTCCAGCCGAAACACGTCGCTCTTGTCCAAGTGGTCCGCTGCACGCAGCTTTTTGGGCAACGCGAACTGGCCTTTGGAGGATAGGGTTATAGTCGTTGTGTTCATGCCGGTAAGATGGTCTTTCCGCACCGGAATGCAAGCCGGAAGAACCAAACCCGAGTGCGGCGATTTAGTTGAATCCAAATCCTCCTCTCATGGCATCATACTGGGCAAAGACATGAATTGGATTATGACAACACTCATTCGACTCCTTCGGGCATTTTCGATCACGGTGTGGCTGGTGCTGGCCGGCTTGCTCCCGACGCCACTCCACGCGTAAGACGTTAAGGTCAACATCGGCGGCAACAGCGCCGAACAGGCAAAGACCGACAAGGAACTGGCCGACAAGCTGCCGCCCGACCAAGCTGCCGCCTACCTCAAAACCCGCCACGCCTGGTCCACCGTCGGCGACACCCTGCAATGCCTGGCGGGGCTGGCGCTGCCGGTCGGGATTGTCGCGGTGGTGCTGACCTTCCGCCATCGCCGGCTGAAGCTGGCCCACGAGACCATGCGGCTGATGATCGAGAAGGGCCTGCCGGTGCCGACGGAGCTGATCAATCCGCCGCCGCCGGCCAAGCGTCCCAGGAGCGATCTGCGCCGCGGGCTCCTTTGGCTCGCCTTGGGCGTGGGCACGATCATCCTCTTGAGGAACGCTTCGGACGAGGCTGGCATTTGGACCGCGGGACTAATCCCGGCTTTCATCGGTGTGGCCTATTTGCTCTGCTGGGGCATCGGCCTTGCCCGCGAACGGCGCGATAGCGGGCGCCAGCGCGGCGACCTATGGCCCGGCCTCTTCTGGACGCTGTTCGGGGTGAGCCTCGCCTTCGCAATGCGTTCCACGGAGAACGTCTTCAGCGGAAACTGGTGTGAGGTTGCCCACTGGTGGGGCGTCAGCCTCATTCCCATTGGCGTTGGCCTCGCCTTTTTGCTCCACGCCTTGGTCTCTTGGTGGATTGGCCGCAAGAAACTGTCGCAAGGCTAACCCGTGGGCTTCTCCGATGCCGACCTGATTGCACGCGTCCTGCAGGCCGGGGACCCCAACGCATTCGGCGAGCTGGTGCGCCGTTACCAGTCGCCGGTGCGTTCGTTCCTGCGCAAGCTGACGCGCGGCGACGCGGCGCTGGCCGACGACTTGGCGCAGGAGACGTTCCTGCGCGCCTGGCGGAAGCTGGAGACGCATCGCGCCGAGGCCCGGTTCTCAAGCTGGCTGTTCGGGATCGCAGTAAACGAGTTTCGCAGCCGGCTCCGACGCGACCATCGGCAACATTGGGACGAGCCGGAGGACCAGGCCTCTAACCCGGAGCCCGCAGTCGATGCGCCGCCCACCGGCCTGCGCCTGGACCTCAACGAAGCTCTGCTGCGGTTGACGTTGCCGGAACGCGCGGCGATCTTGCTTTGCTGTCAGCACGGGCTGACGCATGAAGAAGCGGCGCAAACGCTGCGCAGCCCACTGGGAACGGTCAAAACGAACATTCTGCGCGGCAAAGAGAAGCTGTGCCGATGGCTGGAAATATGAACGACAATTCGCCTAACTCACCCAGGGCTCCTGATCCGCTCGACGCACTGCTCCGCGAGTCCGATGCTCACCTGCCGGACGACGGCTTCACGGCGCGCGTGCTGACCTCCTTGCCGCCGCGCCGCAGCTTCGACGGACTCCGGTTGGCGATGCTGGCCGGGGCATGGGTGGCAGGCGTCGTGATCCTGCTGCTGCACGCCCCCGCGGTCGGCTCAGCGGTGACCGCGTTCTTCCAGCATGCCCGGCACGGCGAGGTGACGGCGCTGCTGGTGCTTGCGCCGGTTATGATTGTCCTTGGCTCGCTCGTTTGGGCGCTGGCGTCCTGGGCACTCGAAGAGTGGACCTGAGCGGGGAACCGCCTAAGGTGTTTTCAGGCCCTTTGGGCTGCAAGTCCGCGACCCGGCGGATTAGGGAATCTCAGGCAGTCTCGTGGTTGTCCCCTTTCAGTGCGGCGAGTGCAGCCTGGGTCGTGCAGGGGGAGCGTTGGACCCCGCCGATTCATGCGCGGCCAGGGTGTTTGGCTGGGTCAGGCGCAGGATTTCCTCGGTGGCGGTGCAGAAGCGGATCGGCACACTGGGCGAAGGCGGAGCGTTGGTATTCCCGACCGGGGGTTCGCCGGCGTCAGCGATGCTCGCGACCTGGCCGACGACGTTGCCATCCTCATCCGCGATGGGCGCGCCACTCGAGCCGGGGGCAAATTCGGCGGTTACATTGAGAAACAGGATTGGACGGGTGAGGAGCCCATTGGTATGGCCGTGCTCATCCAGGACCTCGTTGCGCTTGCGGTTCAGGCGCGCCACCATGCCCTGGGTGAACATGAAGAAGTACCCGCCGGGATGGCTCAGGCAATACACCGGCTCACCGGTGCGAACGCCGGAACGCAGCGGCAGCGGCTTCAGGCCGGGGGCGTCGATCTTCACGAAGCAGGTGTCGGATTCGGTATCCGCGGCCAGCACTGATTGCACCGGGAAGACGCGGCCGGTGTCGTCGGCGGCAATGAGGTAGCTCTCTTTGACCCCTTCGTCTTCGGCCTGGACCACATGGCAGCAGGTGCAGACGACGCCGCCCTCGCCCACGACAAACCCAGTGCTGCTGTTGAAGTGCCACTCGCCGCAATCGGGGCACTTGTAATAGCTGCCGACGGCCAGCGTGCTCTGCCGCAGACGGTCGCACAGATCGGGCGGAGCGAGCTTCTGGTGGGAGAGGGCGAGTGGCTTGACGGGGAAGCTTCCGATTTGGACCTGGCCCCGCAACGCGTCGAGCGACTTGAGCTTGCCGTCCTGCAAGAGCTTCGCGCTGGCGTCGGTGACTTTCTCGACATACCCCTCGTCGTCGATCACAAAGCGCGGCGTTTGGGCAGGGGCTCCCGCCGCGAAAAGAAACGCCCCGAGGGTTATTGCATTTAATTTGAGCATTGCTCTGTTTGTTCAGGCGGAATCAGCCGGGAGACTGCCGTTTTGTCAAGTGCGGGCAAAAGGTGGTAACCGGCCAGGAAGTTGAGGCACTTGAGGAGGTTTTCGAGTGGGCTTGGCGCTAGCGCAGGCGCGGCGGCACGTTCGCCGCCTCGGCCTTTCTGGCGGTACTCACGATTTGGACACTGGTCACCAGCGCCCAAAGCCAGCCAACCGCAAACATCCCGAAACCAACTGACGGCCATTTCAAGAACGACAACATTTCGCCCAGTGCGGCGGTTGGATCGGAGTCGGGTTGATGGAAGCGCGACCAGTTAGCGATATACCACCAGATGAAGCGCGCGCCGAACACCATGGTTAATACCATGCCGCCGATAGTCAGCGCGGCCTGCGCATAACCTGAAATGCGGCCTGCCACGAGGGAACCAAAGCCGGGCATCGCCAGATTAGTGGTGAAACAGCCCCACGCAGTCTGGCGGCTAAGCGGTCGGCGCGGACCGAGCGCCAAAGAGACCTTCGTAGGCATACATTATTGCGCCCAGGGCAAACGGCAAGTTGAGCAAGAGCACGAATTTGAGGAGAAGCGTGAGCGGGATGCTGAGTTTGGCAATTTGCATCATCACGTTCATCAGATGGCTGAAGTCAGGCGGGCCAGAGGTCATCAAGTCTTGCATGACGGGATATACCTCAAAAGAGATCCTGATCTGGACGAAGAGAAACGTCAAGACCACGGGCAGGAAAGCCACCAGCAAGAGACCCAAAGTCTGGAACCAAACCCGCGTAACCATTTTTCGGCTGAGTTCCATCGCCGACCAGAATTCCAGGCGCTTGTCTGCCACCAGCGGCACGCTGAAAATCCAGGCCACGGCTAGATAGAGCCCCGGCAGCACCAGGCAGCACCATAGCCCGATGGTTGCCAGCAACTTGCATACAAAACCAGCCAGCATGAGCTGCGCGAAGCCGAAGCTGAAGCCGGCGAATACATCACCGATTGATGCGGGTCGCCCACGAATCCGGTTGAGGAAGATCAAGTACAACCCCCCGTAGAGCACGCCGTAAATGAGCCAATTCACAACCCCCCCGATGATCGGAATGAATTGACAGCCGAGCGTGATGAGCCAGACCAGGAAGGTTGCGCCGAAGAACAAGCCGAAGTTGGCGGCCAGCAGGCTCCAGGATTGACCGAGGCACCGCCCGATCTGCAACTCCGGTCGCCGTCCAAGCGCTTCGGCGGTCCAAGCTACGGTGCTGACGGGTGGGGGTATCGCGCCAGCCGAAGGTGCCTGGCCAGACTGTGCCAGCAGTGCGTCCGCGAACTCCGGGAACGCGGAGAGTGTTCTCCATTCGCCGCTGCCTTCGGCTTGGACGAGGCTTTGTCCGCTCAGGCGGCCCTCGGCGATCCAGCGCCGCAAGTCGTCCGCGGTGATTGGCCCATATTCCTTCTTGTCGCCGCCGATGATTTTATACATAGCCGCCGTGCTCAGTGGAAGGCGCTCTTGACTTCCGGCTTGGATAGAATCACCAGGGCCCAAATGCCAATCGGCAGACCGATCACGCAGCATGGGGACAGGCAGGGAATCATCGCGAGGATGCTGGCGGTCATGGCCACGCCGAAGCTTTCCAGCTTCATCATCTTTAGGCCGCCCAGAAGAATCACGGCACCCATTAAGATGGCGATGATGCCCATTGCCACGCCGATTGGGCCGGAGAGCATACTGATCCAGGCTTGGCCGGGCATCTGATTGTTCACCGGCATGGAGCCGCCCATCTTTACATGCATAATCAGAGAGACTATCTGGACGAGAATACCTAGAATCGCTACAACGATTAAGCCGATGGCGGGTCCCTTAACCAGCTCCGCCCCCGCAGGGCTCGGCGCCGGCATTGAGATGCTGGGTATGGCTGGCGCTATGCCCGGCGAGGCGGTCGCGAATTCAGGGAGATCCCCAAGCGCCTTCCATTCGGTCGCGCCCTCTGGCAAAACCTGGGTCTGCCCGCTGACGCGTCCTTCGGTAATCCACTGGCGCAACTGGTCGGCGGTAACTGGTCCGTATTCCTTCTGGTCCGCTCCGATGATCTTAT